>Ga0307510_10000315_pt1 | contig 44765 bp, 54 predicted proteins | sample 12_EM_MG_FD_207224 | JGI IMG/M metagenome (GOLD analysis project Ga0307510, IMG submission 207224) | Populus trichocarpa ectomycorrhiza microbial communities from riparian zone in the Pacific Northwest, United States - 12_EM | ecosystem: Host-associated > Plants > Roots > Unclassified | place... | reverse complement strand
TGTCGAGGGATGGTTATAAACTGGGCAGGCTTGGTTAAGTAGTCTAGCGGGCAGTTGTGGGTGAAGAGGCACGGGAATCTGTCTGGTGGACTGTTAGAAGCCAGGGAAGACGGTGGGAGCCCGCGAGCAGACAGCAAGAGTCCGGGGCGGACGGCGAGAGGAGCGGGGCGAACAAGACAGGATGTGGAGAGCTGAGGAAAGAGCCTAGCGAAAGGGCAAGGGGGCGGGGGACGTCCGCCGGATGTGGGAGAATACAAGGTGGGATCTGAGGGACGAGCAAGGGCTGAGGGCGTTGGGAGGAAATAGGGTGAAAAAATGAAGACTGGAAAACGTCCGCCGGATATGCGAGAAGACGGAGGGAATCCGGCGGTGGGGGAGAAACACAGGTGATGTTGAACGGGTTCCGTGTGAGAAACGGATTCAGAGAAAGGCTAGTGACGAAGTTAAAGGAGAGATGGTATCATGGAAGGAAAGCTGGCGGGCCGGCGTGTCTGGGGGGGGGCCGGGATGTGAGAGGTTGCAGTTGAAAGGCGTCCACAGAACCGCAGCATGGGAACGTGGACTGTAGGCGCGAAGGGAGGAAGAGGCTGGGCACTGCAGAGAGTGTTTCTGGGGGGGGTGGGGTCTAAGGCGTCTGGACGCAAAAGGGCCGCGTCCAATGAATCCAAACACTGCCGGTGGCGTCCGGACGCATTGGAGGCGGCCCTTTCACTTCCGGACGGAATGAACCCGGGCGGACACACCCAGAACTCGAGTTTATGTTATAAGTGCCTGGAATGTCCGGCGCACAGGCTGAGCGGGGAGAGATGGGGTGCAAGATGATTTTTTTGCTGATGAACGCAAGCAGTTCTTGCACTATGTGTGTCAATTGGAAGAGTAGGCTCGGTCGACCGTTGGTGATCGGGAAAAGAGACAAATTGAGGAGCACATTGTGGCGCTGGCTCCAGCGTAGACAGAAACAATGATCGAGGTTGCAGTTTTACCCACCGTGGATTGTGCGTCTGGGGTGAGATATCTGGTGGCGAGGATACAAATGTTTTTGGAGTTGAGAATACACGCGGCAAGGAAGGGGGAGAGTTTGTTTGGGTCTTCCATGAGGAAGGTGATGGGGAAAGAGTGGATGACAAACGGCACCTCGTTGGGGGCGAGGTGAAACGGCAACTAGGGGGAGTCACACACGGGCCAGGACTTTTTGGGTTGTGAGGAGTGGGCGTTGAAGTAGGGAGCAAATGCCTCAGCAGGGGTGGAAGGGTCGGTGACGAGCAGGGTGATGGAGCCACGGTAGTTGACCTTGGTCGTGACCACGAGGGGGAAAGTACAGTTTGCATCTCTAAGGACACAGGCGGGCGATGTCGGGCATGGTAGCAGCGATCAGGAAAGGCTATGGGTGGCAAGAGCGGGAGGAAAAGCGAGGGTAGAACCTGCTTTCGGCCATGGGAAGCCACTTCGGTGCCAGGGGAATAGGGGCGACATTGCTAGCTGACCCGACTTTGGCGGCCGTGAGGGAGCTCTTATTTATCTTACCCTTCAGAGCGTCTGCAGAAGCGGCTTGGGCATACGAGAGTTGGGGCTTGTTGTAGTCAGGGGCGAGATGACCCCACACAAAGCTGGTGGGGTCGGGGTATCTTCCTTTGCGGAAAGTGTTGGCCTCTGATGAATCACCGAATTTGGGTTCGTAGGCTTGGGGGTCTCCATCGCAGGGGCGGGAGTCAGGGTCATACCGGGGTATGTCCGGGTCAAAGGATGAGCAACTCATCTCCTGAGGGGGGGGGGGGGGCACAGGTCCTGGCCTTGACTGGCACTGGTAGGGGCGTTAGGCGTGGGGTAACACTCGGCGGAGGAACAGGAGGCCGTGTGGGGGCGGGCGCCTGAGGAGGGGCGGTAGGTAACACACTTTTATGACAGGTCACGTAGGGACGCGTTGATAGGGGTAAGGGTGGTTCCCAATGGCGGAAAGGTGGGGAGGGTAGCAACTACGGCCTGGATATTACCTAGTTGAGTTGTTATGGGGTCGAGTTGACCTGTCATATACGCAAGGACGTTGAGTGCAGAGCAGGAAAGGGGGACGAGTATCGTTTCGCTGTCAGAAGGTTCGGAGAGCTGATGGTTGTCGAGTATGGGGAGTTGAATTGAGGTGAAGTTAAGTCTCTGCCTTGTTTCGGGGACAAATTCAGGTATAGACTGGTGGGATTCCCTGAGGGCTGGTGTTGCGGACTGTCTTGAGAGGGCCCTTGATGGAGCACCCGAGGAGGTGAGGGGGGGTAGGTCTTCCATCGTGAACACCGGGGATCAGGGAGGTGAAGCCTGAAGGGTAGGAGAATGTAGGGGGTGAGGGGGGATCGTGTCCTGAACGAGGTTGAGTTGTGATTTCAATGACTGGAGGTGTAGAGGGCGCGGAGCGTGACCGGAAATAGGGGGATTTGTTTTATCTTGTTTCTTTTTTATATAATGTATTCGGTGTTAAGTACAAGCAACCGCATGTAGCGCTAGCAATGGCGAAAACAAAACTATAAAACAATCCAACAGCGCACTTCACCTCGTCATAGGACAAACAAAAACCCCACGCCCGAATGCAAGCAATCAAACAAGAAAATTCCCGCTGTACCCCCAATACCCTATGGTATGAGCCTGACCACACACCAGCCACCAGCCTAAACTAAAGCGGAGGAAAGCATAGGAGAGCTAATCAAGAAAGAAAACCAACACAAGAAATATACAGGGGCAAGGAAACCCTTCAGCAGGCTCCCCAAAACAAAAGAAGAGATTCTTATGGGCCCAAGTCGTGATGGAGCGGAAGGATAAAACTACAGTAGCTTCATGCCTGCGGAACTTTCCCGAACCTATCGGCTTAGGGGCAACGTGTGATATGGGCGGGCAGCCTGGGAATCTGCGCGCGACAGACTTTAGAAACATCCAAGGAGGTAGTGCTATACCATGGAATACCGTAACGATCATGAGTTGCAAGTGTAGAGTAAATCGGCTAGAGGGTGAAGAGGGTGAGGGGGGCCACCCGGTGAGGGGAGCTACTCAGTAGAGGGGATGCCAGCCACAGCTGATAGTCCTTGGGCTGATCGAAAGATATTACCGCTTCCCTCATGTGGTCCCTTGTTAGAGGAGACAGAGTATCACTACTGGAAGAGATCCCAGAGGAAGGAGGAGGGCTCAAGGAGAGGGGAGGAGGAGGGGGCAGTAAGGTACAAGCTCGGTTGTAGCAGGACGGCGGAAGGGGATCTAACGCGTGGGAAGAGGGAGGAGGAGAGATAGCCAAAGACCAAGAAGTACGAACACGGGGGACAGAGACGAGGTCATGATTTTCGAAGGGCGACCGTACCGACCGCGCAACTCAAGAGAGAGAGCAATACCAGAGCGAAGAGGCACCAGGGCAACTACTTCACCAATAGCCCGAAACTAGGGACCGTCTAGTAAGGATGGGAGGAGGGTTGCCGACCGTGCAAATCCCTAAGGGAGATGGGTCGCGATATGCTGGGTAAGGGGGAGAATCATCCACGCAAGCGTTTTTAAACAAAGACAGAATCAAGAACCCCCTCGGAGGGGAGGCCAAAGACCCCAGCGAGAGGCAAGAGAGAGACAGGTGAATGTCAGTCCTAGGCAGAAGCCATCAAAGGAGAACAGAGGTGGCAGACACTCTCACGATGATTTCTCATGGTGTTGAGATTTCAATCGCTGGAGGTTGCGCAGACGAGAAAGATGGAAAGGAAATAGGCGTTTATTTCTTTTTATTTCTTTTATCATATATTCGTTGTTAAGGTAGAAGAAATCGCCTGGAGCCGAACCAATGGCGAAAACAAAACTCAAAATGCAAAACGAACTAACAACCGAAACATCCAGGACATCGAATCTTCAACTGGTGTCTGTACCAGTCCCAGGCCCACATACGGGCACGAAATTACACCAAATAAAGTGAAGGAAACCCTCCTGCAACCTGTGGAAAGCAAAAGAAAAAACCCTTATAACGCGCACACAAAGCCTAGACCTCCTGTGACTTTTACAAATTGACTATGCTTGAGTAGCGGATAACGGCGGCGATAGGATGGCGAGTGACCGGAGGTGAAATGAAAACAATAAACGCCGAGGCAAAGAGCAAAACTAAACGATTGTACACAAGCGGGAAAAGGTTTCTCTTCAACAACACACTCTCTCTCGACACACGATGCGCAACTAACTAACATAACCCACGGTGAACACAGAAGTATATAGAACAAGAAATAACAATATCTTCCATCCACCCACCGAGTCCAATCCTCCTATTGATCGTCACAGTCATCCACGCTCGTCCACATATGCCCCCGCTTGCATACCGCCCTCCAGACCTTCCACGCTCGTTCCCCCTTTTTCCTTTCGTAAAACAATCATGCTAACAAAGGAAAGAACAAAAAAAGGTCTTCCAGCATCCATAGCCTATTCGAATTCGAGTCGTTCTCACCGCATGCCAGTGCGTCCCCGCAGGTTTGTGGAAAGCACCCTGTGCTGATGCAGAGTTTGCTGGACAAGATCTGTTTCCGGGTGTTCACTTGCCTTCCCATGGATGTGTTGATCCAACGCGCATGTCAGATAGTTCTTGGTCTGAACGATATCGAGGTGGGATAGGTGCGGGGCCGCCGGACTGATATGCGGCCGTAGTTAATATGGTGAGCAGCAATTGACCATTTCCAACAATGTCGACATAAAATAACCAAAGGAAACTACATTATAGGAGCGGGAAGAAACTGACTCAGCAGAGGACGGGCGTGAGAACATTCACGGGGGGAAGGGAGTGGCTGTTGACCTCATGAACTGGGAGAGAGCCCCCAGGAGGGGGCGGATGACCAGACTGGGGCGTTGGGGCCCATGTCCAGGACCCCCAGAAGGTGGCGGGTCCTGGCTCGCTGCTTAGCGGGACAGTGGAGAATGGCATGCGCGAAGGTCTCGGGGGCTTCTTTGCATCTGGGGCAGGGAGGTGGGGAATCATTGTCCCAGGAGGGGTGGGCGCGGAGGTAGCTCTTCCCAGACCTTATCTGTTGGAGGCGACACGCGTCGAACTTGTCAAGGCCCATGAAAGGGTGGGGTTTCAGCCAGGGCCGGGAGGGGTACCGGGACGGGTCAGGTGTGGCCTCCTCTGATTCTTTTATAAGGAGGTTCTTAGAGAGGAGCTTGAGCTGGGGGTAGGACCGGCCCGGTGGGGGGTCCAGGAAGGACTCCGAGAGGAGGTGCTGGGAGGTGACAGGAAGGGGTAAGTGGCCGTCTGGGGCTAATAGGAAAAACATAAAGAGTGGAAGGGCATCCAGAGTGAGGTGGGTTCTGTTCTTTGAGAGCGGCCTAGGCTGAAGCCGTGGTAACGAGAGGTGGCTTCGCGCGTTCCACCTGGAGAGGTCCCTGAGGTCCAGAGGCGGCCGATGTAAGGACAGTATCTGAACTGACAGTGAGGGACGGGCAGAAGCTGGGTTTATCTCCGTGGGGGGGGCACAGGACCCTCAGGGACACCAGATGGTGCGTGTATGAGAGGAGGAGGTCAAGTGGAGGCAGGCAGGCTTCAACAGCCAAGACGTCAGACGGGGTGGAGGAGGAACAGTTGGTAGTCCATCTCTGGGTTTGGTCCCAGAATGCGGAGAGCTTTCTCATCATGTGGACAGTGGGCTTGAAGGTGTCCTCGCCGTAGCTGAGGATCGGAAAAAGGAGAGAGGATGCCAATTGGGCTCACAGGAACGGGGGGAGACCCATCCATGGAGGGGAGAGCCTATGGATGGCCATAAAAGCAGCCTGGGCATTGGCCAGTTGCTTGACAAAGTGGGGGGTTGTGGACATTGAGGGAGTGAACCAGTAGCCAAGCCATCGTACCTCGCCTTGAGGTGGAAGATTAACCCATGTAAGTAGATTGGAGGTCGAGATACAGGGCCCCTGTCCCTTTTGGTGGGCCAGTCGATCAGTTCGGTTATGGAGACCGAAAAGCTGAGACCCTGTAACGGGGGCACTCAGTCGGAAGACAGATCCTAAGATTGCGACGACACTGAAGACTCAAAGTAGAAGTAAGGATTGGAATAAAGATAAAAATAATTCAGAGTAGAATCAAGTGGTAAAACTTAATATCGTTAAGTCTGAAAGTATCATACAATAAATTCTCTCGAGGATTGTTGGTTATCAGAATAGGGTGTCTCTCGCTTTTAGTTAAGTAGAATAATGTAAAGGCAGAGGACACCTGTCAACCATGCTGACCTTTCGCGAGCACCCTGCACAGCTCAGGGCTATCCAACTCACCCGCCTCGTGTGAGTTAACACTCGGAGGCAGTCAGACCGCTTGGATATTAACTATCTCCACAAATAGGAAGTGCTTCCCGTGATGTGACTCCAACAACATCTGTATGAGTGAAAACTCTTTCCTATCGGTAGCATATCAGTGGCTGACCGACATGCCCACCGTAGAGATAATATCCATTGGGACTCACTGGCCCAGCGGTGGTTGCGTCTATACAAGCTATCCAGCCCATCGGCAAATCTACTTGGCTATACTAAGCTTCTAAACCTGACTGCATGCTTCCACGATAAGAAATCTCCTGCTGCTTGACTGCATGGGCGCTACGCACAGTCAAGCATGGGGGACCCTCTTAAATCGTGACAAGACTCACACCTCTAGAGTCCACTAATAGCCCATGGTAATGCTACAGTTCACAGGGTAGCCTGGGACTGGGGTTGGGGTGGTTGTCCGGCAAGCCTTGCAGCTTCCCCTGTGAGCCCCAAGCCCTCTACCGTTAACCATACAACTACCCAGCGGTCAAGGTATGCCCGTAGGCGGTTCCCAGGTGTTATCCTGGTGGCGCCCCAGAAGGCAGTCACCCTGTCTCTTTTTTCTTTTTTTATATCATATATTGGTTCTTAAGGTAGAAGAAATCGCATGCATCGCTAGCTATGGCGAAAACAAAACACAAAAGCCCAAATGAACTAACAAAGGAAATATCTGGCACCAAGCACTTCATCGGGGGTCCGTACCAGTCCCAGGCCCGCATATGCGCGCGAAATTAAAACAAGTAACATAAAGGAAACCCTCCTTATACTAGCGGAAGAAATTTAAACCAAACAACATAAACCTAGCTTTCCTGTGACGACATAAAGTACCCAAAGGAAACTACATTAGATGAAAGGGAAGAAACCGAACTGGAGGCAGAGGTCGGGCGGGAAAACATGCCCGGTGGAAAGGCACTGGCGGTAGAGCTCACTTAGCGGGCGAGGGCCCCCAATAGCGAGGCTGATGACTAGATTGGGCCACAGGGTCTATGTCAGTGACCCCCTGAAGGTGGCGGGTCCTGGGTGGCTCCTTTGCGGGGCAGTGAAGGATGGCGTGCTGGAAGTCCTCAGGGGCCTCTCCGCAACTGGGGCAGGTGGTTGGGGCGTCATCGCTCCAAGAGGGGTGGGCGTGGAGGTAGCTCTTGCCAGACCTCATCGGATGCAGGCGGCCCGTGGTAAATATGTTGAGACCCATAAACGGATGGGGCTTGAGCGAGGGACGGTATGGGTACATGGCCGCATCCGGGGCGGCATCCTCCCATTCTTTGATAAGGAGACTCCTGCAAAGGAGTTTGAGCTGGGGGTAGGCGCGGCCTGGAGGGGGCAGGGTAGGTTTCGCAGAGTAAGTGTTGTGAAGTTACTGGTAGTGGATCAAGGCCTCCAGGCCCCAGCATAAAAAGCAGTTGGTGCGGGAGGGCATCCAAAGGGAGGTGGGCCCTGTTCTTTGTGGGCGGTCTTGGCTGGAACCAGGCGAGGGGCAGGCGGCTGCGCGCGTTTTTCGCCGAGCGCGCCCTGTGGTCCAGGGAGTGACGGTGCAGGGAGGGTTTTTGGATCGAGGAGGGGAGGCCGGCCGTAGCCGGGTTTATCTCCGGGGGCATGCAGAGTACCCTGAGAGATGCCGGTCGGCCCTTATATGACAGGAGGAGGTTGAGCGGCGGGAGGCAGGCCTCGATGGCCAATATGTCAATGGGGGTGCTGGTGAAGCAGTTGGTAGACCACCTCTGGACCTTGAGCCAGAAAGCGGCGAGCTCCCTTGTCATGTGGACAGTGGGCGTAAAAACATCCGTACCGTAGCTGAGTATGGGGAAAAGGAGCCAGGAGGCCACCCGATGGCAGAGAAATGGAGGGAGGCCCAGCCCCGGGGGGGAGAGCCTTTTGACAGCCACGAAGGCGGCTTGGGCCTTGGCCAGTCATTTGGTAGGGTGCATCGTGGTGCAGATCGATGGGGTCAACCAGTAGCCCAGCCAGCGGACCTCGTCCTTGGGTTTGAAAATTGAGCCATCGAGGTGGATCGGAGCATGGGGGATCGGGCCTCTGTCCCAGTTCGTGCTCCAGGGGATTAGCTGCATCTTGGGGATTGAGAAACTGACGCCCAGTCGGGCCCCTTTGGCCTTCAGAGTGGCGTACTGCCTTTGTAAGATCAGGATGTTCCGCCAGTAGGACGGTGAAGATGCCGTGAGTCCGAAGTCGTCAACGTAGGAGAGGGTGACCCCCAAGGGGATTTCCGAGTGTAGGCCGGACACGTAGATAACGAACAGTAGTGGGGAGACGGGGAAGCCTCAGGGGTGCCCACAGAAACGGGGGCAAAGATCATCGGGGACCCTTGGTAGAGGAGGGGGCACGTCCTACCGGACAGAAAGGACCTAGTCCAAGCCACAAGGTACGGGTTTACCCCTTTGGCTTTCTGCATGCCAGAGAGGGTGGAAGGGTTGACGTTGTCGAAACCCCCCTTTATGTGCAGGAAATGCGTAGACACCTTTTTGCCGGCCGTCTGGAGGGTCTTGACTTCGTGGGTCAGGGTGGTGGTGGCGTCCGATGCCGAGAGGCCCGCCAGTGATCCGCATTGATGTGGGTTTACAAGGCCTGAAACACGGGCCATGCATGAGAGTCTTGAGTTGATGATCCTTTCCAGGATCTTCGACAAGGTCTGGAGTAGTACTATGACCGGGAAGGAGGAGGGTGAGTCGTAGGATGGCTTCCCTGGCTTATCAAGGACAATGCCGTCTGCCTTTTTGAGGGTGAGGGGGTGGGACCCATAGGCCACCAGAGAGGAGAGCAGGTCGAGGATGATGCGAGGAGTCACCCGGTGGACTCTCTTCCACACCGAGTTGGGGGTCATGTCCGGCCCGGGGGCCGACGAAGGGCCAGAGCGGGCCAGAGCTCTGCTGATCTCCTCCGCCTGAAGCTCGTGGCAATCGGCCAATGGGAGTAGGACGGTGTCTCCAGTGTTGGCAGGCTTGCCGGGGAAGAAGTGATCCAGGAGCGCCTTGTTGAGCTGGCGAGGGGTGGATGCTCCCAGAGGTTAGCGGAAGTGGGGAGGCGGGCGTCCAACAGGGAACCTTTTCGCCGTCCAAACAGATTGTGGGGTTGCAGTGTCTAGGAAGGAGGACCAGTGATCCCGTTTTGCCTTTTTGATGGCCTTGAAGTAAGCGGAGCTGGCAGACCTTGCGGGGGCCAGGAGGGCGGCGTCCCAGCGGTCTTGCTTTGAGGAACGGAGTGCAGAGTTGTAGGCTTTCCTAAGTAGTCACAGTAGCTCTGACCACCAGGGTTTTGACTGGTATGTGACCCTTTTGAGAGGGGTATGCATCGCGAACTGGGCCGTCACCCTGTCCAGATTGGTTCTAAACCAAATATCCAGGGAGCGGGTCGTGGGGAGCTGGGGGAGTAGGGCTATGGTGGTAGCTTTCAGCGACGATTCAAGGGCTGGCTAGTCAGTCAGGGCCCAATTGGGAGACGGGGGAGGGGCTCAAAAGAGGGGAGCCTCAAACCGGAGGAGGATCGGAATGTGGTCGGAGCCCGTCGAGAGGAGGGGGGCTGACCATTGAGAGAAGTACGGGGCAAGGAGGGGGCAGGCAAAGGCCAGGTCGAGGACACCAGGGCGCCCAACGAGTGACATGGAAAAACGAATGAAGACTCCTGGAGTGTTAAGTAGGAAGAAGCCCAGCTCTGTCGCGCTGTTGAAGTACGGGGCCGAGGTAGCAATCTCGTCTTCCTTAAGCACCGTGAAGGGGTCCGACGTGTGGTGGTGGATGTTCAGGTCGCCAAGAGTTAGTGTAGGGGTATCGGGCTCCGGGAATACGATATGCGCGGGAACCAAGCCCCTATTATTAAGGCGACCCTTGGTGCTGTACGAGTTGATAATCGAAAACTTACTCATGGAGGGATTAAAAAAGCCATTAGGGGTGAAGAGGTCAAGGGCCATAACATCGCCCCTGCCCAAGAAACGGGGAAGGAGGGAAATAGTCGACAAAAAGGAACTATAAGCGTAAAAGGCAACTCAGGGCTGGCAGCCACCGGTAGTGGGGGGGGACAATGCAGAAAACAACCTAAACGAGAGTTGCTTGCCCCTATAAACCGGGGGGTCTTGCAGGGCAACTATGGAAGGAGGGTGGGCCAGTTGGGAAAACGACCCGAAGAGAGAAGGAAACACATCCCAGCTCCCAAGGCAGTTGTGTTGAACGAGTGTGAAGGGTTTCGGAGGGGGAGGGGGGACCTGCTCACCACCCCAAGATGTAAGGTCGGGCTGGATTAGCGGGCCAGACACGACGGTGCTCTGCTCATCGGAGATGGGCTAGGTTGCTCCGGGGGAGGGGGCGCACCTGAGCGTTGGGCGGGCCTCACTGAGGGAGGAAGTATCGTCGTCCTTCTGGCCCTTGGAGTAGCCATCTCGAACGCAGACTGGAGAGAGCAGGTCGGTGAAGGGGCGGGTAAGGGGTCCTCATTGTCAGTGGCGGTGTCCATCTCGTCGCCAGGGGGTGGCGGGGATGGGACCTCTGGTGAAGCAGTGGAACGGCAGAGACTGGGCGGTGGCGGACGGCTTTCGCAATCCCTATGTACAGCAGTGTCGTTGCCTGCGCAGTTGACGCAGCGGGAGGGTAAGGAAGAGCAACAGCGATGAGTAGCCTTAAGATTGCAACCTCCAGGGCAGGTGCGGTTGGGACAGCGGTGGGAGGCACGGGTGTGGTTGAGGGAGCAGATGGGGCAGATCGGGTCGGCGGATGGGCACCTGGGGGCAACATGGCCGAAGCCCCAGCAGTTCCTACACTGCGTATACGTATTGGAGGAGTAGGCCCGCTCGATTGGATGCGATGGGGAGAAAGGTCTGATGGAGAAGCCCATGGTCTGCACGTCCCTGGGATGCACAGAGACAATGACTGAGGTGGCGGTCTTGCCCCCTCTTGCGCGAGCGTCTGGGTTGAGGAATCTGGCAGCCAGGATGCCGACGTTCTTGGAGTTAAGGATAGACTTCACGAGACGCGGGAAGAGTTCGTCAGGGTCCTCTGGGATGAAGGCGATAGGGAGGGAGTGGATGGTGAGCTGGATTTGGTTGGAGGTGAGGTGGAAGGGCGGCCAGGGAGCGTCTCCCACAGGGAATGACTTATTTGGCTGGGAGGAAAGGGCATCAAAGTAGGGGGTGAACGCGGCGGCGGGGGTGGCAGGGTGGGTGACGACTAGGGTGACGGAGCCACGATCATTGACCTTGGTCGTGACTGCGAGGGGGAGAATACAGTTCGCATCCCTAAGGACACGAGCGGCGATATCAGGAAAGGTGGCAGCGATCAGAGAGGCTTGCCGGTGCTCAAAGGGGGAGGAATGGGGAGCATAGAATCTTCTCTCGGCGGTGGGGAGCGACTTTGGTACCTGGAAGGCAGGGACGGCGTTGCTGGCTGACGCGACTTTGGTGGCTGTGAGAGAGCTCTTATTCTTCTTACCCTTCTGGGCGGCAGGAGAGGCAGCCTGGGCGTACGATAGTTGGGGCTTGGGGCAGTTGGGGGTGAAATGGCCCGAGATGAAAGTGGTAGGGTCGGAGTACTTCCCCTCACGAAATGCGTTTGCTTCCCACGAATCAGGAAACTTCTCCGCGTACGCTTGCGGGTTGCCGTAAAAGGCGCGGGTATCGGGGTCGTACCGGGGAATGTCCGGGTCGAAGGGCGATGGGGTGCACTTGGTTGGGGGGGGCGCACCGGCTTTTGGCCTGACTTGAGCCGGTGGGGGCGCGGGGCGTGTGCTAGCACGAGTCGGGAGAACAGGAGGCGGAGCTGACGCTGGCGCCTGAGAAGGGGGGCCGGCAGACACCCTTTGTGACATGTCACATAGGGACGCGTGGATAGGAGAGATGGCCCCTTCCAGTGCCGGGAAGGTGCGGAGCGTTGCAACCACGGCTTGCATGTTGCCTAGTTGGGTTGTTATGGTGTCCAGCTAACGCGTCATGGACGCGTGGGCGTTGAGGGCGGAGCAGCAGAGGGGGAGGAGGAGTGCTTCTGCGTCAGAAAGCTCAGAAATCTGGCCGTCGTGGGGGATGGGAAGTTGAGTAGAACTAAAGTGAAGTCGGTGACGTGTCTCGCGAACGAAATCACGAATGTAGAGGTGGGTTTCGCTGAGGTCAGGCATGGAGGACTGGCAAGTGGGGGCCCTGGAGGGAGCAGCTGTGAGAGGAAGAGGAGGTAGGTCATCCATGGTCACGATAGGGGATCAGGGACGCGAAGCATGAAAGGCAGGAGAAGATAGGGGCCAAGGGGGGATCGTGCACTGAACGACGTGGAGTTGTAATTTTAATGACTGGAGGTGTAGAGGGCGCGGAGTGTGAGGAGGCAGTCACTCTCACACCCCTTATATATCCTGCGACCAGCTTCTGGTCGGTTGGACCGCCACAACTCATCCGGTGTTGTGGGAGCGTCCCTATGAATCTCACTTTACCAGGAAGCACACAACTTCACAGCCGTACCGTGCTGTCGCGCTGTACCCACGCTGGGGCCGCAGGGGGGTGTTAGGAATATTCCCTAAAGGTTATAGGAGGTTCGGATCACTCCTGCTCTGTCAATAGCCCGTTTTGTGTGCTACGAAGCGGCCCTTTGAATATCCAAGAGCCCCACTATAGTGGGATAACTTCCCCTTAAGTTCGCAGATGACTTTGTTGGTGAAGGTAGGGTAACTGGGGTACCTCAGTAGGGTAATTGGGTCCCTAAGGTAGGGTGATCATGTTCCCAAGGTAGGGTAACATGACTCTGTTATGCCTTTATTCCCATTGGGAGTCCGCACAACCACAAATAATGTTACCCCGGCGACCCGGGCAATGTTTAGTATGTTTCCTTAACTTTACGCAAACATGTTCTCTGAAGGTTACCCTGCCTACCAGGGTAACTTTGGCCTACCTAGGTTACCCATGTCTAACCTGATGTTACCAACTCACTTTGTCGACACTTGTACCAACTTATGTCTACCGTTAGTATACTAAGTATACTGGTCTATCCTCAATCTGGTTACCTCTTGGTATAGCATATGGGCTTGAGTTTAGTCCACTTTAGCTACCTATCTATAGGGTGGTTACACACCCAGTCTGGCCCCTTTGGCTTTTAGCGTTGCGTATTGTTTCTCTACAATCTGGATGTTAGTGCGCTTGGACGGGGATGCCGCCGCCAGCCCGAAGTCCTCGAAGTAGGAAAGCGTAAGACCCTGCGGGATCACACAGTCTAGGCGGGAAACCAAGATGACGCACAGGAATGGGGAGACGGGAGACCCATGGGGAGTGCTGACGGCAACGGGGGCGAACATCCTGGGGGACCCCTGGTACAGGAGGCGGCATGACCTCCCGGTTAGAAAGGACCTTGTCCAGGACACCAGATATGGGTTGAGCCCCTTGGCTTTGAGCATGCCGCAGAGGACGTTGGGGTTAAGGTTGTCGAAGCCCTCCTTGATGTCTAGGAAAAGTGTGGAAACCTTTTGGCCAGCCATCTGGAGGGTTCTGACCTTGTGGGTTAGTGTGGTGGTGGCATCCGGGGCATAGGGACTTGCCAACGACACACACTGATGAGTGTTCAGAAGGCCAGTAACCAGGGCCACTCAGGAGACTCTGGAATTCCTAAACCTTTTCAGGATTTTTGAGAACGTTGGTAGCAGGACAATGACGCAGAATGAGGAGGGAAAGTCGTAGGTGGCCTTGCCCGGCTTGTCAAGCACAATGCCATCGGCGCTCTCTTTGGCGGGGGGGTGGAACCCGAAGGCCATCAGAATAGCAAGTAGGCCTTGGATGAGGTGAGGAGCCACGTGGTGTATCATTTTCCACAATGAATTCGGAGTCATGTCAGGCTCAGGGGCTGAGGGGAGTGATGATCGGGCGAGTGGTGTGCTAACCGCGTCAGTCGCCAACAAAGGGCAGTCACTGAACTGACGCAGGATGGTGTCAAAGGACTTGGGGGCTCAGCCGAGGAAGAAGTGTTCCAGGAGTGCTGTATTGAGCTCAAGTGGGGTTGAGGTCCCAGGGAGTTCAGGGAAACGAGGAGGGGTGCGGCCGACAGCAAAACCACTTCGCCGTCCACACCGTTTGCGGGGTTGCGGAGGCCTGGAAGGAGGACCAGTAGTCCCTCTTGGCTTTCTTGATGCCGTTAAAGTAACTAGACCTGGCTGCCCTTGCGGAGGACAGGAGAGCAGCATCGCATCAGTCCCTCTTGGAGGACTTGAGGGGGGAGTTGTACCTGTTTCTGAGTGCCAACTGTAGTTCTGACGACCAGGGCTTGGATCGGTATGTGACCATTTTCACCGGTGTGTGGAGAGCAAGTTGGGCCGTCACCTTTTCCAAGATGGTCTTAAACCACGTGTTGAGCGATCGGGATGTGGGTAGGGAGGGAGCTTGGCTGATGGTAGTGGCTTGCAGAGAGGCTTCTAGGGCGGGCCAATCGGTCGAGGCGCAGTTAGGGGGTGGAGGGGGGGCTGAAAAGGGGGGCTTCGAAGCAAAGGAGGATGGGTATGTGGTTGGAACCAGTCAAGGGGAGGGGATTAGCCCAGTCAGAGAAGTAGGGTGCCAGGAGGGGGCACGCAAGGCTAGCTCGAGTAGGCCAGGAGGTCCCACGAGTGACATGGAAAAACGAGTCATGACACCTGGGGTGTTGCCGAGTGAGAAGCTGAATTCAGTTGCCCTGTCGGAATACGGGGCCGAGGTGGGTATCTCGTCCTCCTTGAACACTCGGAGGGGGTCTGCCGTTGGGTAGTGGATATTGAGGTTCCTGAAGGTGAGGGTGGCGAGGGGCATCGAGGGGAAGATAATTTCCTGTGGGATTGAGCGAGTATTATTGGAGCGGCCATTGGTACTGTAGGAGTTTGTTGTCGTGAAGGCCGTGGTCGTAGGGTTAAAAAATCTATCAGGAGTAAAGAGGTATAGTGCCATGACATCCCCCCTTCTGGAGAAACAGCGCAGGAGGGATACAGATGAAACAAAGGAACTATAAACATAAAAGGCAACGCGGGGCTTTCAGCCGCCGTCGCTAGGAGGAAAAAAAGAAATAAAGAGACCACAAGACGGAACTTTGCCCCTGTAGAATGGGGGGTCTTGCAGGGCCACCATACAGAGGGGGTGGGCCAGTGGTGAAAAGGACCCAAAAGGTGAGAGAAACACATCCCAGCTCCCGAGGCAGTTGTGTTGAATGAGTGTGAAGAGTTTCGGAGGGAGAGGGGAGACCTGCTCAGAGCCACAAAGCGTTTGGTTGTGCAACATTATCGTGCCAGGCCCGAGGGGGTAGTATTCATTGGGGATGGGCTGGGGTGCTCCCCGGACGGCCACGATCCAGAGCCCCGGATGGGCCCCACTGTGGCCGGAAGAATGGTCATGCGCTTGGCTCTTGGAGTAGCTATCTTCAGCACCGACTGGACTGAGTGGGTGGGGGTAGGGGGGGGGGAGAGGTCCTGATGGTCGGCGGCGGTGTCCATCGCGTCCCCAGCAGGTGGCGGAGGAAGGACCTCGGCGGCAGTGGTTGAATGTCTAAGAGCGGGCGGTGCCAGACGCCTTTCGCAATCCTTATGTACGGCAGTGTGTTCACAGCCACCGTAGACGCAACGGGCTGGCGTGGAAGAACAACAGGTAGGTGTAGCCTTAAGGTTGCCACCTCTAGGGCAGGTGGGGTTGGGGTACGGATGGTTGGTACGGGTGTGGTTGAGGGAGCAGATGGGGCAGACTGGGTCAGGGGAGGGGCATCTAGAGGCGAGGTGGCCAAATGGCTAGCAGTTCGTATAATGCGTGTACCTGATGAAAGAGTAGGCGCGTAAGACAGTGGGCGATGGGGAGCAGAGTCTCATCGCGAAACTCATCGTAGGGAAGTCCCCGGGGTGGACAGAAAGGATGACGGACATCGCGGTCTTACCCTCACAGGACTGCGCAATCGGATTGAGATATCTGGCTGCGACGATGTGTCGGTTCTTGGAGTTATGGATCGATTCCGTGAGGCACGGAAGGAGATCCTCGGGGTCCTCGGGAAGGAAGGCGATTGGGAGCGAGTGGATGGCGAGTTTAAGCTCCTTGGGTGCGAGGCGCAAGGGCAGCCTGGGGAAGTTCCCCACCCGGAAGGACTTGTTGAGTTGGGAAAAGAGCGCGTCGAAATAGGCAGCGAAGGTCGCAGCAGGGGTGGCAGGGTTGGTGACAATGAGGGCGACCAAATTGCGATTGTTGACCTTGGTCGTGACCGCGATGGGCAGTGCGCAGTTTGCATCCCGGAAGACGTGGGCAGCTATGTCAGGGAAGCTAGCAGCTATCAGGGAGGCTTGCTAGTGCTCAGAGTGGGAGGAACGGGTAGTGTAGAATCTTCTTTCAGCCGTAGGTAGTGATCTCAGTGCCTGGATGGTAGGGAAGACGCAACTGGCTGCAGCGACTTTTGAGCCTCTGAGATTGCTCTATTCTTCTTAGCGCAAGGAAATAGGGGTTTTCTTTTTTTCTTTTTTTCTTTTTTTCTATATAATATGTTGGTTGTTAAGGTACAAGAAATCGCATGGAGCACTAGCTAGGGCAAAAACAAAACCCAAAAGCCAAAATGAGCTAACAAAGGAAAAGTCCATCACCGAACAACTTTAAAGAGGGGTCCGTGCCGGTCTCTGGCACACATACCAGCACGCAAATGTAACAAGTAAAATGCAGGAAACCCTTCTAACAACCAGCGGAAACAACAGGCAACCTCAGGAACTCAAAAAAAAAACCTAGCTCTCCTCAGATGAGATAAAACAACCAAAGGAAACCACATTAGATGATTGGGACGAAGCAGATCTACCGGAGAAAGTAGGGCGGGAGAACAAGCCTCGAGGTAAGGCGGTCTGAGTTCATCTTATGAAGCGGGAGAGGGCGCCAAGTAGGGCAGCTGAGGATCAGGCGGGGGCATGGGGGCCTAGGGGACAGACCGCCTGAAGGTGGCGGACCCAGGCAGGCTCCCTTGCTTGACAGGAAAGGATTGCGTGCTCGAAGGTCGCGGGGGACTAATTGCACCTGGGGCAGCTGGTGGGGTCGGCGTTATCCCAAGTGCAGTGGGTGCGGAGATAGCTCTTGCCCGACCTCATCACGTGATGTCGGCCCGCGTCAAACCTTTTGAGGCCCATGAAGGGGTGAGGCTTGAGAGAGGGGCAGTAGGGGTCCCTGGCCGAGTCGGGGGCCATGGCTAGCCATTCCGTCATAAGGAGGTCGCGGCACTTCCGCTTAAGGTATGGGTAGCAGCGTCCCTGCAGGGGTGCCGGATAGAGCTCAGTAAGTAAGTGCTGAGAAGTGACCGGTAGGGGGGCTAGCCTGTCGAGGTGGAGCAGAAACCGTAGTGAGTGGGGGAGGGTGTACAGAGGGAGGTGCGTCCAGTGCTTTGAGGGGGGTCAGGGCTGAGTCCATGGGAGCGGCAGTCGGATCCCTGCGTTCTTGGCCAGGAGAACCCTGTGGTCTGTCCCGTCGCTGTGGAGGGAGGTACTCGGGACAGAGAGGAGGAGGCGGATAGTGGCCGGGTTGATCTCCGGGGGGGAGCACAAGACTCTGAGGCCGGACAGGCGATGTTTGTAGTATAGCAGGCACTCCCGGGGTGGAACGCATGATTCTATTGCAAGGATGTCTATAGGGGTGCATGTGAAACAGTTCGTGCACCACCTCTAGGCCTTGTGCCAGAAGGTGGACAATTTTCTCAATATGTGAACCATAGGGGGGAAGGCGTTCCCTCCGAATGAGAGGATGGGGAAAAGCAGTGAGGATGCCTGTCGATGACAGAGAAATAGGGGGAGGCCCATCCCCGGGGGGGACAGTCTTTTGATAGCCACAAAGGCAGCCTGGGCCTTGACCAGGCATTTGGTCAAGTGTGGGGTAGTGGATAGGGACGGCGTGAACAAGTACACCAGCCATCTAACCTCAGCCTTGGGATGCAAAACAAACCCGTCTAAGTGGATCGCGGGGTGCGGGGGGGGGTCACTGGCCCTGTTCGTTCACCAGTGGATCAGTTCCGTCTTGGAAATCGAGAAGCCCACTCCCAGTTGGGAGCCTCTTCCGTTGATCAGGGCGTAGTGTTTGTGCACTAGCCGGACGTCACGGTGGTAGGAGGTAGTGGAGCCAAGGAGGGCAAAGTCGTCCACGTAGGAGAGTGTGAGACCATAAGGGATTTCAACGTGGAGACGCGAGACATAAATGACGAAGAGGAGAGGGGAAATGGGAGAACACTGGGGGGTGCCCACCGACACAGGGGAGAAGACATTGGGGGACCTTAGAAGCGAAGACAGCAGGTCCTGCCTGTGAGGAAGGAGCCTGTCCAGGACACGAGGTATGGGCTGACACCCTGCGCCCTAAGTATACCGGAGAGAGTGCAGGGGTTGAAGTTATCGAGGCCGCCCTTGAGGTCCAGGAAAGGAGTCGAGACTTTCCTCTTGTCCATCGGAAAGGTTCATATTTCGTCTGTTAGGGTGTAGTACTGGTCCGAGCACGATAAGCCAGACAGGGATCCGCATTGGTAGGGGTTCAGGAGGCCCGTCATACCGGCCATGCTGGATAGTCTGCCATTCATCATCCTTTCCAGTATCTTGGAGAAGGTCTGGAGAAGAACAATAATGCTGAAGGAGGAGGGTGAGGCGTAGGAAGGCTTTCCTGGCTTGTCCTGTAGGATGCGGTCGGCCTTCTTCGGGGAGGGGGGGTGGAAACCATGTAGGACGACGGGGTTTACAAATTTAAGTATAATGTGCCGGGCGGCTGTATTGATTCGTTTCCACACAGACTTAGGGGTCACGTCTGGACCTGGGGCCGATGAGGGGGAAGAGCGGGCCAGCGCCCTCACCACTTCCTCAGGAATCGATTCCGGGCTGTTGTTAAAAGGGAGGAGTATGGACGACTGGGTTATGGCTGGGCCGCCTGGGAAGAAGTAATCAAGGAGAGCCCTATTCAGCTCTACAGGTGTGGAGGGCCCGGGGAGCTCAGGGAAGGGAGAGGGGGGGTGGCCAATGGCAAATTTCTTGGCTGTCCATACCAACTGGGGGGTGGCCGACGCAAGGAACAACCTCTAGTGGTCGGGCTTCGCCTTTTTTATCGCCTTGAAGTACGATGAACGGGCCGCTCTTGCCGCCCCCAGCAGGGAGGCATCAAAACAGTCACTCTTGGAGGACCTGAGGGCGGGGTTGTATAGTTTTCTGTGACCGGAGAGGGACACCGACCACCAGGGCTTTGACCGGTGCATGAAGTGGTTCAAGGTGATGTGAAGGGCCAGAGTGGCCGAAATCTTGTTGAGGCTGGTATCGAACCATGTCCCCAGGCAGTGTGAGGTCGGGAAGAGGGGGGGGGGATGGGACCTCCATGGAATGGAGGGCTTCCATCACTAGCGGCCAATCTGTCAGGGCCCAGTTGGGCATGGAGGGGGGGGCACGGATCAAAGGTGCATCGAAACGGATCAAAATGGGGATGTGGTCGGAACCCAGGGAGGGCAGGGGCTCAGACCATTCCGCGAAGTGGAGAGCGAGAACGGGGCATGCGAAAGCCAGGTCCAAGACCCCTGGCCTGTCCACTGGTAAGCTGAAAAAACGTGTGCAAAGCCGCAGCATGTTAAGAAGTAAGTACCGCAGCTCTGTCGCCTTGTCGAAGTAATGTACCGAGGGTGCAATCTCATCCTCATTGAAGGCCCTGAGAGGGTCGGCGGGGTGGTCGATGTTGAAGTCACCCTGTGTGAGTGTGGAGCTAGGCAGGCACGGGAAGATTAAGTCTGGTGAGACCGAACGTGTGTTGTTCGACCTGACCTTCCTGCTGTAGGAGTTGATGATAGTTAGGCCAGTCAAAGGTAGGGTTGAAAAATCCCTCGGGAGTGAAAAGGTCCAAAGCTATAATGTCACCCCTGTCGAAAAACCACGGTAAAAGGGTAACTGTTCAAAGGAAAGTACTGAAAGCGTAAAAGGCCATGTGGGGCTTATGGCCCCCAGTACTTGAGGGAGAGAATTACGTATAAAGCGGAAAAGAAGATAGTTTGCCCTTGTAGACCATGTGGTCCTGGAGAGCACTGAGCGATGGGGTGTGGTCCAGTTGCGAGAGGGACTCAAATATGGAAAGAAACACATCCCAGCTCCCGAGGCAGTGGTGTTGAATGAGTATGAAGGGTTTCGCAAGGGGAGGAGAGGCCAGCTCCCCGTCCTGGAAGGCCTGGTTGTACAGCATTATAGGGCCATGCCGGAACCGGTGCAAGGCGCGGGCAGGGGAGGGACTAGGGTGCTCCTGGGGAGGGAGGTTGCTCTGGTCGGTTGAGGGCCTTAGTGGGGCCAGGATTGTGGTATTTCTTCGAGCACGCAGCGTCACTATTTCAAATGCCAGTTGGCGGGAACGAGTAGGAGCAGAGGGGCCCTGGTGGACCACCCTGTCGGTGGCCGTGTCCATCTCATCTTCGGACTGGGGTGGGGCAACCACCTGTTCCTCACAGGCTGAACACCTGAGAGGGGGCGGGGCCCGGCAGGCATCACTGTCCCTATAGAGGGCAGAGCGGTCTCTGCTGCAGTTGACCCAGCGGGCTGGGGAGGAAGAACAACACTTAAGAACAGGCTTAACGTTGCCAGCGTTGGGGCATGCCGGGTTGCGGCAGCTGTGGTTTGTTCTGGTGTGGTTGAGAGAGCACAATTGCCAGGCCTGTGCTTTCGAATCGCAGTTGGGGGCGACGTGGCCGAAGCCCTCGCAGTTCCTGCATTGTGTGTAGCGATAGGAGGAGTAGACCCTTTGAATCCTTCGGGACAAAGAGAAATGTCGGATGGAAGCCCCCATGGTGGGGACGTCGCCAGGGTGAACTGTGACGATCACCGTAGTGGCAGTTTTACCAAAGCGGGAATCGGTGTTGGGTTGAGGAATCTTGCCGCGGGGAGGTGGACGTTTTTGGAGTTATAGATGGAGTCGGCGAGGCTGGGGACGAGCTATTCAGGGTTAACAGGCAGGAAGGCGATTGGCAGAGTGTGGATTGCGAGCTGGACTTCGTTGGGGCGAGCCAGAATGGCAACCAGGGCGCGTTTCCCACCGTGAATGGGCGGTTGAGTGGTGACATGAGACCGTCGAAATACGCCACGAAGGCACCAGTGGGGCTGGTAGTGTCCGTGATGAGGAGGGTGATCGAGCCGCGGTCGTTGACCTTGGTCGTGACCACGAGGGGGAGGGTACAGTTTGCATCCAGAAGAACGCGTGCTGCTATGTCAGGGAGAGTGGCGGCAATCATGTGGGCTTGGTTGTGTTGACCGGGGGTGAAGCGAGGAGTGTAGACCATTGTTTCTGCGGTGGGAAGCGACTGGAGCGGCAGTGAGGGGGTTCTTCTTCTTGTTAGCCTGCTTAGGAACGCCTGTTGAGGCTGGCTGAGCGTAACACTGTTGTGGTTTGGGGCAGTCGGGATCGAGATGGCTGAAAATGAATGAGGAGGGGTCAGGGTATTTGCCATCACAAACCGCGTTGGCTTCCCATGAGTCAGGAACTTGTCTACATAAGCGCGCGGGTTTCCGTAAAAAACTCTTCTCGCGGGGTTGTAGTGGGGGATGTCAGGGTGAAGACCCCCATTTTGAGGATTTTAGGGGTGGAAGAGGGAGTAACTCGAGATTTGGGGGGGGGGTGGTGGGGCCGTGGAGCGTGTGACCACCCATGTCAGGGGAACTGGAGGCCGAGTGGGGGCCGAGGGCCCAAGGGAGGCGGTGCCAACTCGATGTGACAGATTACGAATACAGGCGTTGATTGGAGAGAGTTTGCCGTCTAGTGCTGAGCCGGTCATGAGGGTTGCCAGCATAGACTTTACGGTGGCTAGCCGGGTGGTGACAGTGTCAAGTTGTTTGGTCATGAACGCGAGGGCGTTGAGGGAGGCACATAGAAACGGAATCAGGATGGTGTCGCCATCGGTGAGATCGTTGTGTTGTCTGTCGCCGGGGAGGGGGATCTGTTCGGAGGAAACACGTAGTCTGTCGCGAGTCTCGTAAAGACACTGGCGAAGTAGCAAGAGGGTGTGAGAAGGTTCCTCATCTACGGACCTGTTGGGGGCCCTTGACAAGGCCCTGGAAGAAGGGAGAGGGGGAAACACCATAGAGATGTCGGGGAGGTTGTTCATCACGGGAACTAGGATCAGTGACGCGAAGCCTGAAAGGTAGGAGATGATAGTGGGCAAGGGGGGATGGTGCACTGAAAGAGGTGGAGTTTTGATTTCAATGACGGGAGGTGTAGAGGGCGCGGAGCGTGGAAAGGAAATAGGGGTTTTTTCTTTTTTTCTTTTTTTTTTTTTTTATATCATGTATTCTTTGATTAAGGTACAAGAAACGGTATGGAGGGCTAGCTGTGACTGAAACAAAACCTGTAAACAATCCAATGACCCGCTTCACCCCCTCATGGGGAAAATCAAACCCCTCAAACCCAGAGCCCATCCTCCCCCCGCGTAGCACCTAAGACGAAAGCAAGACGGTGCAATACCTTCCTCCAGACACGTAAGGAAAAACAAGTATAGAAATGAAACCAGGGAAAGAAACAAACCCTTCAGCGGGCCCACCAAAACAAAAGAAAGGATTTAAACAGCACAAGTGCGGAACAAAAGGAGAGCTAAAACTACTGTTGCCGGATGCCTGAACGGAATTTCGCCGACCAAAATGGCTGTAGGGCAAGGCGTTGACACGGGCGGGCTGCCCGCAAATCGGCGGGCTTTGGACTTTAGCATAGGCCAAGGAGGTAGTGCTATAGCATGACCTAGCGTAACCTACTAGCCAGTTGCGACCGTAGAAGAAATCGCGTGGCGGATGAAGAGGGCAAGGGGAGCCACCTGGCGAGGAGAGCCACTCAGCAGTCAAGGTGCCAGCTACGGGGACGAGGCAGTAGGGTGCCAGCCGGAGTGCCAGTGAAGGGTGCCTGCCAGAGAGTGCGCAGCAGTACTGTGCAAGCGGATTTAAGGCGTGGGAAGCGGGGGGAGGAAGGCTCGCCAAACAACCGAGAAGAACGAACACGGAGGAAGGAGACAGGGTCACGATTTTTGGAACGCCGACAGTACCAACCGAGCAACTCCGGAGAGAGTGCAATACCGGAGAGCAGGGGCACATGGGCAACTACTTCACCGATAGCCCGAACCTAGTGACCGTGTGTTGACGGAGGAGAGATGGTGGCCAACCGTGCAAAATGCTAAGAGAGACGCGTGGCGAGATGGGGAGTAAGGGGTAGGAACTTCGACGCGAGCGTGCTCAATGAGCGACAGAACAGAACCAGAAAGGAATCCATAACCCCCATGACGCAGGGCCAAACGCACCAGAGAGAGGAAAGAGATTAATGTGTGATAAACCCGCGAGCAGTCGCCACGGGCGGGGTAGATCAGAGGCGGAGGACACTCTCACGATGATTTCCCATGGTGTTGAGATTTCAACCGCTGGGGATGGAGCGGGCATGAAAGATGAAAGGAAATCAGGGTACAGCCCCCATTATATTGAAGCAAATCCTAGCCGAGCCTTTTCCACCCAACTCATACCCCAGTAGGAGTCGCATATCCGTGTAAGGAAGGAAATAATACAATTTGTTGTAAGCCTTACAAAGTCAATCCCTCATAGCAACCATGTAACAAAAGAAAGAACTCCATAGTTATCCCAACACGTATCTCACCACCAGACCTTGAGACAAGCGGCAATTTGCTAGGGTGGATGGGGGTTTGTAATACCATGAGGCACGCTCGGCGAAGGTGGGGGACAAGTGGAGACTGAGAGAGAAGGGGTCGGAGAAGGGGGGGAAGACGATCCTCGAGTAAACCTCTCAGGCCCAGGGGGGGGGGAATTGGCCCAATGAATATCACCATTTTCTGGTGGCTCCCATTTGGCAGCAGGTGTGTCCACAGTGCCGTCGTGCCCACTCCCTGGCCCAGGATAATGTCTAGTCTTGCGCGCCACACCTCCTGATCCTGTGCTGGGCGCTACAGTCTCGGGTTCGGGAGTACTAATGTGTTTTGCAATCCAGAAATACTTTTGAACAGTAGTTCTTAGGACTCTAGCCTGCTCCATCTCAGATGGCCCATTGTCTGAATCCCGATATTGTGAATCACCGGTATGTCTGCCAGGTAGATCTAGGTCTGAATCCCGATGTCGTGACTTGCCGGTACGTCGGTGTTCTGGATGTCTGATGCAAGAATCATTACTCCCTGAGCTATTCCCAAGCTCGGATTTACAGCCGTCCCCGTCGTTGGCCTACATGTCTAATTAGCTAAGATTATGAATGAACAGAAAAGAAAAATTACTTGTCAACCGGAATAATGTCTCTACCACGGCAATCAGAAGTGAGAACTACTCTCAACTTGAACCGCTGATTGGGGTAATAACTGCGATCGACAATGCTTTCCTCTTGGCTACGACTGCCTTCGTTAAGACTCTGGTCGTCGTTGTCATCGTCATCCCCACCTCCGATATCATTCCACTGCCCCCAACCGTCCCGGCCTTACGATTGACAAATGGATGTCTACCTGTGAGTGGCACAAGTGTTTCGTCTCCACGCACGCCCTGATCTGGGGGCGACTTCAGCACCAGGAGCTCAAGAGGATCTTTGTCCGGTTTAGCGAGCATCCACACAATCATCTGATCCTTACAATATAAAAGTATGAGGTTTGAGAGGCCGAGAGGGTCTGAGGGTCGCCGGCTTAATTCGCTGGCTCCTTCCCGCGTTGTACCCATGAGACATCAGGCATATTGGATAGTGTCCTCCACATCTTGTCCCTTGAGCAGGCCCTGTAGTCATTGCACGTTCGGCGAGGCTCAGATTCCCCAAGCAATTCCTCTCCCCAGGTCTTTGTCATACCAGGGGTTGTTCACCAAGGGAGGCGAACTTTTTGTCGCACTGATTCGACGAAAAATGTGGATTCTGATGGGCCTTGTGGAGTATGCTGAGGCCCAATCGTATTGGGCCACTCAACCAAGAGTTAGTACTAGTCCAAGGATCGCATAAAGTATATGGAGGAAAAGAGAAATACTTACTCGGAAGATCAGTGATGTCAGCATTGATTGAATCCGCTGCCTGTTGCGCATGGAGAGGATTGTTTGTCGGCTGAAGCTTCTTCGCAGTGTTCTAAACCACGACTCTGCTTTGATCGACTTCATCCAAGTCTTCGGGGCCGTCTTTGGTTTTGATTGATTTCTTTCGGCTTTTGACAGGTGCGAGAGAGGGTGCAAAACTGAGTACACAGTCTAATTGGAAGCCGGTCAGACTGGTAGGATTCTACCTGAGCACTGTGATGTATGCTTGGACCATTTCGCCTTATCCCTTGTATGCAGCTGTAGGCTCGCGAGCATTGAAGAACCCACACCAGGTATTAGCATAGGAGATCTCCCCGTAGCGCCCACTCATTCCAGCTCCAGGCTGGTCGCAAATTTCAGACTTATGCGTGGTATTTTTGGCCCACCCATGAATGCTCCACGGCTGGCTCAAAAGGTTGCCTTGGACCGAACGTCAATGAACCTCTATTGAAGTTATAAAGTTAGATCTTACGTGGTTATTCCCGAATATGTGATCATCATCAGAGAAGATTTCTTACATTATTGATGCCTCACCGGAAATGGCAGCTGTACAAGGACAGCTCCTCCGGCGTTTTGCACGTGTAGTATCAACCCCCCGAGGCTGGATTGTTTGGCCTCTGCGAATAACAGAAAGGTTAATGTACTGCCCCCTTAAGTTGATGAAGCGAGATTCCCTGCTTTGTCCTTTCCCCGAGGCATGCATTTTTCTCAAAGGAGCCATTTGATATACGGCAGAGAGGAAGATGTGTGGAAGTGAACGCTAGACGAATAGTGTAGTAGAGGGGAAGGATGGGCGGGAGGTGGCCTGGGTATACTGTTCGCAGACAGCAACATGTGTGATACTCTCCACAAGTCGGGAACAGGTACATCTGGACCCGCCACAGAAACATCACCCAGTGGAGCCTGAGTGCGCTGTCTGGCAGCAAGGGCGTTGACTGGTACGGGCGGTAGGTATTGACCAGCCGGACCAGAAGGAGGCTGTCCGAGGGGTGAAGCAAGAGGGACGTTGGGACCAGCCGCACTCGGAGCAAGCTGTCGAAGCTGTCCGGCCGCAAGCAGGTTGACATGTGCAGCCACTACGTTGGGACCCGCCGCACCTGCACGACCCTGTCTGAGCTGTCCGGCAGGACAGACGTTGACTTGTGCAGCTGCGACTTATGGTCCAGCGGCACATGGAGGAGCTTGTCAGGGGTGTTTGGTACCAGGGACCTGCCAACCAGCCCCATCGGGAGGGGCCTCTTCGAGCTCTCTGGCACCAATAGTGTTCACTTGGGCAGCAGGGACATTTAGAATAGCTGGACCAAGTCAAGCCTGCCCGAGTTGTCCAGGAGCCGAGCCCCTGACTTGTGCAGCGTGTACCTTTGAACCAGGCGCACGTGGGGGAGCCTGTATGTTTTAACAACCGGCACCAAGGAGAGCCTGTCCGAGTTGTCCACAAGCAGCGATATAGACTTGTGCACCCGGTATGTTGGAACCAGCCACGCCCGGAGGAGCCTATTGGGGTTGTCCGCCTCCAGAACCGTGTGATGGAGGAGCATTTGGAGGAAGATCACCCCGGTTCCCTATAGTTGTCACAGCTGCCCCCTGATTTGGGGCACCTTGCCGTTGTAACGATACATGCAAGAGGACATGCCCAGGTGGAATTGCCGGATTTGGCACTACCATTGTTCATTTGTTATTCGTGTTATTCAACTCCGACAAGTGTTCTCAACTAGTTTCAAGACTGCCTTCTGGACATCCTCTGGACGATGCATATCATTGGCTGCCACTGCGGAGAGAATAAGATCGCACGCAGGATGCAAGGTCCTCATGCCTGTGTATCATGGCAGGAAGTCCGCGTCAGTCCACCATTTGGCCATTCACCCTACTGGCGAAAGGCCGCTTGCCATCATCTGATCCTTATCCCAGTTCCGCCACTCTGTGTGCATTTGCTTTTGAGCCTTGACTTGTGTGAAGCCCCTGTTATGCTTATGAGCACTAACCGCTCGACTGCCTGGGTTCGGGCGATGCATGCTCATTGCCCCTTGTAGAGAACGAGGCGCTGGTTGATCTGTGTGTCTTGGCACAAAGAGTCCCGCATTTTGCATCAATACGTACTCCAGATTCAAATATCGCGCCATGTCAGTTAAGGGTTTGCCTATATTCGTAGATGATTTGGAGATCCTAGTCTTGTGAATATCGAGGATTTTGAGCAGGTTGTGGATGTCAGATTATCCTTGGTATGAACTTGCTGCTGTCGTGATCACCCCACATTATATATACAACTCACAGATATTCAAGATGGGTTGAACGAATCCTGAATTATTTCACTTGTTTTCAAGAATTAGGATGCATCAAGAACTGACAGCTCAGGCGTCCATGGGCTATTCAGTCATTGGCTGTCTAGGGGAACTCAAGATGATAACCGGCTGATACCACGTGAGGTAGGGACACAAAAGGATAAACTTGTTTGACGGCGCGTGATTGATCAGTGTGCACCCGGCAAGGCCAAGCATCTCCGAGTCATCCGCACGGGTTAAGATCTACATGACGACGACATAACACTACTATCACCAACACTTGACTCCTGAAATTAGCTGCGCAGAATTCCTTTATGCCAGTCAAATATGCATTTTGTCGCCAAAGGTATCCGCGTTCAGGTGTAAATGAGAGAGACTTGCGAAGTGCGTATGCAAATCGCAATATCATACTCGCATCCACCATATGGCATCCACTGGCACCTGCGGCCGTCCTTAACGACCAGGGCACAGGCCTATTTGAGGCCAACGAACAGTTCGAACACCCTGATTCTGACAAGGGATCAGATCCTGTTGGAGATACCCCCACCAGTGAGCTTGACGCACCTACTGATATTCGCACGGGGGCACCTGCAGCAGACGTACTCGACGACAACAGGTACCCAGTCACTCCAGAAGAGGAGGATTATCTAGTCGTTCGGGAAGCTATTAAAGACTTTAAAGAGCATAATGAAGAATGCCCGCATTTGGGTGAGAACCCCTGGGCAGCGCTTGCTTGTGCACAAGGTTTCAAACTTGCATCTTGGTTCATAGAGCGGATAGTCTCAAGAACAGGGATCAAGGATTACTTTGCGAATGGTATCGGAAACTCGACATCAGTTGGCTCTAGCTCTATGAATACGTTGGAGAATCTTCTCTGACTCTTGGATCCGTATAACCCGTATCTGCAATAGTTTCAAGCACATCTTCATGACAGTGAGAGAATATTTCCCTTCCTCTCGTGGAATGTCGTAGACTCCGTCAGATATCTTGTTCGCCAGCAAGCTTATCCTGATAAGTTGGGCTATGTGCCACACGGTGAATATGACTAGAGCGGACCGACAATCTATGCAGAAATGCATACAGCGGACTGGTGGTAGGCCGTGCAAGTACTGCTGTGTAGCCTCTTTTATGTCCAGGCATCGTAATTGATCTCAGGAAACAGGCCCTGAAGGGGCGACTCTTTTTAGCTAATTATTGGGATAGAAGATCATCCGCATCACAGCAGCTTCTCCGGAGACAAGAAAGCATGGCCGGTTTATATAACGATCAGAAATCTTCAGTCGGCACTACGTAATAGACCTGGTTCAATAGCAATCCTAATTCTTCGCCCCCATTGCCCATTCCGCCCAAGCTCGCAAAGTCCTTTGGGGCCAACAAACTAAACGGACTGATAAATTCCGACACACTTAGTAGCGTATTCGAACTCATTTTTGTGCACTTGAACGGTGCGGCACGGGATTGCCCCCCTCTGGATTGTGGTGACGGCAAGATCTGGAGATGCTACCCTATCAGGTCAGGGTGGATTGCGGACTATATGGAAAACTTAACGCTATACAGGAATAGATCCAACACCCGTCCTAAATTTGACATGGGTCCAGAAGAATTATGAAGCCGACCCGGCAACTATCGTGACTGAGATTACACAATATACAAACACTACGAACACGAAAACCAATCTCTAGATTCCGACACCCACAATCCAACTAACGCTCACTACCCAAATGAAACTCGTGGTATCAAGAGGTCGCAAAATCTTTTTCAAGGACTCTTGAGAGTTTCGACGCCCAATCTACGCATGCCGGATATGCCATAAACTATTAATCTAGGACTCAACAAGCACATGCTGGACTCAATTCAAGGATTTCTCAAGAAACATGCACTACAGCAGGCCTTCGACGAGGCCTGGGAAGCTTTGCACTATACGCGTAATTCTTTGTCCCCAAAAAAGGCTACGGGATGGTTACGCAGTGGCTAGGAGAAGATATGAGGAATCTTGGGCGTTGTTTGTTAGGAATTCTCGCAGTGGCGTGGAGTCAGCCTGATAGTACGCAGGTACAACCTTTCAGACGAATGGTTACCTCGGTCTGATTACTGCTTGACGTCACTATGATGACTCAATACCGAAGTCAAACACATGAGACTATATCTTATATGGAAGCATATGCCACGCAGTTCGATGAGACAAAGGACATCCTCTTGGCATTTCGTATATGCCACGCAGTTCAATGAGACCAAGGACATCCTCATAGCGTTTCGCATATCCAAAGAGACGCAAGAGAATGCTGATGAGCTGGGAAAGCAGCTGCCTGGTCAGACAGCCCAGATGTGGCAGAGAGTGCCCCCATGGCAACGGCGATGAATCCATAACAATGATTATGAAGAAGAGAATGACCAACATAGGGAATTGATCGATTCCGAATCTAATTTCAACTGTGTTAAGATGCATCTAAGAAGTCAGTTTCTCGATCAAATCTACAAGTTCGGCAGCATTCCCATGTGTTCTATCCAGTATCAGAGCTCGCACATATGGAGCATGTCAAGGATGGATGGCGACGCTCAAATAAAATCGATGCTAGAAGAAAGATACTAAGTAGCTAGAGTCGACAACATGCGATCAGCATGAGATTTTTGAACTTGGAATTCCTTCAACTTGAAGAGCTAATTTATCAAATGGGGTGTCGAATATTTAGTGAAGACCATACACGCGCCAACCCCACCAGCCAATTATAGGATTCTCAAGGGAAGTGGGGATAATATCTACGACTTGGTTGATTTTTGCAGAGCATATGATATAGAGTCAGAGACAACTTGTCAGACATTGATACATAATAGCCGAATGACCTTGCCTCCCGAGCGCCGACTGCAGGAAACTGTGGCGACACTGCGACCTTTCCCTGAGGAACTACTAACACAAGTAGCGATCCCAGTTCTTGCGGTTCATGAGTGACGTGTTTATGACAGACACAGAGCCCGATTCAAGGATTCTCGACTCTTCCGTAACCTGACCTGTTTGGAATGACTGAGCTTGGATAGAGGCTCGTGGGGAGATTACGTATGGTGCCCTCAGGGGGCATCTCCAAGGCAGGCTCATGGCTCTGCTCATGGCTCGGCTGATATTCTGGTCGCACTATATGCACCTGTAACGGGGGCACTCTGTAGGAACACGGATCTTAAGATTGCGACCGCACCGAAGACTCATAGTAGAAGTTAGGATAAAATAAAGATAAAGATAATTGAAAGTAGAATCAAGCAGTAATACTTAATAGCGTTAAGCCTGAAAGCTTCACTCAATTAGTTCTCTCGAGGATCGTTGGTTATCAGAATCGGGTGTTTCTCGATTTAGTTAAGTAGAATAATGTAAAGCCAGAGGACACCTGTCCACGATTCTGACCTTTCGCTAGCACCCGGCTCAGCTCAGGGCTGTCCAACTCTCCCGCCTAGTGTGAGTTAACACTCGGAGACAATCGGACCGCTCGGATATTAACTATCTCCACAAATAGGAAGTGTTTCCGGTGATGTCTCTCCAACTATATCAGCATGAGCGCAAGGTCTTTCCTATCGGTAGCATATCAGTGGCCGACCGACATACCCACCATAGAGATAATATCCATTGGGACTCACTGGCCTAGCGGTGGTTTCGTGTATACAAGCTACGCAGTCCATCGGCAAATCCACTTGGTTATACTAAGCGTCTAAACCCGACTGCATGCTCGCATGATCAGAAATCTCCTGCTGCTGGACTGCATGGGCGCTACGCACAGTTAACCATGTGGGACCCTCTTAAATCGTGACAAGACTCACACCTCTAGAGTCCACTAATAGCCTATTGTAATGCGACAGTTCACGGGGTAGCCTGGGACTGGTGTTTGGGTGATTGTCCTGGAAGCCTTGCGGCTTCCCAGGTCAGCCCCAAGCCCTCTACTGTTAACCATACAACTACCCGAAGGTCAAAGTATGCCCGTAGGTGGTTCCCAGGTGTAATCCAGGTGGCGCCCCAGGAGGCGGTCACCCTCACACCCCTTATATATCCTGCGAACAGCTTCTGGTCGGTTGGACCGCCACAACTCATACGGTGTTGTGCGAGCGTTCCTATGGATCTCACGTTACTAGGAAGCACACAACTACACAGCCGTACCGTGCTGTCGCGCCGTACCAACGTTGGGGCCGCAGGGTGGTGTTAGGAATATCCCCTGAAAGTCACAGGAGGTTCGGACCACTCCTGCTCCATCAGTAGCCCGTTTCGTCTCCTACAAAGTGGGTCTTTAAATATCTAAGAGCCCTACTGTAGTGGGATAACTTCCCCTTAAGTCGGCAGATGACTTTGTCGGTCAAGGTAGGGTAACTGGGGTACCTCGGTAGGGTAACTGGGTCCCTAAGGTAGGGTAATCAGGTTTCCAAGGTAGGGTAACTTCACCCTGTTATGCCTTTATTCCCTTCAGGAGTCCGCACAACCACATATAACGTTACCCCAGAGACCCGTGCAATGTTTAATATGTTTCCTCAACTTTACGCGAACATGTTCTCCGAAGGGTACCCTGCCTCGCATGGTAACTTTGGCCTACCAAGGTTACCCTGTCTAACTCAATGTCACCAAGTCACTTTGTAGAAACTTGTACCAACTCATGTCTACCCTTAGTATACTGAGTATACTGGTCTATCCTCAATCTGGTTACCTCTTGGTATACCTTACGGGCTTGAGTTTAGTCCACTGTAGCTACATATCTATAGGGTCGTTACAGCACTAGGCTACGCTCTATCGCCTCGCCGGGATTCAATTCATAAGTGAGGTGCACTTCCGACGTCCGTCGGACGGACACTATCTGGTAACCGTTCAGCTCTGAGACATTACCTGAGAGCTGAAAATTGTCGATATCTCAACGATCTTAAGCCTGATGCATCTCATACCTGAGACAGACTGAAGCTGGCTTGTCAACACATGGATCGATTGCGCACGTTTAACAAGATCCTTTAGAATCACGGAGGGGGCTTGATATAATAACCTCGGGGAGCCATGTAGGCCAAATAAGGCCTACATCGGCCACCAGGGGAAATCTAGCATCACGACGACTACTAGAGGGTAAACGTGTATAATAAACAGGTATATACAGATATAGATACAGAGGAATATAAATATCGAGTAGAAACAAACAAATTATGCATGAGCCTAGTAGTACTAGTAGTAGGAGGCCCTGGCACACCGGCAAGATTAACTAGAGTGATATTCGTGGCAAGGTATTATGCGCACGCCCGGAAGCACAAGAAAAAGGTGCTACCTTGGGGCGGCGTCCGGCAGCTGCCGAAATGGGAGGCAGGAACAGAGATGTGAGGACGTGAGATAAGGGGGGAGAAAAGATGGGGAGATGTGGGGTGACGGCGGGATGTTAGTAAAGTCTGACGTCCCGTCAGGATGCAATCAGTGTTGTGAATGCATCCAGACGAAGCTGACGCAGGCGACAGAAAAAGACTTCGGATGAGTCCGGAGGGGCCACCAGTGTATCAGACACAAGATTAACTTTTCCTGATGTAGTGATGACTGATATTGGCTCTGCACGCGATATATTAAAGATCTTGGTCCACTTGGAGCCCTCATTGGAGCATATAAACTATCTGGTCATACTGGTCAAACCTAGCGAGACCTAAGTTGTTTACCTTTTCAGTCTTAACGAACCGACTATTTGTCTTTATCATTAGTCCTTGGCAGATACAGATAATTCCATCAATCCTCTTAGGGAAGCTCTTAATATAAACAACTTGTCTATTAATTATTGAACATTTATTAAACTAATATGACTAATAGGAATTAACAGATGCACATGTATTTGAAGGTTGGGTATTTGGTCAAGAGGAATTAGATCCAACAGGTACGGGCATTCTACAGAGCTGCAGGGATATAGGTTTAATGATGGTCGATCTGGTTCCTCCCTTGATGTTCCAGACTGCGCTTGGAAACACGTCATCTTGTTTAGACTTGGAGGAAACTATGAAACAGATTATACATGGAAGTCTCAGGGGGGTCTATGTCGAAGGACTACAGGATTATCAAAGTGTTGTACACTATTGAGAATTGAACAAATGTAACTACGATAACCAATGAACTGCAATAAAAAAGGTTAAAATCTATTCTCATCAGTGCATTGAACATGATATTATTGGGTCAAACACAATGCATACTCAGGATCAGCAGCAAGCCAGAGCCCTAGTCTATTTCATTCCTGGGCCACGAATGAAAGTGTTTAATGAGCCCACTCCCAGTCAGGAGCAAGCCTGAGCCCTACTGGATTTCATTCCTGGACTAGGAATCAAACAAACTGTAGGGCAAACTGCCTTTCTAATAGTAACAATTCAGCTCCATGACTCATAGCTATTGCATTCCTGCGATAGGAAGGAAGTGTATATTAGGCTGTCTTACTAGTATTATGCAACCTAACATAAGACCTTTAGTTAGAGTTGGTTAAGGGGCCTGCTGGTCCCCGAAAAACGCATGCCCCCAGGCGCTTCCCCCACCCTCCTCTACCCAATGGCTCGGGACGAGTCGTAAATTATGTCGTTCCTTGGCCCTGGCCCGGGCAGGGCCCCACTCTAGCCACTCGCCAGATGGGTTCTCATCAAAATTTGGTTGTGAAAAACGGGGCTGTCTAGGGAATGAGTGGGCGTGCGCCCCAGATCGAGGCGGGGCGGGTATAACGCGAAATATATGCCCCCTGGGCCACTGAAAGGGCGGGCCCTACCGACTGAAAACCTGCCCCCCCCGTAACGAATACTACGCTTAGTAAAATATCATAGTTTGTATTAATGAGTTGTTTACATCATACCCACTATGACAATGAAGGATTGTTGATTCCTTTACGTTCTGTATTGGGTGAGATACCAGGCTAGTATAATTACTTTGGATTGAACTTGCACAGATAGGTATGGTTCCGGAAGACTAGACTCTATACTAGTTTTCCTACAAAAAGTGTGACAATTTTGCTTGTAACGCCAAGTGTAACACTTCTAAATTTGTCATCATCCCTAATAGGTTACTCAATACTAACATATAAGCTCTTATTGTATTACTATTAATAACATAATTATTATTATGTAATTCGACAAATATACTTTAAGAAGATATTAAAATAAGAAATTGAAATATTAAGATATTGAATTCAAGATGTATTATTACAATGAAGTAGTTAATTGATCAATGGATTCAATTATAGACAGCCAAATACAGAGTGGAGATCTGGTTCTCTAACAACAGGTAAGCTACTTGACATTAACTTCTGACTCAGTAATTCGCCGATGAGAAGACTTCAAACTTGAATATGATATTATACAAAAACATTTTATTATTATTAGTTATTATACAAAAGTACAAACGGTTGGAAATTTAGGACATAGGACTACACTTTTTTGATGTGTTACACTTGGCGTTACGGGCAAAATTGTCACACTTTTTGTAGGAAAACTAGTATAGAGTCTAGTCTTCCGAAACCATAGTATTGTTGTTGTCACAAATCGTGACTAAGCAAGGCAGATTTCACATGACTCATACTTATGAGTCATAAGGTATGTTGGATTTTACACTATAACGTTACTTGACTCATAGTTCTCACATGACTATGCAGTTGCGAGTCATTGTTATGTTATGATTGGTTGATTGTTTCATGACTCACGATTGTGACGTCATATGATGTAATGATTTTCGCACATGACTCATACTATGAGTCATGGGTTTCACGCATGTGACTCGTTTGAGCACATAACTTGGTTTATGAGTTTTGATTGGTTAACGGAATGTTGTGCGATGACTCATATGAGTCATCGATGGATTTCGCGCTATGACTGACTATGAGTCTTAGAGGTTTATGTAGCACGAGGTGATGAGTTACCAGGGTTAGGGTTGTGGGAAGATGCCTATATAAGGCGCTTGGTTCTGACCAAGAGATAGGAGACGAACCATGTCTCCTCCACCTCTGGCGATTGAAATCTCAACACCACGGGAAATCATCGTCACTTTCCCCCACCCACCTCTCTTCTGCCACGATGGCTACTGCCTAGGAGTTGACGTTAAGCCATCTACCCTCCTCCCCTGTGGCCTCGGCCTCCCCTCCTTGGGGTTCTCGTTCCTGTTCGTCGTTGACTCCCGCTCATGATGTTTGGTTCTCCCCCTTACCCCGCACTTGCTTTGCACCTCGCTTAGCATTTTGCACGGTCGGAAAGCTTCTCGCTTCGCTCACGGTCGGCGTTACGGTGTGGGACTCTCGGTCAAAGTAAGGCTTCGGTTCTGCTGGGCATGTACCTCTGATGGGGAAAGCTTCGGTTAGTAACATCACGGTCTCGCTGGGTCTCGCTGTCGCCCCAAAAGCCCTTGCTATGGCCCGTTGGTCAGTTGTGGCTAGCCCGCTCGCGATCCTTCCTCTACCCCCCTCCCGGTTCCGTCCACTGGCACCGTACTGCCCCTTAAGCTGGCACCTTACTGCTATAAACTCCTCCTCCGGATGGCACCCTACAGCTCCCCCCCTCTGGCTGGCACCCTACTGCTACTCACCGGCTGGCACCCTACTGCTCCCCTTCCTGGCTGGTATCCCCTCTGCTCGGTGGCTCCGCTCGCCCTTCTCTCCCCCTTCGATCGTTCGGCCTTTCCTCGGTTACGCCTAGTCGTGGTATAGCACTGCCTCCGTGGCTTTGTCCAACGCTTGGGAACGATGTAATGACCTGCCCGACCGTACATCATGGTTTTTGGTGGGCCCTCAATCTATGAGTGTTCCCGTGTCGGCGATCATCTATCCTCTCCATCAGGCCCCGAAAGGGCCTTAGCGCAGCTGTCGTTTCTTTTGTTTTGGGGAGCCTGCGGAAGTGGTTGGGTCTTTCTACCTGTACATTTCTATGTATTGTTTCCTTACGTGTCTGGGGTATATTATCTTAGGTGCTAGGCGGGGGAGACTTTTCCTATGGACTTGGGGTGTTTGATTTTTCCCATGAAGAGGTGAAGCGGGTGGTGGGATTGCATTTATAGGTTTTTTTCTCTTCATAGCTAGCGCTGTACAAGGCTTTTTGTAACTAGAAACAAATAACGCATGATTACAAAAAAAAAAAGAAAAAAAAAATGACCAAGAGATAGGATCTTGACGCAACCATCTAAGTACTTTTCTATACTTAAGATATTGCAATACGATTACCTTTACTCTCTTTCTATACACTTCTGTTCTACCAAAGCCTACGCCTCAAGAACCCGGAGACTATTGTGATAGTCTCGACGGGCCGCTCAGACATTGGACTATTGTGATAGTTCTATTAAGCACGACAACCCACTCATCTCACTATCTGACGAGATAGTATCCTTCGACAGATCGATCAGACTAGCAAGACAGTTCCGTACTATCTGAAGAGATGGTATTTCCCTACGCCCGTTATAAAGAAGAAGACTTGCTCACTATAAGAAACAACTGTCGTTGCCTGTTGCCTAACTACCTAACAGTAGGATTGTTACAGTTGGCAATAAATATTTATTACATGAAAGAGAATCTATTGAGACTATCAACCTTATTGAATGCTAGTATCTAATTACAATTTAAACCCTGATCAATTCACTATCTAGCTCACCCTCGCCCCCATTCACTATTTCCATCAACTCGACTCCACCCTCGTTGTTCCCTATATTCTGAACATCAGTCTTGCCAAGAGTGTCCGGATCTTCAATTAAATTATTGACAGGCATGAGATTCGCCCTGGCCCAGTTATTCAGATCTTAGCTCAAGTTTCAATTGACTACAGGATGATTGGCGAGCAAGGGGAGCGCATGTTGGATACCATTCATACCTGCCTCCGATGCCTTGGTTTGAAACCCGGGGCAGCGTCTCTCATCACGCATGTCTATGCCTAATTCTTGACGGCAATTCCACGGAATGGGTTTTGCATGCCCGGAAATACTCGACCAATTAGCTCCACGAGGACAGTTATCTCCGCACTAGTAATATGGGTCCGAAAGGTGGTATGAGTCCAGTGTGAGGCCGGGGGATGATATCTGCTGTGGTCATCCTCTGGCAGAAAAAAGGCCCCACCAATGCCCCCAAAGGCATTCATATACTGATACCAGTTCTGGGCGAGGGTCCCAATGTTCTTCCAACTATTGTGACCTTGTTCACAGATAGATTATCTGCAAGATCCTCAGTGGCAAGCTTTCTTGCCTGATGTTGGGGGCAACAGTTGGTAATATGACCTTCAATCAACCTTTGATATTTGCAGTGACCTTCGTGCTATGATAGAATATTAGCAATTATTTCATATTGAGACACGATCAAGTACTTACATATATGATACGCAGCCAAATGTGATTGACATCTTTAGCCCTCTTGGACTTCAAGAAAGCTGTCAACAAACAGCGCGTACAGCGCATAGTAGGCTAGATGGCGAAGGGGTAATTGTCGTCACCAAGTGGCTGGATATTAGCACCTCTATGGGTTAGGTCGGAGCGCTAGTATCCAAGTCAGAGCTGCGTACCTTTGGCGAACTTGTTTTCGTAACTAGCTAGAGTATTGACAAGCTTAAAGTTCACAAGTAGACGGTCAACGGTCAGGGAGCCCCTTTGACGTAGGTTGGCCGATATCCTCTCAGGCCTCCAGATCTCCACGAAAACAGGAGCTTGGTCCCAGGTATGCTAAATAATTGCCATTCTATTAACTAATATGAACTTAGTAGTTACTGGCAAATAACGGTGCGTACCTCGAGTGGGCAACCACCAGCAACAGGCGGAGCCAGAACCTGACTGGGCAGACGAATAAGGTTGAGACCGTGAGGGGCAACAATATGCCGAGTCCTGGTAGTAGCATCCTCATTGGGGGCAACGTGTTGGTCAAGGCCAAGAGCTTGCAAGCTGTCGGGGCCATAGCCGACATTGAGTTGGCTATCGGGAATAAGGGCTTGGCCGTCAGCAGCAGCAAACTCAAGAGCTTGTGCAAAGGGAGTTGTAAGTGAAGCCATGCTTGATTGAGTAAAGTTGTGTTGAGGAGCTGAATGAGCGGCGTTGGGTAGGAAGAGAGGTGATTGGAGAAGAAGAGGGAGAGGAGAGAAGAGAGAAGAAGAAAGATAAGACATATTTATTGGGTAAGAGAGCATGCCGAGTTGCACACAAATGACCTAGTATATTCATTAGAAGTAATCATGCCAAGAGCTATATTAGATAATCAAAGTCAAAACTAGGTTCTTGGTTATTGCCGTCCTAGGCCAGGAGTAAAAGTGTGTACTAATCACCCACACAGAGAGAAGAAGACTTGAGCTCTGACATATTTCATTCCTAGACCAGGAGTGAAAGTCTTTACTAATCACTCACAAAGACAGAAGCAGTCCTGTGTCCTGCCATATTTCATTTCTAGGCTAGCAGTGTAAGTGTTTGCTAATCACCCACCTGGTAAGCTGCAAACCTAAGCCCTGAAATAGTTCGTGCCTGGGCCAGGAGTGAACGTGTTTATTAATCACCTATACAGACAGAAGCAGACCTGAGCCCTGCAAATATTGCATTTGTAGGCTAGCAGTACAACTGTTTACAAACCACCCACATGGTCAGCTGCAAACCCAAGCCTGACATGCGTGATTCCTGGGCCAGGAGTGAAACCGTTTACTAATCATTAAGGCATTCCACGGAAACCTGAGCGCCGACATAGTGGATTCGGGGGTGAGAAGTGAAAGAGTTTGTCATCAAACTAACAGTTACGGGTAGCACCAGACCCGAGCTCGGGAATATTTCATTCATGACTATCAGTCGAAGAGTTTTCATATCACCTCCTCTGTCAAAACAAGACTTGTGGCCTAGCATATTTTATTCCTGGGCTTGAAGTCAACCGGTTTACTCAGTAAACTAACATACAGGCGCAAACAGACACAGGTACGCTTGTTCCCTTTCAGCAAAACTTGTTGAAGTACACAGGTGATCACTCAATGCTAATGTATTTTGCTTTATCCCAGTTCGCATATTATTTCTCCTGTGTTGGTAGTTTTATTTGTCACTTGTTACCAACCAGGAGGAGGAGCAGATATACCTGGATGGTATACTAAAGGATGATTTGGATGAATGGCCGGTAATTAGCGGAAATGGAACTGGAGAGAGAAAACAGGGTTGAAGGTGGAGTTGAAGGCGGAGAAGAAACCAGTCAGGAAAATGGTCAATAGGCCAGAATGCCTAGGTAAGGGGGGCACACTGTAGGAAGATCGATCCTAAGATTGAGACCACACCGAAGACTCAAAGTAGAAGTATGGATCAAAAGAAAGCCTGAGATAATACAAAGTAGAATTAAGGGGTAAAAACTTAATATCGTGAAGCCTGCAAACTTCACGAAATAAGTTCCCTGGAGAATTGATGGTTATGAGTATAGGGTGTCTCTTGCTTTAGTTAAGTAGAACAATGTCAAGCCAGAGGACACACGTAAACCATTCTGACCTATGTCAAGCACCGTGCTCAGGTCAGAGCTGTCCAACTCACCTGCCTAGAGTCCACCAACACTGGGAGGCAGTCGGACCACTCGGATATTAACAATTGCTACAAATAGGAAATGCTCGAGCTGATGTCTCTCCAGCTACATCTGCATAGGCAAAAGCTCTTTCATGTCGGTAGCATGTCCATGGCCGACCGACATGTGGACGGTGGCGATGATATCCATTGGCACTCACTGGACCAGCAGTCGTTTAGTCTATACAAGCTATGCAGTCTATCGGCTAATCTACTTGGCTATAGTAAACATCTCAACCTGAGTGAATGCTCCCACGATACGAAATCCCCTGCTGCTGGACTGGATTCGCGCTACCTATAGCCAACCATTCGGGACCCGCTTTAATCCTGTTAAGACTCACACCTCTAGAGTTCACTAATGACCGATGGTAATGGTACTCACCGGGTAGCCTGGGGATGACGTTGGGGTTCGTTGTCCGCGTAGCTTTGCACCTTCCGCGGTCAGCCCCAAGCCCTCTCGATTTGACTATACTATTACCTGGAGGCTATAGAATTCCGTAAGTGGTTCCAAGGTGGTATCCTGGTGGCCCCCAGGAGGCCGTTGCCCACACACCCTGTACATATCCGGCGAACAGCTTGTGGTTCCTTTCGCGGCCACAACTTATAGGGTGTTGTGGGAGTGTTCCTATTGATCTAACTTTACTAGGAAACTGACAACTACACAGCCGTACAGGTCTGTCGCGCCGTACGAACCCTGGGACAGTAGGGGGGTGTTAGGAATATTCCCTTAACTTGATTGGCGGGTCAGACCAGTCCTGCTCTGTCACTTGCCCGTTGCATCCCGTACAAAGCGGCTCTCTAAATATCTAAAAGCCCCCCCAATAGTGGAATAACTTTCCTCTAAGTCCGCCGATGACTGTGTGGGTAAATGTAGGGTAACTGGGTCCCCATGGTAAGGTAATCATGTTTCCAAGGTAGGGTAACTTCACCCACTCATGCCTTTATTGCCTTCAGAGGTGCACGCGACGACATATAATGTTGCCCTGGAGACCAGTATCACGTTTACTATGTGTCTTTAACTTTAAATATGTTCTCCAAAGGATACCATGACCAGTAGGCTTACTTTGGCCTACCGGGGTTACCCTGTCTAACCCTATGTCAGGAAGTCACTTTATAGACACTTGTACCAACTCAGGTCTACCGGTTGAATACTAAGTATACTGGTCTATCCTCAATCTGATTACCTGTTGGTATACCATACTGGTTGGTGTCTAGTCTGCTGTAGCTACCGATATGTAGGGTCGTTACAGCCTGATGGCAAAGGGACCAGAACTGTATTTGTCATTGGTAGCTCTGGGTGCATTTCCGGCAGAGAATATGGTAGAAACATATCTATCTATTCTCTATATAAACCCTATACTCCACCATTCTTAGACAAGCAACTAAGCAAGCCACGCCTCCGATCAATATACTCACCCTTCTCTCTTGACTGCTGTGTACATCTCGATCTTTCCACTTTCTTCTCGCCTCTAGAACTCATAATAATAAAACACGAGAAACAGGTGTGTTGCCCACATTACAGCAAAACTGGACAGACAGCGGGGTCAGTTAGGGGGTGACTATAAAGGGTTGGATTGCGAGCTAACTAGGCCGAGCATATTCGAGAACCAATTCTTAGTCCAGAAGGCTTGTAGGTAATCGTTTGGTAAACGTAAAGGCATAAAGTGTAGATAAATATCACAGAGCTAGAATAAATCATTTTGAACCTGATATATTGTTAAGGTCTCTTCTCCGTTCCGTGATGATTCTTCAACCACTGGGGGAGAGGCCTCCCATTTATACTAATGTCCATGCTACTTCAACTGCTGTACCTAGGAAGTATCTTCTTAAGAATTGAGTTCGTCAGAACAAAGTGCGAACGGGGGTTGACGGTCAAATCTTCCGCTTTTGACTCTGATCATCTCCTGAACTGCTATTTTATCTAAGGGTGTCCCCACTGGACCACTATTCAGTCTTGGATCTCTTCGTCCTGATAGACTATACATGAATATGCGGTCCAAATGACGACATACCAATAGTAATATGGAATATTGAGTGATGAGTTCGGATATCTAGCCATCCACATATTATGCAGCTAACACATATGCAACTAGAACCTGAGAGAAGGAGTGTTCTCTAAACATCGTTCCAGTCAGTTAAACATATCTTGAAACATGCACTTATTCAGTATTCCTGTCGTCTTCCAGATGACGCAGAGAAGCTCATAACTTCGGGAGAATGAGTTCGGATATATGGTTATCACAGGAAGCCCTAGACCGTGATCTTAAATATTAGGTAAGCTATTCCCGCTAGGGTAATTTTAGCTCCCTTCTCATACACGTTTGTCCTCAAATCACTTATTTAATAATACATGCGAAGCAATACACAATAAATTTTAATTCGATCTAGTACTGTACAAGGTAGGATTAAAAAGCTTCTGCGTTTGCTTGGCCACAGCAGGAAAACCTTTCCAAGTAATACTACTTAGCCCAATCTTGGCATATCAGGATTTTCCCCATCAAAATCTTCTACCAATTCCTGTACGCGTTCCACCTGCTCAGGTGGTTCCCAGGTGTTCTCATCCGCTGAATACCCTCTCTACTTCACGAAGTAGTGGAGTTCTTCGAAGGTCCTAGTCCTGCCACGGACTCTTCGATCATAAGAGATTATTTCACTCTTAATGATTTTTTCCACCTCCCATTCACGATCACCATCGATCTCTTCGGGTTCCATAGGTGGTTGTTCTCGGGCCAGGCGAATACATGGTCTCTAAGGCTCGAGTAGCAATACATGGAATCTCGGGTGGATTTTCCAACGTTCCGATAAGTCAAGTTTGTACGCGAGTTCTCCTCTTTGTTTCAGCATTTTTATGGGGCTGTATAGCTTAGGTGCTAATTTCTTGGATGGGCGTTTAGTGTGACTATTCTTAGCATTCAGCATAACCATATGACCTATTTTGAAGTCTGGTTGTTGCTTAGTCTTCTGACCGCAATAATGTCCGATGGCTTCTGTGGTTTTTGGTAGAGATTATCTCGCTTGTTGATATATCGTTTGCATCCTGTAAGAGTAAAGGTTTGTTCCTGGATTTCACGCTTCAAGTTCCTGCAGCGATTCAGTTTGACGATAATAGACATAGTTTGCGAAGAAAGGGGTCATGTTGTGTGCGGTAGTCACTGAGTTATTATAAGCGAACTCAGGTAATGGTAGGAGATAGTACCAGTCGTGCTGATCATAGGCGACAAATATACAGTGGTGGCCTCCCAGCACTTGGTTAACTCTTTCCGTTCGTGCCTTAGTCAGAGAGTTGGATGTTGTCAACATTTTTTGTGTCATGCCGAGTTTTTTGCACCATGATTAGCAAAATTCTCCAGCAAACTTCGCGTATATATCTGGAATTATTTTTGAAGGTAACCCGTGAAGCTTGCATACGTCTTTAAGAAAAGCCTTTGCCAGATTTTTTAGAGTTGCCTTTTCTACTAATCTGATAAAGTGTTCCATTTCGTGAAACGGTCTACTACAACCCGTATCTTGGTATATCATGCTGACTTCGGTAACTGTGTGATGAAGAGAACAGAGGTTGAAGCCCACACAAGATAGAGTACCTGTAAGGCATTGAGTAACCCGAATCGGGCATGTCGAGGAGCCTTCGCGTATTGACAGGCGGTACAGGAACGAACTTAATCATTTACCCAGTAAGTTAATCCCTTCAACTAGAAATCTGGTATAATCATTTCGAGGGTTTTCTCAGCACTGAAGTGACCCGTTACCTGGGAGTCGTAACATCCCTTAGCTATAAGTATTGTCAGGTCCTCGTTTGCAAGTATAAAAAGGCTATCGTTGTTGTAGAGCAGCCTATCGGATATCGCCCATTGCTTAGCCAATTCCTTTCCTTTTTCCTTTTGTGATTCCAACTCTTCCTTCCGCTGCATCAATGCTACATCTACTTCTGCTAATTCGCTAACTTTAGTTAAAAAGTCAGCTTCCAATCCTGTGAGATTTGCTTTGGCGATAATCGTATTTGATAATAACACTTGCCCCTTGTGTAGGATAGGGTGTTGGTTAATATCAGAGGAATCGTAGAATTCGGGGATGCCATCTGCCTGAAGCAAGCATATCGTCCGTTGTGTTTCTTTCAACTCGAATCCTGTTCCACGGCTGCCTCAACCCTTTCGGGCTCTCTCAATTTCTTCCAATCCCTCTACCTCCATCCACTCCTGATCACCAATGCTTTTCATAACCAACTGTGCTGTGCGTTCTGCTATCTTAACCTCTTAATCGATCTTTCCATATTTAACCAGTAGGACAATGACTTCGCCTCTGTAATGCGGATCGATGACTTTCCCATCTATGGTGATTGCTATTGTTGCCAAGCCACTCCCTCGTGCTAAACGACCATAGGTTTCCACACGTACTGTGATTGGCAAACCGATTCTGACTAGTGCTCGGTTGTTGGCTTGGATAAGAATATCTTCGATATGGTATAGGTCATGTCCTGCTGCAAGCTTTGATTCATTGCTAGGGATTGGTGCTTTTTCATCATGCATTGGAATCCGAATACCTATTCCCTTTCCCATATGAGGTACTTGCTGTTGCAGCCTTTCGGAATCTCTCTCCCACATGATGGCAATTTGGAATTTTCCGAAGTCCTGAGGTTTCACAATTTGTTGTTCGCGAGGCATAGCTCCCTCTTCAGGGAACTACTCCGGCCCCCTGCTTAGAGTGTCGGGCTTGGCTCCTTTGATACCTCGTCCGTAGACGATTTTGAAATTGAAACCAAACAATTTCTGTGCCCATTGAAT
>Ga0307510_10000314_pt1 | contig 44786 bp, 52 predicted proteins | sample 12_EM_MG_FD_207224 | JGI IMG/M metagenome (GOLD analysis project Ga0307510, IMG submission 207224) | Populus trichocarpa ectomycorrhiza microbial communities from riparian zone in the Pacific Northwest, United States - 12_EM | ecosystem: Host-associated > Plants > Roots > Unclassified | place... | reverse complement strand
ACTCCACACCAGCATTTGCTGCACACCGTACTATCAAATACCATGAGCCTGAGTGCGAGTTCGTTCGCGCCATACGTAAGCTCTTCTTCTCACTCAGGCGAAAGCGCACCACTCTCACACACACAACAACAATTACAATCTTGACAAAGACCCCACCCCCCGACGATCCCGGTTACCCAGCTAACCAACCCTCGACGTCGCGCTTTGGTCGCACATGGTTCCCCACTCAGCCGTCTACTCGGGAGGTGACGTCTTACCAGTCTGGAGGGGTTCCTACCTGGGAAACGTCCATCGGAGGGGGTTCCGGCGCAGACGAGGAGGTAGAGTCCCAGATACGAAATCAGTGGGAGACGCGCTACGGCATGCGTGTCGATTTTCTTGCTGCGTGGGCCTACGTCCTAGGACCGATTTCTGGTGGGCCCCATTCCCCCCTTTCTATAATCGACATTCAATTTGACCGAGGCCCCCAATACAGCGTTCTGTATGCTCATCATGGAGACTCACAACGATTTTGTCCGATTCCATGGTGTGCCAGCTCAGCCATATTTACTGTTCTGTTCAGCCTAAATTCCATATAGCGTACCAGTCTGCATTACTGACTACCCCTCTCATACTTTTGAGGATACTTGCGTCACTCCTGCAACTATCTTCCGTCTTGCGCCACTTTCTTAACCTGCTTCTCATTTCTTCCATATCCTTTATGGCGTAAGTCCCTTCCGAATACCCTCGGAAGTCGTGTTGATCGTGCTGTAACAGATTCCGGGCATACACGGATGCATCCCGCAACGGACTGTCTCGATTTCATATACCGTTCATCGGTCTGCTTGCCGAGCAGTGGCTGGATGAAGAGTAGTCGTGCCTGTGACGCCGTTCATCTTGCCAGGCGTAACTCATACTCGAGAGGTGGGAAGAAGCTCATCCTATTGCCCGCCTCTGGGCGTTTTCCAGGCGTGCAGGCGATGCCATACTGGCCAAGTGGGACTAGAGACAGCTGCTAGACATTGGTTCCCGCCATAACAATGCAATGATAATACAAACCGAATTACAGATCGACTAGGGCTACATGGACACGGGCCTGCGTGGGGTACGATAGGTGCGAGGATATCAATGGGATAGTATGTAGAGCGTAAAACTACGCTGCTTCAAATGCATATGCCAATCACGTCAATACCCGACTTACACGCCGCTAGGCTATATTCTCCAATGAGCTGCCTCATGGATGGCCTACAGGCGGCGATGATTGCGTCTGTGAGGTTTTCTATGGCATCGAGTATCTCATCCAGAATGCACTTGATATCGTAGACAACTAACGACTATCAGTAAAACGAATAGGACTGTATGAAGAGGTAAAAACATGACGTACTAGGTCCCAGGATGGGGCCCAGTCGTGGATCGCAGGCTATCAGATCGTTGACGTAACCGAGCGCGTTCTTGTGAGTGTCGATTATGTTCTTGAGGAGGGTTTCAAGGGGGTCGTATTCATCATAGTGTGCGAGGCCCTTGTAAGCGCCCATTCGACGGAGTGTTGTCGTGAAGCCTCGAGAGTTAGTGTGAAAGTCCGTGAGCGCGGAGGCGCAATTCTGTTGAAATTTGGATTTTCCCTTCTGTTTTGAAGCTGATGCTTGAGAGGAATACGACTCTGTACGAGCCGGCGCTTCTTAGTGCGTCATTAAGGAGGGAGATAGAGTGCATACTGAGGGTTTGGGCATTATTATATGTCTTCACGTAATAACCGTTAAGGACGTCGTTCACGATGGTATTAATGTTAATATCGCCACTTCGCCTATATGCACCCGCCGTTACATGTGACCCAGGAGAAGAGTACGCCTCTGGGTGATACGAGGCATTGGCGGGATTTGGATGTGAATTATGGGATACAACTGCCTTGACTTTTGAGTTCTTAGACCTGAGCACCCGTTCTGAACGTTCCTTGACATAGTGCACGGCCATATTCCGAGGTTGCGAGGAGCGCGCAATAGTCTTCGCGAGAGCGAAGGATGGAAGGACTTGTGGAATTACTATCAACGCGACAGAGATGGCATGTGCAATGACGAGGAGAATCTTGTAGAGGGGCGACATATGGTCGATAGCCTGAGAGCGTGGAACTGTGGGTAGACTGCGGAAAAACCAATGGAAGGCGCGTCAAGCGCTAGGTGAAAAAAGACAGCAAAATGAAGCCACTGGCGTGATGGAGTGGATGTTAAGAAGAAAAACAAACGATGGAATGTGAATAGACGTGAACGACTTTAAAATGGTAAGCCAAAATCTATTTGTCCGACGACCAAATAAACGCCACGTCCAGCGCATTTTGTCATGTGACTTTGACAGTAAACCACCCCACGGCCGTGTAAAAGTACTGTAGCGCTGAGCCATCAAAGTTTCACCAGTATCATTAACGGTAACGTCAAATAAAACCGGTTCCTACAAAAGCCGTAAAGAAAATATAAAAATTTAGGCGAATAAATGAAAACGGCGCGATGCGTTAAGCGCCTCTCGAATGAAGGTCTGGATTATGTTGGTAACAAAAGAGTTCGTCAAGATAGTAGTTATAAGAAGTGCAAGTCCTAGTCCATGTGGTTGTCAAAGGAAAAATAAATTGTCCGCAATTTTTGGACCATCGGGTGTGCCAGCTCGTTAGAGTGGGGCACGAACAGTCAAGTCATTGATTGGATCAAAGGCGGTTGGCGCCAAACTTCTGAGAGCGCTTCTTCCGACCATTGTTATTGTCGCGGTTGCGGTGAGAAGGTTGAGGGTCTGACGGAGAGGGAGGGGTTGAGATTGGAACACACTTGTAGGTCGCGGCGTTCCATTGCCATCCCTGACGACAATTGGGAGGAGAAGGGTTGGGATGGTAAGGAACGCAGCAACCTGGGGAGCCCCAGTACCATTCAGATTGAGGGCAGTCCGAACCGGTGGGAGGCTTAGGGGTGCTGGGTGGCCCGCCATGGGGAAGGCAGCAGGTTTTGGGGTGATACCTAGATACGTAACAGCATTTAATGCCTTTGAATGGAACCAGAAGGACACTCTTACCAGAATTCATCATCAGAGCAGTCATCGCGGCCAGGGTTCGAAGAATACGAAGAATAGGTAGAGCAGCAACTCTCGTCTTGATTCCACGTATGGCCATTGTTGCAAGTCGGGGGAGATTTGTTCTTCGGAGGAGGGGCAGTCGGGAGGCAGCAGGACTTCTCTGTCAAAAAAAAAAAAAAAGGTAAATCCTGACTGAGTCGGGTTTCATCTCCATGGAAGAACGTACCGTGGGACCAGTACCAATATTCAGTGTGGGACGAAGGGCAGCTCTTGCCGGACCTTTCCGAGAAGTACAGGGTCAATACGGTGGCGTCATCAACATACCAGTAGCCACTCACGGAGGGCTGGAGTAGGTCGTGGGCGGGTTCTTGGAAACACAACAGCTCTGGTTGTCATACCAAAATTCGTTGGACTTGCACACAGAGTCGGTAGCCATCACAGAAGGAGTGACGAATGCAAGAAGAGCAAGGGCGGCGAAAAAGCGAGGAAGGCGAAGCATGGCAAAAAGAGCGGAGGGGGGAAGAGAGCGACTAGTGACTGATGCAATGCAAAGAGGCAAAAGGTGAATGGGTTGATGTTCTCTTGGGGCCACCCTTTATAAAGGGTTGCCACGACCGAATTCTGGCGATGGTTCCACATGGCTGAATAGAACACCATACATAACAAGGTTTAAGAGAAGACACCCTTCTGATGGCCTCCTGAACTGCGAGGCACAGCGGCCAACAAGAATACCCTTTTCCCAAGACAATGCGGGCTCTTGTGACCGTATAAATGCGTCCTTTCCTGCTGCATCAGCGGAGAAAGGGCGACACGGTGGCGACACTCATCATTCCTCCAAGCTATGAGATATTGTAGAATGGATCTCGATTAGTTCTCCTCGCCGTCCTCGGTGATAGGCTGAAGAAGAACATTACGCGTAGTAGAGAACCAGAAGGTCCAGAACCGTGAAACGGGTGAAAGGTGTAACAAGTTTCTGATCCCGGTTTCCGGATTTGCTTTTCCGCAGTTTTTACGTATCGTATCGCTTCCCCACGATCCCACCCATTCCATTCAATCGCCAGTCGCCTAAATTATATCAAACTGTCGCTCTGTTTCCGCCCTGCTGCTCGCTGCACTTGAGATGCGTCCGTTGACAGAGGACGAAAGCAAAGCGGTATTTGAAAAGCTTGCAAATTATATCGTAAGTAGTTTCTGGCCTCTCCAGTCATACCAGTGCATTTACACTCCCGGTACCCAAGGGAAAAAACCTCGTACATTTGGTCGACAGGCAGGACGAAGCACATTGCTTTCGCCTGCACAAGAGTCGCGTCTACTATGTCTCTGAAACCTCGATGCGACTCGGCCTCTCGGCGGCTCGGTCTAACCTTGTCAGTTTAGGCACTTGCCTTGGAAAGTTCAGCAATTCGGGGAAATTCAAACTGCACATAACCTCACTGGATTACCTCGCCCAGTACGCGAAATATAAAGTAAGCCTTAGGGTACATCCCCCACAAGTCACCTTTTATACAAACGATCGTGAAAAGATTTGGATCAAACCAAATGGCGAAATGCCTTTTCTATATGGCAATCACGTCCTCAAGGCGCACCTGGGCCGTATGACCGAGGACATACCAGAGCATCAAGGTGTCGTTGTGTACAGCATGAATGACATTCCATTGGTATCATTGTTTTCGAGTCCAGTTTGTTCCCATCTTAAGTGTTTCCGCGTGTAGGGATTCGGGGTCACCTCACGGTCGACAGTGGACACACGAAAATTGGACCCGACAGCTATTGTCGTTTTTCATCAAGCGTACGTAGTTCCAGACTCTCTCGTCCCTCTGCTCAAGTTTTCACTTCCTTCAGGGATGTTGGCGAGTACCTTCGAGATGAGGTAACATTCACCTCGTTACCCGTACACCAATTCAAAAGTTTTAATTTACTTTTAGGACACATTATTCTGATCGGTGCTAACTTACCGTTACGGCTATTGCGTGGAGTTGTTGAGCGACGGACGGCAACAAATTTAAAGAAGAGGACGAGTAGAATTTTAGCTGTCATTACGTAATGAAGGGTGTGCCCAGAATGGAATGAATGACAACGCCACGAGTGACGGAGGCGAGGCCATCAACTGCACCTCCCTATGTCCTCCAGCGAACAGGACCTTTGTCAAAGGTGGATAGACCTCTCCGACGACGAGCTCGATGCATCCGCAATCAATGATATTCTTGGTGCTATCACAGACAACGTTTGGGTTGTGGCTGCCGTTGCAGACAGGATCATTGATGACCCTGGTCAACTGCACGACCTCCTCAGAATAGCGCTGGAACGATCCGAGGGCACAGTAGAACGTTTGCGCAACTCGTTCGTATTGCAAGACTCCCAGGGAATGGCATCGTCTCATGAAGAAGTCCCATCATCCATCAAGGTCGACCATGACATGGTATCGTACTTCTGTGAGAACCCACCCGGTGCTCGACTATGCCTGCTCCGGTCTGTTCTTCTGGACAGGAACGATAGAGTCGATACATTCGTGGAAATGTTCGCAGCAAGTGCCGCCACCCATGGCGCATCAGAAACCCAAGGGGAATGGGATGATGACCCCTGGGTTGACGCCGCCGATGCGGAAACCGATCAACAACCGTCTCAGACAGCTCCCCCATTATCCCTATCCACCTTCCTCTCACAAAGCCTTGTAGACTCGGCCTGTCTACTTGCCACGAGGGAATCGTTCGACTCCCTCCGGGTCTTATTCAAACGACACGGCGCTTCCGTCTGGCCCCACCGGTTCACCATTCTCGAGTGCATTCCTACGCACGTATCCCCTTCGGACTACCATGAACTCCTTCCCAAGCTTGACCTTTCCCGAGATGAGGAGCATCAACCACCTGTAGAATCCTGGAGGCCGGCGCTAGATTGGACCGAACATCCAAGCGTGCAAGCCGCGCTAAGCACCTCAGGCTTCGACGCTTCACAAAACCAACTCTCGACACCCTCCGTGGATGGAGCCTACCAGCCAATGTCATCTCAAGAGCTTACCTCTTGGTATCGACAGCGAATTCGAACCATCCTCGACTCGACTGGAATGGTAGACGTCGCCCTTCCGGTGGTGCAGCATGCTACCTCTCGAGGCATTCCCGGGCTCGATGAACTAGGGGAAGAGTTGATTCTCCTTTCCCGGCTGGTATACGATGCCCAGGCCGCCGCTGAAGACGGACCCGAGGACGATTGGACTCTCGAACAGTGGAAGAGCATGGACTCGCTAGCTGTTGTTCAGGCGATGCTCGCCCTTTCCAATCCTGAAACCATTGTCTCTGATATCCGCACGTTCGTCTTGCCGTACCTCTTCGTGCTAGAATCCCGAGCAGAACGGGCTGGCGATCCTCATCCAATCATCTCACGGCAACTGCTAAACGATTTCGTACTGGGAGCGCCATTGGATATGGTGGCTCGCATATTTGAAGAGTCCAAACCCACGCTGCCGTCTAGCCGCCGCTTAATTCCGGATAGTGAAGACATGGCCCGGCTTGCCCTCGCTTGTTTGTACGGTAGTAACAGCCTCGACGAGTGGCACATCATGAGTCAAATGTTTGAATGTCTTCCGGCCTGGAACGATACGTCTGATGACGAAGACTCCGAGGACGCCGTGGAAATGACAATCACGTCATTAGGAACTTACGTGACACCAACAACTGCCCGGCCCAAATGCACACCCTCTGATCTCTTCGTATTCTTCCGGCCACTACCGCTGCCGTCGTTATCCCGTGTATTGGACATCTTAGACGTGCATCTGGAGTCTGGGGAGATTCTCTCGAGATGGGATGCTCCCGCTCCATTGCGCTGGTTCTTGCAGAGCAGCAACGACAAGAGTGGCCAGCGCGCACGAGCTGTCCGTATGGCGCGGCGTGCCGGTACAAATCGTACTGTGTATAGCCGGGACGACTGGGAGTGGCTATTGGAAGATATGTTGAAGTTGTGCCGTACCAACGACAATGGCATACGAAGTGCGTTTGGCCTTCTATCACAAACGGAAATTCTCAGTATCTTTCTCAATGGTCTTCTCAGCACCGGGCGCAAGTTTTCATTTTCATCCTATTCCCAGGCTTTTTGATTGATTTGGATTTCCCTTCAGAATTGGAAATAGCCAAGAATTTGTTACGGTCGAAAAAGTCTGCGCTGTCCTTGGATGATCAGGCAATTGAGGAAATATGCTTGACGTCTTCCCGAGAATTTTACGACAACGCTAGTTCAGGAAATTACAACTTTGGCGACATGAAGCTCGCTTACGACTGGTGCGTAGAACTTCAACTTCCCTTTAAACACTCACTTAGCCTTTCCACAGCTTGTCGATTCCATCACGTTCAGAAACAGTCATTCGTGAACAAGAATTCATCGAGGCCACTTCTCGTATCACGTCATTCAACGTAGAGACGCGCCCGAGTGTCCCTTTATCCCCAATCGAGATTCGTCTCACAAAGGACCGGCTGTCTTTGGTCTCTCGCGTCCTTTCAAGCAACAATGATGCGTACAAGTACAAGGAAGTGATCCTGGAGCTCGTCGACAAGCTAGGGTTCCGAGGCGCCCCTGTTCCTCGTGTGAAAGCGTTGGCCATGATCACGGACACCGCGCTCCAGGCGGAGGATTTCGTTCAAGCCTTCGAGACGAGCGAAACGATGATCGATACGGTATCGCGGCTCTGCTCGTCGCCAGACATATCGCAAGCAGAGCTGAACGACGCCAAAGAAGTCTGCTGGGTGTCCTGCTTCCAACTCGGGCGCCAGGCCGAGTTCTCCGACGTGCAGAAGAAACTCCGGCTTTTGGGCCACGCGCTCGAATTTTGTCCCGCAGACCGACTGCACGAAATGCTCGCGGCCTGGCGTCGACTCGAAAAGGAGGACATCGCCGCCCAGCGCGTCCAAGGTGAGGAGGGACTCGGAGAAGGTCTCGGTCTCGAGACCGCCACTGGCAGGCGGCATCGACATGGCTTCGCCGCTGCCACCGCCGCACATCATCGACAGACCCGGTCGCGTCAGCCGGGTGGTGCGCTCGTGCCGTCGCTCGCGTCTCGGCTGCAGAACCTACACCTTCCCGCGTCTAACCTCGTTATGGCAGACGGTGCGGCCATCGCAGATACATTCAGCCGCGTAGCTTCCAAATTCCCCTTCTCCAAGAATCGCCCGCAGGCACAATCAACTCAGCCCGAAGGCGACGGGCCTAGCCATTCTCGGGGCGAGGACGCAGGGTGGCCATCATTGGGTCGGGAAGAGGTCTCCGCGCAGGCTTCTAAGGCATTACAAAGGGGGATAGGGTGGCTTATCGGCGCGGACGAATGATTGATTGCATACATATCAGGACACATTAACATTCCCGGCGTGGCGTCGGCGTGCTATTCGTATTCGTACGTATAATTTATGACACTTTCCATGAGGTTATGAATCAATATTTTGGGGTACTTCGATTATATATAGCGTGCCACGTATGTGTCCATACATCTGAATGATGGGGTACATGCACTACCATTAGCCAGACGGTCTCTTTTCGCCCAGGTGAGAGACGCTGTACGGTACATCACAGCAATGAGCGCAGGATCTGAGTCGGAGAACAGACTACTATTACGCTCCAATAAGGGGGGGGAGCAACTATACAAGACACAAGAAGATCCTCATACAAAACAAAAATAAAGAAAAAAGAAAAGGGTCGAAAAACAAGTGAGCGACTGTAGCGCTGGACAGTTGTCAAGGGCAAATGAGATAATGAGGCAACACACAACATCGAAATAGCGATAAGAATAGGTTGGGAGAGAGAGAGTCGCTATCCGAAGATATTAAGTAGGACCGAAAATAATAATAAAAACATAAATCAAGTGGCCGAACCAAAACGCGTACCAACGCCCGTATGCGCCCTCGGACGGTTGACGACGCCAGGTCGAGATACGGCAGATCCCGAAGACTCTCCGAACTCGTAGTGGTGCTCATCCGAGCGACCGCAAAGGATACAACGCTCCCCACGCAACTCCTTGAGGCGCATTCCGTCGATCTCGGCGCGCAGATCGCGGACCTGCCCTTCGAGTTCCCATATTTGATGCTGCCACGCCTTCCGCGTGGACTTCATCTGCTCTTGGAGTTGTTGAATGGTCACGTAAGGATCGTCATCCGTCGCTTGCTTCTCGTCCGAAGGACGGGGCGCAGAGGGAGAGCTCAAACTCGAGCTACCGCCAGCGGCAGTATCTGAACTGTCGGTCCGCGCAGTAGGAGGAGAACCGTGGGTCACGATATGATCAGCAAAGTGAGCGCTGAAGACGGTGGAGACGGGACGCAGGCTAAGTCCGGAGAATGTCGTAGTCGCAGGCGGTGCGCTAGCAGAGGACAGCGCGGACATCGGGCTAAGGCCAGAAATAAGGGAGGAACTTCCCATTCCGACGCGAGCGCTCTGCGAGCCCGCGGGAGCGTGAGTGGGAATCAGAGAAGTGTTTTGCGTGACGATGGTCAGTGCGTTCCCCTGTCGCTTGCCTCTCCCCCGATCCGGAAGGTCCTCTACTGACTCGTCCTCTCCACCATCACCATTGACAATGCCATTCAGCTGAAGCGGGCTCTGGGAAACCAACGAAGGGGAAAGGGAGGGCACAGGCACGCGAGTACTGGAGATCTTCGGAGTGCGGGGAATAGAAGGGGCAGCTACGGGTGGCGCAGACGGTGGGGAAGGCGTTGGTGGCTTATCTTTATCCTTCCCATTGAAAAGCCTCATGAACCCGGATTTTTTGTGCTTCAAATTTCGAGGGAGTGAACCCGTGTGGCCGATTGGTGTTGCCTCTTCGTGGCTCGAATGAGTCCCCACAGGGAGGGGATTGCTAATGACAAGTGCTTCAGCCTTGGTTTTGGGTCCTGCACTTGTTGTGCGAGATCGCAACCTCCCAGTATTGCCAGGAAGTGTGGTCGGAATATTGCGCGAGGGAGGTTCGGTCTGAAGGAAAGGAGCTTCGGTCATGACTTGGGCATGCGTCCGCGAACGTTCCCTCGCTTGCGCTTGCGCTTCTTGCAGGGATATCAGGTTGAATGTGGGCGAGACGGAGAGCTCTGTCCAGCCTGGAACTTGATTAGGTAATGCCAGCTGTCCCTTTTCTTGACCAGGCTGGGATCCGAGTAGTTTCGCCGGACCATGTTGTCCAGTAATGGTGGACAAAGGATTAGAAATGGTCTTTCCCTGAACGGTACCAACCACTTTCTTCAGAAGCACATCGGTGTGATAATCTGTGACCGAAGACATCGAAGAGTCGGGCGTCAAGGTGGAGGAGCTCTGAGAAACCCCTGATTCCGACACCGTGGCGATCGAGTCGCTGGGAACAAACATCCGTCTACCAAGGCTCGACGATGGGTAGGCAGACGTGGTCGTGTGTATGGGACCTGCATCATAAGCCAAGTCAGGGTTCGCATACGGGTGGACGAAATGAGAGCGACCCCGCAATGACTGAGGAGAGGCTGGTCGAGATGCGTCCGTCGTATCAATCGGGCTCATTGTGCTGGAATATAAGGATGGATCTGGGGAGGTCGACCGCGTAGGGGCTGGCGAAGTAGCAGAAGCGTGAGTGGAACCAACGACCGAGCTTGGACTGAGGGGCGGTGGTGGGGGGATCGAGGTGTCTGGGGCTGCCGCGTGCGATACGGTTCTTGAACGTCCGCGGGAGAAAATCAGTCCTGGTCGTGATGGCCGCGAGGAGGAGGAGGAGGATGAGAAGGAGGGAGTGGCGGACACAGTAGTCTGTGATTGCGTGCTGGACACAACTAAGAATGTTTGCGTGCAAAAATTGGCCAAAAGCGTACTCACTGTAAAACGGTGGACGATAGTTGACTATCTAAAGAAATTTTGTCCCTGCCGCTTGTAGATTCCATGCTTGGTCGCGCGGCAGACGTGGATTTGGCCGGGGCACCCTTGCCAAAACCCTTCATAAAAGCCTCGCCGCGGGTTTTACTTCTACTTCGCTTGGTGACGAAGGAGCGAGCATCGTCTTCTTGTTCTGGTCCTTCCTTGACGCTGTCCTCTGTCTCCCAGGGAGCGGGGGAGTGGAAGCGCATCGTTGGACCAAGAAAACTCATCCGAGGTTCCGTTTCTTCGTCTTCGAGATGTATGGACTCGGGGGAGGGACTCCGTTCGAGACGGATATCCGTGGTCAGGCTCGAGCAATCGGTATCCAGGTCGTGCGTATTTGGGGTAGAACTGGCGAGAGAGGTCACTTCGTCGAAAGAAGGCCGTGCATATTGAGGGGGAATAGCGAAGTCAAATTGGGGCGGACTCGAGTCCAGGTGTGGCGGACGAGGCGAAAAATGAGAGTGGCTATAGATAGACGGTGAATCCGAGAATTCTGTGAGGGAAGGAAATCTAGTGTGGTGACGGATGTCGGCGCGTGCAGCTCGATGTTGGTCGAGGAGACGGTGGAAATTGTCCTCCTGCACGGGCGACAGCGAGTTCAAGTTCATAGCAAAGAATCAAACATGCCCACGCCCGGATCGACGCCGCCGTGACCGCCGCCTCGCCCGCCTCGCCTTTCACTGACCGTCCGTCGTGCTTCGTCTCGCATCGCGTTGCTTGACTGTATCTCTTACCTTCTATCATAATGTAGTCCTCGGCGTCATATCGCGCTTCTTTTTCATTTTAAATATCGGCCTTTATTTTCTCCACGGATATTAAGTGCCCCCTCCGAACGAAGGCTATAGCTAATCAGGTACGCCCTCAAGCGACTGGACATAACGCAAACAAGTGCTTTTGGCGGCTCCCCTTGGGAAAGAAGAAGGACCAGTTGTTATACAATACAATGATGTGTTGTCGCGTGCCGTATTTCCATTTTCCACAGGAGCCTCGCGCTCGAGAAGGCCCACCCACGCGAGAACCATCAGCCGCGCATATTCGCTTAAACTCCGCCCGACAAACTCAGGCATGGACCAAGACCAACAAGATTCTTCCATCCCAATCGCGACCTCGTCCAATGGCAGACTCTCAGGGAAACCTTGGAAACACAAAAAGACCGCCATAGGGTGCGTGCTTTATCCCATCTCTCTATGTCTGTTTATCTCTACCGGACCTTTACGCCAGTCGTTCGCACATGCAGCCAGCTCTCAAATCAAAGAGCTTCGACCATAGAATGGAAAAGACTACCAAAGCTCAGGCTATAAAAAAATTACAGGTGGAGCTCAAGGAAGAAAAGCAGGCCGAGATTCAACGGTGAGATATCCCGAACCTTCGCCTTGCACGTTCCTTAGACAGCGCGTACCGCGTCTCGCAGGAGACGCGAAGTGATCCAAGAACGAAGAAAGGCCGCGGAGGAGAAGAAGCGAGCAGAGGAGCTCAAAGCTCAAGTATGTGCCTTTTCACCACCGTTTCGCCGAATACCAACCTAACTCACTCCACTTTCGTGGCTAGCTTGGTGCCAGAAAAGCTGCACGACTACGACGAAAAGCCGGCCGTTCAAAGAAGGTTGCGCATTGACCTGGTTCTTCTAGGTTATAGCTCCTGTCACGATTGTATCCCGATCCCCCGAAACTCGCCTCGAGTTCCCAGTTTAATTGAACGTTCTATGTGAGCATCGCGCGAAAAGCATCCTGTGTTCATTAAGTAGCATGTGCTGCAAAGTATTATATGAAGCAAAAGCGCCCTGTAAACCTCCTACACCTCCCAGGTCGTATCTGGTTCGCCCTTAGTAAATGATTTATCAAGTCCAACAATAACGCTCTCGCAAAGCGGGCATGCGCTGGCAAGGATATCCTCCAATTCCGACCTCAACTTTTCAAGTCGTTTTCTCGCCCCGGTCTCGACCAATGCACTCCTCTGTCCACCACCAATGCCCGGTATCCATCCCGCAGGTGATGTGATGACCGTTACGAGCGCATCTGGTATGATAAGGTCTCGCAGGCGATCGCCCGCTGAGAGTAGGTTGCGCCCTAAGGAATTGGTTTGATGGTGACCATTCTGCGCTGCGAGGTTCTGAGAAAGTAATGTTCGCTGTGTTCCGGTGATTCCGTCGACGGACGTAGTGTCAGTTCGATCAACCGAACCAGCTTTTCCTTTGACGATTTCGTCCTGAAGAGAGAGCAACCGTCGGAGGGCGTGCGCGGGGAGATACTCCTTTGTCTAATAAGGGGACGAACTTAGTGCGGCGGTCGGTGCTTCAAGAGTTTGTCACTCACCAGCCCAACGAGGCAGTCAGCATGGAAAGCGTGGTGGCATGGAAAGACGTAAAACTGTCGTGTCAGGATGGGGATTGAGCATACTGAGCATCTCTCTCCAGCGTCGACGGTAATGAAGCGGTTCTTCAAGCCAACGATGTACTCTTTCATCGATTCTGCGCTCCGCGTTGCGTCATCCATCTCGTTCTTGAGTGTTTCAATCTGCGCCGAATAAGACTCCAACGCATTCGCAATCTCGTCTTTGAAGTCATCAATGACCACGAAATCGGGAAAGAAGGGAAGGATGTCCTCGATCTTGAGTAAGTCCGTGCTTTCCAAGAATCGCATTGCCCTGCCGAGGCTGTCAGCGAAATTTCGAGCCTCAAAAATTTACCCTGACACTCACATTTTAATGTCCTTCTTGTCTTGGACAACAAATTTGGCAATCTTCAGCCAAAGCTTCTTCCGCAACTGTGGGTCGTCCTCTGGCTTGTCGGCATTAAGCTTTGCAAGCTCCAGGTCTCCTTTTTCCAAAGCCAGGTCGACACTACTCTCCCACAAGCCCATCTGCGAATAGATGTGTACGCAAGGCTGAATCCTTCCAGTCTCACTGCACAAGCGCAGAGCATAGTCGAGATCGTAGTAAGGCTTTCCTGTGAGAGGATCGACAGGGGCTGTCGACAAAAAGCGTAGTAGAGGGCCATCATCCTCGGGGGATCGCGCGGATGGCGACGCGTACAAGGCGATGACAAGGTTGTGCAATGTGGATGACGTATTTAGTTGTTCGAAAATGACGTGATTCAAGTAGCGGGTGGCCTGGTTGGGTGAGAGAGGATCACGCGGTGCCAGCTGAAATTGCAAAAGGGCAGGAACGAGGCGGAGTGGGTCGAGGGCGGGTTGGCGTATCCACGAATCCACGGTCTCACGCGGTGCGTTTCTCATGAGAACAGGGCCAAATTGATAGTACAACTCCAAATTTGATTGCCGATTGATCGCGTCGATAGCTTTGACCCAGTCCTCTTCAAGAATCCAGTGCTCGACAACGCGTTCAAAGTGACAGATCAAAGTCGCATAGAAGAGGTACGTGTCCGTGCGGCCATGGCTTTGTATTAATTCGTATATTGTGTCGGGCTCGACGTCATCCTAGGCTAGGTCAGTACGAGGACGAACGCAAATGGGGATAGCAATTTGCACCAACTTTGTGGGTTTCCAAAAAGCGTCGAAGGTCCTCTTCAAGGATCGAGCGTTCCATCTTTACATTCTCGACATCGTACAGAGCCGATGACAATGCAACGAGGTCGTCCAACTCATCGCACTTGCTCAGATAGAACTCAACGAGCCATGTTGCGAGCATCATTCGCTGAGTCAGATCCTACGTTCATCATGAGTTTCAAAGAGATAGTCACAAAACTGTCTGACAGACCGATTTGCGTATTTGCTCTAGCCGCAACATCAAGTATGATCTTAATGCATCGCGCTCGTTGACATCAAGAAACTTTAATGCGACATCCTCGAATGGTATGGAGCATTGAGCGAAGGCTTGCGCTGCCGGAAAGTACCGTTTTGTCTTGAGTAACGCCTGTGCATGCGACGCAAAGATGAGGTCTCTTTGTCCGGCTGTCTGTTCCCTCAATGGATCAAAATAAGAACGACAGAGTTTCGGAGATGTCTCACATTGGCATATCGAAGAGCGACATCAAAGTTCTCTTTCTGGAGATTGATCTTCCATACGTCGCGGTCCTCGTTTCCGACGTTAAGCTCGAAAAGTGACTGATCAGTGTAGACCCAATATGTCTTACGCACGGGATCAGCTGTAAGCGCACGGGCTGTTTCCCCGTGTTTCTTTCACAAAATCAGCCTCATTACCATCCACGGGCTACGTACTCACCAATGGAAGAATCTCTTCGTAGACCAGACTTTCATTTAGGATGGACATCGCTGCAATCCGGTCGCTATAAAGTAACACGATGTGGAATTCTGTGAGTGCCATAGAGATAGGGAAGTCTGGCTGAGGTGGCTCGATTGGTGCATTCGAAGACGTAGGGAATGTTGGGTAAGGGAATAACCGTGCTCCATCAACAAAGTCATCGGACGTTGATTGGAGATTCAGTGTTCCATGATAGACACCAGGACCTGAATCTCGTGAGTGTCAATGGAAGTCGATGACATAAAGACTGACTTGTCATCCAGGCTATTTCTTTTGGTAACGAATGTGACTGCCCGCTATTGGGCGTATAATAGTGTAACTCGGAATGTCGAATGTTACCCGGAAGTTCGGATATTTCTTTTTCATTGTCAGACGGGGACTGTAGGCAAAACAGACTGACGCACTGGGCGCGGTTTCCCGGTAAGCAGCAAATATCAGGCCAAATACTCGGCCACCTTCATCTGGCCGTCGTGGAAGCGTACCGCTGAACTGATAGATTCGCGAAGTGGTGATGGCTACTATGAGAGCCTTTTTGGGATCCATCGAAGGAAAGAAATCAAAATTGATTCCTGTAATAGGTTGTCGCTCAGGAAGAGTGAAGACTGCGCCCAAATATCTTTCTTGAGATTTGAAGAAGTCTTCTTGCGCATCCAAGACAGCTTCGTAGATGGTTCCATTTCTGGCTCCTATCAGGATTTCCCGGGTCGAAGTCAGATGGGACGAAGAAAGTAGGGCCGCCTTATTCCAGGCAACAGATTCGATGACCATTTTGAACGTCTTTAATTGTTTGGGCTTCTTCCAACTTCGGAACAGGTACCAGTTCTCGCCTTCAAGAGAGGTGATTACGAGATGCCGCCCAGATGGGTCCATGAACAGTTTGTAAATCGAGAATTCCGAGGGCTTTCGAGGGATGGGTATTTTGATAACTTGGTCGGAATGCGCCAGCTCAATAAGCACGATGACATGGGAGGTTAATCCCATGGCGAGGACATCTGAGGCAACTACGAGAGAAACAAGGGGTGCGGGAAGTGTATACTGGACCCGAGCTAACTCGAATATTGGCGCGATGGTGTTCGAGGGTGCGGAATGCTGGTTATCACTCTGTTCACAAAGGTCAGCGGCGATGACGTCCAGACGAGAGGCACGTACGGTTCCTAGTTCGTTCTCTCGTGCACTCTCATGATCGTATGGTGAAGGCTCAAAGCCTTCATAGCGCATTGGAGGCGGTACTCCAGTTCCATGAGTAACCCCACCAACAGCGGTTGCGGCATGCTCGACGTCTATGGGTCGATGGGCTTAGATTCTAGGGATATACTGGCTAAAATGCACAGCTCACAATCATCGAACATGGTGACGTTGGAGTGAACCTGTTTTGGTTGGGAGTTGGGCGTCGGCACTATAGCTAGCTCTCCGAGTCAGACTCACGGCGCGTGTTCGGTGAATCATCACGTGACCGGAACGACCTGTGCTCGCCTTGCTGGGGATAACAACGTAACACATATGAAGGATGACAACGATAGCAATAATACAGACAGCCTCAGTGTAGCTGCCAAGACAACTAACGAAACACGGGAGTACATATATCAACAGGTACTGAACGAATGATCCAAGAAGCGTGGCGGCGACGCAGACGCAATGTAGAGCCTGTCAAAGCGAGGCCGGTGCAGCAGAAGATAAATAAGGGTGAATGAATACGCAAAGACTGGAATCTGCGGTTACACGTGGCCATGGGCACAGGAACGGGGGACGACCAGGGAATGAAGGCATAGGGATACATAAGGTCAGCAAGAGGAGAAATGTACGAGTGACCACACCACCGCACAGCAAGTAAGAGTTGCAGATTGAAAAATCAAACAACTTCCGTGCAATGGGTCTTCCTTCTCTTCTTGACTGGTGGCTGAAGGCCCGGAGAGTTCTGACCTTCCTCATTACGATCTTCTATGTTGAGATCGACAGCTGAACGGGTTCTAAGGACAGGTGAAGACATCAACATCGAGTCGATCTCACAATCATCCTCGATGTCAGCAATTTCTTGTTTTGGTGAGAAGGCCTCCAAAAGTCCAAAATCGATGGTCTGCTCTTTGGAGAATAGCTCGCGGTTTAAGGTCGACTTTACGAGGTTGTCGTTACTCGTGTAACGCCTTGTCCTGACCACAGGACTGTCTGCGTTAGGGCTTGAGAGAGGGGTAGCAATTGTGCGTCCAGAAAAAAGTCTCCCTGATTCCGACATCGTTCCGTAAAGACTTCCAAATGGATCTTCCCCGAGAATGGACGGTGAACCACTCGTTACTCCACTCATCTTTATTCGCGTCGGCGCAAACATGGCAGCCTTCGAGGGTCGGGGAGTGACGCGACCCCCGATACGTCTCAGTGGGGACTCCTCGCCGGGACGAGAGCGATCAAAGGTGAGGCGTTCTGTAATGGGAGTGGGTAAGGTACTTGATACAAACAATCTGCGAGGGGTCGGCTTCGCAGTGCTCCTTCCCATATCTTTCTTGCCAAATAGGACGATGCTAGGGGTGTTAAAGGAGCTAGCCTTGCCATTGCGTGGCGCAATGATCACAGGACTAACATCCAGTGCTGATGGCGCAGATACGATCCCGGATGGGGTGGCCTGCTCGTGCATAACCAGGCCAAGTGAGCCATCCGAAGCAGTAAAGTGAAGGGGGTGACTAGGGCTAGGGAACCTCCATGGTTGATCGGACGGAAGATGTGGGGGGGAGTGGCGAAAGGACGGTGTGGTAAGAGGATTATAAGGAGACATCGGAATAACTGGCAGAGGACGCGAGGGAGACGCCCCGCGAGAAGGCGGTGCCACTTCTGGCGAGACAGAGCGTGGAGAGTTTGGGGGGGGAGTGGGACTACCCCGAGAATCTGCATGGGATAACGGTGGCCGGGACAGGTCGAGTGGTGGGTCGAGGGAGGGGAATTCTCCTTGGGGGACGCGAGGAGCAGAGGGGACGTATAGCTCAGGATCTGTATCACACTCATTGCCATTCTTCCTGTCTGACAAGGCAGACGTGTTCGCTGAAATAGCAGGTCGAAGGGATCGCAGCCGGGATTTCGTAGCCTCATCAATAGGGCCGCTACGTTTAGAGATCGACAGATTCTCCTTCTCTTGACCCCCTTTTGAATCTGCTTCATTAGAATACTTTGAACAAGGTGTTGGTAAAGTAAACACATACGGTTGCCTTTTCTTGACCGGTCGGCATTCTCGCGACGGTTAGACATAGCGATCTTGTGCTTTTCGAATACATGTCGCCTCCACATACTCTTAGCATTGACACCGGCATAAGTTCGCCGGCAAAACGTGCATCGAAGACGCGGTTCTTCTCCATCGGGCCAGCCCTCGGTTCCTCGTTCTTTCAGATCTTTCTTTTTGGCTGGACACCAGCCTCGTGGAGGTTCGAGTTGAGGGGGATATGGTGTAGCATTAAGATTAGATGTGTGCATTGAGATAAAATCAGCGGGATCAAGAAACCAATCGGGATTCATAGCCATAACAGTGTAAGTAAGACCATCCGGGTATAGATGAGAATCTGGGAAATCGAAGAATGGTGGGTGTATGAAGACGGTGTTTGGCTCGCCCGGAGTGGGGTCCATCGGTGGGAGTGGATGTGTGAGGGAATTATTACGCGCAGGGGGTGGAGGTTTGGGCTGTGGAGCCGCAGCAAAATTAGGCTGGTACGGGCGAGGTTGAAAAGATATGGTTGAAGAGGTGAAGAAATCAATAGCGGGAGGGGAATTGAGGCGACGCTTGAGACGATTCGCTTTGTGGTCGGCCATGGTAACGCAAAATGACAGGAGCTAGTGGTTACAGTAGGGTAAGGAGACCAGATGGAATAAAACGCAAACACTCACAGAAAGGGATGCGCTGGCGAGCGAATGAGCGGGACGAGAGGATGATGTGTAGAACTGAGAGGAGAGTAGAGTGAGCGTCTAAATCGTCTTGTTTTTCAGTCGGAGTTGACACGCTTCACACCACACTACGCGTCGATCACGTGATCGCATATCATAATAACTATTATTGCATTGCCACCCACAAATCGGTTCTCTCCTACAAACAATCTAAATCGCAAGGGAAACGTAACTAGAAAACGTAGTGCCGGTTAGGATCCGTACCGAATTCACAAACCTCATGGACGTACCCAGCTATCGCGATCATTCCACCGAGAGGGATCACTGGAGCTAATCCGCTGAGACTGAACATTCGTTAAGAAAAACGTGGATGATCAGCACCTCCCACAAGCACACTTACCGACCCTGACCGAGGACAACAGCCATGATGGTGGCCGAAAATACAAAGCCTCCCACGGCGATGGCCGGACCCGCGAAACGGTGCTTGCTGAAACGTGGGTGCAACGAGACGAGGCACAAACCGAGACCATTGAATATCTAGCGGGACAAACCGACGGAAGGAGTTTAATACTGGTACAGAGTACACATTAGCTGGCGTTTACCGCATAGTGAGCCGCTGTCATGAATGTGGCTACTTTATCTGAGGAGAAACTGGGCATCGCTCGAAGAGCATGGCTCCCAAATGCACCCATAGTCATCCCGACCGCAACTGGTAATCGTGGGACGATTAATATGAACACAGAGTGCTCGAGGAAACTCCGAACCAAACAGGGCTCCTGTACGCCACAAGTGTGATGGAGTTATACGCATTCTTGAAGAGGACCGGTTTGAAAGCAAGGGTGTCAGTAAAGAGGGTTCGGGCATGTGTTGGTTAGAAGTCAAGGGGTTACCAGTTACCCCCCGGGTCATGTCTAGGTCTAGGCGAGGTTGCGGCGAGAGTGCGGCGAGGTGGTCATGCACCGGTAAGCGGCCCGCGGCCCGAGAAATCGCGGCCGACGCCAAAACACCAAAAGTTTACAGTTTACTACTGTCATCGTATGCATACGCGCTTTACGGCTCCAAATTACTCAACGAGATGGGTAAGGCACAAAAGAAAACAGGAAAGGGACGATTGGATAAGTATTACAAGCTCGCAAAGTATGGCCGAATCTCTCCATCCGGTTGTCACCCCTTGACCATAATACACAGAGAACAAGGGTACCGTGCACGTTCTGCGTTCAAGCTGATCCAGCTGAACAAGAAATACTCCTTCTTGGAATCTGCGCGATGTTGCATCGATTTATGCGCCGCGCCCGGGGGATGGCTCCAGGTTGCAAGCAAGACAATGCCCGTGAACAGTCTAATCGTTGGTACGCAGAGTCTCTGCATTATTACTACTGGCTCTTTGGTCCATTTGCTAAAAAAAAATTGTCCCTTAACAGGCGTTGACCTGGTAGCTATAAAGCCAATCCCACGAGTTGTAGCTTTTTCAGCCGACATCACCACTGTTCATTGTCGCAACCTCCTCAGAAATGAGCTCAAGGACTGGAAGGCGGATGTGGTACTTCACGATGGGGCACCAAACGTCGGGACTGCCTGGATACAGGACGCATATTCGCAATCAGAGCTCGTTCTCATGAGTTTGAAGCTCGCGGTGGAATTCCTCACCAAAGGAGGAACTTTCGTCACTAAAGTGTTTCGAAGTAAGGACTACAACAACCTCATCTGGGTCTTCAATCAGTTGTTCAGTAAGGTTGAGGCAACGAAACCTCCCTCATCTCGGTATGATGTCGCGTCTAGCAGTCATGCGTAGTGACTAACAGTTCACCAGAAATGTGTCCGCGGAGATATTTGTCGTTTGCCGCGAATTTCTTGCCCCGAAGTCCATTGACCCTAAATTTCTTGATCCCAAACACGTGTTCAAGGACCTTGATGCTGCCGCTCGCCTCGAAAACGGCTTTACTGGAAGTAATGCACAGGCAAACGTATTCCAACCTGACAAGAAGCGGAGGCACCGTGAAGGATACGCCGACAATGATTACACCCTGTTCAAGCAAATAGGTGTAGCAGGATTTATCCATGCCTCCGACCCAATTAACATACTAGGGACGGTTAACAAGATGACCTTTGCCACAGAGGAGGAAATGGCGTACGTACGCCAACCTTTCTTGGAGCTTCAGCTTTATCCACATATGACAATGCCTGGCTAGATGGGCTTCGCTACCTCTCACTCCTTCGGACGTCAAAGCCAACTTGGATGACCTCAAGGTCCTCGGGAAAGGCGATTTCAAATCCTTACTCAAGTGGCGCACTGCACTCAGAGAAGAGGTTTGTTTTTGAGCTCTGCCATTCTTCTATCTAAGATCTCAATACTCTAGTTGGGTTTGGAAGTGAAAACAAAGCACGTGGAGGAACTCACGGAGGCAGTTGAAGTTGTCGACCTTGTCGATGAAGACGAGAAGATCCAACAAGAGGTACGCACCTATATATAGTCGCCACAACGCGTTTGTTTAAACTAGTTCTTAGCTGGAGCAACTCAATGCAGAGGCCGTCAGCCGTGCAAAGCGTGAGCGACGGAAGGCCAATGAAATCAAGAGGAAGACGATCCAGAGAATGCAATTGCATATGACTGCGCCACTGGACATTGGTCTTGAACAAGCCGACGCGGTCCTTGGTCATGGCCAAGAGGACATATTTGACCTGGAAAATGCCGAACGAACCCTAAGAAAGAAAGCCTCCTCTGGTTTGGTCGACACGGACGATGAGGACGAGGAACCTGAGAGCAAGGATGACCACAGCTCTGATAATGAAGCCCTGGACACCGACGGAGAGAATGGCCGAATGCAGGCTCTCGAAAACGAGTTAGATGGACTATATGAGACCTATCGGGAGAGACTTGCCGAGCGAGATGCTAAATTCAAAGTCCGTGAGGCAAGGCAGAACGACAGACGACGCGAAGAGTGGCCGGGCATCGACAGAGACGAACCTCAAACTAACACAGATGCAGGTGATGAAGGCGGTGGTTGGCACGAAATGGAGCAGCGTAAGGCCAAGGATGATGAGTCGGATTCTTCATCAACGGATGAGGAAGGCGCGCCATCACCCCAATTATCCAAACGCAAGCGAGTTCACCAGCAGGAGACATCCCGGAAGAAGACACGACTGTTGACTTCACTCGAGGAGCCCCAGGCTGCATCTCAAGTGTCAAGAAAGGCGAATGTGTGGTTTAGCCAGGACGTTTTCGACGGACTAGATCACTTGAGCGAGAGTGATGACGAGGAAGACAATACCTCACAGCCTTTGTTGGACGTCGAGGTGAGATTTTAGTTTTACTGAAGGTTTAATGCTCATGGATTACCAGGCATCGGTATCGGAAGACGATGGCTCAGAGTCGCAGACTGACTTTGAAGTTGTACCGCAAGAATTGGACGACGCAGAGATGTGGGATGTCAACGACCCAAACGAAGACGAGTTGAAAGCATCTCAAATAAAACGTACTATTTTCGTAAATATGGCATCTTGTGGTCGACTGACCGAACGAACAGAGCATGGCTTACTCACAGCAGAGGCAGTGTCTCTCGCTCAAGACCTTGTCAATCGAAGAAAAACGAAAACAGAACTCATCAACGAAGGCTTCACGCGCTACTCTCTCAACTCGAAAGACGGCCTGCCTTCGTGGTTCCTTGATGATGAAGCCAAGCATTACACCCCCAACATACCCATCACGAAGGAAGCCGTGCAGGCATTACGCGCCAAGCAGCGCGCTCTCGACGCCCGACCTATCAAGAAGGTTGCAGAAGCAAAGGCACGAAAAAAGTTGAAGGCTGTTCAGCGTCTAGAGAAGGCGTTGAACAAAGCCGAGGGTATCACAAAGACAACCGACTTAACTGAACGCGAGAAGGCACAGCAGGTGGAGAAACTTATGCGCCGAGGCCTGACGAAGAGCAGGAAGAAAAAGGAAGTCAAAGTAGTCGTCGCAAAGGGCGCTCACAAAGGCCTGAAGGGCAGACCAAAAGGCGTCAAAGGTCGTTATGTTATGGTCGACACGCGGATGAAAAAGGAGGCGAGTTTCTCTTTCGTCTTGTGATCATTAAGTGGTGGTGTCTGATATTATACCATAGGTACGTGCGAAGAAGAGGCAAGAGAAGGAAAACAAAAAACGCAAACGTAATTAGGTTCCTTCTCCACGCTAGGAGCGTATGCCTCTAGCATTTTCCTACGTAGGCGTAGGTAGATAACATATACGATTCAGCGGCTAGGCGCAAGAAGTGCACCGTATCGATTGTATCGGGGAAAGTCTAGGGGTGCACGGAGTTTCTAGGACTAGTCCTTGCCGTCATCTGATCACATTTTTGGAGGAAAGCGTCCCACTCCCGTGGGGAGTCAAGTCTGTCTGATGAAATCTTTATTCAGGCGCATAGTGTGATCAGAGGCTGAAAGTATGCGCAACATAAGATGATCGTACCACACAAACAGCGGAATGATGCCCGCTTTCGAGGTCGAGTGTGCTCTCGGATGTAACTGTGATCTCCGGAGAAGGATCCAAAGACAGTGATTCCGTGCTTTGTCGAACACTAGCGTTAGTCACGAGAACATATTCTCGGTTGTCGTATAATAAGCGAAGAGGGGGAACTGGCTGAACAACGCCTAGATCGCTGGAGGTCAAACTACAGAGGGGTGTCAGCTGTGTAATGCAAAGGCCCATTACACGCACAAGTTTTCAAGGTCGTTCAGGTAGATGAGTAGTTCACTAGGATATTGGTTGGAACCAAGGGCGTTCATTTCCGACACATTGAAGCGAAGGTCCATTCGACTGATATGCAAACATCAAAAAGTGTGACCTCAAGCCAACAGTCGATGGACCGTACCGATCAGGAATTAGAACATCTAAATTAACGGAACTGCCGCTCCAGAACATTGCGCCCGCCAGAACGCTTTCGTCTGGAATGTCCACGGAAGATCGCACTTGTTTCAGGTCAACGAGTGGGACCTCGAGCCGAATAGAATGGGTCGCCACGGGGTCATTGCTGCTTTGTCCAAGGACGGGCAAACTACGATAAACCAAACGATGGAGAACCTTTTGTTGCGATGGTAATACCTTGACAAGATCGAGTGGAAGACTAGACAATATCAACATAACGAATAAGGACCTTCGGGTTTCTCACCTAGGAATAAACGTAGCCGACGATCGCTCGGACGAAACCCAGGAACGCGTATCTGAGTAAGTCGATCCCCCCGCGTGTGAAGCCAACAAAGAGGATCGCCGAGGAGAGGGGAAGAGAATATGCCCTGAACTGATGGTGATTCAGTTGATGATAAGGTATGTCAGCATTGATGCTTACGAGGCAGATACAAGTTTCCTTGACCCATGGCTAGGCAAAGAGGTATTCGTCATAAGTCGATGTTGAAGGCGAACCTCAGTCCTGAGAGTACGGTGAGGAGACCGATAAATTACCCGGACAATGCACTTACCTATCCACTGTGAAGATATTATTCTGTGAATTTGCAAGTCCACTAATACTCTGACTTTCCGAGTAGGTATCCCCAAGCCAATCTCCAACTCTACGCCACCGAAAGAAGGTACTTGATCCCATCATCATGGGCAACGAACGAGGAAAAGAAAAGGGATATAAGGCGTATGCAAGGGGTGCAGTTGTCGGCGTGTGCAACCCCTGGTTGTGGGTCCGTTGGACGAGGAGTTCAGATGGTTCTCTCTAGTAGGAGCGTCAGAATCGCTCAATAAGTGACACAGCCAACATACTTGGTAATGAAGTCTGAAAGATAGTCTATGGGCTAACATGATATTCGTGGAATGCCTGGCTCGAACTCGTAACTTTTTCGATAGGTTATCGGGATGTACTCATATTTGCAGACTTTCACTTACTTTCTGGTTACCAGCATTCTCCACGAAGGCCCCAGAAAGGCGCGAAATTCTCTGAAGGATCTCCTGTGAGACGGGTTGTGTAAAAGGGGTGTCGATAGTATCCTCCACAATGTCCTACGACCAATGAGTGTATCATAAGACACAAAGACAAAGGTCACGCACCTTTTTAACGCCATCGACATATATCTCGGCCTCCCTGACAGAGTCGCGACTTCCTTCTAAATATATGGCGAGGGGATTGGGTTTCACTGAAATGTGTATATTGTACTTCTTCGACAATTCGGACAAGTCAGAACCATCTAGAACGGGCGTAAGCGAACGAGTTTTGGAGGACGCGGGGGGTAACCTTTTCCAAGTAGAACGAAAAGCTCGCTCGAGGTGAGTGGAACCGCTACAAAAAGTGAGACAGATCGGCGTAAGAATCAAGGTGCACATACTCCGGGAGGCTACTCCAGTACGATCCCTCTGTGCGCGTTTGAGTTCTCTGAGGGAAGGCCACTGCCACGCCTTCTCCACGATGGCCTCCGCGAATGCCATTTTTCTTCGCTTGAGGCCTAGCTGTAAGCCATAATCCTGGGTAAAACTCCGTAGTTGATCACTGCTGAAGGAACGGCAGATGTTGTCCAGGAGAGTGCGGTATTCGAGGGCGTACTTCGTTGATCGCGGATCCGAGTGTTGTGGAGGTTTTAGTCGCTCTAGGTCATGCAACGTTGGCGTAGCTCCATCTTCGAGGAGAGATAACAGGTAAGATTCTGTTTTACTGGAGTCCGAAGCATGCCCGGCAGCGTCTATGCCATGTTCGTTAGTACTCTGAGGACATTTTGGTTTTGAAGAGTCCAGGACTTTGACTGTTCCACAGCCCACGCCCTTGCCAAGTGCAGATAAATTTGACAAAGTAGTGGCAAACCGAATACTACGTATCCAACGATGAGAAGGCCATGAAGAGGTTGAGAGAACGACACGACGAGAGAGAGAAGAGAATGGCATACAGTCACGGGTGCAGTCGCCCGGACCGGCTACACACCCGACTTAGTACTTGCCGTTGCCGCGTCTTGCACGGTCATAGTGCTCATGACTGGACCTGTTCCTTCAATCAGGTTCATGTCCTCATCCTCGCCGACTGCTCCTTCCCAACCGTTACTTTTTAGATACTCCATGAACCGCGCGTCCTCCTCAGCAAGGTCTACCCCAGTCATATCAGGCACGAAAAAGTATGTCACTAGGATACCCGTAACACCACAAATCGCGGCTATAATGAACGTCCATCTGAACGGCACAAGTGTTGCTCAGCTGCTAGCCTTTCGGTAGTTACAGGACACCAATGCTCACTTCTTTCCGAGGTTGGTTTGAATAGGAGTGAATGCCTGTGTACCAATTGCGGCGCCAGCCTTGCCGACCGCTGCTGACAACCCGTAACATGTCCCTCTGCTTCAAGTCAGTGCTTACTAGGAGCATCTTTCAGAGTTGACATACCGGATGGGCGTCGCATACGACCTATGTACAGGCACAGTTTGTAAGGGTAAACATCGAATAAACCGTATTGAACGTACTCTGCGCTGACGAGGCCGAGCATATCTCCCGGGCCCTGGACATGCATAGTGAGCCCCTCTGATAGACAGCCATATGGCCCAAGAACTAACTAGATTCCCGGACGATTGCATTAGACCATAACTTGAGAAATAAGCATCAGTTGAGATGTCACCCTTGGTCACGAGCGAAACGACACACAATACCACGAAGAGAGGAATAATCTTCGTGATTTTCTCGTATGCTAGCCCAATGGTCAAACCTGAGGATGGAATTGAGACCATACCCTCCCATACGTGCAAGACAGTCCCGACCAAATATTAAATAACCACTGAAGCCCAGGATCATCTGGTTCTCTCGTTGAGGTAGAAGTTGACTCTGATCTGAACCTGGGGGCTTACCGTGTTCCGGCGACCTAGAGGGTTACATAGGAGTACTCCGATGAAGACGCCAGGTAGCGCGATTGAGGAAAGGAGAAGTTGCCACTCCGCAATTTTCTTGATATCGTTGTTGTGGATGACGCTCGAGATAATAGTTCCAGAAAACACGCCATTGGGGAAGGTCACAAAATCATACAAAAACCTGAACAGGGTTAGCACGGATATGTGCCCTGCGATGGGACCTACCATGCACCACACGTGCCGATCAGTGATCTCCAATAACGTTTGAAAACCAGACGGTAAGGTACTCCCTCTGAAGCAAAGATCATCGTATCAGCGACAGGTAATGAGGCATAAGGGCTCGGTCTACTCACTCTTAATAGCACTCTTGCGATAAAGTTTGGAGCTCAACATCCTCAATCGGAAAACTAGCACGGTGAGCGGGAGGACAATCCCAACCCCGAAGCAGACACGCCAAACCGTATTAAGATGATCCTCTCCAGCGATTGAAAGAACAATGAGGAAAACAGAACAAGCCAAGGGGCCACCAAACTAACAAGAATAAATGTCACGGCTGATACCAGGACAGGTGCGTAACTTACGGAAAGAACGAAGTTTGTCACCATGATGAAAACTATGAAACAGGATGAACGGAATCAGTCACCACACGCAAGTCAACCAAACCAAAGATATATACCAGGGCCACGTTTGCTCAACATTTGCTCGTTTGCTGCCTCGCTGGCACTTGTGGACGATGCCGGATACTCGCCGCCCACACCCTGATACAGTAATGAGCATTTAAGACTAGACGATGTCAAAGGTACGAACAATCCCTGTCAATCCCCGGGCAAAGGTTAAGAACCAGAACAATCCTTTGGCACTACCGTGGGCGCCATGTGCAGCGGTGCCTAGTGTAGCACCGAGGACGATGAGCAACGTGGTGAAGACGAGTGCAACCTTCCGTCCCACGCGGTCGCACACCAAGCCGACAAATAGCTGGCCAATAATTGCACCTAGATAAGAAGTAAACCCCAACCAACGGTGACGCTCAAATGGGTATATTTACCGACTAAGAGTGCGTTGGAAACCCGTGTTGAGACGGACGACGTATAGTCTTTTGGGTATAAGCGTTTAAACACCACCTAACGCAATCTGGATTACATCTGATTGTCCCAGCCGAAACGGCAACTGCGTACGTTGGACATGGTCATAAGATTGTTCTGATCTTTACCGTTTTTGTATCGTTAGCACCGGGCGTACTGCGATGTTGGATAATCCGCGCAGTGGGACTTACAACCATCGCTAATGAGGCCAAATGCTGCAGCAGCAATCGTGAAGTATGCGCTGATTTTCTCCATTCGAGTTGTGACCTGCTTGCCAAGACCTGGAACGGCCGTCGCGCTCGTCAGTAACACCTCGGCCTGCTTTGAGTCTTCCATGACACGTGCACAGAATAGCTGTTAGCTATTATTCTACCACCGAGGGAGAAGCGACGAAGGATGAAGCTATGAAGCCCCACATGGTGCGAAATCTCGTCGTTGATATTTATACTGTACTTCGCTCAGGCTGGTACCCGTCCGCCACGGAGAGAAGCAGAAGCATAGTATCATATACAATAAACAGCGCACGTGCGTCTGCAACTCAGGTCAGGCCAAGTGTAGACAGTGAAGGCTTCGTGCTCGTGGCCCGAGCCAAACAGCCGGACTAATACCAGCGTTCAGTACGTTCAGTTATCAGTTCCACACTATCCCAGCACTGCGTTCAATGCGTCAATCTCCGAAGCGTTTGAGGCGTCAACTGCAACATGTTCAAGCCTCTGGCGTGGTAAAGTGAAGCCCATCCTCGAAGAGACTGTAAACGAGTCCCATAACCGTCAGTGCGTCACCACCGGATCTTGCTTCCGAGTCTATGCACATGGTGACGAAGCAACTGAGCGAGTCGTGACCACGTGAAGATGTTCGTCATTATATCAGGCAAGCTGAGGTCCACTGGCAAGCCGTAAGAACTCCGGAATCTTTTGGCGTCGAACATTCATCGATTCATCCCTGAGGTTCTTTCTACACATTCAGGCTCGGGGCCCATGCTCCGCATGGGAAATTCCAGACTCGGAAGCACGTGCGCAACGCGGTCCAGATGCAGATGTCCGACGCACCCAATATTAATGCTAACCCGGTGGCGGATAGTATACAGACCGTATACAGTATGGGACAGACTCTGGTCCAGACTTTAGCATATTGTTGTGGAATCCAGCTATCACTGGCAGGAACCTTATCGTACGAACTGCCAAAAGTTAGCCGATTGCTCACTGACGTGATGGTGAACCTCCAGCATACGCGTGACTAAACACGATGAAGAAAAGCGGTACAGAAAGGTGGAAGTGTGAACCTGCCCTACTCCGAGGAGTCAGGCACTGCCAGTGGCACGTGGGTTTTTAGAACGTTTGTTCTTGATGGTTATCTTCAGGCATTTTGAGTTACAAGCAACAGCACTGGCTTGAAGTGAGACATCCATCACCCGATCGAAACAGGGTCGCGGCCTTCCAGGATATCATTCTTCACTTCCTGTGGGCGGCGATAATGCGGGGGCACTGGCTGAGAACTAAGAAATTTCTCATCACAGGAAAACCTAAAGCGCCGTGCCACAGCCTTGCTTCTTCCGGGTACTATCGTTGACTCGAAGCAGCTATAACTGCAAAATCTGGAACAAGGGTTTGCGGGTTCCCTCTCACTGACTCGGACAGACCAGTTCAGCATAGCAATGACGCTCATATGTGATCTTGCTAGTCGGAGCTTCAAGATGTCTAACAGTCGGCGGGGCCCTCTTGCCTATGTACATGTCAGTGTTAATCCCAACAAAGGCATTATTATCGCCACGCGGTCACTGAAAAATTTCGCGATATGATCATTATATACGAGCGCCCGTCGACGACAATGTGGATCACGCATGTCCCAGACGTCCCCACCGCCTATTAACATTACTCGGCCTTGTGTTTTCCGCAGTTGATAGCCCAACCTGTCTCCGTGCGCATGTCTTGCACGCAGCGGACGGACTCACGCGCCCGATGCCCCATATTTGTTTGGCACGTTTGGCCTATCAACCGCCTTGATGCGATGGCGCGCAGCAGCGCACTGACACCGCATTACGTAGCAAACGCCCCTTAACTCATCTGGTACTGTCACCCTCTTGTCATCTCATGAGGATTATCGCCAGAATCGCAGCACGACTTACCTGGTTCCACACGGTACCCTCCCTCGTGGCAGCCACGTCCTGATCTGCACGTAACAGTGCCCCGCAGTGTGCCCGCTCAACCTGTGTCCACAGTGTGAAACGCGGGACCTGGGACAACCTATTTGGGATGGTCAACATGCCGTAGGTATAGTTTCCTGTTCACTTGTTTACAGCATTGGCGCACCCTCGTTATTCCTTTTCCGTTCCGTTGTTTCTGGGATTGACTGCACACCGGTACCGAATGCTAAAACTGAGCCGGAAGTACAGTCTGGCACTCCGGGAATGATAAGGGGCCGAAACGCTGACTCTAACGCCGGAATAGGACATCACGGCGTGCCAAACGGCGATGCGGTTCAGGAGACAGAGACCCCAAAGGAAGTCTTGTGGAAGACTGGCCTGGACGTGCATTCCGCGTCCGGGGATCAATCGGACTCGTGAATGCGTCCACGTCAACAGCCACTTGGTTGAATGCGTGGAGCTGGAGCAGACATAGGTGGAATGGAATGTCACGAACGCGGTCCTAGGGTTTCCGATGGTCGGGTGAGTTGGCAATACAGAATGTGACGATTTGCAAGGTCAATAATGTTCCTATTCTAGGTGGCGTTGCTCCGCTACGGCAGGTCAATGTCACCCGCTCACTAAGTCTAGGCATCCAGGACGACGCTACTAACCATTTTCTTGTGACAGGTGATGTTATGATAGCTTGTATAAGACCCCTAACTGTTTCAGGACTGGAGCGCCCTATACTCCATCAAGAACTATCTTGTCGCGTCGAACTTAAAAACAGTTTCTTGTCGACTACAGTGGACAACGGAATGACTATTCTCGGTGTCTGCTTGTAGGCCCTTCCTGGTGATACTGCACTTTTCTTCTCGACTGAAAGATGATTACAATCTACCCGGGGGGGCCTGTTGGCACGTTGGGAGCCGAGCTCAGAGCTCACCTGAACCATGAGAAAGGGGCGAGATATCTGCTTGAGCTTGAGGCAATAGATGCTGAGCATAAACATACATGTCCTGCCACCCTTCTGCGTCGAAATCAGTTATCCTACGGTTGTAGGTTATACGCGAGGTGGTGGAACAGATAAGCCAGACCGTGAGAGCAAAAGCAAAAAAAACGTGAGAAATGGTCGCAGGCATGGTCCGATTTGAGGAGTCAATCTTATCAGTTAACGGCCACGACTACCCCTTCTCATCCCTCATCCAATTCCAACGGAAATGCCCCCTCAGCCTCCATCGCCAGTCATATCTTCTTCTTCTACGTTGTGGGCTACTGGTATCTATTGTCTTTTTATTAGCCTGTTTGTAAACTAAAATTTCCTGCTAATGTGCTACAATTCTGTCATCAGCTTCTAAAGAATGGGTCATACCTGCGAAACCCAAACCTGGCCGTAAGCCAAAAAAGGATCTGGCTTCAGCATCTGTTCAGCGGAGCGATGTAATGATTTTACAACTCCATCTGGTCTCGGTAATATTCAAACGGTTTGAGTTTAGGTGCCCGATACCAACGGTCGGCGCATCCAGAACAGGTATGGGAATCTTTTGTCGGTACTTTTGAAGCGTGACGTGCTAATTCGTTTCACCGGAAGAGCTGCGCAACGCGCTTTCAGAGAACGCAAGCAATCGCAGCTTGCTGAACTTCAAGCACGCATCCAGCTCTATGAGCAAGGCGAGATCGAACGTAACGTCGCTCTCCAGAACGCAGCGAAGCGTCTCAAGGAGGAAAACGACCGCCTCCATGCCGAGAATGTCCAACTTAAGGAGACGATTGCCACTTATGAGCATGATCATTTGGCACAAAAGTCCGACGAAAATAAGAGATGGAGAGACAAGGACAGCACGTCTGCGAGCCCCGATGATCAAGATCCACCGAGCAAGAAGAGTAAGCTCGACGCCATCAAGACTTTACCCTCGTTACACGTCCCTACGTCCACTTCCATAGCATTGACACCATCCACACCGTCTCTAGTTTCCTCTCCGAGTTCGAATAACCCCTCGGAGAATGGACTTCTACCTCTCCAAACACTGTCCTCCGCTGAAGCCCATGTCGTGTTCCCAGCAGCGATCTCCACTCTCGATAGTATATTCAACTTCCCGTCTGGCTCTAAAGCCTCAGAGTTGAGCGGCACTCATTCCGTGGGGGCTTTCGAATGTGGCCTTTGCACAGATGGCACTTCGTGTGTTTGCCGCGAGATGGCCCTCAGTACTCCTACCACTTCGTTCAAGACGGAAGCTACGGAAGCGACAGCTTCCTTCGCTTCTGTCAAATTGCCTCCCGCACCCCAGATAAGCGCGCAATCAATTCTAGACAACCTCCCACCATACCAGCCTCCGGTCCCTCTTCGACGGCGCCCCGAAGTGAGACCTCTCAGATCATTGTTCCCCGTCATTCCCCTCTCCAGGAACCCTTCACAAGTCACGCCAGCAAGCCCAGCGGAGTGTTCAGGCGATCCATCGAACTGTTTGGCGTGCGCGGATGACGTGTTCGGACAAGCGTTTTGTGCCGCTGTCGGCGAGTCGTTGGCTGCCAACAGCCCGTGTCTTGATTTACCCCGTGGCATTAAACACACGGACAACTCACATTCGACTCTGTCCCAGGAGGGTGGTACGCGAACGGAGACCATCCCTACAAGCGACGCTTGGCGGCAGTTGAAATCGCATCCGAACGTATCTTTCGCCGACTTGACCCTGTTGGCAGAAGTCGTGGCGCGAAGATCGAAGTGTACTGGTCCCACCGTGGTCATTTCCCCTCCACCAGGCTCGATCACACCAGAGAGATCCTCTACTCCTGTCTCCTCAAAGGGCCGCCCCGCCGTCGGCGTGGATAATGACGTTGTTCTGCTGTCCGATCCGCATTCACACTATCACACGAAGGAGCGGGAACGTTCAGCATGTTCGTCCCCGCACTTGGTGTCCGAGGAAGAGCTCGTTCGGTGGTCGCGGACACGATCTGTTCGCGAAGTCCACGCAGCCGGCGTGAGGGAAGCGCTTGCTCTTCTAGACTCTCGGTTTTGAAGTCATTAATAGTGGGTAAGGTACATCCGTATGTGATAGCACGCTTCCGTCAATTGGGGTTGGTCGATTACTTGCTTGCATTTGTACTCATAACACCCATCCCTGCACACACTAATAGAGTAATCGGATTTCATGGTGAATATGATTGCGATGATTCACGTCGTAATGTACCACGACCCTTAACATACATCAAGGTCTCCTGCGCGTGTCCGTTCCTCCGCCGAGAACCAAGTCCTGGATATTACCTTTAACTTGCCAATAAGTTCGCGGCGTTCGCGATCTGACAGCTCCTTCGATGAGGTCTGGCCATCGTACAGGTTCCGTAGATGAGACACAAGCATCTTGAGAGACACTCGTTCAAAGTCGCGTGGCAAAGGCGCAACTGATGGCCACAAACTGAGTAACATCTGGCGTGCGAGGCGATAAGCTCCGACCGCAAAGAACACACTCGTTATGGCGTCTATGGCTGGAACATCAGGTCTGACACCTGTGGCGACCATGCGTCGGAGGACACGCATGGCCCGATATGGGTTCTTCCGGCGCGCATAAGCCACGATAAGGATAGTGTGCATGACACAATTGGGCCTGGTCCCCCCTCTCTCCGCAGCCTTCATAACGGCCTCCGCTGCGGCCAATTCGCCAGTTGCGGCATAACCCTCCATTAATGCGGCGTAATGGTATTCATTAGGATGCAATCCCCGATCGAGCATTAATTGGAATACATTTTTGGCCGCTTTCATGTCGCCTTGTATCACAGCTTCATATCGAATTCGGAGGGCGAACATCCGATGATCAGCGAGCACACCACGAGCATTTAAAGACTGAATGGTTGGCCAGATATGGACGGTTTGAGAGGCGAGCATGGGGTGAATGCCAGCAGTTGGGTCAAAGGATTTGCCCGTAGCAGACATCTGGGCCAGGATTGACGGAGATCGGGTATGGGAGGGATGTCGCTTTCCCGACGGAGTATTGTTCCAGCCCGATCGTTTGGCACTTCGGAAGTGACGATGAAGACAGGAAGCCAGATATCGAGAGAGGCTGGGTAGCGAGGGATTGTTCAAGGAGAATTCTCTGGAGACACGAGCAATGTCCGCCACGGTGAATCCTTCAGCATCGATGAGGTGGGATTTCAGAAGTGTTTTGGTGTGGTGATCGGGATTTACCTGGCACATCTGCATTAAACGCAGGCAGGCCTGCAAGCCATCGATGCCACGTAGGTGCAACAGGCCTGCGGCTAGCGCATTGAGAATCTCGATGGTGGGTTTGGGTAAGACGCGAGGTAAGGGCGACCGCCCTTGGGGTTCGAATGCGGGATGTATGCACCCAAATGCGGCTTGACTGCCCTCGACTTCTGCGCACACGGTTGAGACAACATCTACGGCGATGCTAGGCCGGCCAATGGCGAAGTAGAAGCGAATGAGGGCTGCAATAAAGCGGCTGTCAGGAGTAAGACCGGAGCGTTCCATTTGTTCCAGCAAGCCATGTACAGAAACAAGGTCGCCTTGGGTTGCGAAGTAGTGAAGAAGAATGGTGTATGTTGCGATGTCGGGTAGAATACGATGGGATGTATGACTCCAACTTGATGAGCGGATGAGGTCTGAAAGAGTAGATTCTCCTTCGCGCCGCAACGGGCGCACACCAAGCGACAGTCGTGACACGTCGAACGTTCCGAAATCGAAATGACGGATCAGCGATAACACACGCTCTATATCGCGGGCATCCACCGAAAATTGAAGCAGTGCGTTCAAAATACGTGTAGATATTTTTGCGTCTGCATCTTTTAGGGCGTTCAGGGCGCGTGTCTGGACGACAACATCTGGGCCTAACGTGCGATACGCAGACACGACAGTAGCCTGTGTGCGAGGATCGATGGTGAACCCCGCTTTCAACATCTGTTGAATGACGTTCATGGCCTTGCCGATATGTCGATTGCGGAGATGGCCAGATAAAAGAAGTTGATATGTCCTTCGGCTCGGGGAAAGACCTTCTTCTTTGAACAGCCCAAAGACATGATCCAAGCGTGCAAACCGTGACATTTCGACTAGCGCACGGATATACCAGTCTAGAAGGCGAGTGGTGTGACGTCCCAATTGACGTTTTTGAAGAAGAGCTAGGGCGGGTATTAACCTCCATTCTCGGGCCTCGGCGAGTTGATGAGCCACTGCCTCGTATACCTCCCTTCCCAAGTGACAACCGTGACGATGTGCGGCAACTAGGATGAGAAGTGCTCTGCGGGGGCGGGAGGTGAATGTCATCTGTTGAGCAAGCCTCGATACCTTGCGACTGTCGGAGAACGCGCGGAGCAAGTCGGGGTTTGCGAGGACGGGCATGCCTTTCTTCACGGGGTATGGAACGGTAGTGGAATGAGAATGACATCCCGTACATGATATGTGTTCTAACGGAAGGTCGTGGATGTGTGGTGCAGCTGACGGATGGTTGATGGATCGCGGATGGTTTTGGGAAGGACTGTCGGGCATATTTGGGTCGTCGTAATCGCATGGTACGGGAACTGGCTGCACCCTCCGTCGGGAAAGAGCAAACGATCTCAGGCATGTGAGGGGAAGGGAAGGGTAGTATGAAAGTGAAGTATGAGGCGATTGGGGAATGAAAAGATCCGCCAGAGAGTGTACGAGCTGCTGGAGAGACTGCCTGCTGCCACGGCCAACTCTCCAAAGCATGGACAGCCAGGTCAGACGTCAGAAAAGGACGGTGTTAAGACACCGTGTACGTGGGCTGTGGAACACGCTGGTGAGAAAATGATCAAGAAAAACAAAGTAACACGTGGGGGAGGGACGGTGGAAAAGACCTTACATCAACCACGAGGCAGACTATGGGGGATAAGGACTTGACAGAAAGAAAAGCTCGCCAGCCCAGCCCAGGGCAAAGGTTGGGGACGGGAGCGGACAGACGGGTGCGGTAATTCGGGTGGAGACAAGGCCGCGTTACTACATCCATGAGTTGAGTCGGCCCCTGTCCGTTCAAGCGGGTATTGCCGCACTCGGTCAGGCCAACCTCAAGCGAGCGTGATCTTTCTTTTCATTACACACTTAGTTTGAAACCACAAATTCGCTTGGGCGCCACCAGTCTATACTCTTACGAGGTCCACCGCCGTGTTAAATTTATTTTTCTTTGTGGATCTTTGTCAAATTCATCCATCCCGTTGAGTAGAATGGGAAAAAAAAGAGTCCAGCGTGAGAAATTTCTCTCGTCTTGTGGCCGTTCATCGGCGCGCTCAAAGGCAACACAAATCAACGTGGCTGACGGTGCCTCGGTACAAGTGGTCGGTCACCTCGTGTTTATTCCGTTCGTGTTCCTCTTGTCCGATACACAACCACAAAACTTGTCTTGTTCACACCAGTTCCCACAGCACAAATGATCGATGACTCATCTTCAATTTGATCATGTTTGAGCAAGGCTCGGAGAGGCCAGATGTTCGGAGGATGGAACGTAGATCCCGTGTGCATCGCATACTGTATCGCTGGGAAAGGGCTGTTCCTGCATTCCGGTCTTACGATCTGCTCGGCAGGCGCCAGTCCGGGAGGCACGCTGATTTCATGAAACTCGCCACTCCCTCCAGTTGTGTGGCGGACTATCGAACCAGGCCAATGTCTGGATTCTCATCAATTGTACACACACACCAGCCAACTTGACACCTACTTCCGCTCTGGGTCACTTTACCGACGCAAAAAATTGTGGAACTGTCCATTCCCGCGGAATGAATCAATTCGGCTGGCTTACCCCGACGCGTGTTTTGAGTTTTTTCCCAGGACGTCTAGTGTTGATGGTCGCTCATTTCAAGGGTTAATGGTCAATACCGTCTGCCACGAATGGTAGAGCCCTGGAGCGCCCGGAGATCCGCTTGCCGATTGACTGCTAGACGCTCGAATCGCGTAAGGGATCAAAAATCCACACTTAGGTTAACCGCCGCCTGCCCTGGCGACGGCACCAGAAACCACAAGTTTCATCGCTTTGCCTGCCCCGAGCTGTTCGCCGTGAAATGACGCGTGGCAGGAGAATATATAAAGGTGTGATGATCGCACTGACTCCCTTAGTTACCTCGCCATTCCTATGGCTCACGCCCACACTCTCAAGTCGCACCTTTCGGTGCTCCAGACTAGTGCATCCCGTTTTGCCTCTTCTCCCGCCTTCTATGTACCTCGCACCCACTCAGAGTCTGGTGACGTATCATCCTGGGAGCCCGTCTCATACACCCAATTTCTCCTCGATGTCGAGCTATTCGCAAGGCATTGGGCTCATGTACTAACACTCGATGGTATTCCTCAGCGGTCCGTCATTGGCATGTGGTCAGTCAAGTTATGCCTCACTTCACCGCTCCTCGTCCAATAATCCATGTGACTTATAGGCTAAATGGCATGAACTACATCGACGTGTTACACATCTACGGGCTCTCACGCGCTGGTTACATCCCGCAACTCTTTAGTATCCGACTACCGAACCCTGAGGTTGTTTATGAACTGCTTAGCAAAGCAAATGCCTGCGCGCTTCTTGTGGACCCATCGTTCGAAGGTCTTCTCCGAGGCTGCCCGGTCCCAACACACCGAGCTGCCACAACAATATATGACATCGATTCCCATGAGGCACCCCTTCCAAGTCTTCCCACGCTCAAGGAGGATGATACCGTCTTCATCTTCCATACAAGCGGTTCCACTTCTGGGATGCCAAAGCTTGTACCTTGTAGCTTGTCCTGGCTCGATTCCGCTGTCACCAAATCGCATCAAATTTCGACGCCCAGCGGTCGGACTGAGCGCAATCAGGACGTTACGGTGTGGATGTGAGTGACATCAATTTCATGACCTTTTGTGCCTAATTTAGTAACATCCTCAAGGGGAAGCATGTGCCACATTGCACAGACATTCAGTGAGTATAGCAACTTGGTGATCGTCCGATCTGATCGTACTGAAACGCTCATCTGTCAGTGTTGCTCGGGTCACTTCAGCACGGTTCCTGTACTGTCCAGCCCTCAAGGCAGGCATTCTCTTCGAATGAGCTATCCTTGATGATCCGGAATTGCGGTGTAAATCGCCTCAACCAATTCGCGACGTTCCTCACGCAACATCTCCGTAACTCTCGGCAAAACCCGAAGCTCTTGGCACTCTTGCAAACCCTTGACGAAGCGCTCTACAGCGGGCTGGCACTTCCCCGGGAAGAGGAAGACTGGGCACATGCCAATGGAATCAGGCTGCGTGTGAGTTTCGCACATCCTTTTCCGATATGAACGTATCTGATTTCCCACAAGAATCTTTTCGGTAGTACAGAATGTGGTGCCATGCTTTTGTCGACGAGGGATCCCGAAATGCTCCTTCAGCCTCTCGACGAGATGTCGTACACATTCGTTCCTGTTGCCTCGCAATCTGCAGTAGGTTCCTCGCAGGGGGAACTCTTGGTTGACGCGCCTCTCCTTGAACTGGTCATCCTCGCGGAGTCACCGGATTGCCCGGATCGGTCTTTACGGGCTGCCGATGGGCACTTCCATACAGGTGATCTCTTCCAAGAGATCCGACCGCGCTGTTATATTTCCAAGGGCCGAGACGACGACTGGATCAAGAGTGAGAATAGCCTCCGTTGTGATACCAAGTACGTACCGCTCGCCCCTGATAGTAACAGTGATTGATCGGTCTACAGGGCTATCGAGGACAACGTTCGTGCAACCTGTGGCGACCTCATAACCGAATGTGTCGTTGTCGGGAACGGCCGCCCATCACCAGCGTTATTCATCGAGACGAGCTCGGACATGCCTCAGCCCAAGCTGAAACGGGAGATCCTCCGCCGTACCCGACAGTTTCACTCCAGAAGATACTTGCATGAGCGGATCACTTCAGCGGACATGATCTTGATCGTCGAAAAGGGTTCGTTGCCCCGGACTGCCACCAAGGGTAACGTCCGTAGGAAAGCAACAGAGGAGGCCTATCGGACTCTTTTGGACAAGATCTATGGCACAGAATGGACCGGCACATCATGAGTTGATTACCGTGGAGTCACCTCATTTGGACAGCAGTATATTTATTATTCTTCACAGCTTCACCCACTATAACCTCGCAAAGATAATTGTATCTCCGATATTACTAGCCATACCAGTAGGATTAATACATAGCACTACTAGAGGTACGGTCTGTTAGTTTACATTCTTACGATAGAACTATAATTGCACCTACTGCTAAAATATTAAGCCATTCTTATTATCACTTTTAGCTGTCTATGTCATGTGCGACGTCTGCCATGGTGATGTTGACATGTTCAGGGCTTATTTGCATATGGAGCAGCTCGGCGTGAATGACAGCAGTAGTCTTGACACGTACGTGAACGTCAATGTGCCGTACCAGGGGCACCATCCCTTGTTCCGCATTGTGGGAAGAAGGCACCGCGCGAGCCAAGTTCAAAGTGATTTGATGAGTTAGGAATAGGCTCGAGTCATGACCGGCGTCCGGAAATGAACTAGTCCGCTCCACTAGTGTAGCAAAAGACGGAAGGTGCGGTTTGTATAGTTGGAAAGCCGGAACATTGCCAGCCGCCGACATAGAACTCGGACCCGAATTAAGGATCACAATGACGGGGCGATGTGATCGACGAAAACTCCACAGGGCTGTGAGAGTGGTTTGACGAGGATTGTTTGAGGTTGTGGGTGGTGGCGTGGCAAGATTCATTAACTGAGACCGTTCAGCGGCAAAGCGGTCTGGCCAATAAAAGCTACGAGCCGAGTCAATGGCAAGGAGAGCAATTTCGGATGTGGGAAGACAACGACTGTGGTACGATGATAGATTAGCTAAGCCAGCAGCGAGCTGTGGCGAGGACTTTGGACAAAATATGTGGACGTTGCGAAGGGCAACGGTGATGATCTGCTCTGTGGCGCTTTCGCCAGAAGGGAAGTTGTGTGGTAGGCGTTTCCGGAGTAATGTTTGAAGGCGATGAACATCGAAGGTGCCATCTGTATCAAACACGACGGAGACTTTGTTCCATCCACCGACGTGGAGAGGAAGGACGCAGGAACAAATAAGATAATAGAGGAGATGTGTCTTCCCCGAGCCCGAAGGGCCCTGTATCTCCACAACATCTCCACGATGAAGGGAAGACAGGCTAGAGTGCCCGGGATGCGGTGGAGAAGGGATTCCGGTAGGAGCGGCGGCTGTGTTTGATTAACATGAGACGAGGTGTGATCTTCTCAAACGAGCAGAAAAAAAAAACTAACAAATAGACCGTGCGGCGCTCAATAACTACTGGTAGGGTAAGCGACTCGAGGCGTGATTCTGAAGGAAAATTTTACCTCATCAAGAGATTCTGATTGAAACTGTTCAAAGTCGCACACGCTCTCCATCATCAACATGATGGATCATGTATGTCAGTGATTGCCTTGCCTTTGACGGGCGTGCACGTGACCGGTAAGTACAAGCGAGAAGCGAGAGCCGTGAGTGAATGCCGCAGGCGCTTGCAAGGAAACGCGTGCAACTGGGTCTCGTAGCGTAGGATGTCATCTGCTACCCCAAAGGTCGCGGGTAACCCGTCTTCGCGGCGTTCCTCGTCCATATCCTCCCATCCTCATACTACCAATGTCACCAAGGGCGCGACAGCTCGCTCTGCGATCAATCCTCGTGTTTCTGCCACGCTCAACTCTCCACGGCGTACGAACTTTAAGAGCCCAACACCTCCACCAGCCAGCCAAGATGCTGCAGAGGTACTATCTGCTTCTCTCAAACGAGAGACAGAAGAAAAAGAGCGGGTGTGTGGTCGCGTCCCTTCACTGCTACTCATTGTGCTCAAGTACTCGCAGCTGCTCGTCCAATTGCAGAACAAGGACCAGACTATTACAACACTGACGGAAGAAAATGCAAACTTCTCCACAGCCTTGAACGCGGCAGAGGCGCGACTATATGAATTTTATGCCGAGCAGTCTAGAATGGAAGAGGAAATGGCCGCACGCATTGAAGTTGCAGAGAAGCTCAGAGCGCAGGTTCGCGAGCTTGAAAAGGAGAAGCGTGACCTTCACAGAAGATATAATGAACAGGTGGGCCTACAATATTAATGCTCGACGTGAAATGCAATGGTAGTAAACACGTGTTTCCAAAGACTGCTTCCTTTGACGCAGAGCGCCAGGCGTTCTACGACAACGAGCAACACCTCAAGTCCCGCATCCAATCGCTCACACAAGCTCGAAGTCAGCGAGTGATACAACCGTCACCAACCATGTCGGACTTTCTGGAAACAGACACCGAGGAAGAAGAGGAAGAGGAAGCAATCGAACCGTCCGTTACTTCTCAAGAGAAAGAAGACCCTCACGCCGAACCGGCTGAGATGACAGCACTAAGGCTAGAACTGTCTACCCTGTCTACATCCTATGCGTCACTCCAGAGCACCCTCGTCCTCCTGCAGACACAGCTCGTCGACCTGAAGCGGGTGAACAACCAGGTTCAGGAGGAGAACGAAAGCTACAACATTCTTCTTCGCGAAAAGACCCTAAGTGGACAGTATGACCTATTCAAGCAGGTTAGCGGAGACAGGTCCAACTTTGGTGACGACGACGGTCAGACGGACGACATGGGTGATGTCCAAAGTATGCGAAGTGGTGCACCTAGCAGCCAACTCGGTACGGTCGACGAACACCCGGATGAGGATGAATTGCATACCGATTTTGGCGCAGACCACGGCGATCTCATGCACAATTCCGATGAGGAGGGGTCTCTGGAGAGAGAGGGTTCGGCCCGAGGCAAGCGCAGCCGTCACGGTCGTAGTCGTCACGGCGGCTCTTCAACTTCCCCTGCACCTCGGGGAGAGTCTCTCGCCGGATTGCCGATCACCGGTCCAGGGCTCGACCTGGCTGCCGAGTTGGGAAGGGCTGAAAACAAGGACATGTCAGAAGGCCAAGTCGTGGACGTCTCTGGCCCGCCGAGAGACAAACGAGGAAAGAAAGGCTCGTCCGAATCCAGGAAGGTTTCCGCGGCGGATCATGGAATGGAGCGGACGACCTCTGTTAATGAAGTGGACAGCCTGCGAAACGAGATCAAATCTCTCAAGGACGCAAACAAGGCACTCTCCTTGTACGCGTGCAAGATCATCGACAGGATTATCGCCCAGGAAGGGTTTGAGCATGTCTTGGCCGTCGATTATGAACCAAAGACGCCAGCGACCCCGACCGTGACGGTTGCACCTCCGGCCACGTCCGCCGAAGCTGATCAGAAATCGAAGCGACGAAACACCATGTTTGCCCGTTCGGATTCCAGTCCTCCTCCTCAGCGTGTCGAGAAACTCACCACATTCAACTCTCCACCCCCTCCGAGTAACTCTCCTCCTTCCCGTTCAAACCGCCGCTCGTTATCCTTTGACTGGCGTTCCCTCTCTTCTTTGGTGGGCGGGGATAAGGACAAGAAGCCTGACATCAACCCCAACCTTCGCCCTCTCACACTCAAGCCTGGAAGCATCGGTGGTGCACGCAAACTCGAAACACAAGAGGACGAGGAAGACCGCAAGGAACGCGAGCGGCTCAATGCGACAATGAAACTCATGGGCATCGAGAAGCCTTCCGAGGCGGTGCCAACACCGTCCCAGGAGGTCTACTTGACACCAGAGACACCCACCGCGACGGCAGAAAGCGTGACGAGCCCTTCGCTCGCCTCCCGCTTCTCATTCTTCCGTCGCTCGACTGGCCCCCCCCAATCAGCACCCTCATCTTCCCTTGCGTCATCACATGGTAACCCCACCAATCTCACCCAGGATACCCTTGTTCAGGTGCAAGCAGTGGAGTCCCTCGCTGCGCTTGATGCGCAGGAAGGCATTCTTAGAGCAGAGATGGCTAAGGGCGGCAATGGTGGCTTTACCGAGATCCTGCCTCGCCGCAAGTCTGGAAGTCGGCGCTCACACACTAGTGGGGGTGGGAGCGGCAGCACCGTATGGAGCGCAGGCATGAGCCGTGCAGATGATGATGATTGAGCATCCCGAACGCCCCGAACTGTAACCTCCGGATACATAGTAGCTTGGAAGCACCGTCATTTTACCCTCTTTCTCCACTAGGTCACGATCAACTTACGAAACGCATATATGTCTGATAGGTAAACTAGAAATGTATACCCCCTACGTAGTTCTAATACAAACAAGGTTCGAAGCTGCAAATATCACTATCAAGACGTCCCGAGCGGAGGTCGGAAAACGCTAGTACAGATGATACGGTGAGGAAAACAGCTTAATTGCCGAGAATGGATGAAACCAGAGGGGGGGTATTGATGTTGTCCCGGCTGTATGTGCTCGACCCACTATCATCCGCGGGCTATTGTTTACGTTGTTGGCAGGCGGTGCGGAATGAGTGTATTCTGGGCATGCGTCCGGATAGTTTCGAATGGATTACTAGCAAACTCGGGGTTCGAACGTATCAGAGGTTGGCGAAAACGCTCGGCTTTCCTGCGCAGCAAAGGCGTTTTGAAAAAAAAAAAGTCAAAAAAAAAAGTCATCACATCAGTTGCAGGTGCACGATGACCGACGATAAGCAAATAAATGTCGTACAGGGCACGCCGCCGCTGCGACGTTGTGAGCGGTGTGCCTTTCCCCTCCCCGATTTGACCCGGTCGCGTTCGTGGCTGCTGCGGTGCGACCTCCGGGTCTGGCACGTCGGTGGATTTGGACCTGTCGACGAGTTTTTTTGCGGACGAGGCGGCGGCGGTGGGTGTGATGATCGTGGTGATGATTGCTGTGGCCGCGGGGGCGTCTAGCTTTCCCGCGGACCTCTCGCCAGGGCTGGCAGCTGGTATTGGAGCGATGGATGGAAGGGCGGCCTGTAGCGTTCCCAAGCGGCCGCCCACGAGCTCCTCCTTCTCCTTGCGTTTCAGTCTGCGCGCGTGCGATTTTGAATACGGTGCGCGTGACGCCTCCAAACCTGTGGGCCCCCGCATACATACATGCATACATACATACGTGCATCCATTGGGATCCATCATTTCAGTGTTTTGATAGATGGGGCATGTATGGGCGAACATAACCGTGATAACCGATCGCGGCGCGCGTATGCCCATACGAGAAGCGCCAAATGAAAATAAAATAAAATAGTTAATATAAGATAGATCAAAATTGAAGATGAAGATGTGAAAGCGTAAGGCGGACGAGGAGATGGCGAAACGAAGTGGGTCACTGTTTGCGAGTGGGTCGAGGATAGACGCCACATACGTTCGATGAAGAGTTCGTGCTTGAGGATCCTCCTCTCTTTCTTGTTACTAGGCGCATTGACATGCTGTTGACTTGATGCGTCCACGTCTACGGAATGCAGTATCTCGTCTGGCTTGAGACGTAAATCATTAAGATTGTGGTCAAGATGGGTATCTTGTTCACGTACAGAGACATCTTTGAGTGCTCCGACGTCAACGCGCTGCACGGCGTTATCTTGGACCGCAAATGTGCGGTTGACAGGTTTCACCGATGTACTGTGGATCCTGGAGATAGAGCGTTGTGAACGGACTTTTGGCTGGGTTAATAATCACATTTTTTTAAAACGCTGTAGTACTGTAATGAAGATGAGGTAGTACTCACCATGATGTTGTTCCGATGAAGAGGGAAGTTACTTGAACGAGCGTGGGAAACCTCAGATTGGCGTCACGGCGGGATCTGACCGGTCTGACCACTAAACGCTCTGCTGCTATCAACCGACGCGGACGAAATGCGCAAGGTTTGCATTCTTTCCAAACGTACAGTGCCAGACAACCAAAATCGACAAAAAATGTTGAATGATGTATTTTTGTTTTAAAATGTTCAGAAAACATGTTTTAATTTTTCTGTAAAATAAAAAGTTGGCCAACCCTAAACTTAGGTTATGCTCTCGAAACAAGTGCGAATGGACTT
>Ga0307510_10000313_pt1 | contig 44820 bp, 68 predicted proteins | sample 12_EM_MG_FD_207224 | JGI IMG/M metagenome (GOLD analysis project Ga0307510, IMG submission 207224) | Populus trichocarpa ectomycorrhiza microbial communities from riparian zone in the Pacific Northwest, United States - 12_EM | ecosystem: Host-associated > Plants > Roots > Unclassified | place... | reverse complement strand
CCACGATTCCTTTCAGAGCGACAGATAACATACTCCTTATCGGAGAGGGCAACTTCTCCTTCGCCGTCGCTTTGTTGCAACATCCTCCTACGCCATTGGAACATCTTCCATCCGCAAACGTCGTAGCAACTGCATATGATACAGAGGAGGAATGCTATTCAAAGTACCCTGACGCAGAACAGAACGTCCGTGTACTGCGAGAAAAGGGTGCTCAGGTGTTATTCAGTGTCAACGCAACGAGGCTGGAGAGAACTTCAGCACTCAAGGGAAGAGCCTTCGACCGCATAGTCTGGAACTTTCCTCACGCCGGTGCGTGAACGTCACTAAACTATGTGGTGTGCTGATGGGAGAAGGGGCGCCAAAGGGAAAGGAATAACCGACCAGGACAGGAACATTTTGTCCAATCAGGTCCTCATCCTTGGTTTTCTTCGCTCTGCGGCGAAATTTTTGGTTCGCGGGCCTATGCCGCAGCTAGAGGCATCTCGCAAGCGCAAACGCCCTTCGGAGGATGATGACGATCAATGGACAGATGACGAAAATGATGAGGTGGTCGGGGCAGGTGAGCGCGCCAGAGGAACTATCCTCATAACGTTGCGGAATGTTCCACCTTATACTGAATGGTCTGCATGTCGCCGCTGCTTGCAATGGCTAACCCGCTGATATCATTTTGAATAGGGGCGTGCCAAAGCTAGCGAAGAATCCACCTCCACCTCGGTCGTCTGCAGACTTGCCGAACCCACAGTACATTCAATTTCGTTCATTTGTATTTAATAGAAGTGACTGGAGAGGCTATAAGCATAGTATGACGAAGGGAGAAAGAGCACATGGTCGAGGGAAGACTGGTGAGGGTGGGGAGGATAGGACATGGGAGTTTTTCTTGAAAGACGGATAGCTACTGTATATTAATATTGTATACACCGTTGCAGTACAGTACAGCAAGCGCCTCAAGTACGGGTCTGTCGGAGCTCGAAAGCACTTTACCGTCTCATGCAGTCATTCAAACGGCTGGGGCTTGGGTCACTTGTTGAGCAGCATGCCCGCTCATACTCTGTCTCGGTCAAACCACCTCGGGTGTATGAAAAAAAGCCGAGCCCTCGTGTCTACTCGGAGAAGAAAACCTTTCTCTATAACCAATACCTCCGTCTCTTCGAGTCGACTGTGCAGTCACCTCTCATCTTCCTGCAACACAACAAGTTTTCCGTCTCTAGACTCATAAAACTACGCAAGGATATTGCGCAGGCCGCATCACGTCATGCTACATCACCGCCTTCTCTCGCGAATCCGGGTCCAAACCCCATTCAAGTAACACCGACGCTTCCGACGCTGAGCGTCATCCGCACCTCTCTTTTCGGCGTCGCGCTTCGCGACTTTGCGCCGATCGACGCCAAGACAAGCGAGGAAATAGCGCAGACCGTGCAAGGCGGGCTTGCCGTGCTGTCCCTGCCCGTCTTCAATCCGCCGCAGCTCCAGGCGATCCTTCGCGCGCTCGCTCGCAGCGCTCCGAAACTCAAGCCCCCGACGCCAGAGGAACTGAAGCAGGCTGCCGCGCTCGCAGCGCAAGACCCACCGAATCCGGGTCGACGCGTGAAGCGATCGCGTAAAGTTCACGAGCCGGAACTCATGCTCATGGGTGCGCTCATCGAGGGTCGCGTGTTCAAGGCGGAGGGCGTCAACGAGGTCGCGAAGTTGCCGACGTTTGGGACGCTGCATGCTCAAATTGTTGGATTGCTTAGCACCCCCGGCATGCAGCTCGCTGCGGTGTTGAGTGAGGCGAGTGGCGGTAAACTGGCACGGACGCTCGAGGGTTTGAAGAAAAGTCTCGAGGACGAGGATGAGACAGGACCATAGTGAAATAGATAATTAATTTAAATTTCGGAGTGCGAATGATAAGGGGTTAAAGGGAGTGCATAAGGGATAAGTGAGACCGAGTGGCGGGTTCGAAAAAAGGATCGGTTGTGTTGGATTGGAAAATGTGTGTGTCGCTCGTGGTCGTCAAATCGCCAAACAACTTTTCTTACTGAAGTTCGATCCTAGGGATGACGACGACGAGTTTCTCTACGGCGATTCCGAACTCAAAGAGTCCTCACTTTCAAAAGTGCCCCCCGCCCTCCTCGCGGACCTGGCCGTACCCTTAGCTGGTGAGACACCCCTCCTTGGTCTTCTTGTGCCCTCCACACGCATTTTGTAACCTACTCGTCCCAAACGAAATATAATCGACATTTTGCTCACTTCTTCTCTTGCGTGCGTGCGTCAGTTGAACCGGATGAGTGAGTTCAGCAACTTGACAACCTCCCCCGCACACCCCTCTCACATTGCATCGCACTCCTTAGCATTCCGTTCGGCACGACAGAACCAGCAGACGACGACCTATTCCAAACCGACCATCCTCCTGCGGATGCAACTACTCCACAGGTCGACGACGCCGAGGAAGCGGGCGATGACGCGGACTCGAACGCGAACGCCGTGCCTGGGGATGGGGATGGGGATGGCAGCGACGCGTCCGAGGAGAGCGAGGAGGTGAGCCCTTGTGTGCTACATGTGGCCTTCATACGTTGAAGATGATGCACAGGACATTGAATTCATAATGGAACCCACGAATCGGAGCCTCGACTTGCGGTGCGTAGCCCGCACGTCCCTTGTATCCTCTTCGTTCTCATCTCTCCGCAGGCCAAACAGACCCCCGCCACGTCCTACGACCACTACGCCCCAAAAAGGTTTGACCACCATTCTCTGTCCCTTCCCAGATGTAAACGTTATTTCTCAACGCCTCGCCCCAGGCCCCCAACCCAGCCCATCATTAACAACCGAATACACCCCCCGCGAACGGGGTGCCCCCGCCAAGCCCCCAGCGGCCCAGCCACCACCTGCGAGTGCTCCCGTTTCAAAGCCCCTCGCAACTCCCACTATAACTGTCCCTCCCACCGCCCCTGTGTCGTCTGCGCTCGATGGCAACTCAAGTGCTGAAGATGGTCCCGACCCAAGCAAATTTCCACCTGTCGCCGCACCTCCCTCTCACCCTGCAATCGACCCGACAGCAACGGGCATGCTGGAGGGTCGGCCGGTCTTTGAGGTAGACATGGCAGCGCTCGCAGACAAGGCGTGGCGACGGCCAGGGTCAGACATCAGCGACTGGTTCAATTACGGATTCGATGAGATCAGTTGGGAGGCTTACTGTTACCGACGGCGCGAGCTCGGCGACCTCGCGGCTGTCCTGAAAACCAATGTCGTGGTGCGTACTTCCCTTTACCGAAATATCCTGTAACTTGGTGTTCATCGTGTTGCTTATTGATGGGTGCAGAACTTCTCGGGCATGCCCGAGGATCAGCTCACTCAGCTTCCCCCAGAACTCCGTACTATGGTTATGACTGGCGCTACTGCCATGATGGCCAACGGCGGTCCGCCAATGATGCAGTCCGGCATGAATCCTATGATGGCGCCTGAAATGGGCAATATGAATATGGGTCCCCAAATGATGGACCCCATGATGGCTGGCATGGGTAGTGAGATGGGCATGGATGGCGTCGGCGTTGGTGTTGGTGTCGGCGCACCACAGCAGGGCCAGGGTGGGCCCATGCCCGACCAGCTGGGTGCCGGTGTGGAAGGCTTCGTTCCGCAAGCTGGCATGGGAGTAGGCATGGGTATGCCAGAGTATGGCATTCAGGTGTGCTACCACTTCTTGGACACGTCAGCGACGGGTCTAACCAAGGTGTCCAGGACCAGAGCGGAATGCAACAGATGCAGCAACAACAACAGCAACAGCAGCAACTCCAGCAGCAACAAATGCAGCCGCAGCAGCTCCAGCAACAGCAGATACAGCAGCAGCAGTTGCAACAACAGCAACACATGTATCAAAACATGGAAGTTCCCGTCGCACCGACGCCGCCCGTGGGCCCCGCTCGTGGCATCCCGCAGGGTCCATTCCGTGGCCCGCGTGGTATGATGATGCGTGGTGGACGCGGTGGGTTCATTCCTCGAGGGAGAGGCACGCCTTTTTCCACACTACCTCTCTGCTCATGGGTCTATGGCTAATGGCTTTTGTCTTAGGTGGTCACCCAGTCCCACCTGCGCGGCCTGCGTCGCCCCTCCCACCCAATGTTCCAACCGGCCCCCGGAATCAAAACAAGTACAAGGACCGGGACAACAACGCCCAGGCCGTCGATGGTTTGGACTACGGCGGTGGTGGTGGTGGTGGTTTTGGAGCGATGGATCGGGGTAGTGCGACACCGGTTGTGGATTATGATGATCGCAGTCGGTAAGTCGACTTACCCGTGTCGATTGCAAATCTCGGTTGATCTGATCTCCGCGTCCAGGAAGCGGAGAGATCGTTCACCCAGCGACGACCGACGGGACCCAAAGAGACGTTGACCGTGGAGTAGGATGGTATTGCCGCTTTTTTCATTATTACGTCGGAGATCCCTATTTGCATTTCCTTTCATTTTTAGTTCTGTTTCGCGATGGTAAACTAATATTATACGCGTGCATGAGAAACTAATCGAATAAGCCGTCGCATATTCAAGGCGACCCTCGTACGTATATGGAACGGAATTGTCCTGGTAGGCGGTGATGGAACGTAGCTACAATGCTCAAGTTGGGCGGACAAAAGAATGCAGGGGTTCTGATGTGACGACATGTACGTAAGTGCCAAGTGCGCGCCCAATGGAGCCCATACTTCTTTCTCCATGATGGAAACCTTGTCTGGCTGGCTCCTTGAGCCGTGGGCTCAGTGTAGACCTTCCAAGGCAAGCAGTATGATCAACTGACCTGAATTTCCCAACGGGGTCCGAGTTGGTATTATTTGCCATTGCCATTGCCAGGATCCCTTTCGTTATCGGGTTATCTCAGTTGTGGCTGTGTACATGGCCTCATTCGATTTTGGGGTACGCAGAGTGGATACAAAAGCGGTCGCTCTATTCATCCAGTCTCCAGACCGGTTTATCGCTGCCATCATGGTCTCTGACGAGTACGTCCTCGAGTTCTCGATTACAGGGACTCCGGATCTGACGCGACGCTAATCCTCGCAGCACTCCGTCGTTGCCAATTGCCAAAGGCGCAAGTAAGGGAAAGGATGCCGCACGTCGCCAGAAAGAGATGTGGGTCGAAGATTGTCGCGGTGAGTGTTATATGGGGTATCAGCGTGGGTCGCTCTTTCGACTATTACTGAATTGGGTTGGCGCAGATCAGTTTTACCGAAAGGTGACGATTGGGGCACTCCCTGACTATGTCCTGTTGGAAATATTCGATTTCTACGTGGACGAGGGTCACCGTACAGATATATGGCACACGCTGGTCCATGTATGCCAAAGGTGGCGATACCTCGTGTTCGCATCGCCGCGTCGCCTGAATCTCCAAATCCTCTGCACGAACGGAAGACCGGTGAGGGAAATGCTGGACATCTGGCCAGCCTTGCCTATTTTCGTCATATGGGACGATAGCAACCGGCATTCAATTTCGCACGTGGACAACATCCTTGCCGCACTCAGTCATCGCGAACGCGTGCGCCGCATCGACCTCTGGCAAGTCGGAATGTTCGTGTGGGAAATATGTGCGACGGCGATGCAGGAGCCCTTTCCGAAGCTGACAGAGCTGGCGCTGCGGTTGGACGACGAAGCGGCGCCGCCCTTTCCCGATTCGTTCTTGGGTGGGACTGGACCACGTTTGCGAACCCTCGACCTGGAAGGAATCCCGTTTCCGGCGTTGAACAAGCTGCTCTCGTCCCCCAGGGACCTCGTCTCCCTTCGCCTTTGGGACGTTCCACATTCCGCGTACATCCCCCCAGCGACGATGCTCACGTGCCTGTTTGCGATGACCAAACTCGAAACGCTTCGACTTGGGTTCCGATCTCCACCGGAGGAGGGGGGAGAAAGCCAATGTCAGCCCTCGCTCGCGCGCGGAGTCCTTCCTTCCCTCACTCAGTTGCAGTTCAAGGGCGATAGCGAGTACCTGGAGGGCCTCGTTTCCCGAATCGACGCCCCTCTACTCGACGATCTCACCGTGACGTTCTTTAACCAACCCATATTCAACATCCCCCACCTCCTCCGGTTCATCGATCGCACGGAAAAGTTCAAGGCATTCGACGAAGCAGTCGTGGTCGTTTCCAGGCTCTCCGTCGAGGTCACGCTCCACCAGCAAGCGAGGACAGTTGGACACACCAGCACAAGGCTCGCGTTGGAAATGCTAAGCAGGAGGCGACGTTGGCAGCTTTCATCCCTGGCGCAAGCCTGCACCACGTCTCTGTCCCCCCTGTCCACGTCGCAACGCCTCGAAATCCTCGACTACCGACGACGATACCCACATGGCGCGGCGGAGAATGCACAATGGCTGGCGATTTTACGACCCTTTACGGCCGTGAAGGATCTGTACGTGTCGGAGGGGCTCATATCGCACGTCCCGCTCGCCCTGCAAGACCTCGCTGGGGAGGGGGTGGCCGAAGTGTTGCCTGCGCTACGGAACCTTTACATGAGGGGGCTTCCGGGCTTTGGCCCCGTGCGGATAGCCGTGGAGACGTTCGTCACTGCACGCAAGCGCTCCGGTCACCCCGTCGCTTTCTACCGCTGGGAAATAGACGACGCGAGCGATAAGGCTGATTGCAACTTCTTTTGAGTGCGAAGTCGAGAGTGCCGGTCGGAACGTCATGCTGCGGAGGATACAAAGGGGTCTTATCTTGGTCATTGTACGTACTGGCACACACGGCGATTTACCTGTACGAAGATACAGCACAACTCACGGCTACTTCGGGTCCACACTCCGACATTGTATGTGGGGATGGTCTACAGGAGATGACACAGCGCGACGAGCATGTGGCCCTCTGTAGAAAGCGATGAAAGCTGGGGTTTTGAGTTCCAGGCACGCGTTTGGCTTCAGAACGTGGGTAAACACGGGAACTAACAGTATATTCGAGATACTGCTACTCGCCTCGGAACGCGCGTGCGGGTCAGATACGAGAACTGAGGACACAAAATCAACCTACCCTACAGTATATAAGCGAACAATTAAAGTTGTTCTAGGGTAATGTGCTAAACTAGGGTGCTCCTATCCATGGCTGTCACAAGTAATGGGTATATCGATCTGCTCGCGAGCCATATTCGATACACCCTCTACTCACTGGTGAGTGCACAGAAAAAGGGCACGTCCTCTGGCTCGTACGTAGCAAGCCCCGCGGAACCAATAATTTAGAAAGTCCACAAGCGTGCAGACCCGCGCCAGTTAGGGCTTAATGCTACCTATGCTTGCACTGCATTCTCGCCCACAGAAGAACTTGCACAGATACAGTACTAGTAGAGAAGGACCTGGATATGCCCCGGTTCCTTGTGTTTGTATGATAACTACAGTATAATCTCCCAAATAAATAAATAAACCGCCCTTGTCCCGGACAGAGGGTTGTGATCCTGTGCTGTACAGCGATAATAATCAGTAAACACTCCAGCAGACACGGGAAATACGGATTGGTTATACCTTTTCCTTCATGCATGCCAAATACCCAACTACAAACCCCTTTTTCGAAATGCAGCGCGTGCCTCGCACACTGCCTCTTCCACGGTGATCTCCTTTTTCAGGAGCTGCTTAACCAGCCTCTTCGCATCGTAGATCTCGGTTCCTTCCGAGCCGTACTCGAGGAACGGGACGTCTCGATGCTCCTTTCTGAGATGGCCCCGCAGCAGGTCGCGGCGGTACCCCGTCCAGCCACAGCCTAGCTGCGTGCAGCAAATCCAGTGGGATAGGTGCCTAAGAATGTGCCTTTCGAGTTCTTGGGGTCTTCCGAACTTCCTTGGGCAACGGGGAAACGGACAAATCGCCGTCGCGAGCAATTTTTTCTTCGGCTCCTTTTCTTTGAGGGCTGGGAAAGAAGCAACGGTGGGCGATGCGTCCCCGAATGCCGGAAGGCATGATTGTGGCGAAAGGGCTGAAGTGCTGGAAGAAAATTGGCTATCCGGCTATGGATGACGAAAAGGGTGAGGGTCACATTTTCGAACATGCCACAGACGCCTACCATATGAGTGGTGGGACCTGGTGGCAGTGCAGCAGTCTGGCAGTTTGATAGACAAGTGTGGGCGCGCATCGATGGAGTCGTATGGGAATACACATCCAGAATGCGTTGCGGTGTCTGTGAGGCAGGATGATACGTCGGTAATTGATATGAAACACTGCGCCCACGTATCATGGGGTTCTTCACCTGTAGGGTTAATACGTAAACATAAACCAAACGGGCATCAACGCACCATATGATCAAGCAGGGCTGCGTGAACCTCCTCAGTACGAGGTGGGAGGACCGTCGCGTAATTGCCAGCCTCAGAGGAGCGAACACGAGGATTGGAATTGATAGATGTCTGACACCCGGAAAGCCCTCCCATCTGCGGATCCAGATTCATCTGGTCTGCAACAAGGTAAGTGCACGTCTGGGGGTCATTCTGTACCTGAGTTCCACTGGTCCCCATAGTGGAGGGCACTGGCGACCCGTGGAAATCCTGGCCAGGATGCTGGTCAAACATCTCGTATCCCCCCCTTAGTATCTAAGTTCGATAGACGTGAGACCGTGCAAGCTAAGACATGGGGTGGACTCACCTCTGGCGATGCATTGTACCAATCCCAAGGTGGAGGTGGCAGGCTTGTGCGCGTAGGGCAGAAGTTCGCCGCCGGGGAATACACCTGAAGAGATGATTCCGAACAGAATAAATGGTTAGTAACGACCATCCGATGGATCCTGCCGTATTTAGGGGCACTCACAGCTTGAGTATGGTGCTGCAAGCCATGGGCTCCCGTGCTGTCGCTATCTGACATGTCTTGTTAGTGGGGAGATAAGGCTACGGTTATGGGGATGCTCCCGGTGACAACAGTGTTGGTTTTTAAGTATCGCTCGGAGAACTGTATACGCTTGATAATTTCTTGGGTCCTTTCCGTCTCCACAGGTATGGTAGGTTTCGCTTCTGGCACAACTCCTGTGAGAAACACAGATTCCCATATCCGTCGGGCGCTTTTATGGATGGGCGTGCCACGGGTTCTTCGCTCGTCATCCTGCGCATGAAAATGAATAAAAATAAAAAGGAGTAGACGGACCCCACGTGCACGTAAAATTTCCGAAGTTGAGAAAAAAAGGCAATGGTTAATCATGCATTGTGCATCATCAGCGGTTGTCTATAGTTGAAAATGAATTATACATGATAAGTTGTCAGTCGATGGCACAAATTCTGATCCGGATGCCCAGTTTGGCGAGCCCGATATCCAGGTGTGATTTGTGGCACTGGTGCCAATGGGTGTCTCGTGTGAAATCCTCCCCATTGGGAGATTTTGGATAGCACGTAGGTCCGCGTTTCATGGCGAGATCGAGGATTGTCCATGATACGAGATAGAGGTGAGAAGGAAACAAAGTGGCGTTCCGAACATCACCTCGGGTACTTGAGGTGCTTGAAACAGGCTGGTGTACAGGGAGAAGCGGTCGCCGTGGTAGTAACCAAATGGCTTTAAAATAAACTTTCAGCATCTCGGTCGAGAAAGTAGACGTGAATAGGCCGGGGGAACAAGATAACAACGAAAACCTATCTGGAAAGGATCCGAGGTTTTCAACACTGATGAAAGGGGTTCCAAACAGTCAGGTCGTTCCTGATAGAGCGGCGGCTCCCTCCACCCAGATGCCGTTGCACGAGTGATCTTACGTTTTATTCGGTTTAATTCGGCATGCCTCGCAGAACTACACGCCCCTGGGACCACGTCAGGCGCGATATACACCGCGTGGAACTAGCGATGGCGGTCAGCCGATTAATCCAATCCATATCCACCTCGCTTACAAAAAAGGGCAACGCTCACCTACTCAGGCTCGCACTCGTTGTCATCACGTCATGATGCAACTATGCCCCCATAGCCGCATACTTGAGATCAGCGATATAAGCACCCATCGTCCAACTCGGCACCATCGCAAGCGCCGCCTGGGGCGTCCTTCGGTGTGCCGCTACCGGCATTGGTGGCCAACACCAATGTCGGGACAATAGCACCAGCCCTCGCCCTCGAGCTGCGCATGCATGGAACCCGACGGCGGCGATAACGGGCACTTACATCGCTGACTGCGGCGGTGTCTCCATATCGCCGCCGTCGATCTCGACCGTGCTGCGGACATTCCAGCTGCCACGTCCAGCGCAGAGGATGATGGCGTCATTGTCGTTGTCGCCACTGCCGGGGCACGTCCACTGCGAGTACGGGAGGTGCGAATGTCGCGGCGGGACGAGAACGCCGCCTTGACGCCGGGTTGTGTGAGTTTGAGGGCCGTGCCAGAGCGGTGACTGCGGCGTTGAAAGGATGCGGATATGTTTGCTGGTGGGAGGTGGTGGAGCCGAGGGGCACTGTAAATGAGGTGGCGCAGTCGTGTCCACCCCAGGCACATAGTAGGATTCCTGAGTCAGTAAAAGGGGAAGCGTACAGTATTAGTCGGGGGGGTCGACGAACTCACTTTCTTGAGCGAGTGCCGTTGCATGAGCACGGGTCAGTGGTGGTATCCGTGTCCGCGACTTGGTCCTTCCTATAGTCCTGCCTCCCACGGGATTAAGGTCGTCCTCGACCCCTTGTGGACTGGCGTCATTGCTGGAAAACAGACGATGTAATTGATATGGCCAATTTCGCCTATGTTAGAAGGCGGCAGGTGTGGTGGAAAGAACGAAGGGGAGGATCTCTTCTCAACCGACTTGTAGCCTGAGCATGGGCTAACCTTGAGATGCTGGACCGAGAAGCACTGCAGGGAACGGCTTGTTTCCGAGTTCATCCAGTTGTAAAAAGGGTCCTGAGCAGTGAGAACGGGCCTAATAATGGCCAGCAGTTAGCCGACTTGCGTTCATGACACTATAGTGCAGGCGGGGGCAATCCCGTATCGATCGTTGTGTACTGGTATTTAGTCTCAAGCCTGAGCGTTTACAATGACAGGGACCGTGACCGTTCAAGTTGCCTTTCTCGGCGCATCCAGTACGGCCATATTTGGATCGCCGCCGCCGCCCTGCTGTACTCTCACCCGTTCGTTAATCTCCCCCTTTCACTGGAGCTGTGCGCAACTATTCTAGAATTATTGCAGTTCCCCCGGGATGACAGATGAAAATAGTGGGGGGCTGTGGTCCTCTCCTGAACGCACCATGCTGTTAGTTTACTTGGTTCGGTTCGCAGACACGACTGGCACACAGCATAACGCTATAATTCTGATAGGAAGAACAAGGCACTTTCATGCCTGTTACAATAAATATATCATACAGTCCCCTGAAAGATAAGAAAAAACGAACAACCCCAAAATTTTTACAAGGCAGATGGCTGTGATACTAGCTTCCGGGCTGTGTAGTGGTGATATAAACTCCAATCATCACGACATGAGAGATACAGATGCCATGGGTCTAAGACCCCTTCCTTCCTTCACTGCCGCCAAAGGCCCACCTTACCGAGCTCCACCCCCCGTTTTCGAAACGCCGTTTGCGCTTCGGACTCTGCTTGTTCCAAGGTAATCTCCTTGTTCAAGAGCTGTTTGACGATCACCTTGGCGTCGTAGATCTTGTATCCTTCGCTCTCGACGAACGGGACGCTGGGATGCTTTGTTTTGTAGTGGTTCGTCAGTGCGTACTTGCGGTCCGCAGTGAAGTGACAATTTTGCTGGGTACAAAACAGGTAGTTCGGCAGGTGCTGGCCGACATGGCGTTCGAGCTCTTGTTTTCGGCTTGGGTTGCGAGTCGCTTTACAGTTAGGGAACGGACATGATATCTCCGTCGAGGGCGACTTTTCTCTCTGTCTCTTTTCTTTGAGCGGAAGGGAAGGGGCGGGAGGTGATGGTGCGTCCCCGAATGAGGATAGTGACCGAACGGACGCAGTGCCAGGAGACAGTGCAGTTTCCTGGTACGCAGGAACGAGGGGGAAGGGTGAGCGTCACAAACCTTGTATAGGTTCTACCAGTGTCCTTACCGAATAAGGAGGCGGTGATTCCTGTGGTGGAACTTGAACAGCAGGCTGCAAGTTTGGCTGACGGGTATACGGGGCCGGGCCCATTGGTAGGGTTGGGTGCGAATGTGCATTCGGAATCCTCGTCTGTGTCTGTGCGGGGGGTTGGAAAGTCGCCGGCAGTTGACATGGAGGCCCGTGCCTGTGGCCCGCAGGTGTGACGGCCTTGATGTGCAAGGTTATTCATAAAATATAACACCGGGGCATGAGGGGCGTGAACGTACAAAGTGACCATGGATGCACGCATGTGGCTGTCCACTGTGTCCAGTATGCGGTGTGCGAAGCGCCGGGTAATTGACAGGCTGGTGGGCGTCATGAGTGAAATTGGTAGGTGCCTCATGCCTCAGCCTTGGGTATCCCCCTGCGGCTCCCCGGTGCGAATGATTGACGTGGCCCGCATGCAACTGAACGCCCTGGTGGTAGAACGGTGCCTGCGCCTGCGCACCACTGGGCCTCGTAAGAGGGGGTGCTGGCGTCCCATGAGGAGCCTGGCCAGGATAGTGATTGAGTGTGCGTCCCCCCGGCATGGGTATCTACGTTTCATAGACGTGAGGCCACGCGAACCAAAAATAAAGAGTATAATCACCTGCACCAACAAGCCACCTGGAATCGGGGTTGGGTATTGCCCGGTGTTCGTCATAGAAGTGGCATTGGCTGCTGGTGGCCGCGGGGCATATCCCTAAAGAGGTGTCACGATCTATAAGGGCTATTCCATCGGAGTGTAGCTGGACTCACAGCTTGATAGCTATAATGTAGAGAGGTACGGGCTCCTGTGGTTGAACCCTGTAACATGTTTATATTTCGTTCGTAAGGGGGAAAACGGGGGTGGATGCTGCCAGCAACAGCTACGCGTGCAGTGTTTAAGTATCTTGTCTTCGCGTATGCGCCTGACGGGCCCTTCGCGGTATTACTCGCCATCTCTTGCTGGTGTGAGAGAATTAAAAGAGTCGATCCTCATCTTATGCGGTCGAATGGACTGAAAAGTAGTGTATGAAAAGCAGTATGGAATTGAGGATTTCATTTTGCATTTGGCGAGATCTGACCTGTATGTGGATCGTGCCATTGGAGATCCGGATCGAGATGGATCTAGATCGTTCCGCCACTGGCTCGCTGTTGGTGCCAAGGTACGCCTCGTGTTCGATCCATCGGGATTATCGTGAAATTGAAGAGACGGAAGGGTCCAAGTTTTACTTCGTGGGTCCCTATGTTAGTGGTCCTATTCCACGGCCGTGAAAAGGGTACACGGGAAAGAGGGGAAGGGTAGAGTGGCGTTTTCAAATATCATCATGGTGGTGGAAATTTGACATCACTTCACACGGCAGTTCGGCTGTGGCGTGGTAAAGGCGCCCATATTTTTCAAAATGAACTCGCAGTTGCAAATACAGAGAGAAGACGTCGATTGGTACGGGGAAGAAGGTAATAGTGAGAGACTACGTGGGAGGAATCCGAGATTTCGAACAGCGGTAGAAGGGTAACGGTGTCAGGTTGTGGAGGGGGCACGCGCAGACCGAGGATTGCCATTCGAACGGCTCCTGCCTCCACCCGAAGCAGCCGCCCGAGCGATTTTTCGTCTATTCTTCGCTTTAGATCTGCACGCCTCGCAGAACCAAACGCCTTCAGGGGCCACGTCGAGCCCGATACATCCCAAGTGGAACTGTGAGACGACAGTCAGCCAAAAGCCACACCAGCCCCCGGACAAGACACTCACCCACTCGCGTTCGCACTCATTGTCGTCACATGCGACCATGTCACCATAACTGCCCACCTGACACCAGCAATACAGACGTCCGTCGTCCGCCTCGGCACCCTCGTCACCGGCATCTGCAGCGTCCATCGGTACGCCGCTGCCAGCACCAATGCCGGGACCAGCAGCGCCAGCGCCGATGCCGCCGCCACTACCCCCATCGACGCCGGGGCCGGTGAGGTGTGCCACCAACGAGCGCGCGACGGGCATACCGGGTCCCTCGAGCTGCGCGTGCACGGGACCAGACCAGTTCCCAACGGCGGCGATTGAAGGAGCATACGGCGCGACATGCGGAGCGTGTCCGCCCATCGCCGCCGCCGACCCCGCCGCAGACGTCGCCGCCGCACCCGACGCGGAGGAAGATGACGCCGCGGCCGCTGCTGCCGAGATGTTGCCGTTCGCCGCAGGGGCGGGCGTTGCGGAAGCGGCGGTGGGACGGGAGCGCCGCTTTGCTGCTGGGTTGCGTGAGTTCGACGGCCGCGCCGGGGCTGTGGCGGCGGGTGTGGCGGTGTATGCGGGTGGTGCGGAGATGGCTGGCTGGTGGGAGGTGGTGGAGCGGAGGGACTCTGTTGGCGAAGCCGCGCGGTCGGTTCTGATAGAGGCGAACAGTACGGTTGTTTAGTCAGTAAGAGTAAGGGGGGGAAGGGGGAGAGAAGTATTAGTTGGGGCGTCGACGGAGGGACTTACTTTCTTGAGCGAGCTCCGTTGCGTGAGCGTGAGTTGGGGACGGTGTCACTGATCCTGTCTCTCCTCGGCGTCCCGCCTCCCACAGGATCAACGTCGTCTTCCCGCGGACCCGCCCGTCTTCTCTTGTTGGACGGGTTGGCCTGGTCGGCTGTGCCCCCGAGCAAGGCGCCGCGTCGTCTGCGGCCATTCTCGTACATGGAGATGGGGGCGTAGGAACGCGGGGCGATGTGCGGGTAGGAGGTGTGGCGGGCGAGGATGGAGGGGTTGAAGCCGGGGATGTTGAGCAGGAGGGACATCATGTTTTCGTTTTGGCCCTTGAGAAAGTCGGCTACCTGGGCGGCAACGCGGATCTTGTCCTCGCCGCCGAGCTTGAGACGCTGGGCCTCGTCGGCGATCTCCATGAGGAGCCAGATGCGCTGTTCTTTGGGGGAGGCGTTCGTCTCGATCATGTCAATGAGGCGGTTGATCTTGGAATTCAAGGCGTGGACGGAGGCGGAGAGGACGGCGTCAAGCTCGCGGAGGTCGGCGAACTGGCGGGAGACATCTGCGGGGAGAGTGTCGAGAGTTTGGGTATATTCTGAGAGGAGCGAGAGGGCGTAAGAGGTGGACAACGCTGCTGGGTCGCTCGTCATTGTGTCAGAAGACAAGGAGTCCTTGGGCCTTAAGTGTTGCGCGGGCCGTCCTAACCCATACAGTAGCTCACTTTCACTTGGGTTTCTGATTGATAGATTTTAAGGCACCTCACCTCATACTGTGACAACTCATTACCCGTAGCATTTGATGTCTACGGACGGGCTAGGACGGAGTCAATTGCATCGTGACAACTGTGTTTGTATGATAAGGTATGTGATACACTCGTTCTATGATACATCGAATGCGTCGAATTGTGAAAGTGCCCAGCACTGTCCTCTTTGACGGTCCTCCTTCCCCCCGTCGTGAAAAGCTGGACGATGGAAAGGGTTAAACAATCAAGAAAACCGATCTAAGATGCGTGCGTCAACCGTGTCCGATAGATAAACCAACCATCATGATATCTTCATCTACATTTCTAGACGTCCGTCGTCCTCACTTCTTCCCAGATGACTTGGAGGCGTTCCCTGCCTTCACCTGGCTGGACTTTCCGACCTGAAACGAGGACGTTCCGAACGACGCGTACATCGAATGTTGGTCGCGTGGCGAGGTATGCATCGTCGCAAAGGCATGGGGTGCGGACGGCCCACTGGGGAAGAACCCCATAGCGTTGGAACCAGAGGGCATCGCGTAGGCTTGGGAAGGCATAATATATTATATATATAGGTTGGCGTGGATGGATGGGTGGATGGATGTGCGGATAGGCTGGGAGAGATTTGGCGAATTAGGGTAGAGATTGGATATAGAATAAAGGATTGGTGCGTTGCAGAGAGTGCCGAGTGGACGGGAACGAAGAATGGAGGCGGTGCCGCGACCGACGAGCGAGTGTGGAGCTGGTGAGTGTGTATCGTGTGTGGGTGTAGGACAAGCCTGACTGGGGAACAAAGCAATGCGACGTCGGCCTTGTATATAGGGCGGGCGGGCGGTAACAGAAGCGTGCGAGGCTAATTGTGTGGGGTTGTCCGTTTGTTCTTTGGCTGGGAGCTCTCGATGCGACGCTTTGTTGTCTCTGCTGGGTCTTTGAAGGTTCCTAATTGTGTCTGCATTATATACGCCAGTAGCCGAATGATGGACTGAGAACGGGGACAGCAGGGAATACCAGGCCTGCCTTTTCGAACCTGTGCATTGTGTCCCAAACGAGTAGCCGTGGGCATCCCACAAGCAGCGGCTGACCTGGTTGACCTTGATTGGGAAGAAAGAGATACCATAATTGGATCAAGACCTGCCTTCTCTCTGACTCGGGCTTTATAACGATTAAATTACAGCTCTGCGCGGCTTAATGAGTAACGTGAGAGAAATGTACACGGACTGTCCAACAATTAAAAGCAGAATCTGACGTAGACAAAAAAAGCACAAAGGCGTGCGTGAAAAAGCCAAATCATCCTCAAAGGCGTCCCCTCACGGCCTCATAGTAACGCATCACCGTCCCTGCCAGAGGCGACCAATCCCTTCCATTCTGCCCGCCACGACTGCATCTCTGACCTCATCTTCTTGTTTTCTGCGACCTTCGTGATCCAATTCAAATATACATCCTCATCCTCAGGAACGAAAAATGACGATAGGAGGGATAAAACCGTCTCAAAGTTGGCCGACTCTGACGTGATGTGTTCTGTGGATGCGCGTTTAATGTCTGTGTTCGGTTCAATAAGAAATGTGTAAATGCTGACCTCGATAAGCCCATATGATAGAGGTTGCAACGATAACGAACAGATCCGGTCCCTCGAGCAGGAATACATCCCACAATCGTAGGTGGGTCTGGTACGGGATCGAATTCGCGAAAAGCGTGATATACCATTTCGTCGCGTAAGAAGTCGTCGCAACCATGTGCTTCTTGAAAGCCGCATAAACCGCTGGCATCATCTGCTCGACGATACGTTCCTGCACGTATATCGATTCGAGCAGACCAGGGAATCCCGGGCTAAAGATATCGTGCATGTGGTAGGCGTCATGGAGCTGAACGAGCGAGGCGTATGCGCGCTCGGGCGCAAAGTAACAAAGGAGCATGGAGGCGATGGGTCCCATGCCTTGACAGTACCCACACTGACTACAACGCAGCGAGAAGCTGTGTAAGACGTGGAACAGGGACCGTTGCCTAGTGGCACCTGATTGAGTATAGATTCTGGCGTATGATGACAGGTTCGGGGGCTTACCCAAGGCCGTACCGCGTCCGAAATAGCACGTGGCCATTGATAGTCCGAGGTACGTCTAGGTCGATCTGGATATCGTACGGTGAATGCCTCTCTAAAGCTTCGCGGTAATCAACCGAAAGAGCAAGGAACTGATCACTGTCGGCGTCCGCAAAGTTGCCGATGAGCGCTAACCACGCTGCGCTGCGCCATCGGTCAGGGATGCCCTTGAAGGCACGTCGTGAGAGCTTGTGCTCCTTTACCGCCCTAACTCCCCACATCTGAATATTTCCGCCCGCATCACGCGAACGTGGCTCAAGCATGCGACCCCACTTTTCCATACGCTCGGCTTCACGTATTGGTGGGCGGGGTGAGGGAAGGGAGGAGAGGACCGCCGCACTGGCGCTCGCTGAAGTGACCACGCGAGATATCCGTGATAATGGCTTCAAGAACGCATACGTCGGCAGCAAGACGAGGCGATCGTGAGAGGGGGAGGAGAAGAAGCCATATCTGGAAAAATACACAGGAGTGAGAAGAGCTGTCATGAGGCCGCAAGGAAGACAGCTCACCTGTCTAGACTCGACAGCATCTGGAGTTCCTGAGGGCTCAAGTCCCTCCGCTTCTCATCTTCGTCGCCGACTGCATTCATCGCCCTGAGCTCGCTTTCCCGGCTGCCTCCGACCCGCGCCCGGGTGCGTTCAACGCCTTCCTCGATCCCATCACCTTTCACGCCAAGAATGTCCAACTGCGCATACGTGCTGCGGACAAGGAATGAATCGGGGTCCTCGCCGGCTGACGGTGTGATGGATAGACTACTCCGTTTCTTGGAAAGGAGACGGGGTGAGGTGGATGTCGCAGTGGTCTGCGAGGCTGGTCGGCTAATGAGGCGAGATGAGGGGCTCGTTACGGAGCCCTGTTCAGAAGGAGGGCCATGAGGTGATCGTGGAGCGGGAGGGAGGTGCCCATTCAAAGGTGAGGATCGTGATGAGGAAGGTCGACTGTGAGGGGGACTTGGGCTGAGGTACCGCGATTGGGGTGACGTTACGTCGATGGTGCCGTCAAAGTGACGGAGGGGCGAGGAGGTACCGCTGTGTCTCTGGGGGGGCTTTGGGGGTGGGACGGGTGGGAATTCGGTGTGGGGGGCTGCGGATAAGTCTTCCTCGATACCAATATAGGGCGAGCTCGAGTCGGTCGTCGATGACCCGCTGCCGGTCGAATTTGCGGAGACCCTAAAGGCTGCTCCACCGTGGCTAGAGCGGCTTTTGGCAGTCGCGGTGTAGTATGTGCTCGATTCGCGGCTGGAGTGGTCAACGCTCCGGTACCCTAATTCAGCTGTGGAGATGCCTTGAAAGGGGGTGTGGTTGGGCCAAGACGAATGGTTATCGTCGCCATACATAGAGTATATTTCCATGGTGGTTTCCGAGGAGTCTCTTTGATTGTCGTCGGAGGATTGGGTGAGCCCTGGAGTGGAGGGGATGGTGGAGATTGAAGGTGACGGAGAGGGAGCAAGCTTTGCCTCGAGGGGGGTTGGGGGGACAACAAGGAGATTTGGCGTATCCATAAAAAGAGGGCGAAGCACGCCGTACGTACGTGTGAGGATAAATGAGGTGAAACAAAGAAAAAGGAGCGGACAGTCTTGAAGTCCGGCTTCTGCTGTCGATGCAATGTTAACGTGGGTTTTGATAGAGGTGCGAGCACAGAGGAACCGCTTAATTAACTTTTTTATTTGTTGTGCTACTCGCACCGCGTGCCGTCACCCGAACGACGAGCACAACAAGCATCACTTGACAGCTTCTCACAAAGGCTTATTATGTCTGTGGACATGGTATGATTGCTTTCTTGCCAAAATGCTCTTCAGTTTATTATACCGACGACGATTCAATAGTACCATTTGTGGTGCACTGCTTCCTTTACACAGCATTTATCCAACTGTCGCAACCATCAATCATCAGCCACCTTTACGATAATCTTTCCCGCGGATTTCCCCTCCACCAGGTCAAGTTGAGCTTGACGTACACCTTCTGCGGTGAAAGTATACTCTTTGAAGATATTGATCTTCACGTCTCCACTAGACACGAGTCGGTATGCTTCCCGTGCATAAGCGTCACGTTCCTCCACCGTTTCCATCCAGTTCGTGTAACTAGCATTCGATTAACCCAGCAGTTTGCAAAACAAAGAATACCGCTCAACTTACACAGGGCGGAGTAACCTGACGTTTTTCTCAGCCAACTTGATTAGGGGGAATGGCTCCACTTTTCCAGACGCGTTTCCAAATGAAACGATTGTTCCCTTGCGTTTGATCATCTTGAAATCATCGTCAAATCTATGGGCGGGATTAGGCGCGTGGCATATCAGACATCAGTTTGTCCACTCACGTGGCTTTACCCACACCATCGTATATGACGTCTACACCCTTACCATTAGTAAGTTGTGAGACACGTTCGACGGTACTCTCTTCTCTGTACAGTATGACATGATCCGCTCCATGAGCCTTCGCGAGCTCAGCCTTCTCTGCGGTCGATGTAGTTCCAATCACGATAGCACCTCTCCTTTTCGCAAGCTGTGCATGCAGAAGGCCGGTCCCTCCTGCCACTGTGTGGATAAAAACAGTGTCGCCTTCTTTGACATTATAAGCCTCTGTGATTTGAGTAAGTGTCGTCATCATTTGCCCCAAGGAGGCAGCGGCCACGGCAGGGGAAACGTTGTCCGGGACAGGATAGATCGTGGTGTCCCACGGTACGGACACATATTCTTTCAAGGCACCGACTGCATCCTATCGGTCCACATGGTCAAACGGCAGAGCGAATATATTCAACCTCACGTACCAGCACAACGGTGCCACCTTTTTTGAAGCCGCGATTCTTAAATTCGGGGCTATTCAAGATAGCCTCATCCGTCGGGAGTTCAAGCAAAACGCCAGAAACTTCCCGGGCCATGGGCATAGGAAAGAAAGGCGTGGGATATAACCCGGATCTGCCAAACGAGTGAGATGCAGGTTCCAAGGACATTGGGACTGGCAAACGGATCGTACCTCACGTAGGTGTCGTGAAAGTTGACCCCTGCGAATTGTACCTGAACCGCCAAGTGGGCAGCAACTTGAGGGGCTATGCTCTACGAGCAGAGAGGATCAATTACCTTGACTAGCATTTCCCCCGGTTGAACGTCTGGGAACGGGAGCTCAAGGTCTTCGATAACTTCGACACCCCCATTTTGCTTGATTCCAACACCTTTGATGGTTGCAGCATAGGACATGGTGCTATAATTAGGGGCTTATGGCAAATCCCAGTGTTCTTATATATATAGCTCGAACGACTTATGGGGGAATGAACTCAGAAGATGTTACCCGGGTGGCGAAAGGAGGGTTCTGGCATCTAAGCAGCGCCCATACACAACTCCGAGATACACACGAAGGCCAAAAGGCCGGACTGCCATTGAAGTGTAAACATCGTCGAGAATGTCAGCCATGCAGCAAATCAAGGGCCCCAGCCGGACGGATGCGGTGTGGTCTATTGCTTTGGCGCGCTGTTGAACTGGGGACCTCTCAGATCAAATACGCCCAGAAGGATAGCATATACACGTACAATGTCGCGTAGCTGCGACTGCGCGTCGTTAAACTGTTTCTCAAGGTATTTGACCTGAAAGGCACCGTCCGATTCAATAAAATCCGAAGCAGCAAGGAGAAAGTAACTTTTTTGCCCAAAGCGTTAATTTCTTCCGTCAAGGCCTTCTCCTGACTGCGGAGGTCTTTCTCCATGGTCGAACGGGGAATCATCATAAACCTTCTAGGATGTTAGAGATGACGGCATAAACGTCATTCGTGAAGGCCACATTTTACCGACGCCCCGATAGACGTTGACATTGTCCTCGGTCTGTCCAATCTCAGTCATTGTAAGTTGAAGGATACGACGCTCTCGTTCTTTGTTTGCAACCTGTTGGCGAGTTACAGCGAGAGCACGTTGGGACTGAACGGCCGTTTGTTGGATTTGCACTAAGATCTATTAATGGGACGTGACACATTACCCCTCAGTTTGGGACTGAATGGCAAAGGGGACCTTGAGATCTCGAACCTTTCTCAGTGTGTCATCGGATAGGGACGCCATTGGTGGGGTACGCGATTGTCGGACGGGAGGTTGGTGGGTCGTGGGGTGGAGAGATAGCGGATCACACGTGAGAACTTATTTCCAAAGACGCGTTTTCCAAACGCGCAACAACCACCATCTCGTCCTCCTCGTCCTCGTCCCGGGTGCTCTTGGTCTACGCTAACACCTCGAAATTTCTGAATCAAGCTTTTATCAAGACGTCATCTAATGGCTTCTTTCGAGGATTATGATGAATTCGGGAATTACATAGGCGCGGACATCGACTCGGATGAGGAAGCTGACGTCTCGCACAACGACATTGCAGTACCACATGTGCAAGTGCATCAGCCCCTGGAGGGGTACGATGAGGATCCCACTAGTGCCGACCCAGGAACAGCCCTAATGGACATTGACGGTGGGTTTTAATCTTTCCAAAGACGCGCTCAACCCTCAAACTGGTTGTGCAGAGCCCGCACACAACGCCGTCATATTGCACGAGGATAAGCAGTATTACCCCTCAGCCTCGGATGTGTACGGCGAAGGCGTCGAGACCCTGGTGCAGGAAGAAGACGCTCAGCCCCTCACGGAACCCATCATCGCGCCGGTCAAGGTACGAAAATGGACCATAGAAGAAAAGGATATGCCCGAAACGCGTTTTGACAAAGGGTATGTGTTTGACTGTCGTATGGGCTCTACGCCTCACGAGGGAGGGGCAGCTTTCTCGTAAACATGATGTCCTTCCCCGAAATGATCCGTAACATAGCTGTGGTTGGCCACCTGCACCATGGCAAAACCGCTTTGGTCGACATGCTTGTGTTCGAAACCCACAAACTTGATTGGAATGCCGACACACAGGCACGTCTGCCTTCATATCACTTTTGTCCTTTACGATATACGATATATTGACGCGACGTTCTCCGATCTAGACGCGCTACACGGACACTCACGTACTTTCACGACAAAGGGGGATTTCTATCAAGTCATCCCCCATTTCACTCATCCTTCAAACAACTGCGGGGAAATCTCATTTGGTCCATTTGATTGATACCCCTGGTCACGTCAACTTCGTGGATGAAGTGGCGTCGGCGATGCGACTTGCTGATGGAATCCTACTTGTGGTCGATGTGGTTGAAGGAGTTCGTGTCTTTTTTTGGCCTGCTGATGCTATGTATATTGACTTTTGTAGGTCATGGTTAATACAGAGACTATTATCCGACATGCGCTGCAGGAGGCCATCCCGATTACCCTTGTGGTTAATAAGATAGACCGCCTTATCCTCGAACTCCGCCTTCCCCCGGCAGACGCATTCTACAAAATCAAACATACAATCGAGGAGATTAATACCTATATCAGGTTAGTCTAATCCACTCATTTCCAGGGGCTGACAATCGAGCCCGTCGCAGTGGCATCGACCCAAGTCCGGATCTCCGTTTGAGTCCGGAGAGGGGAAACGTGTGCTTCGCAAGCACGGACATGGGCTGGTGTTTTTCCCTTCGGTCATTTGCCCAAATGTATGCTGAGACTTATGGTGCGCTCAACCAAATTGTGTTTATCCTATTGACGCCGATCTGACCGTGAACTCAAATTAGGGAATCTTGATGTTGCGGGCTTTGCGGATCGCCTCTGGGGCGACATCTATTTTAACAATAACACGCGAAAGTTCACGCGCAAAGCGGCGGATCCCGAGTCTCCCAGAACTTTTGTGCAATTTGTGCTTGAGCCATTGTACAAGCTCTACAGCCAAGTTCTGAGCGAGGAAACTGACAATCTCAGGGATACGTTAGCGGAACTCAACATTCACCTGAAGCCAGTTATGTACAAAATGGATGTTCGACCCCTATTGAAGGCAGTACTAGACCAATTTTTTGGACCTTCCAAGGGGTTAATTGATATGATCGTGGAATGGATCCCAGATCCCGCAAGGGGTGCCGTAGCAAAGGTAAGCTTTGCATTGTGATCAGCCATTTTTCGGATCTTCATGAGGTGCCATCCCAGGTCGAGCGAACGTACACCGGACCAATGAGTTCCGACATTGCAGCTTCCATGAGAGAATGCAGGTCAGACGGTCCAGTCTCTGTCCATGTCACCAAATTATATCATGCCATGGACGCGCAATCCTTCCGTGCTTTTGGACGTGTCGTCAGCGGTACGCTCAAGAAGGGGTCGCAGGTCAAGGTACTGGGTGAGGGATATTCCCCGGAGGACGAGGAAGACATGATGAGAGTGACCGTCGATGACCTATGGGTCTCCGGGTCCCGGTTGGTCCCAGCTCCTGCCGATTTATCCGGAATTGCGCCCTGACCGCAGTCCATGTCCAGATATTTTATTCCCGTGGAAGAAGCACCAGCAGGGAATCTTGTCCTGATCGGAGGTGTTGACGCGTCCATAACCAAAACAGCTACAATCATGTCAACCGACATTGAAGACGACCTTTACATTTTCCGACCCATTAAGCATATGACGCAATCTGTGCTAAAGGTCGCTATCGAACCGATCGCCCCATCTGAGTTACCGAAGATGCTCTCAGGCCTTCGCAGTATCAATAAATCATATCCAATCCTCTCTACCAAGGTGGAGGAGAGTGGAGAGCATGTCATTATCGGTACAGGCGAGCTTTATCTAGACTGCGTGCTACACGATCTACGCAGACTATTCGCGGAGATTGAGATAAAGGTTTCGGACCCCGTTACGAAGTTCTGTGAAACGGTGTTGGAGACTAGCGCACTCAAGTGCTACGCCGATACTCCAAACAAAAAGTGGGGCCTACTTTTTACGTCATCGCCTATTAACCATCGTTGCGCAGGAATCGCCTTACAATGATAGCTGAACCGTTGGAACGCGGGATTGCGGAAGATATTGAAACGGGACGAGTCAACATGAGGATGTCCGTAAAGGAGCGCGGCAAATTTTTCGAAGAGAAGTACAAATGGGATCTCCTCGCGTCTCGGTCCATTTGGGCGTTCGGTCCTGATGATCATGGGGCCAATGCGTTGCTTGATGACACTTTACCCTCTCAAGTGAGCCCCCAACATTCGATGGCTGTTCGAAACTCTTAACATCCCGGCAGGTGGACAAAAAGCTTCTTGGAACTGTCAAGGAACACCTCAAGCAAGGCTTCCAATGGGGTGCAAGGGAGGGTCCCCTCTGCGATGAGCGTTAGTTGCAAGATACCTACATGTCCGTGGTTAGACTCATTCAATTATTTTTTATAGCTATGCGTAACGTCAAATTCCGTATTCTTGACGCAAGCCTCGCGCAAGAACCGATATTTCGTGGTGGTGGACAGATCGTCCCAACCGCTCGTCGAGTCTGTTACTCATCGTTCCTCATGGTGGGTGCGGGAACCAGTAAAGCCTGCCTTGGCTGTACAACCCTGATGTTCTTGTTGGCAGGCGACACCAAGGCTCATGGAGCCCATTTACTATGTCGAGGTACAGGCACCCTCGGACTGCATATCCGCGGTTTACACCGTGCTTGCTCGGAGACGAGGGCACGTCACGCAAGATATACCAAAAGCCGGATCGCCGCTTTACACGGTGAAGGCATTAATCCCAGTCATTGATGCAAATGGATTCGAAACAGACCTACGGACTGCGACACAAGGACAAGCCTTCTGCTTGCAGGTGTTCGATCATTGGTCAATAGTACCTGGTAAGTCATCTAATTTTTGCGATGGGATTCGTTGAGCTTATGTTGTCTGCACTTGAACGCCAGGTGACCCGACGGACACAAATATTAAGCTTCGACCGCTCGAGCCAGCCTCTGGACAGGCACTAGCGCGAGATTTGGTGTTAAAAACACGTCGGAGAAAAGGACTTGGAGACCAGATCGCTGTGTCAAAGTATCTGGACGACGAGTTTGTGGTAAGTGATTCGGTTTAACTGCTGAGGAAGCGAGATTACTTAAGAGGATGGCAAATAAGCTCGCGCTCTCGGCGTCGGGCCACGCAGACTTACTCGGGTAGCCGTGGGAAAGGTTGATTTGGCACAGAGTCGAATATGCATACGTGGCACTAAAAAAAACTGTAAATAAACAGATTTTATATTTAATTGCCTTTTTGTCCCTTTGAGTCTCACTTTACGCTTCCTCACCTCTCTCCTACTTTCTTCCACCACCCCTCCTCCGGTCCTCTTTCCTCTTGGTCCTTCGTGTCCCAATCATGCGAAGCGTTGCAGTCCCCGCTCTTCTCGCCGCTACCTTAGCGTGCTCTGCCTCTGCGGATGACAACCCCGTCTTCAAAGTAGGCTTGAAATCCCCCACTGTCTCACCCTGTACTTTCTGACATTTCGACGCGTCAAGTCCACAGAAATCAAAGGTCATTTCATCGAACAGTTCACCGAAGGATGGGAAGGCCGGTGGACTCCCTCTGAGGCTACTAAGAAGACTCCCGTTGGCAGCGAAACTTTCTCTTATGTTGGCAAATGGTCAGTTGAAGAACCCTCCTCGTCTGTCATCGAAGGCGACCTCGGCCTCGTTGCGAAGAGCGTCGCATCCCACCATGCCATATCTGCCCCGTTCAACGAGGCCATCGACATTTCGGATGAGCCCCTTGTCGTTCAGTATGAGGTTAAGTACCAGAAGGGTGGCAATTGTGGTGGCGGATATGTCAAATTGCTCGAGGATGGTTTCCAGACTAGTGGGAAGGAATTCGACGACAAGACTCCTTGGGTTGTTATGTTTGGTCCTGACCTTACTTGCCCGGGCACAAAGGTTGGTTTCCTCTGTTACATACGGGACCCAACTAATGTCTTTTGTGTCGTTTGGTTAGCTTCATTTCATCTTCCGTCATAAAAACCCAAAGACGGGCGAGTACGAAGAGAAGCACTTGACTGCGCCTCCCAGGCCCACTATTGAGAAAACTACTAATCTTTATACGCTCTTTGTACAGTCAGTTTCGTCATCACAGTCCATTTTCCCGCATTGACACCCTCCTAGCCCCAATAATACCTATGATGTTCGGGTCAACGGTGAAAGTGTCAACCAGGGTGACCTTCTCGAGAGTTTCACCCCCTCGGTTAACCCGCCTGCCGAGATAAACGATCCTGAGGACAAGAAGCCCGAAGATTGGGTCGATACCAAACGCATCCCAGACCCCGATGCCACGAAGCCTGCTGACTGGGACGAGGATGAGCCCTATGAGGTCCCTGATGAGGACGCCGAGAAGCCCGAGGGATGGCTCGATGATGAACCTTTGACTATCCCCGATCCTGGTAGGAACTTTCCAGCGTGTTGGCTGTATCTCCTACTTATGCTCTCCATCAGATGCCGAGAAGCCCGAAGAGTGGGATGACGAGGAAGATGGCGACTGGGTAGCACCAACTGTTCCAAACCCCAAGTGCGACGACGGTCCTGGTTGCGGCGAGTGGAAGCGGTAAATAATTTGCTTTCTCCCAATATTACTTCCGCTGATAACTGGTTTGTAGCCCATACAAGCCGAACCCGCTTTATAAGGGCAAATGGTTCGCTCCACTGATTGACAACCCAGCCTACAAGGGCGAGTGGGCCCCTCGGAAGATTCCCAACTCCGACTATTTCGAGGACCTTACCCCTGCAAAGAGCCTTAATAAGATCGTACGTTCAGGTACACTTGAGTTTTCTTGTGCTTACCTAGGTGAATAGGGTGGTGTTGGTATTGAGCTTTGGACTATGACCGAGGACATCCTCTTTGACAACATATATGTCGGACGCTCTCCTGATGACGCCAAGGCCTTTGCTGCGGAAACCTTCGATATTAAGCACCCTCTCGAGAAAGCTGCAGACAAGCCTGACTTCCCTGAGGAGCCGGATGTACCAGATGAAGTCATTTTCGCCGAGAACCCCGTCGAATTCCTTCGTAGCAAGGCCTTCCAGTTCATCGCGCTCGCGCGGGTTGACCCCATCATTGCTTTCAAGACCCATCCCGAAACGGGCGTTGCTCTTGCTGGTGCTCTTCTCACTTTCTGTGGTATGCTCGGCGCGCTCTTTGGTCTTGTTGGAAGCCAGCAGAAGACTGTTACCAAGGTTAGATTGTTTCTCCACCACCCTTGCCAGATGATAATGAACTTGGTGGATTTGTTTAGCCTTCGAAGAAAACCGACGCACCTACCCCCGACGACAAAAACGTTAAGGAGAAGGCTCCTGTTGCACCCGCTGGTGAAAAGAAGGCCGAGGAGACCCCACTGAAAAAGCGAAAGTGAAAGTTGACACCACTACTCTGGGTTGGGTCCGGGACGCTTGACCACCAGTGGCGCTATCGAACAGCCGTTGGCGTCACTTGGATGCACTGGTGGAATTGCGTTGGTTGTTAATGGGATGTGATGGACGCTGTCAACTAGTAGATAGGTGACTGCTGAGATACTGTATGGCTTATTGTGTCGTTCTTTTCCGTTCTAATGCATTCCTGAGACATCTGTCATACTCTCGATTATCCTGTGAGTGTCTGCGTTAACTCCTGGTCAACATGTCAAAGTGCACTACTGCCTATGATGTGTATTTATGACGTGGATGCCAGTCTTGTGATGGGGGTACGAACAGATGATGTAAGATATGATTGCGAACATGGTCTATGCTACAGTAGTACAGCATGCATAGAGCTGACATCCTACAACTCTACGCGGACCGCTGCTGAAATATTTCAAAGTAGGCTGTATATTCGTCCGCCGTCATTAAGTCGTGGTGCTCCTCTCCAACTTGTGAGAACGGCATTGGTTTGCCATCCACTGAAAACGAAGGCTCGTTGAACATAACACAGAGAAGGAGACAGAACGAAAGGGAAAAATACAGACCATAGACGGTGGGATCTTCGTCCGCCAACATCACGTCCTGCGCGTTCCGTCCCGAGTTTTCCACGCCATTCATGGGGAGGTGCTCTTGCTGTTCCCCATTCTCTTGTGCCTGCTGACCGAGGAGGCCCCATCCGTCGCCCTCGCCACCGCTGCCCTCGCCGACTTTCGCCTGCTTTCGTTCCGCATCGCCTTCGTTTTCCACCGACCTCGACCGCTTGTTGTGCTCGTTGAGGGCGTCAAGATACTCGATGTCCGGCTTCCTGTCCTCTTCGAAATCACCCAGAACGGAGAACTCGCCCGAGGGTGTAGATGGTGCGGCCGAAGCAGCCAAAGACGCGTAGTACTGGTCGTAGTCTGTGGGAGGGAATCAAGGTGTGAGAGGAGTCGCAGCTGTTTAGATTTGATGAAAGCGCTCGCTCACAGTCGGCCTCGTTTCCCTCATTCGCGTCTGGTTCTACATCCTCCTCTGCTTCTTCGGCAACCTGCAACGACGGCGGCCGAACGACCTTGCCCAGCCCCTTCAAGCTTTCATCCAGGTTGCTGGGGCTGACCGCTTGGGGGTCGGTGGCGCCCTGAGCGTTCTCTTTGATGCCGAGCGCGGTCAAGTCTCCGGAGATCGTGCTCTTGAGATGCCACGCCGGCATGATATTCTGCTGCCTCTTGGCCGCGGCCTCCTCGTCCCGCTCTCTGCGGACCGTCTCCTCGTCCTTGTCCGTGGTCAACACGATGCCGATCCCGTCCTCCTGGCGTCTCTCGCCTGTCGACCCGGCCACTTTCAGGCCCTGGCCTGGTTCACCGGAACCCTTTTGAGCAGCGGCGTCCAGCGCAAAGTGCTTGGTGATATATTGCGATATGTCAAAGCTGTTGCAGCACAAAAAAGTCAGAATGACTGGAGACATATATACATGGATGGTGCGTTGGTTGCGGCTTACTGGGGCATGACCATTTCTTCACTTTTCCGGAGGCCTTCCCGTATGAAGCGCATTTGATAGTTGAAACGCTGCATTCTGTCTTGACTTCCGCGGACATTCTCCGCATTTTCGTTATCGACAAGTTCTGTTCCACAGTCTTCGCAGATAAAGATACCACGTTCGTAATCTGCGATCTTGTCCGCGTCTAAAGGGGTGTATGACCTATTACACAGTGGGCATATATAGCCTTTGTTGTCGAGTTGCTAAAGTTGAGTCGAGGTTGATTATAGAGAGATATTGTGTATTCGGTGAAGGACTCACATTGCGCAAGCCCGTGTCGATGACACGATGCATCTCGGCAACCCTCCACTTGGCTACGTTGCAGAAGCGCTTGTAATCGACATAAAAGTATTGCCTGCCCACAGAACGTTGTGCCCCTTCTTTGAGTTCGTTCTGACGGTGGCTGACAGGGAAGAGATCAGCCGGTTTGAGGGCCCAAAGGCCCAAAGGCCCCCTTTTCAGTTTCCGGGGGGAGGAGGGGGAGGAGGGGGAGGAGGGAAAAGCGAAATCTCACGCTTGTATCAGCCCATCTTTTTCCAGAGTGGCCATGAGCTTGTTAAGCTCTTTGACCTGCAACCCAACTCTTCCTGCCAAGTCGTCATCCTTGAGGCTGTATGATCGGGGATGAATAACGGCGGAAAAGAGCGGGCCCCTGTGTGTAGGAGAGGCTCGTGTTAGCTAGTAAACTTACACCTGGTGCCGTGCTAGCTGGTCCATGACCACGATGAACCGGGGATCGTAAAACGCGCGAGTAACATGCTGAACCAAGAGGTATAGAGCAGCTCTGTTCTCCTCGCTTAACATAAGGACACGCCTTCAAACGGACGCCGGCGAAAACGGAGAAAGGGAGGATGGGGAGGATGGACTGTCGACAAGGGGGATCCTCTAGGAGAGAGAATGCACGGCGCGGCGAGAGTGCCACACGGTTCCCGTCGAATCGTTCTAGAGTGTCCTGCATCGTGAATATGAGTAGCGCATCATGAGAGTTTGGAACACGATGCGTAACAGATACAATATGATAAACGTGTTCAATGCGAGGTCCCTCTGGGAATGCCCCTCGTGGTGGTTGCGGCGACAAAGTGACGTCTCTCCTGTCTTGTCTCACTCAGCCAATCAACTGACTAATTACTCGGCACCCCGCAATTAATGGCACTCGCTCCGCTCCCGTGTCTCTCCATTGCTCCGCTCCGTCAATTCAATTCTATGGCATATATCATTATGCAGCGTATGTCTACTTTAAGCTTCTATCAAGAAATATCACCATGTCCGTTTCACAACTCGTTCTGTAAGAACTTCTAAAGCGCCTCTAGCCTCGCTCTCTGGCAAGTACTGCAATGTCTCAAGTGCCTTGTCCGCATACGTGCGCGCCAAGACCCTCGTACGCTCTACCCCAGACGATCGTCGAACGAGATTTCGAGCCTAAACACACACCCCTTGTCAGTAAGCGGGCGCAGCCAACAAAATATGACTCCACATACGAGCTCGACATCTCCCTCCTTCCCGAATTTCCGGGCGATGAGGGCGCCCATCTCAGGGTGTTCTTCCCATGCGTACAAGGCTGGACCCGTCGCGAGCCCCAACGGTAGGTCGGCGCCGCCAGGCTTCCCGAGCGCAACCTCGCCCGACTCGTAGTCCAGGACATCATCGACGAGCTTCATGGATCGTCGTCATTGGTACCACGATGGACAGATAGACGCAGACATGCGATCCGACGTACCTGGAAGGCAATGCCGAGGTTGCGACCGTAAGCATACGCAACCTCCTTCCAAACCTCGCCCTCCCTAGCACCGCCCAGGACGACCGCCCCGCGTGCGCCTTTTGCCATGAGACTCGCCGTCTTCAAGTACGTCTTCTTCAAATAGATATTCCAGCTATCTCCGCCCACATACGACGCACCGACGAGCTCAGCGCTCTGCTGTGCGACCTTGTTCATCTGCAGGATCTCCCCTTCGACGAGGTTGGCGATGACGCTCGAGATAAGCTCGACGACTTCGCTCTCTCCAAGTCGGGACAACGCCGCGCTCGAACGTGCGAGCAAGAAATCCCCTCCCAGGATGGCGTACTTGTTCCCAAACGTAGCAGGCGCGGATGGCGCACCGCGACGCAGGTCAGCGTGGTCGAGCACGTCGTCGTGCAAGAGCGACGCGACGTGGATCATCTCTACGATCTGCGCGAGTCGCGTCTGGGTTGGGAGGACGCCGGCGTCGTCGGCGAGCGCCATAGGCGTCGAGGACTCCGAGGTGGGGGCCCGTCGTGAGGGTGGGGACAACGGGGGCTTGGGCGGCCGTGGAGAGACGAGGGAGAAGACGGAAGCGAAGGAGGCGGTGTGGTCTGGCATGCTCGGGTTCCAATCGTTCAGCACGTCAGGGCGCGAGAGCGGGCTGTCGAGCTCCTCCGCGCGTCCGCCCGCGCCCTCGCATTCGGCGGCCCATTTCTTCAGTTCCCAATCTGAACCCAGGCCGTTGGTCGCGCGCGAGAAGAGGAGGATGAGCAGCGGACGGAGTTGCTTGGACGGGTGCAAGAAATAATACTTGGCGATGTCAGTGAGAGTGGGGTGGGCGGACCCGACCAAACACAAGAGCCTCTCTCTGAGGTGGTCCAGTTGCGGTTTCAGTAGTAAATAAGGGTCCGGAGGTGATGACGACGCCGCCACGGCAGGTTGGTGAAGAATTGCTTCCGCCTGACGCGTCGCGTGTGCAGGTTGTTGCGCAACTCTGGAAGTACTGTGAGGCCTCCATTGGGACTGTAGACGATAGCAACGAGAGAGGCCGATGCTACGAGCCACGAAGCATCGTCTCATATTCGCTCGGAAGGTGAGCTGTACGCTGTACGACCGCGTTACCCGTTGGGGAGATGGGATGACGTGACGACCTGGCCAGACTCGCTTGACCAACTTATAATTACTCGCATCATTCAATACCACCGGACCATTCCTCGTACTCGCATCACAGGACCTTCCAGGCCAACACTATATATTATATACGGTATAATGATACTGTCGTGATTGTTGTAAATACCCAGCGACTCTAGAATACATAAGGGTAAGGGTAACCGAATGGGAATCAAGCGATGATGCTGTAGAAATACGACCAAAAGTCTAGTTAGTAGTATGTAGCGGGTGAATCTCGTGCAAAGTCGAAAGCGAATAATAGAACGAATATAGCAGAACGAGGGTACTTTTGTGAGGCCAAAGCGAGAAGCGGATCAATGCTCTCAGCGACCATGTCGTGTGGCAGGAGGACTCGGCGTTGACGCGGAAGCAGCCGCTAAGGGCTTACGAAGCCTGCTGACTGGTCGGGACAAGTGTTGCGTCAGCTCTCTTCCCTTTGTGAAAGCGTCGCGAATGTCAACAACCCTAGACGGACGTGTGAGCAAGACGTGGAAGGTGCTCACCTTGGCCTCGAGGTCATCCCACCCGACGGCTTCAGTCGCGCTGAGAGCCACCAACATCAGGGGCTTATTGGACGCAGCATCGGTGTTGGCACTATTCGCCGGTGACGAATCGGTGCCGGAGTGGGACGTTGCGACCACGGCATCTTGAACGCCCATGACGAGGATCCGCCCGAGCTAACGATGACTTTTGATTTCAGGGCTGAAATGTCGCATCAATCAAGGCAAGCACCAACCTCGCTGTCCACCATCCCGATACCCTGATCGGCGACCTCGAGCCATATCTCGCTGCTCAAACCAACGACTAGACGGACGTCGTCCTTTGACCGGGTCGAGTCGCAAGCGTAGGAAATCAGTTGGCCCTTGGGGGTCAAGAGGACGGCAGTGTGTAAACCTGGAGAGCTGATGACTTGAGCGAGAAGCCGGTGTAGGGTTGCAAGGACAAGCATAAGTTAAAGGGTGAAAGGCTTGAAGTTGCAGTTGCAGCAACAATTAAAAAGTCGATAAGAGAAAACGTTTGAGCGGCAACTCCCGATGGCTACGGTGGTGCCTTGTCCCATGACATGACGCAAGACGAGTTACTATGATACCGTAGCACTTGTCAGCATGCACTAGCACCGGTGTGGTGTGCAATCGAGGGAGGACCCTCCTCGCTGCCGATATGTGAGAGTAAAAGTGATGAGACCGTTTCAAGCTTTGCTCTTATGGAATCATTCAATGAAATCATTAAAATCTTGACGTGGGAATGACAGGCCCAATAACAGCACAGGGCAAAGTGCCTCTCAGCTACAAAGTCATCAATGGAGAAAATTTGATATATTACTGTCTGTCTCGCTACGTGTGCTACGACCTCTTCCCTAACTGAGACCGAATGTGGTTTAATGCAGACCCCGCTCGCAACCATTTAAGCTGATCACTCGACATTGTGTGCTTCGTCGGGATTTCGAATGCCTCTCCAGCGCGCGTCGTCACTTTGACACGGACAACTGCGTTGGGTTTACCTGAAATAAGATCGTGGACTCCCATCGTCTCCACAACATCCCCAGAACCGATCCGGCCATAGTCGTTCCCGTCTGCGAACCACAAGGGCAAGACCCCCTGTTTCTGTAAAATCCCAAGATACCTTATCATACCCGACAGAGCAGTGAAGGACAAATCAATCCTACCTTCAGGTTGGTTTCATGAATACGGGCGAAAGAACGCGCAATAATCATCGCACAACCTATCAAGCGTGTCAGCGAAAGGGCCAAACGATATGGTGCATGCAATCTACCGTAGAAACGTGGCTGCAAGGCAGCGTGCTCGCGAGCACTGCCTTCGCCGTAATTCTCGTCCACAACAAGCGCCCAAGGTTGACCTCGTTCTTTAAAATTCTTGGCGACTCCTGGTATCGTATCCGTGGCTGGTTGCACCGGGCCGTGGTCATGATCAAGGGCAACATTTACTTCTCCATTTTCGTCATTGACGGCCTGATCATTAATCGATACCGAGACTATATGCATAGCATTCATTTAGACTCACCGTGATCACTGGAGCGATTGAAGAAAGTCAGATCAGTTATTCCGCAGAGAGGAATAGCTCACAAAGGTTCTCTGAGATATTTGAGAGGTGTCCCTTGTATTTGAGCCAGGGACCCTAGTCGAAGAGACACTAAGTCGCGGCTGATGAACAATGAATGAGAGGAACTTACCGCAGCAGAGATATGGTCCGTAGTGCACTTTCCTCTAACCCTCATCAGCACCTTCATCTGTGGCAGTTCCAGGATGTATCCATCTTTGAAATGAGAAGGGAAAGGCTCTAGCACTTCAAGTCGCTGCGAATCATTGCGAATGACGACTTCGGTCTCAGGTTGAGGTTCTGGCATCGGCGGTGGTTGATACGAGGTATCACCGGGTGCGAAGCCAGACGACGGAAGGTCCTGTCCCGAAGGCGGCTTGAACTTGAAAGGCTCCCCGGAAGGCAACGTCAACGAGTCAGTCATGGGGTTGAAGGAAAGCTTTCCAGAGAATGCCATTGCGGTCACTATTGTGGGAGAAGCGAGGAAATTCATCGTAAGGCTATTCCCGTCATTTCGCGACTTGAAGTTGCTAAATCAAAATGTAAGCCCGCCCCGCTCAGGGAACGAGAGTCCATACCGATTGAAGGAAGTCAGAATCGCTTTGTACGAGTCAACACATATTCCAAGGGGAGAGCATATGACACACCATTGGCACCCTCTTTTGTGTCCTCGCGTTTCCACTGCGGAGACGAGAATATAAATACAGAATTGAGCCAATTGAATGCGGTGCAATGTACCTGTCCAATGCAAGGTCCACAAGCATTCGCCAAGACGACGGCCCCGACGTCCTCAAGAACTCCCGTTATTTTGTCGCGCTCCATCGTTGCCCGAATTTGTTCTGATCCAGGGGTACAGAGGAAGGGAACCTACAGGCTGTCCAGAAATGGTCAGGCAGATAACCGTCGCGCATACCTTAGACGTTAGCCCAGCTGCTCGCGCCTGTTGCGCCAGGTCTGCTACTCGCGTCTGTGGGAAGATCGCTCCAGATGACATCGTGTCGCGCAAGCACACCAGTGACTTACCATATCCTCATACGAACTATTTGTGCAGGAGCCAATCAGGCCCGCGGATATTCTATCGTCCCACTTATTTTCCTGCACAAATGAAGCAAATTTGGACAAAGGTGTCGCTAAATCCGGGGTGAAGGGCCCGTTGATTGTGGGCTCAATGCTCGACAAATCCTGTTCGTGTAAGCTAGCTTGTCAGAAGACAAAGATTGATGTACTCACGATCTCGATCAATTCGTCATACTCTGCACCAGCATCGGCACTCAAAAATCCCTTGGCGGCGGCCTCATCTGCAGCGCGTGCTACCTGACCGCGTCGTGTCGCTTGAAGATAGGCTCGCATGCTAGCCGTGTACGGGAAGGTTGATGTCGTTGCACCCACTTCCGCCCCCATATTGGCGATTGTCGCGAGACCTACATGCACATGAACAACAAACCCATGGAAGAAAAGGAAAGCTGGCACCAGTGCATGATTGAGTAGAGATTCCGGGTCCGAAATACTCGAGTATCCGGCCGGTACCGCCCTTGGGTGAGTGTCAGCGAACAAAAGAAATTTCACTTATGACATCTGACTCCTGACTTTAACCGTGAGCCTTCCTGCAAGATAGAGGATCAAGTCCTTCGTTGTGGCCCAATCGTTGAGTTTACCCGTGACGTGTATGCCTGTCCGGCCGGTCAATACGTAGAAAAAAGACAGTGAACGAGGACGAACCGACAACATTAGGTGCCTTGAGTTCCCAAGGCGTGCCGGTCATAGCATCAACTGCATCAGCACCACCCACTCCGATTGCGAGCAACCCGAGGCCACCAGCGTTGGGCGTGTGTGAGTCTATAAACAGTGGCTTAACCGGGGGTCAATACAAACGGTGGATTTCTAGTTACCGGTACCAAGCCTAGAGGAGACGCGTGAATGGGACAGAATGACAACAGTAAAACCAATCTCACATGAGCATTCCAGGGGCGGCATAGTTCTCTAGCACGATTTGGTGGATGATCCCAGAGCCCGGTCTCCAAAATTCGATACCGTATTTCTTCGCTGCACTCTCCAGAAAGTCGAAGACTTCCTTGTTGGAAGCTATAGAACGCTGCATGGATGTAAGGTGGTTTCGTTCACCCCAGCGAGAACCACCGTGAAGACGACTGTACCTTCAGGTCCGCATCGGCTCCAGTAGATGCTTGAATCAAGTGGTCGCAATGGATGCTGGTAGGAACAGCTGTCCTGTCGAGCCCAGCACTCATGAACTGCAATCTGTATGACAAGCCCGAACATGGGTAAGTGCGAATCAAGTCATCTCCAACGGGTTCCTCACAAAGCCATCCTGACGTGGTATAATACGTAAATTTAGCGCCTGGGACTGAATGCGATGGTAGTCTCACTGAGCAGAGGCATCTTGCATGGCTACTCTCTCTGGCCGAAGTTGAAGGTAAGTTGTGCCTCTCTGAATACCACCGTCGCCAATCCCATTCTCGGGATCGTAAAGATGACTGTAGAGGATCTTCTCGGCCAGAGTGAGAGGCCTGTTGAGCCGCTTCCGTATCTTGGCCAAATTGTCCAGAAGTAGGGCATAGGGCGGTGTGATGGACGAACACGGTTTTTCTGGAGCAGATGCGTGGGTCGCAAGGGATCGCGTGAGTCCCCGGGGTGCCCAACGCCTTAAGGTCACCCGGAAGGACATGATGGCGAGAATGCAAAGATCGACAAGTGATTTTCGCGCGTCTGTTCCATTCAAGTTGGCGATTGGTTTGACAGGCGAACTCGGCGGAAGCCGTGAACGCGATATAAACGTGGCAAATGGGCAAACAATGTACAAGTTGGACGTTGACAACTGGGTCAGAGGAATGTCGCAAGGTTAGAGAGTGCGTGCAATTCCAAAACTTGATTGATGTGTGTGAAAGTCAGGTCCATACATCAGACGCTCTTTTTCCATTGCCGTCATGACATTTCTTTCCAAAGCCCTTTCGCGCCACCCACAGATCCTTTACTGGACCCAGGAATGCCCAAGTTGCTCAAGTACGTCGTTGAGAACATGGAATTTTGTTCAGTGACACCAAAATACGGTGGAGAAGGGCCCTTTGCATCTGCCGACCAATGAAACGACTGATATTATTCTGCGCGTGACCTGTTCGACCGACCATACCATGACTATGGTTATGGAGTACGTTGGACATCGACGGTAGCGTGGGCCGCACACATAGTATTTACCTGGGTGTGGCAACCAAATTGCGCAGTCCTAGGTTTTGTGGTCTTGCCCCATTCATTCAGCGTTCAGAGATTGAGGGTTATATTCCGAGGAAGCCTACCAGTGTCGTCTTTACTGGATATCGTACCATCGGCATACATCCCTCTCGTGGTTCTACAGGACAAAAACTCTTCTCTGCAGATATCTGCATCCCCTTCACGTCCACGAAGGTGCATCCGTCGGACCTCTACACTCGGTGAATGACGACGATCCGACTTCTGGCTGAGGTCTCTAAATGTCAGTGAGAAGACATGTCTTGTTGGACCGCATCATGCACACTGGCATACGAACTCTTCAAACTTTCTCCACCAGCCCAGGTTTGAGATCATCAGTACTGGCTCCATAGTGTTCGAATTTTCGTCCTATTCTCGGTGCCGCAGACCGGGAATCTTAGGCACGTCGTAGATCCAGAACACCTTCGCTTCACAGCGACTCGGACAGTGAGGCCTTCAAGCTCTTGCTGCAGCCATCGGCTACGCATAACTTCCGGTAGCACATGAACCCAAATCCCATGAACATCATAAATTATCGGTGGGCTGGACGCGGCACACCATGTAATTAGAAACGTACAATAGACCTAGATGGGCCACGGACATCCACTGAACCAAATTTGTGAATCTCTAAGATATGACGAAGGGTATGCCCGTATCACCATAGGGGTTCTAGTCCTTTCCATCCCTTGGCCCGCTGCTCCCAATATCCTCCCGCATAGACCCACTCATCACCCTCGAGTCTAAACCATCGAGGTTTGCGATCCTGCCCCAACCTCCGGCGCTCTCGCTGGACCTCTTCCACATGTTCCTTCTCCGCCTCCGCGCGATCGAGGTCTCCCTCTTCTAGCGCGCGAACGTCCGGGCGGCAGCGCGAGTCAGTCGGCGGGAGTCTGTCTTGCAGATCCGTGGTAATCTCGTTGAGCGCGACGCCCCAGGCCGTGAAGCCGTAGATGTCGAGGGAATTTTTTGGGAAAGGTGCCATCCTCCACAAGACTTGCAGGTGGTTGGGACTCAGTTTGCGCGCTAAGACCTCGTCCCATTTCCCCTCCAGGGTGGTCTCGATTTCCCCTGTAGGGGAGTACACAGCGCCATAGACTTGATTGGGTACTCCCCAGTAACCTGTTTCCTTGAATTCGATCACGCAACGAGCCCCGGTTGAGACATTGTCGATCGTCGTCTTCCCGGTATGTTCGAAGTACTTGGCCCCCATCATCAAATTACGCATGAAGGAAGAGGGCTTTGTCCTGAAAGTGATGGTGTCATGCTTCCCGTTTAGTCTCACTGCGCAGGTCTGTAGTTACCATTGGTAATGATCAGATCCAATCTTGACGTGATTTGTACCCAGGGGAATAATTTCTAAGCTTTTACCTAGGAGACGGGTACGATGATGTGAGCAATCACCGGATGCCTACTAGTCCGCAGCTCACCCCAAAACTTTGTCTTCCCAGAAGACGTTGCATACAGTTCCCAGCCTTCGCCCTCCGCATGGTAAGCCATGACTACAGGGTTATGACTGACTTTTTCAGAAATGAACTTCAGCTCTGGTATCTCGAATGTTTCCGCAAGTAAAGGGTTGCTGGTTCGAGTTCGCGTAAACACGCATGCAACGCAAGTAAATCTGTAGGGACTTACAAGCCTTTCCGGCTAGACCGGTGTCGTGTATGCGCATAGCCGGACACTACGAAAGCCGCAACGTAGCACATGCGTTCAACAGGATCTTGAGTTTGGGAAGCTTCATGGAGTAGGTCGTAGTATTCAACTTCCTCCGCCGTTCGTTGAAGGAGTGTGAGAGGTTCGTTGAAAGTCAATGGGAATGCGATACTAGAGAGATCCTTTCCATAGATGGAGTAAGGAAGTGTTCAACACATAGAGTTATCAATGAAACCTACCTTCCCGACGTTCTTCTTGAACAAAGCGAATAGACTGCCCTCATCTGCAACTGGGCCGCTAGGTAGGGTTGTCCGATGCACCACCTGTTGGGCACCAGCCCTTACCCCATATTCGCTAACTGCAAGTGAGACGCGCCCTACTCCTTCCTCTTCGTCTGTGTCGGATGATTCCCCAGAGAGGTGGGAACTACTTTGTCCGTCAAACACCGGTATGCGGTCTTCAACTGCACCTGCCTCCATAGGCGGAGCATCGAGGAAGAACTCTTCGGCGCCATCGGGCTCATCCGTTGCATCAAACCAGATGCTACCCCCATCACTCAGAGAGGTGGAGGTAGACGCCCAAGTCTTCCGCGCGATGGGACTGGAAATTCGTGCTGGGCTATGGTCCCCATCGGAGGATGGCTCTTCGACAGTCGCTAGTAGCGGCGACGCATGAATGCTTGGAGCATTGTTGTCTACAAATGGGATCAAACCACTGAGAGTCACATGCTGGGTCTTCAACGAGGTAATCGCCGATTGTAGACGATCGTAGGGACTAGAGGGGGTCCCGGCGTCTGTTATAGACGACTTGTCATCGGTGGTTGGGATCACTTCCGGCGGGGTATGCCCGGAGCTGTGACCTTTTCTTACGTTAAATCGACACGTTTAATGTGATGAAGGAGGAAGGTAAGTATACTCACTCTTCTTGAAGATACCAAACATGCCTTCCTTCGACGCGTCCTTCGGCTTTTCCTTTTCCTTGTCGGACTTTGGCTTAGAAGAACTGGGAATGCGCTTTTTGTGTTCCGTTTGGTGCCAGGCCTGCACAGCGTTTTCCAGCTCTTCGATGGTCTGTGTGATGGATGAGTGAGATCCTAGTATAGCGATAACGGCACCAACGGTACGTATTTCGTCCAACAAGAGCGAGGTTTTGCTGGCCTGATTGAAGCCTATTCTTGACGCAGCTCTGCTTATGGATGACTTACGTCTAGTTGACAACAATCGAGGATCTAGAAAGGGGACGGTAAAATTACTTGATTCATTTAGCCCCCAGTTGACCAGGCAGATGAATTGCCTCACCGAAGAGCGGTCATCCAGGTATCGAAGTCCTCGGTGTTCATGCATTTTATATGAAAGGTGGCCTTCTCTGTGTCGACGTGTATGTCTTTGGACCTACTCGCAGAGGAAAGGGCGGCTTGGGGCATCAACAGCTCATCTCTGACGGGCTTTCCGGGTCCAAAGGAGTAACATAGACGACCGTCTTGATATAGCGTAAAGTATCTCCGCGCGAAGCCTGTGGTCTTGTTAGACGAAGGGTAACAAATGACAGGAATGTATACCCTGCATCTTTTTCCGCCTCTTCTTCAACACCCATCCCTGGTGTACGACTTGTAGGGGATCCAGCGGTGACACAATATGGGTGGGTTGTGAGATAGTGGGGCGGCGGTTCGAATGAGTTGGATTCATTGTTCTGTCGCCGTCTCCTTGGGTGACAACCGGGGAGGGAGTTGGTAGCAAATGATCGTAAAGAGGTCCTGGGACTGAGACGGGAACGCCACGGAACGTACTGCCAGGAGCGCGCCAGCGGACTCTTAATAGAGCGCTAATAGGTACATACGCGCTTCAGCAAGAGTTAGCGGAAGAGGTAGAGGACAGAAAGTCAGGTTCGGAAAAGGGTGATAGTGCCAGCACTTGCGGTAGGTCACGCGTAAGTGAGTAACTGTATCATAGAAGGGTATGTAAAGATTAGGCGAGCCGAGACGGGCGTTTAACCATCGTGCGACTAAGTATAAGATTACTGGTACAGTCACAGGCACCTGCTACGACACACAACATTGTGTGGTAAGCCGAGTGGGGTTGGGGTTCGTGGTTGCACTTGCACAGTCAGCGGTCGTGGGATTCCAGTGTACGATTCAGGTCAATCAGGAGCGGACCGGAGATTGATCAATGACGATGAATGGATAAAATCGGAGGCAACTTTCCCCTCAAACTGGCCATCCTTTTGCCACAACTACAACTCATCTTTCCGCCATAGCATCCTCACGAGTTCAAGCTATCCTCAATACCATGGCCACGTTGGTGTACTCTTCTCATGCCATTACCATGCTAACACCATCCTTCTAGTGGAGATATCGGCCTCATCGGTCTGGCCGTCATGGTTCTCTCATTTCCCTCCCGCTTCCTCCTCCGGGCCTTATTATTTCGATCATAGGGCCAAAATCTCATTCTTAATATGAATGACAAAGGTTTCACCGTCGTTGCCTATAATCGTACAACGTCCAAAGTCGATAGCTTCCTTGCGAATGAAGCCAAAGGTAACATTCGTCCATTACTTGTGATCCGCTCTCCTTATCAGCGCTCACTCCAATATAGGAACCAACGTACAGGGGGCTCACTCCATCGAAGAGCTTGTTGCCAAGCTCAAGCGTCCTCGCAAGATCATCCTCCTCGTCAAAGCAGGCACCGCCGTTGATGCTTTCATTGACCAGCTAACCCCTCACCTTGAAAAGGGCGATATCATCATCGACGGTGGTAATTCTCACTATCCGGACACCGTCCGCCGTGTTCAGGAGCTCGAAGCTAAGGGACTCCTTTTCGTCGGTTCCGGTGTCTCTGGTGGTGAGGAAGGCGCCCGTCATGGCCCCTCACTTATGCCCGGTGGTTCCCCGGATGCATGGCCCGCCATCAAGGAGATTTTCCAGAAAACCGCGGCCCAGGTCCAGGGTGAACCTTGTTCTGATTGGATGGGCGAATCTGGCTCTGGTCACTATGTGAAGATGGTGCATAACGGTGGGTATCTATCCATTCATACCGTTTGCTCGGGTCCCTGTGATCTCTTTTGAAGGAATCGAGTATGGCGACATGCAGCTCATTGCTGAGGCATACGATGTCTTGAAACGCGGTCTTGGACTTCCTGAGGACGAGATTGCCGACATTTTCGAGAAGTGGAACAAGGGTGTCCTCGACTCTTTCCTGGTCGAGATCACCTACAACATCTTGCGTTTCAAGGACGATGACGGAGAGCCCCTTGTTAGTAAGATCCTCGACCAAGCTGGCCAGAAAGGTACCGGCAAGTGGACAGCTATCAACGCCCTCGACGCTGGAACGCCCGGTATCACGCCTTGGTCTGGACGCATTCGTTCTTAGTCATGCTGACAGATACCCTTTAGTCACACTTATTGGCGAGGCCGTGTTTGCCCGTACATTATCCGCCATCAAGGCGGAGCGTACCCGTGCTGGCAAGGCTATCGCCGGACCAGAGAAGGAGGCATTCCGCGGCGACAAGAAACAGTTCATTGATGACCTGGAGCAGGCTCTCTACGCCTCCAAGATCATCTCTTATACGCAGGGCTTCATGCTCATGCGTGAGACTGCCAAAGAGGAAGGTTGGAACCTGAACTACGCAAGCATTGCTCGCATTTGGCGCGGAGGTTGCATCATCAAGGTGAGGATACAATAAACGGAGTTTATTGTATTGATGTGCCCATCGCCTCCATGCAGTCCGTTTTCCTCGGCGATATTACCTCTGCATACGAGAAAACCCCGAACCTCGAGTCTCTACTCTTTGACGGCTTCTTCAACAAAGGTGGGTGTCTTTGACCACCTACATTGCTTGATTTGTGCACTGAACTGCGTTTTCAGCTATCCACAAAGCACAGCCGGGCTGGCGACGGATTATTGCTCAGGGTATCCTCTGGGGCATCCCCCTCCCTGCGTTCAGCACAGCACTTGCCTTCCTCGACGGGTACCGCAGTGACGTTCTCCCAGCCAATCTCATCCAAGCTCAGCGCGATTACTTTGGTGCTCACACCTTCCGTGTCCTCCCAGGGAAGGAGAACGCGCGGCTCAGGGCTGGCGAGGATATTCGTGAGTGTCCTTTTTCAGCTCCGAACTATTACTCACCTTATCGACCGCTTGTAAGATGTCAACTGGACCGGTCGCGGTGGCAATGTCTCTGCTTCCAGTTACAATGCGTGATCTTTCCCACATGCGTGGGAGGAGCCGTAAGTACTGCATAGGGATATTTGGTTATGTACGTCTCTTCGGCACGACTGTCCCAGTATTGCGCGGCTGTAAGAGAAAGGAGAGAGCGTGGTCGTAGATTTCTTTGTACTTCGAAGCCTATAACAGTAAAAAAAACAACGCGAAGGTCCTGTTCCTCGTCCTTATAACGATCTACGACTCGGCGTGCCTTTTTTCCCCTTGAGAGCCTGGGATGTCAATACGTTACCAGAATGTAGTTTAATGTTGTGAATTGACACGATGCAGAACTGTGACAATAGTCGTGCGGTAAGCAATGTCACTTGGCCTCATGCCTCAAAATTGGGCAGTTGGCCCTCTGTCCGGAGTAGGAAGGGAAATGGGAACAACCAATGTGAGTTCGTTAGTCATGCTGCGTTGATGCCAGACTTGACAGAATCCTTAGTACGTATTCTCCAAGGTCATCAATCATATATCCACGTCCGAGACGTGGATATATCAGCCCATAAGTTATCATGGACACAACCGGACTAGCCAACAAGAAACGCGGGTGCTTATCGTTTGCATAGCTGTTGTGAATCTAAAACCGTCTCTCTGAGATTACAATGATCTACACGTAGGATATGAGAAGGTAAGAACGGCCACAGCATCACCGGCCCATTTATCTTACAGCAATTGGTGACCGGGTATGAGGGAAGAGGGAAGTTAAGTTTGAAGCTTTGAGAGCTCAAGTTAATCGACTTGGATGGTACCATCAATGACATAGATGTCTCCATTGATCGCCTTCAAAGTGATGAGGTCAGCATCCATAAACTTACTGAATGGAGGGCCAAACCTCTTTCTTATCGACAATCTGGACATTGCCGTTAACCAAAACCCGTTTCCATTCCGACATGGTCGGGTCCTGGCTAATCTCCTTAAACGTGACGGTCGTTCCCTCTACTAGCGTTGGGTACGTGAGCGATGGAAGCGAGATGTGAGAGTCCTAGAACCCAGGAAGTGTGAATCGAACGTTCGTGGGTGAACGTGAAGTCCACGAACCGGAATGATGTGTAGGGACACCCAACGCTCGACATTCCTGCTTGACCGCTCCTCCAACTCTTGTTCGGATAGCTTGATGCCATCATCAATTGAATCAGGCGCTTGGTGACTTAAAAATCCACGTCGTGCGAACAGCCGATATTGGTTCAACATCGTTCGGAAGACGGTCAGAACTCGGTCGAGAAAGACTCACGGTTTTCTCGCCAAGGCCATCACGGCCTTGTTCGTGGGGACTAATAATGTGAGGTTCGAGTCCATGTCGACGAACATGCGACTTAATTGGAGTTCTCTGGCATAGGAAAAGAAGATGGAACTGCGCGACTCGATCGTGAGGAGGTCGAAGAGCGTCGGACGGGCGTTCGAGAGGGGTCGGTTGGCGTCCATTGGGGCGTTGGGAAGGACGATCTGGTCCGCAGCGGCGACTGCGTGAATACCCACAGTTATGGTGAGAAGGGGTAGGCAGAACGTGGCAAAGAACCTCATCATGACGGTGGTGGTAATCCGAGTCCCGTATAGTGCGGCTCTACCGTGCTCCGTGCTCCAAGGCTGAACGGCATTCCCGGTCCGGAAACGTTGCTCTTGGTTTTGACTGGTACTTTGGCGGTTGGTAACAATTGTTATCGATGTGCGGTATTGTCTTCGTAGCAGGGTGGCACGCGGGCACCGCCAGCCAATGCAGCTGTTTACAGGATGACGCATCTGTCGAACTCATGGATCGACTACGAGCTGCGAACGCGGCAAGAGGCTAGTCCAATTCTCATTGCCCGGTTTTTTGTAACCAAATTTTAAT
>Ga0307510_10000312_pt1 | contig 44881 bp, 44 predicted proteins | sample 12_EM_MG_FD_207224 | JGI IMG/M metagenome (GOLD analysis project Ga0307510, IMG submission 207224) | Populus trichocarpa ectomycorrhiza microbial communities from riparian zone in the Pacific Northwest, United States - 12_EM | ecosystem: Host-associated > Plants > Roots > Unclassified | place... | reverse complement strand
CACTTTCCATTTATACCTCTTTCATAGGTTTATATGTATCCTCTTTTGTAAGTGCGTGCTTTTGCTTTGCCATATTGATGGTTATCCTGTTAAAATATAATGGCGACATCGATAACCTGACCATATTTATTGTAACCATCGTTTGCGCTATGTTGATATCGACGGCGGCAATAGAGGGCTTGCAGTCGGGGCAATACCTTTACTTCTTCCCTTTGATGGTATCCATACCTATTATTGTCGATTTAAAACAAACGCAGTACAAGGATTCCTTTATTTATATCGGGATTATCATCGTATCATTTTTAGCCTGTATACTTATCGGCCACAATGTAAAACCATTAGAAGCTTTTACACCGGGCCAACTGGGCAAGCTCTCTTTTGTTAATAATGTGATTGCTATTTCGTCAACCATTGTGTTCGCTGTATCTTATATTTTTTTCGAAAAGAAATATATCCGGGAGCTAAAAGAGCAAAGCAACAAGGTGATCGACTCGCGAACCCAGTTTTTGGCTACGATGGGCCACGAACTGCGCACCCCTTTAAATGGTATCATCGGCGTAATTAACCTGATGAAGCAGCAGGAAAGAGATGCCCAACAGGAGGAATATTTCCAGATACTTAAATACTGCTCGGATCACATGCTGCAGCAGGTAAATAATATCCTTGATTTTAACAAAATAGAGGCTGATAAGCTGGAAATCCATCCTGTTGAGCTGAACATGAAGCAGTTCCTGATGAATGTAGGCATGCCGTTTATCACGCTTTTCCAGGAAAAAGGTCTGGAACTAAAGATCAACATCGACCAGGAGTTGGATGTTGATGTAATGGCCGATGATGTGCGCCTGATACAGATATTTAATAACCTGTTATCCAACGCCCTTAAGTTTACCGATAAGGGATATGTAAAGCTGGATGTAACCTGTGAAAGAAAAGAAAGCAAATACATCGAAATTGGATTTAGTATTGAAGATACCGGTATCGGAATAGCCCAGGGGGATCAGAAAAAAATATTTGAGAGTTTCTGGCAGGTTTATGATGAAGATACCAAGAAATTTATAGGTACAGGCTTAGGGCTTACCATTTGCGTGCGCCTGTTAAAGTTAATGGGAAGTAACCTGGTATTGGTGAGTGAAAAAGGCAAAGGAAGTAAATTCAGTTTCGGTCTGAAGTTGGATTATGCTCCATACAATCACCAACAGATTGCAAAAAGTAAGGCCACGGCAAAGGACAATCTTAAAGGAATAAAGGTATTGCTGGTTGAAGACAACCAGATCAACATGATGGTGGCCAAAAAAATACTGACCGGATTTAATGCTGAGGTTACCAGTGCATTTGATGGTGTGGAGGCCCTTACTGCATTAGTTAAAAATCCTGAGTTTGATATTATACTGATGGATTTGGAAATGCCTGTAATGGATGGTTTTACCGCAATTCACGAAGTAAAAAAACTATATCCTGAAATCCCGGTGATCGCATTTACTGCTTCATTGGTCGACCAGAAAATGCTTTCCGACCTGGTGGCGAGTGGTTTTGTTGATTGTATGCTAAAACCCTTCCAGCCCCTACAATTATTATCGCACGTTAAAAAACACCTGGCTAAGCCATTGCAGACCGTAGCGTAACGGCTATTCGATACTTTTCAGAAATGGGTTATTCTCCAAAAATAGCCTGAAATTATCCGGGTTATTGATCACATTGTTATGCTCATGCAAACTATGGATAAATACCAGCCTGTTATTTTGTATAGATTGGAAGTTGATGTTTCCCTCTTCTGATTCAAGATAAGGCATATTTTCCTGCGCAACCAGCTTAATCATATTACGGGTCTCGCCATCAGTGCCGCCATGATCGGTATAAAGATCGATAAAACGATGAGCTTTATCCGCTTTTATCCAGTCCCTAAATATTTCCGTCTCACCATATAAAGCGTCAAATAAAATCGTTTCATCAATGGGCATTTGTCCGTTTTTAATAATGCGTGCCATTACGCGGTATGAACCGCTATGACCGGCTAACAATATATGCCCGGCATTACAGCCTCTGGGTATCAGGTGCTGAGTCTTAACTCCTTTTAATACATCCGTTACCAATGCTTTAAAAACACCTGGATTTTCCAGCTTACCGCCATAGCTATCGGGTGAGTCTTTGGCGGTTTCTGCTAAAACCAATACAGCATTTCTTTTTGAGACTATAAATTGTTTGGTCAATTCATAATAGCCGGCGGCATTATCCACATTGTTGTGCCAGCCGTGAAACCAGAACACCAGGTCGACCGTCTTTTTAGCATCTAACCCTTTTGGCGCAATGATCAATACGGTACTATCATGATAATGCTCAGCAGCCGAATACAATATCTTATCATATATATGCCCGTTTGCCCTGCCGGTATCCGGGAAAGAAGTGTGTGATGACTGGATATGAAAAATTACGGCATTATCCTGCGCAAATGAGCCTTTATAAAAAATCATTAATAGAATAATCAGCGCTGGCTTTTTAAGGAATATTTTCATTTTTGGGAATAGCTGAAACCTAAAAATAACTATAAACCTTCATATCAGTTAAAATTTAATGACTTGAATAATAAGCTATAGAGTACTCATTTGGGAGCCAAGGCGTATGTTTATTTGGTTTGTATCATAGCTGCTTTGGCCGGGCTGTCCACAGGGTATTTCAAACTATCTATTGGGATTGGCTCTGCTACTCTTAATTGCTGTAGCGCTGCAAAGGTTTTCTGCCAGTCTATTTTATATTTTTTTTGCTCGGTCATCATACTTATAGTATCTCCTTTGCCATAAAAACTTAAAATATTGTTCTGCAGCGGATAGGTCACTTCATTAAACTTTTTTTCCTGCAATTTCAATACTAATAAGCTATATGTCTGATCTGCCAGGCCATATTCGTTCTGTGCGGTCGGTTTCCCAGTATCAAAATCCATATTTACTAATTGAAGTTTTTGCCCGGTTTTTATTCCGGCCAGTACCTGGTTGTAATAAACCAGGGTCGTATCAAAACTCCTGATAAATAGCTTTTCCCCTTCCGGACCAGGTGGCTCGAATTTAAGCGCTTTTAATGGACCGATCTTAGGTAAGATATTGATAATAAATGCCATTATCCTATTTCCTAGTTTAGGTTTCTCGCGCTCCTTTCCATATTTCTGATAATATTCTCTTTTTTTCATCCTAAAATGAAACTTCCTGCTATTTATTGAAGGGTTTAACTTCTTAATATCGTCTTTTTTTAATGCCCAGGCGGTGCGTGTCAAACTGGGCAGCAAACTCCGTACTGACCACCGGAAAGTTGAAATCGCCAGGTCAAGTTTGCCGCCAAAAACATCGTTCATATCCTGTCCGTAGGTAAGCATAAAGGCCCTCTCCAACACCGGTTTTGCTACATTAAAGCCAATAAAATCATGATATTCCTGCGATGCATAATTACCCCGCGACATTTGAAGCACATCAAAAGCAAATTCCATCCGGCTATGGTAGATCGGGTCTTGCTCGTAAGTAACCATCTTCCCAAATTGCTTGCCAACTTTGGGGTAAACAATCGGCTCCGCAACGTTTGTGGCTAACGAGTGGCCGTATTTGTCTGTCAGGTAATGAGAAACTGCACCCAGCGCAAAAGCGTATTCATTAATATTTTGCGACTGATCAACCAGGTTTTGCATAAAATCGCCGCTCCGCACATAGTGAACCAGGTTGGTAAAATACACACTGCCGAATGGGAAATAACCCATATCAGGCATCAGGCTACCTCCGTAGGCATAAGAATGGGCGATCCTTAACTCATTCTCAGTAGCATTTGGGTATCTTTCTTTTAATAGCGGGATAATCGATTTTTTCCAGCTCGCATCAATAATAGCCATGTGCGCAAAAACGGAAAAAGCCTTTGATGATAACGGGCAAAATAAAATTAAAAAGATTACTGCTAATAAACAGTTTTTCAGGACGAACAGCTTCACGGCTTTGGCTATAACTTGTGTATGTTTAATACAAAAAGTTATAAAATTGTTTTACCCTTTTCAAGGCATCCGTTAACATTGGAAATAATGGATGACATTTTTATACGCAAATAGTCATACAGATAATAAAAATCAATCTATTGATGTCAGATAGGGCAGGGTATCCTTTAAAAACTGCTCGTTCCTGATCAAATCAGCAATGCTCACTTCGGTTAATATTTTCAAACTTGCATCCCGTATATCAATAAATACCTGCCTTATACCGCACGTTGCTTCATCAAGGCACTCGTCACATTTGTGATAGTAGTTCAGGCTGGCACAAGACACCATAGCAATCGGCCCATCTGTAAGCCTCAGCACATGCACCAGCAAAATATCCTCGGGTCTTTTGCCCAAAACATACCCGCCTCCGCTTCCTTTCCTGCTATACAAAAATCCGGCTTTGCGCAGCTCGCCTAATATCCCCTCGAGGTATTTCTTCGGGATGTTTTCTCTTTCAGCAATCTCAGCAATGTGCATGGATACATCGGGTTTGTTCTTTCCCAACAAAACCAGGGCTTTAATGGCGTATTTGGTTTTTTTTGACAACATAATTATTTGGATTATTTATACCTGTGACACTTGAAACTAAACTTTCTATATAAAATATACTAAATAGATAGATTTAATAGATTATTTTTAAAAGTATGTTTTTTAATATCAACTTCCAAGTAATTAGTCATAAAAATCCTTTTAAAGTTCCATAGAGAATGGGGCATAAACATCAAAAGCCACCTGTTATGGTGGCTTTATTCATCGTCGTCCATACGGAACGCTATAATAATTACTACATTAACCCTTTGTCACGAAGTTCTTTCTGGCGTTGTTTCTCTAACTTTCTCAATGCTCGTTTTTCTTGCCGAATCTGTTTTTTGGTCTTGCCAACAGTATCAATTTCCGGTTCTTTTATTTCCTGTTTCCTGGCGGTAGTATCCTTTTTCCCAAATAAGCGCTGGAAGAAATTCGGCTTTTTCTCAGGCACACTAGGTGCTGCAAGCATTGGTGTAACATCATCGTCATCTTCATTATTCTGTTTCATAAGACTATCAGCAACAGATGCCGGTACCGGGGCAATATCTTGTCTCAAGCTCTCTTTTAGACGCACTGAATAATAGCCATACCCGGAACTGTCTGCCTCAGTCCAGCCGTGAGTTGCCATCATTTTACCTATCAGGTTATAATAATTGACCAGGCTTGGCCGCAACGAACCATCCGGCAAAAAGGAGTAAAGGCCAGTTTTGGGATGCGGAAGGATACTTGCAAGGTAAATCCCTTCGCCCAAAGTGAGGTTTGATGGAGATTTACCAAAATAATACCGCGAGGCCTCACCTATACCATAGATGTTCCGGCCCCATTCCACAATATTAAAGTAGACCTCCAGCATCCTGTCTTTCGACATCACATTGTTGTTCTCAATCATCCAAACAATCAGTATCTCTTCTATTTTACGGGATAAAGTTTTCTCCCTGCTCAAGAAAGCATTTTTTATCAACTGCATCGAGATGGTGCTGCCGCCCCGTTTAAATTTCTTTAGTTTAATATCGGTAGCGATAGATCGCCTGATAGATTCCTCCACAAAACCGTGATTGGTATAAAATGATGGGTCCTCTGACGTCATTACTGCATATCGCACATTTTGTGAGATATCCGATAGCGGTGTAAAATCAGGATTTTGCGAACCAATTATACGAGATGGCATTGGCTTGCCTTTTTCATAAGGAGTATAAACAAAGGGCTTGTTTAATTTACCCAGATCAGTTTTGCCATATTTGACAATATTCAAATTGTCTTTTGCCAGGGCTGACTCAAACTGTACCTTATCGGGGTTTGATGAATCCAAAAATATATGCAGATGATACTTTACCTTACCTGTTACCTGGATACCGGTAAAAGAATCAAACATACCATCCGGGAACGAATCAAAGGCATCCTGCGCATTCAGCCAGTCGGTATTTACTTTTACTGTATACAACTTTACAGGGTAAAGCTGGTATTTCAGGTATGTTTTTATGGCGATCTTTTTGATACGCACCAGCGATGAGCTATCCAGAGAAACATAATTTTTCCCGACAAATACATTGGCATCAATAGAACCATCCGGAACAATAATATCGGATGACGACAATGCCGGTTGATTGATCAATAGATTACGTACCGACCAGGAACCGTATATTTTGGTAACACCATCACTGTTTTCCACCTTCTCGAGGCGGGTGGAAATAGTATCAAAATTTACTTTAAGATTGTATCGTTTCTCGATATATGGAATTTCAACCTTTTTCCCATCAGCATACAAATGCACATCGATATCCCTATCTGATGGGTGCATCTTTCCCCCGATGTGCCAGGTTGCCAGGGTATCATTTACCTTAATGGTCGAACTTAGTTTTCCATCTTTGATCAGAGCGCTTTCGGCAAGCAGCTTAATGCCCGAACTATCATTCTTAAAGGTTACCAGGAAGTTACGGAGGTCAAGGTCATCCGGTATTTTATACAATACCTGTTTGATCAAATTGTTGGCCAGTACCGAAAGATCGGCCCGTTCCTTTTTCTCTGTAGTATCCTTTTTCTTTTTAAACAGGAAATCAAAATTTTTGACGCCTTTTATATCGGTCAGGTTCAGATGCCCATTATCTAATACCACATCCGCCAGTTTAACATTGCCGAAAATAAGCGGGATGATCTTGATACTGATATCGAACTTTTTGATACTCAACAAGCTATCGCGTTGGTCGGGCACCACAGTAATATCAGAAAAAGAAACCGTAGCGAGTCCTGTAAAATGTGCTGAACCTATGTTAATATTTAAATTATAATCCTTTTTTGCTTTAGCTTTTGCTTTAGTGATCTCTTTTTGAAGCAATGCTTCACGTTTGGTATAAGCGATATAGCCGCCTATTAATAAAAGGATAATCAGGGAAATAACTGCTATTCCGGCTATGCGGATATATTTGGGGATAGGGCGATGCATCAAAAAAATTTATCCAAAACTAAACTAATTCTTATGCGATACAAACGTCAGTATAAGGAAAATGTTTCTATGTCTGTATAAGTCGTTTAAAAGATTTTTTTATCTGCCCAATTCAGCTCATTTTATCATTAACATGACATTGCTTTAACCCTTGTTTTAGTACTTTTGTAGTTGCAATGAACATAACCAAGGAACAAGTTTTACAAGCCCTGGGTCACGTTGAGGAACCGGATCTGAAAAAAGACCTGGTGACACTCAACATGATACAGGATATCAAGATAGATGGTAACCGCCTTAACTTTTCGGTTATCCTGACCACCCCTGCCTGCCCGTTAAAGGCAATGATTGAAAATGCCTGCCGCAATGCGATTGCCTATTTCATCAGCAAGGATATAGAGGTGAGCATCAATATGACCTCGCATGTCACCACACAAAAAAACACAGGAGTACCGGGTGTTAAGAATATTATTGCTGTGGCGTCAGGAAAAGGTGGCGTGGGTAAATCAACCGTGGCGGTGAACCTGGCGCTTGGGTTGGCGCAAGCCGGTGCTAAGGTAGGTTTGATCGATGCGGACATCTACGGACCATCTATCCCCATTATGTTTGATTTGGAAGGCGCACGCCCGAAGGCCAGCCAGGTTGAAGGCAAAACACGTATTGAGCCAATTGAAAAATATGGCATCAAGCTATTATCCATAGGCTTCTTTACTGATCCGAACCAACCGGTGCCGTGGCGCGGACCAATGGTATCTACTGCTGTTAAACAATTATTTAACGATGCCGACTGGGGAGAGCTTGACTATCTGGTGGTCGACCTGCCGCCGGGTACAGGAGATATACATATTACAGTTGCCCAAAGCTTCCCTGTAACCGGGGCGGTTATTGTTACTACACCACAGAATGTTGCGCTGGCAGACGCGAAGAAGGGTATAGGCATGTTTTTGATGCCGGCCATCAATGTGCCATTATTGGGGATAGTAGAGAACATGTCGTATTTTACCCCTGCCGAATTACCCGAAAACAAATATTACATTTTCGGACAGGGTGGTGGACAAAAGCTCGCTGATCAATTAGAAGTCCCCTTCTTAGGCGAGATACCACTGGTAAAAAGTATCAGTGAATCAGGAGACGCAGGCAAACCGGTGATATTGGACGAACAAAACCCAATGAGCAAGGCTTTTATGATTATGGCACAAAAGGTTGCTCAACAGGTGGCCATTAACAACGCAGAAGCGAATAATAAGAATTTGGTAAATAATTAATAACTTTACATTTAATAATTAAGTTAAAATGAGTTTATTAGATCAGGTAGAAGAAGCTTTGAATACGATCAGACCGTATTTGGAAACTGATGGCGGGAATGTATCTGTTGAGGAAATAACTCCTGACCATATTGTAAAATTAAAGTTACTTGGTGCATGTGGTTCGTGCCCGATGAGCATCATGACCCTTAAAGCGGGTATAGAAGAAGCTATAAAAAAGGCCGTTCCTGAGATCACAGGCGTAGAAGCCATCAATTTAACAGACATTGATGACCCCAATGCTGTGCTTCCTGAAAATTTGAGATAATTGTTAACTATTGTTAAATTGCATTAGTATTTAGTGCAATAAGTTACTTTTGTCTCACATTTTTTGAAACCATTGCGTAAAAAGCAGGTATAAATAAAATATCCCATATCAAGTGAAATATCTTTTCGGCATATTATTCCTATTTATCGCTGCGGGCGCTGTTGCTCAGCAAAAGGAAAAGCCGTTGGTACAATTCTCTGGGATAGTACATAATGCCGATAGCGTGAAAGTGATTGTTCCTTATGTTACTATCACTAACATTACCAATCACAACCAAACTTATTTAAGTAATTACGAAGGCTATTTCTCATTTGTAGCGCATGAGCAGGATACCCTGGTTTTTACCAGCATCGGCTATGCCTCCGTAAGAGTGGTTATACCCGCAAATACTACCAACAAAAGCTATACTACACAGGTTTGGATAAAACCGCAAATCATCAATCTTCCGGCTTTCCGTGTGTTCCCGTGGGCAACTACGGACGAATTCAGGAAAGATTTTTTGGCAATGAAACTGGCTGATGATGACCTGGAAATAGCACGGAAAAACTTAGAACGCGCAACCAACAGGGCAGCCGGCAACAATTTGCCGCGCGATGGCCAGGAGATATCATCATCATGGGCTCAGGCTGAACATAGTGCTATCATGAACCAGCACTCGCAAACAAACCCTTTGTTAAACCCTATTGCATGGGGATCATTGATCAACCAAATATCAGCCGGGGATAAAAGCCGCGCATCAAGCAGCGGGAATTGATTGGAGGGAGCCTGATGTCAGAAGTCGGAGTTCTGATCACCCAATACTTAAAACCTATAACTACCTTCCTTTTTTTGCAGCAGGGAATTTCATTTTATAGTCCACATCTACTATTCCTCTCGAAATATCATTGAGTTTCTTTTCGATCAGACGTTTGCGCAGCGGGCTCAGTTTGTCCGTGAACAACTTGCCTTCAATATGGTCGTATTCGTGCTGGATAATGCGCGCAGCCATACCTTTAAACGTTTCTTCGTGATGCTTCCAGTCTTGGTCGTAATAAGATATCCTGATCACCGGTTTGCGTGACACATCCTCACGGATATCCGGAATACTTAGGCATCCCTCATTAAAGGACCACTCATCACCGGTTTCGTCCATTATCTGCGCATTTAAAAATACTTTTTTAAAGTTCACTAATTCAGGCTCGTCTTCATCAAATGGGGTCGCATCCACTACGAACAGGCGCATGGATATACCTACCTGCGGGGCAGCCAATCCTACGCCCCGTGCACCATACATGGTCTCAAACATATCTTCAACCAATTGTTTGATGTTGGGGTATTCCTCCGGCTCAACTGCGACAGCTTTTTTTCGCAAAACCGGGTCTCCATAGGCTATGATAGGCATTTTCATCATGCAAAAATACAGCTTTATTCTTTTGGCACAAACAGCAATGTGGTCAGGCTATTATCAAAAATTTCGTTGCTTATTTCCAGCAATTGTTCTGCTGTACAGGCATTTATTTTGGCAAATATTTGTTCCAGCGTATCTACATACCCAAAGTCGAGCAGGCTTTTGGCCATCGAAATGATCAATCCCATGCGGTTTTCTTCCGCTAAGGCGATCTGACCGATGAATTTTTGCTTGGCCTGGTGCAATTGCAAAGTGCCCAGCTTCTGGTCGCGTAGTTTTTTTAGCTCTTTATGAACCAGCCGCAATGCTTTTTCGGCTTTTTCTGCATCGGTACCGAAGTATATAGAAAATATTCCCGTATCTGACAGCGGCGTATAGTTCGATTCAATGGTATATGCGATGCCATATTTTTCGCGGATCTCCAGGTTCAACCGGTTGCTCATACCCATGCCTCCCAACAGGTTATTAAGCAGCAATAACCCTGGTTTATACTGATGTGACGATGGGTAAGCCCTGTTCCCAATCATACAATGCGTTTGGGTGATGGGACGGTAAACATTTAGTTTTTCGCCTTCGCTGTCAGCGGGTCTCAGCCTATGTTTTTGGGTATGATTAGCCGGAATGGTACCAAAATATTTTTCAGCCAATTTGATCAATTTCTTCAGGTCGTGATCACCGAATACTGCAAAGATCATCTCTTCCGTATTATAATTGGCTGCCATAAAACTTTTGATATCGGCCTTATCCATCGCCGAAACCGTTTCGGGCGTACCCAGGATGTTCTTCCCTAAGGCATGGCCCTTAAAAAGCAGTTCTTCAAAATCATCCTGTATGGCTTCTTCGGGCTGATCAAGGTAAGAAGCGATCTCGTCGAGTATTACGCCGCGCTCTTTTTCCAGTTCCTCCTGCGGAAAAGTGGAATGAAACAAAATATCCTGGAATAGGTCCATCGTCCGCTCCAGGTGCTGTTTGAGTAGCGAGGCATGGATGCAGGTATATTCTTTGGTGGTATAGGCATTCAGGTCGGCGCCCACCAGTTCAAGGCGATTCAGTATCTGGTTGGTGCTGCGGGTTTCTGTTTCCTTAAACAGCAGGTGCTCAATAAAGTGCGCCAGACCGGCTTTATCTTCCGGTTCATCGCGCGAGCCTGCATTCACTATAAAACAGCAATGCGTAATGGTTGAAGGCGAATGTTTATGTAAAATGCGTATACCGTTGGATAAGGTATAAACCTGGTAGTCGATCATGTAGCGCGAATATAAGTTTTTTAGTACCGGAAAGTATAATGGTAAGGTAAAAGCAATTAAGGTGAGGTTTTGTTTAAGTGCATAAGCTACGCCCTGTTTCGGCCAGCAGAAATATAAAAGAAACTGGCCTGAAATCACGGCAGAAAAAATTGCGAAACAATTCATTTTTATTTCTAAATTAGTATCCCCTCTTTGCAAGAAAAGAAACCAGTAAACTGAAAGCCAACCAGTTAAGATCATTGCGTATGAAAAAGGTTTTTACCCTGGTAATAATTGCTGTTACAGCACTTTTATCGTGTTCAAAAAAAAACAATGACCCCACACCGGTCAATTTAAAAGACGCCGACTCGACTGTAACTATAGCCGGAGAAGTTTATCCCGTTGTAAAAATCGGAAGCCAAAAATGGACATCGGTTAATTATCGCGGCCCCGGAGGCATCTTTAACACCGGATTTCTAAATGGCAACAACGTGATGCATGGAAAATTATACACCCCGGCTGAAGCTGCCGAGGTTGTTCTGCCAACAGGATGGCGGATACCTACCTATGATGATTACCTGACCATGCTTATAACAAAGGGAGCAAAGCAAAACAGTGATGGCTCTTATTCGGCCAATCTGGCTGTTGCCCAGTCATTAATTACCAGCGAGGGCTGGGAAGAGGGCGGCGGTAACAACTATTCAGGGTTCAGTGCTTTACCAACGGGGTTTTATCACCTCGAAAACTTTTACGGAACGGGCAACGGGGCATCATTTTTACACTCTTTAACTGCTGGTGCAGCCCCTGATTTTGGTTTTACCATAGGCCCCGATCAAAATGGGCAGCCTTTCATCTATTTGGGCATCGTTCTTCTTGATGGCGACCGCTGTTCGATACGGTTTGTAAAAGATAATTGACAAGAACAATATAATTCTGCGCATTAATTATTTCACATATATTTGATCGCATGAAAATACGAGTTGCTGACCTGGATTTTGAATTATCAATTCCCTATAACAATATAGAGCAACGCGTAACCGCAATAGCAAAGCAAATCAACAGCGATTACTCAGGCCGCAATCCTGTATTGGTTGGCGTACTTAACGGCAGCTTCCTGTTCACAGCTGACCTGATCAAACAGATCGACATTCCCATCGAGGTTACCTTTACCAAACTGGCTTCGTACTATGGCGGCGTATCATCCACCAGAAAAATAAGGGACGATTTCGATCTTACCATCAATATCAAAGGCCGTAATATCATCCTTGTTGAGGACATTGTAGATACCGGCAATACGATACATTACCTTATCGATAAATTAAAAGTACGCGAACCGGCCTCCATCGCCGTTTGCACCCTGCTGCTGAAACCCAAAGCCCTGGAAAGCACCGTTGAAGAGCTTAAATACATCGGCTTCGAGATTGAAAATGATTTTGTAGTGGGTTACGGGCTTGATTATAAAGAACTGGGCCGCAACCTGAAAGGGATATTTAAAAAAGTTCGTTGAATGGTTGACTAAGTTGATTGGGTTGGATTAAGTTTTGTAATTTGCGATAGCAGGTTCGCCAATTAACCAATGACTAATTCCTTACCCTACGTACTTACTTTATTAGTAGCAGGCATTACGCTCATTGTTGTTCTTTCAACCAAATTTAAAGTTCCTGCATTCTTTTCACTTTTCCTGGCTTGTTTGCTCGTTGGGTTAGGCATCAAAATGCCATTGGGTGATGTGATTACAACGGCGAAGGACGGTTTTGGCAATATTCTAAAAAATTTAGGCCTCATCATTGTATTGGGGACAGCATTGGGCCTATTGCTCGAATACACCGGCAGTACTACAGTTATGGCTGGCTTCCTATTAAAGAAAATGGGTAACCGATTTGCACCATTAGCCATGAGCATTACCGGGTTCATCGTTGGCCTGCCAATATTTTGTGATTCGGGCTATATTGTTTTGAGTGGATTAAATCGTTCCGTGGCAAAACGCACAGGTATTTCCATCGCTCCCATGTCTGTTTCGTTGGCTACGGGTTTGTTATCTGTACATTGTTTGGTGCCACCACATCCCGGCGCGTCCGCAGCGGCAGCTACGATAGGTGTTGATTTCGGCAAATTGATATTGATCGGATCAATAGTTGCCATACCTGCCATGATCGTTGGGAATTTATGGGCAAATTATGCAGGGCGAAACGCAACAGACAGGATAATAGATGATATTACAGAAATTGAGGCTAGCAAAAGACCGTCATTGATCAAAGCCTGTTTGCCTGTATTTGTGCCGATCATCCTGATTGCCATCCGGTCATTTTTAACAAAGGGAATAGCCGGGTATCCAGGTTGGGTATCAATATTGTTTTCTTTAGGCGATCCGGTCATCGCGTTATCCATCGGCGTATTGCTGGCGTTTAATTGCAAACGGGGATGGCATAAAAATGAGCTGAGCAAAATTTTACAGGAATCCATTGAAAAGTCAGGTGGCATTTTGGTTGTAATAGGCATGGGCGGTGCATTTGGTGCTATTTTAATGGCGACCAAATTAGGTGAGCATCTAAGCCAGTCGATGGCTTTGGATTCAATGGGCATATTCTTCCCGTTTTTGTTGACCTCAGTATTAAAAACCGCACAGGGTTCATCAACAGTTGCCATTATAACCGCTTCATCATTAGTACTTCCATTACTACCCGCATTGGGTTTGGATACCGAAACAGGTAAATTACTTTGCGTGTTGTCTATGGGGGCGGGATCGATGATGATCTCGCATGCCAATGATGCCTATTTTTGGGTGATCTCCAAGTTCTCAGGCCTCGAAATGAAAACGATGCTGAAGATATATTCAGTATCGACCATATTGATGGGACTTACTACGCTGGCGATGGTTTACGTTTTATCAAAAGTATTATAGTATGCATATCCTGATAGCCCCAAATGCCTTTAAGAATAGTCTTGATGCGCCGCAGGTTGCCCGGGCAATTGAGCAGGGATTAAAGCAAAGCCAATTAAAATGTACGACCGAATGTTTCCCTATTGCCGATGGCGGCGATGGAACAGGAAGCCTGATCATAGAGCGTCGCAAGGGTATCGTTATAGCACAGCAAATGCATGATCCGCTTGGAAGAAAGATTGATTCCCGTTTCGGTTTAATTGACAATGGAAAAACTGCGGTGATCGAAATGGCCGATGCTTCCGGCCTGCGTTTGCTAAAAAAAGAAGAACTAAATCCCATGCAAACCTCCTCTTATGGCACAGGCGAACTCATCAACGCTGCGCTGGATAGAGGAGCCAGCAAGATCATCATCGCCATGGGAGGTTCAGCTACAGTGGACGGGGGATGTGGCATATTGAAGGCCCTGGGTATAGATTTTTTGGATAAAGATGGGAAGCGCTTAAAGGCCGTTCCGGATGAGCTGCTAAAACTGGTTAAGATCGATGATTCAGGCCTTGACCGGCGCATACTCCATACAGAAATCGTGATCCTCTGCGATGTAAACAATAAACTTTTAGGGCCAGAAGGCGCAGCACACCTTTTTGGTCCGCAAAAAGGGGCAGCACCATCTGATGTGAAGCTATTGGATAGCTTTCTCGCCAATTTCGCTGCTGTTTCAAAAGCACAGCTTGGTACGGACATGACCATTATAAAACATGGTGGAGCAGCTGGCGGCGCTACAGCTGGACTGCATACCTGGGTCAGCGCTAAATTGGTAAATGGTATTGAATACTTTTTATCGCTCACCGGTTTTGATGAAGCTTTGAAACATGCGAATCTTGTTATAACCGGCGAAGGAAGTATTGATAACCAAACCCTTCAGGGCAAGGGGCCTTATGGTGTTGCTCTAAAGGCAAAAGAAAAAAATATTACGGTAATTGGCTTGGCCGGAAAGGTGCCGTCGAAATCTGACGCAGAATTGCAGAAATACTTTGATGTATTATTATCTATTAATAAGGACTCCATCGATATGGCAACAGCGATGGCTAGTACGGAGAAAAATCTAATAACAACTGCGCAAGTCGTGGGGGATCAAATAAATTCGGGTGAGTTAAAGTCGAATACCTAAATACTTGTCAGACTCTCACCGGATCAGCGATCTCTTCCAATAAATGCACCGCGTCATCAATTGAATTCACCCCATCAATACTGATCCGAAGCGTATTCTTCACTTCTTTTAAATTGGTTCTTCTTGGATTTGATTGAACAAACATGAGCACCTGCTTAAAGGCGTCGCTTTCAAAATATAGTGATTGCTGACTGGCGATAAAATAGCCGCGTAATACATTCTTCTTAAGCGAAATTTTTTCAAAACCAATAGCCTTGCCCAGCCATTGCAGGCGCAGGGTGTTCAGCATATCTTTTACCTGCGGTGGCACGGGGCCGAAGCGATCGTAAAGTTGCTGTTCGAATGCTTGTAGTTCTACTTCGTTTTCGAGCTTTGAAAGTTCGGTGTACAGGTTATAACGTTCTGCAATACTGGTCACATACTCATCCGGGATAAGTATTTCCATATCGGTATCGATCTGCGTGAAGGAAATATAAGGCCGTGGTTTATCATCAGGAAAAACACCTTTAAATTCGTCTTCCTTCAATTCCTGGATAGCTTCATCCAAAATCTTATGATACATCTCAAAACCGATCTCTGCAATAAAACCACTTTGCTCAGCGCCCAGCAAATTACCACTACCACGGATGTCCAGGTCGCGCATGGCAACGTTAAAGCCGCTGCCCAGGTCAGAAAACTCTTCAATAGCGCTCAGGCGTTTGCGAGCCTCAGGGGTAAGTGTAGACAAAGGTGGACTAAGCAAATAACAGTAAGCCTTTTTGTTGCTACGTCCTACGCGCCCCCGCATCTGGTGCAGGTCGCTCAAACCAAACATATGTGCGTGATTGATGATGATGGTATTTGCATTGGGGATATCCAAACCAGCCTCGATAATAGTGGTAGCCACCAACACATCGTATTCGCCGTTAACAAATTTTAACATAACATCTTCCAGGTCATCCCCTTCCAATTGGCCATGTGCTATCCCAACACGCGCTTTTGGAACAAGTTTATGAATCAATCCCCCCAATTGTGGCAGATCGACAACCCGATTGTGTATGAAAAATATTTGTCCGCCACGGTCAATCTCGTGCTCGACCGCTTCTTTTATCAGCGTATCGTTAAATACATGCAGTTCTGTAACAACCGGTTGGCGATTGGGCGGGGGGGTTGATATAATCGAAAGGTCTCTTGCGCCCATCAGGGAGAAATGCAGTGTACGTGGTATTGGTGTAGCGGTTAATGTCAATGTATCTACATTGGCGCGCATTTGTTTCAGTTTTTCCTTGGTGGATACGCCGAATTTCTGCTCCTCATCAATGATCATCAAGCCCAGGTCCTTAAACTTCACGTCTTTGCTCACCAGGCGGTGCGTGCCGATGATGATATCTACTTTACCCTCCTTCAGCTTTTCAAGTGTATCCTTAATCTGCTTACTCGATTTAAAGCGGTTCACATAATCAATATTGCAGGGAAAGCCCTTCAGCCGGTCGGAGAAGGTTTTATAATGCTGTGCAGCAAGAATGGTGGTCGGCACTAATATTGCCACCTGCTTGCTATCGGCAACGGCCTTAAACGCGGCACGGATCGCTACTTCGGTTTTACCAAAACCCACATCACCGCAAATGAGCCTGTCCATCGGATGGGGCGACTCCATGTCCTTTTTCAGGTCGCTGGTCGCTTTTTCCTGGTCGGGCGTATCCTCGTAAATAAAAGACGCTTCCAGTTCGGTTTGTAAATAACTATCAGGCGAAAAGGCATTACCCTGTTTAGCTTTACGCACAGCATACAGTTTGATCAGATCACGGGCTATATCTTTAACTTTTTTTTTTGTGGTTTTTTTTAAACGCTCCCAGGTGTCGGTACCCAGTTTGTTCATTTTGGGGACGGTACCTTCCCTGCCACTATATTTTGAGATACGATTGAGCGAGTTGATGTTGACATATAGCAAATCATTATCCGCATAGATCAGGCGGATCATCTCCTGCATTTTTCCGTTCACTTCCACCTTTTCTAATCCTGCATATTTGCCTATTCCGTGATCGATGTGCGTCACAAAATCGCCCGGCTTCAGTTCCCGCAGTTCTTTGAGGGTGATCGCCTGCGAACGCTGGTAACCTTTTTTGAGCTTATATTTATAGTAACGGTCAAATATCTGGTGATCGGTGTAGCAGGCCAGTTTTTGCTGCCTATCCACAAAGCCCTCGCGTATCGAAATACTGATCGGGGTAAATTTCACTGTTTTATCCAGGTCTTCCAAAATGGCATATAAGCGTTCCACTTGCCGCGCAGAATCAGTGAGGATAAAATTCTGGATATGTTCAGCCTCATTATTCTTAAAATTATGGATCAGCAGGCTAAAATCCTTGTTAAAGGATGGCTGCGGCCGCATATCAAAATCAATAACCTGGTTGGTTTGATAAAAAAACTGCTTGCCAAATTCTACTACAGGGAAATCATGCAATTGATCGGCGATTAGTTTTTCATCCGTAAAACCGAATTTGGGATCGATCCAATCCGGATTTTTATCCTTTTCTTCGGATGATAGTGCCTTCCACAGTTCCACCGCTTTTTTAAAGCCCGATTTGATAATGTCCAGCGTGAACTGCACATCCTTTATCCATATCTGCGAGCCGGCATCCACATATTCCAACAGGGAAATATTATGTTCTGTCAGGAATTTGGATTGTACATTCGGAACAATCGTAATTGTTTTTACCTGCTCAACAGATAGCTGACTTTCTACTTCAAAAGTACGTATCGATTCAATAAAATCACCAAAAAACTCTACACGGTAAGGCAAATCATGCGAGAAGGAAAATATATCAACTATACCGCCCCGGATAGAGAACTGCCCCGGCTCATATACAAAATCAACCCGGTCAAAATCATATTCTATCAGGAACTCGTTGATAAAATCAATACTAAGCTTATTGGTAACCGCTATTTCGAGTGTGTTCTTGGCAAGTGACGCCCTGTCGATCACTTTTTCCGCTAAAGCCTCGGGGTAGGTAACAATCAGTTGACCGAATTCTGATGAATGACTTAGCTCATTCAAAACCTCGGCGCGGGCCAGTACGTTGCTGCTGTCGGGTTGGGTAAATTCAAATGCTTTGCGGTAAGATGACGGAAAAAGCAGGACTTCTTTGCCGGTCAGATTTTCAAGGTCAGCCTGGAAATAAGAGGCTTCTTCACGGTCCGGCAGTACAAATATCATATGCGGGTGCTGTAAAAAATACAATGCTACCGCCACCGCCGCATCCCCTGATCCGACCAAACCACGCAACTGAATCCTGGTACCCTTACCAACGTTTAGCGCTTTGGCCAACGTTGTTACCCGTTCATCAGTCTTATAAAGCTCTAAAATATCACGGATGTTCAAACTGTCGCAAATATAGCAAAATGCTAGTTTTTAAAGCATATAGTCAATCATTTGTGTTAAAAACAAGTAGCTATTAAAAACAAAGTGACGGTAAAATTACTTTTTAAGTAAATTGAAAATACTTTAAATAACACGTATATTTATATAACCATTAAATCACCTAATCAATCGCATAGCAGTAATATTTTTTTATCGCTGCTGCCATGACATTTAAAACATAACAATTATGAAAAGTGCACTCTTCCCCGGATTGATCATCGGAATATTAAGCGGAGTATGGTTATTCATTATGCTTAGTTTGGGTTTTAAATTTTCCAACGACAATGTGAATCCTATCGAATTCATTTCTGTCCTGATTCCGATTATTGGTTTGTATATTGGTGTTAAGCGCTACCGGGATAATGAACTGGATGGAAAAATGAATTTCCTGGAAGGATTAGTAGAGGGATTTAAAATATTGATTGTAGGCGGCATTTTTGTCGTTTTTGTAGGTATCGTTTATATCAACTGGATATCAACCACAGAAAAAGCCAATTGGAGCGATTTTTCCGGGCGTATTTTTGCAGCCTTACTGATAGGCGTATTATCATCGCTTACTGTAACTTTGCTGTTGATGAGCAAATCAAAAAAAATTGCTTAAAAGCCTTTTTTCAAGATATTTCGAATTAATATTCTGGGTTGCGGCCCTTTTGGCGCTGGCATTTACTAACCCGGCTGGTCCGGCGCATTTTAGTCTTTGCCCGTTTAAAGCAATAGGCATCACCTGGTGCCCTGGTTGCGGTTTGGGGCATTCTATTTCCTGGCTGTTTCGTGGTGACATCAACAACTCATGGCACGCGCATTGGCTGGGTATACCGGCGTTTTTACTTATCCTCCACCGGATATATATACTGTTTTATCAAAAGGTTTTACATTACAAGACCTTTCCAACCCACCGATAAGATACCGCGTTTTACCGATGCTCTATCTATTCCCGCCAATTTTGTGTTTCAAAATATTTAGTTCTATATTAGTTTCAACTCAAATTAAATCAATCACGATCATGGACATGTTTCAAAATAATCCTTATATGGGTTTACCGGGCATTACCCCCGAAGAATTAGCTTTTTTGCAGCAGGCAACTGCAGAGCTGACTGAAAATCAGCAAAAGTATTTTTATATGAATTACACCAGCAAAAGAAAAAGCCCTCAGGATATGCTGATCTTTTGTATTGTTGGGTTATGTTTAGTTCCTGGTTTGCAACGATTTATAACCGGGCAGGTAGGTATGGGGCTGCTATATTTGTTCACAGCTGGGTTATGCCTTGTAGGGTCGATAATGGACCTGGTTAATCATAAAGATCTGGCAATGGAATACAATAAGAAAATGGCATTTGAAAGCCACCAGCTATCTAAAATGAGCAATTAATTTAATGGATAACTCATTGAGTAAATACCTGATACTGATAGGAGCGATCATATTAGTGTTAGGTATTTTTATTTACTTCTTTGGCGGAAGTCTCAAATGGTTCGGGCACTTGCCTGGCGATATCCGCATTGAGCGGGATAATTTTCGTTTTTATTTCCCTATTACTACACTAATTCTCATCAACCTCGTTATATATTTGATTGTCAAAATTATCCAATGGCTCCGATAATGAGCTCGATCACCAATCAAATGAAAAACATAAAAATTGCCACCGCCCAGTTTGAGAACCGCAGCGGTGATAAAGAATATAATCTCGGTATCATTCGCCACTTAACAGCTGAAGCAGCAGCCAAAGGTGCACAGGTAATCGCTTTTCATGAGTGTTCTATCACCGGGTATAGTTTTGCCAGGCGCCTTTCAAAGCAGCAAATGCTGGATGTTGCCGAGTCTGTTCCTGATGGACCAAGTGTAAAGCAGTTGATATCCATTGCAAAAGAATTTGATATAGCCATCCTTGCCGGGTTATTTGAAAAAGATGCTGATGACACCCTTTACAAAACCCAGGTTTGCGTTGATAAAAACGGATTGGTTGCAAAATACCATAAGCTGCACCCGTTCATCAACCCGCACCTTACACCCGGCGACCGGTATGTTATTTTCGACCTGTTTGGCTGGAAATGCAGCATCCTGATCTGCTATGACAATAATATTATCGAAAATGTGCGAACCGTAAAATTACTCGGTGCCGATATCATATTTATGCCGCATGTCACTATGTGCACCCCATCCACACGGCCTGGTGCCGGATTTGTTGATCCTGAGCTATGGAAAAATCGCGAAGCAGACCCAACCACCTTGCGCCAGGAGTTCGATGGCTTAAAAGGCCGTGCCTGGCTTATGAAATGGCTGCCAGCCCGGGCTTATGATAATGCTGTTTACGCGGTGTTTTCCAATCCTATCGGGATGGATGATGATCAGCTTAAAAACGGCTGTTCCATGATCATCGACCCGTTTGGTGATATTATTGCCGAATGCCGCAGTTTTGAGAGCGAGATCATGATAGCAACATTTACACCAGATAAACTAACCGATGCAGGCGGCTACCGCTATATCAAAGCACGCAGACCAGAGCTTTATGGTGATGTTATTGCGCAGCCACACGAATCGGAACAGAAAGTAGTTTGGATGAAAGAGGAATAATAATTTGCAGACAGCTTAATCCCTAACTAACTTCGGGTCATGAAATTATCGCTGCTTACCGCTTATCTCGAAAGCCTTGCACCACTGGCTTATCAGGAAGATTATGATAACTCCGGTTTAATCGTCGGTCATCCCGACCAGGAAGTGAGCCAGGCGCTCATCTCGCTGGATTGTACCGAAGCTATAATTGATGAAGCCATTGCCAAAGGTTGCCAGGTGATCATTTCACATCATCCTATAGTTTTCAGGGGCTTAAAAAAATTTAACGGGAAGACTTACGTTGAACGTGTGGTAGAGAAGGCTATACGCAACCATATTGCTATTTATGCCATCCACACCAACCTGGATAATGTGATGAATGGTGTAAATGAACGCATTTGTGAAACTTTGGGTTTGAAAAATCTCAGAATATTATCACCCAAAAACGGCCTGCTCAAAAAACTGGTTACTTATGTACCATCCGACAAGGCTGAACAGGTGCGCAATGCTTTATTCCATGCGGGGGCCGGCAATATCGGCAACTACAGCGAATGCAGTTTTAACGCAGAAGGAACAGGCACATTTAAAGGGGGCGAAGACACCAATCCTTATGTGGGAGAGCCGGGCACTCGTCATTATGAAAATGAAGTGCGGATTGAAACCGTTTACCCCGCCAACCTGGAAAGCAAGTTGCTGATGGCCTTGTTCCTGGCGCATCCTTATGAAGAGGTGGCTTATGATCTTTATGAGCTGACAAACCAAAGCCAGGAAGTAGGTTCGGGTATGATAGGCGAACTCGAAGAGCCGATTGACGAGGAAGAGTTTCTATTCGAACTAAAAGAAAAAATGCATGCCCATGTAATACGGCATACTACCTTGTTAGGTAAAAACGTTAAAAGGGTAGCAGTTTGCGGCGGCGCAGGTGGTTTTTTACTAAAGCATGCTATAGCAGCAGGGGCCGATGTTTTTGTGACCGCAGACTATAAATATCATGAGTTTTTTGATGCCGAAGGAAAGACAGTAATTGCAGATATTGGACATTTTGAGAGTGAGCAATTTACGCAACAATTATTATATGAAATAATTAGAAAAAAATTTGCTAACTTTGCCGTCCGTTTAACAGAAATTAATACAAACCCCGTCAAATATTTTATTTAATGGAACAAACCGTAGAACAGAAGCTTAAAGCTTTATACGAACTACAAACCATCCACACCAAGATTGACAAGATACGCCAGGTAAGAGGTGAACTACCTATGGAAGTTGCCGATCTGGAAGATGATGTTGAAGGATTGGAAACCCGTATTCAAAAAATAAAAAGTGAACTGGATGACCTTGAGGATGATATTGTAACCCGCAAAAACCTGATCAGGGATGCGCAGGCCAACATCAAAAAATACGAGGGCCAGCTTAACGAAGTAAAAAATAACCGTGAGTATGAGGCTATCTCAAAAGAAGTTGAGATACAGGGATTAGACATACAGGTGAGCGAAAAGAAGATCAAGGAATTTGGTTATGAGATCACGACCAAAACCCAGATCTACGAAAAAGCCTTAGCCGACCTGGAAGGCCGCCGTGCTGACCTGGATGCTAAAAAAGCTGAATTGGGTACTATCACCGCTGAAACCGAAAAGGAAGAAAACGAACTGAACTCAGAAGCCGAAAAAGCTTCAAAAAATATCGAGGAACGTTTATTGATCGCCTACAACCGTCTTCGCGGCAACGCTAAGAATGGTTTGGCTGTAGTAACTATCCAGCGCGATTCATGTTCAGGATGCTTTAACCAGATCCCTCCTCAACGCCAGTCGGATATCCGCCAACGCAAAAAGATCATTGTTTGCGAACACTGCGGCCGTATTTTGGTTGACGAGCAAATGGCACTGGAAGCAGAAATTGCCTAATTGCAATATTGATATAATACTTTGAAAGCGCCTTTAGGGCGCTTTTTTTTATGGGCTGTCGATTGGTGTGATTTCGCTGATTTGAAAAAGCGTATTAATAACTATATTAGTATTATGAAGCACCTAACCTTTATCTTATTACTCTCTTTACTTAGCCTTATACACGTCAAAGCTATGCCTAAAAATGTACACGATTTCAATGAAGTAGCTCCTGATTCTCTTCATAAGATCTGGAGATTTAAAAGCGTCAAAATACTGGTAAGCGGTATGTTTAGTTTACCCGAAATATATTTATTGGATTTGAGAAGAAAAGATTCAATATTTTATATTGACAAGAATGGTAAACAAAAAGATCCGCCGGTAGCATATAAAATAATTGATAATGCTATCGTTATTCAAACTAACGATAAAGATAGCCTACAAGATAAAGACAACGTGGTTAAAGTTAAATTTATAATATCGGAGCTCACTGATACCAAACTGAAATTGATCGTCACTAGAGATTCTAAAAAAAATGAAGGAAAAAATATAGATGACGATATGATGAAATTAACTTTTGAGGCACAGAAATAACTATTTTTAAGCCTAAAACATACTCGTCTGCCTTCCCCCCTTGGGCACAAACAAACTATAATCAAACTCCGGCATTACCCTGTCGCCCATAAAACGGTTTACCGACATGCGGAACAGCTGATGGATGGATTGTGCGATGTTTCCGTCGCCGCTCATTCGTCGCCCAAAATCACTGTCATTCAGTTTACCATCATGACAGGCTTTGATCATATTCAATACTTTTTCGGCCCTGTCGGGAAAGGCTTTGTGTATCCAATCAGAAAATATCTCAGCAATGCTGCCATTCAGCCTCACAATGGTGAATCCTGCCGCTAATGCGCCCCTGTCAGCTGCTGCTTTGATAATAGCGGGTATTTCGTTGCTATTCAATCCGGGGATGATGGGGGCAGCCATTACACGCACCGGTATGCCTTGCTCCGACAGTTTTTGAATTACGCCGAGCCTGCCGTTGGCGGTAACTGTACGCGGCTCCAGTTTTTGCCGTAACTGCTCATTAAGCGATGTAATAGAAACATTCACATGTACCAGGTTCATTTTACCTAACTCCCGCAATATGTCCAGGTCGCGCAGGATGACGTTGTTTTTGGTGATAATACTTACTGGGTTCTTGTATCGCAGAAAAATCTGTAGCAGCGAACGGGTGATCTTTAACCTGCGCTCCATAGGCTGATAGCAGTCTGTATTGCCCGATAGCAGGATACAAACCGGCTGGTAATTCTTTTTATTAAAATACTGTTCCAGCAGCTCCGCAGCATTACGTTTTACGATGATCTTCCGCTCAAAATCAAGTCCGGCACTAAAGCCGTAATACTCATGCGTATTGCGGGCATAACAATAGATGCAGCCATGCTCGCAACCCTGGTAGGGGTTGATAGAATACATGTGGCTCAAATCAGGGCTGTTAGATTCGCTGACGATCTTTTTGGGGTTCTCTTCAAATATCTGTGTTGCTGTATTTTCGAGGAGCGGTTCATCCAGCCCTTCGATATGTTCCAGTACATATTTGTTTTTCAGAAATTTGTTGTGGGTATTAACCTGTGCGCCCCTGCCCCTAAAAAACTCTTCATTTTCCTCATGTGACATAGAGCAAATTTGCTAATATTTTTAGCAAATTACAAGTCTATTAATTTATGTTTTATGGCATAAAGTACCAGCCCGATCCTGCTTTTTATCTGTAGCTTTTCAAAAAGCTGGTCGCGGTAACCATCCACTGTCCGCGAGCTGATGCACATATGGTCGGCTATTTCTTTGTAGGTGAGTTCGGTAGCTGCCAGCTTCAGAAACTCAATTTCGCGGCTGTTCAGCTTGATCAGGTTATAATCAATATTGATGCTATCTACCAGGTGCCTGGTTACGAATTCGGGGTAATACACCTCGTTTTTAGACGCTTTACGAAGTGCCTCTTCAAATTCATGCGGTTCAGAATCCTTGAGCAAATAACCCTTCACACCCATTCTCACCATCGTAAGCACTTTTTCTGCATCCTCAAACATTGATAAGACGACGATATTGATATCCGGGTGATTTTCTCTGAGCCATTTTGCAGTAGCGATACCGTTCATTTTAGGCATACTAATGTCAAGCAATATAATATGCGGCTTGTTTTTAGGATTGATCTTACGTATCATATCCTCGCCATCACCGGCTTCAAATATAATATTGTAGCGATCAAAATCTTCGATAAGGGAGGCGATACCACTTCTGAATAAGCGGTGATCATCCACCAATGCGATTCGGATGGGTTCCTCCATCTGTGTATAGTTGTTTTTTTAAAGGGTTTAGGACTACTTTTACACTGCAACCTTTTCCAGGAGAACTATCAATGGTAGCTGTACCTCCAATCAAAGCTGCCCTGTTTTCTATATTTCTCAAACCTGATCCACTCTTATTATCAAGGGTTTCGGCAGAAAAACCGGAGCCATCATCTTCGAGCGTTAAATTAAATAAATCGGGATGATATTGCAACATGATTTTCAAATGCGTGGCGTTGGCGTGTTTGAGTGTATTATTAAGTGTCTCCTGAAATATCCGGAAAAGTACCAGTTCGCGCTGCTCACCCAATGAATAGGAGTTACCTTCCTGTTCTAGCGAAACACTAATTAGCCCGCTTTTATTTACACGTTCCACTTCGTTTTCAATTGTTCTTACTAAGCCTTGTGATGCGATATGCTCAAAACTTAAACTCTTTGACAGGTCCCGTAGGTCAGTTATCGTTTGCGCAACCAGTTCACGCGTCTCATTTACTTTAATCTTTCTTTCATCCTCAATACCCGAAGCTATGCTGCCCAGCGTCAATTTAACAAAGGAAAGTATCTGGGTAATATTATCATGAATTTCGGTACTGATATAGTTTAATGTCTGTTCCTGTACTTCCAACTGTGTTTTTAAAAGCTCCTGTCGAAAGTTTGCATGCAGTTCTTCCTGTTCTTGCTTATTTTTTAATTGCCTGTTACGATACAAAACAACAAAGTATATAATGAAAAGTGTGACAAATGCGAATAAAGCTGCACTGGAGAACACAACCATCCGCACATTTTCATCAAGCATACTTTGAATTTTTTTCCTTGTAATTGCTAAACAGGGCTACTCCGGTTAAAATATTTAGTATATAATAACTACCATACCAAAAGTAGTATATACCCTCGTCAAACTTAAGTTGGGCATAATAATTTGTAAGTCCCAAATTTAGAAACATTGTTGTTGAAAAAAAGAGAATTGAAGTATTATACCAAAAAATTCCCTGACCGGTAATCTTAATTTTTATTGGATATAGAAGCATTTGTTTGAATAGTAATAGCGAAAATGCAACCAGCATAGTGTTAGTTACCATATATAGAAGGGAAGGAAATGACTTATAGGCCGGCTGTAGAAATATTCCGTTAAAAAAAGCAAAACCAACGATTACAATTGTTGATATCAAAACAATTTTCTTCATGGTTTTGGTCTGAAAAAGGTAATAGTAAATAGATGTATAAAAAACATACAAAACAAGGCACTCAAGGTGTAATACCAAGGCATTGGTCTTGTATAAATGCGAAGAAATTTTAGAAGATATATCTAATACTATTGTAGCGGGCAGTGTAAAAGCTAAAAGCTTAAAAGGAGTGGTTAGCTTTGAATAGCAACCCACTCCAATACCAAACACTATAACCAGCAGTGAAAAATTTACGGCTTCCTGTGCTGTCATTTATCAAGATGTTTAACCCTGGGTGCAATAAGGCGGGCACGGAGGAGGCGGGCCATAAGGACCACCACTTGAGGTAAACGGAGGTGTACTGCCTATGGCACCCGTATAAAAAATAGTAAAAATATTGTCTGGCTTTCCGGTAGCCGAAGGGTCCTTAGCTAGTTGAATACTGATACCCGAGATATCAGGATTACTGTCAAGAATGTCCTGGATGCTTTTGCGGTCAATGTAAAAGCCGTTAAGTAAAGAACCGTCCGGTGTCTTTAATCCGGGTCCTTCGTCTGCAGCATTTTGTTTCCGGTACTCCGCAATCAGGCTTTGAGGGTCAATGGGTGATTCCATAGTTTTTTGAGTTAGGGATTGGGTGAATAATCCCCCAAGATACAATCAAAGAAATTAATTTTCATACCGTGTTTTAACGGTATTTTGATGTGGAAAACTATAAATATTTGTAAAAACCCTGAGCAAAAAAAGGTGTTCAATTTCTTAGCTATCCAGCAGAAACACAAACAGTTCCTTAGGTCCATGAGCACCCAAAACAAGGGTTTTTTCGATGTCGGCAGTACGGCTTGGGCCTGTTACCGTAGTGACCATTGACGGCAATTGATTCCCGTATTTGTCTTTTATCAGTTTAAATCCGTCTTTCAGATCGGTTACCAATTGGGAGGAGTAGGCCAAAACAATGTGAACGGGCGGATAAATGCTAAGCCTGCGCCCGGCCATACCTGAATTAGATAACAAGATGCTTCCGTTGCGGGCGATCAATGCTTCACAAAGAGTAAGGCCCACTTCAGCCTGTTCAAAGTCTTTGTCAGTCTCAAAATAGGGATAGTCGTACCGGGTCAATATATCCTGTAAGGCAGGTTCCCAGCAATATATTTTATGCCATTTATGCTGATCAGCCAGGTTTAGTAAATTTTCAATGAATTGCAGTTCGTCCTCGCAAAAAACAAACTGCCCGGATACTGCTGTAAATTCCTGGGCAAATGTAACTTCCGGCAATTCGTCAGTAGGGGGATAGTGTGGCAGGTCTTCGAGATTAGGATAAGGATTATCCCTTTTTTCAAGCAAAGCCTTTCGGATCTTTTTAAGCAGCTTTTCCTTTGATGTAGTAATATCCCTCATTGTTTAAGCTAAAAGGCAAAAGCAGAAAGCAGAAAGACAACGCTTTAGTCTTTCTGCCCTTTGCTTTTAGCTAACACTATACTTTGTCGCCCTGGGCGTCTTTTTCTTCCGGGTTTCTGTTGAAAGTGCCCGAATGATCGGCGATACCCTCATGTATAAGGTTACCGGCTGCCGCCTCCTGGTTTGCTTCATCGGTACCATTTACAAATTCATCATAAGTGGTACGGTGTTCAAATGGGCGCTTTCCTAAAATTTCTTCCAGATCTGACTGGAATAAAATTTCTTTCTCCAATAACTTATCGGCTAATTTTATTAGACCATCGCGTTTATCAGTCAACAATTTTTTGGTACGCGCATACACCTCATTAATTTGGTTACGTACTTCCTGGTCTATCAATTCAGAAGTTTTTTCAGAATAGGGTTTGTTAAACTGGTATTCGCCTTGTGTATCATTAAAGGAAACGTTACCCACTTTATCATTCATACCATAAATGGTAACCATCGCATAAGCCAGTTTGGTGATCCTTTCAAGGTCGTTCTGTGCCCCGGTTGAAATTTTACCGAATGTAATATCTTCTGCAACACGTCCACCCATGGTCATGCACATACCATCTTCCAATTGTTCTGTAGTATACAGGAATTGTTCTTTTGGCAAATATTGTGCATACCCTAAAGCTGCAACCCCACGCGGAACAATGGAAACCTTAACCAGCGGATCAGCATGTTCCAGGAACCAGCCTGCAATAGCGTGACCTGCTTCGTGATAAGCTACTATGCGTTTCTCTTCCGGTGATATGATCTTGTTCTTTTTCTCCAAACCGCCAATCACCCGGTCAATCGCATCCTGGAAGTCCTGCATATCAACTGCCTCTTTGTTTTTACGGGCAGCGATCAGCGCGGCCTCGTTACAAACGTTGGCAATTTCTGCACCTGCAAAACCAGGGGTTTGTGCCGATAATTTTTTAGCGTCAACACCTTCTGCCAGTTTAACCGGTTTTAAGTGTACTTTAAAAATCTGTTCGCGGCCAATTAAATCTGGTTTATCAATAGATACCTGCCTGTCAAAACGACCGGGGCGTAATAAAGCAGAGTCCAACACATCCGGGCGGTTAGTAGCAGCCAAAATAATGATACCTGAATCGGTACCAAAACCATCCATCTCAACCAGTAACTGGTTTAATGTATTTTCGCGTTCATCGTTACCGCCTACAATATTGTTTTTACCACGGGCACGACCAATGGCGTCGATCTCATCGATAAATATAATACATGGCGCTTTATCTTTTGCCTGGCGGAACAAATCCCGAACACGGGATGCACCGACACCCACAAACATTTCCACAAAGTCAGAACCTGACAGGGAGAAGAAAGGCACCTGTGCTTCGCCTGCAACGGCTTTTGCAAGTAAGGTTTTACCTGTACCAGGTGAGCCGATTAATAAAGCACCTTTGGGTATCTTACCACCCAGGTTGGTGTATTTTTTAGGATTTTTAAGAAAATCCACAATTTCCATCACTTCTTGCTTGGCTTCTTCCAGGCCGGCTACATCATTAAAGGTAACTGATACCTGTGCTTCTTTATCAAATAAAGTGGCTTTTGATTTGCCAATATTAAATATCTGACCACCCGGGCCGCCGCCACTTCCACCTGACATGCGGCGCATAATGAATATCCATACAGCAGCAAATAATACTACCATAATGATACCCTGCACCAGCCAGTTACCCAGTATGCTTTCGTGCTGAGTAAACTCAATGGGGGTTTTTTGTGAATCCGGAAGATCCTTCTCAGCATTTGATACAGTTTGTTTCAAGCTTTCGTATGAAGCATCTGTAAAAGTATACTGCGGCCCATTGCTTGCAGTTCCTGTAATTGATTTCTGATCACGCACCTCCGCATATTGCTGTTTCTTTTGAAGGCTGTCCTTTTTGATGTAAACCTCTACAACAACCAAATCACCATTTTTATAGGCAACCAGTTTTTCAGCATCGTGTTGTTTTAATATGTTGGTATCAAAAAATTGATAGCTGATTGGCTTCACCACGTTGTTACTCGATAAGTAACCTACCCCAAGCAACACCAGTATCACAATAGCATAAAGCCACATGATATTAAACTTCGGCGGTTTGGGCGCTATTTTTTTATTAGGAATTTTCCGTATAGGTTTCGGACTATCTGATTTATTATCTTTCATTTCTCTTTCTAGATCAAACTTACGATCATTAATTTATAATTGTTAAAGGTACCAGGCACAAGACGCGTGTCTTTACGGTTCTGTGACGGACTTTTTTTAGGCGCTTTTATAAAATTTAATTTCGGCATCACCCCACAGATCTTCCACTCCATAAAATTCGCGCTTGTCAGTCCTGAAAATGTGTACCACTACATCTACGTAATCCAGCAGTATCCATTCGCCATATTCAAGCCCTTCTTTGCGCCAGGGTTCCTGTTGTGTTGCTTTAAAAATTTCTTCTTCTATGCTATTGGCTATAGCTTTTACCTGGGTGGATGAATCGGCATGACAAATCACAAAATAATCAGATACCGAACTAAATATATTACGAAGGTCTAACCTGACAATATCATTTCCCTTTTTTTCCTGTATGCCAAATATGGCTAATTCAGAAAGATAAGCGGATTCACTTAGCACTTTGTTTTTTACCATCAAAAAGAATTAGTTTTGAACGATCTTGTTTACACATTATTACTTTGCAAAATAACATATTTTCAGGATTATTTGTTGGACAAAATTTAATCACAATTAAACAAATTGATTCAACAAATAATTTCCTCAAGGAATCACTGTCAAATTCCAAGCCATTCGTTGAAGGAACGGTCATTATGGCAGAAAGCCAGTACGCCGGGCGAGGACAGCAGCAAAACCGCTGGCATAGCGAAGATGGAAAAAATCTGACTTTTAGCATACTGCTAAAGCCCACATTTTTGCCTTTAGCACAGCAGTTTGATTTGACCAGGGCCGTCAGTTTGGGCATTATTAATGCATTAACGCCGGTTTTGGGCGATCAATTAAAAATTAAATGGCCTAATGATATTTATTATGGCGATGGCAAACTTGGCGGAATTTTGATTGAAAACCTGGTACAGGGCGGGCAAATAAAAAATTCAGTCGTTGGCATAGGATTAAATATTAATCAGGACGTTTTTCCGTTAGATGTGCCAAATCCCGTATCATTGAGGCAAATCTTACGCAGAGATTATGATTTGAAAATTTTATTATCGGAGATTTGCAAAAATATAGAGGTATCTTATCTGGGCCTGAAAGCCGGGAAATTTGACCTGGTAAGGAAATCTTATCTCGAAAGACTATATTGGTTAAATGAACGAAAGATGTTTAAAGCTAAAGGCCTGGCATTTGAAGGAACAATAGAAAATGTGAAGGATAACGGTTTACTGGTGCTGAATAATGGATCCGTGGCTTCAGAATATAATCAGAAAGAAATTGAATTTTTGAACAAATAATAATGCTATAAAAATGAAAAAAGTATTGCTTTTGATAACCGTGTTGCTGATCAGCGCAGCATCTTATGCACAAATAGAAACGCCGGTAAAATGGTCGTACGCTGCTAAAAAACTGAATAATAACGAAGCCGTAGTGTTTTTACGCGCTACCATTCAGGACGGCTGGCATATTTATTCATTAAATGTTGGCGACGGCGGGCCAATCAAAACATCATTTAAATTTACCCCATCAAAAGAATACACCTTGGTAGGAACTGTTGCTGAACCTGCGCCTATAAAAAAATACGAAGAGGCTTTTAAAATGAACGTAACTTATTTTGAAAAAACCGTTACTTTTCAGCAAAAAGTAAAGCTAAAATCAGGTAAACTGGCTGCCATAAAAGGCCAGTTGGAATATATGACCTGTAACGATAAAAAATGCCTGCCGCCAGAAGATGTTGATTTTTCAATTCCATTAGGTAAATAAAAGCCCTGGTGAAAATGACATCTTCAATCTCAAAAGGCTTTATTAAAACGATATGTTTAGCCCTTTTTACGATAATGGTCGTATCGTTTACAGGAAATAACAAGGCATACGCCTTTCAAAAAAAGCAGGCTGATACCGTTTCGACCAGCGACGTGCAGTTTACAGATATCCCTACAGCAGCCGATAATGCGGCTGTACGTAAAAAAGTTGCCGCTAAGATTGCAAAAACAGCAGATTCTTTGAAAAAAGCAAAATCCGCGGCAAAAAACAAAGCCGGATCACATTCTTCTTTATGGAAGATATTTTTGATAGGACTTGGTTGGGGTTTTACAGCTTTTTTGATGCCCTGCATTTATCCCTTGCTCCCATTAACGGTAAGTTTCTTCCTTAAGCTTGGTGGAAGCAGAATTAAAGCTGCGGGCTTCGCCTTGTTTTATATGCTTTCTATCATAGTGATCTATGTATCTCTGGGCATGATATTAAGTATCCTTTTTGGGCCAGATACTTTAAATAATATCGCGACTAATGGGATCTTTAATATCATCATATTCTTATTGCTGGTTGTGTTCGGTATATCTTTCCTTGGCGCGTTTGAGATCACGCTGCCAAGCTCCCTTGTGAACAAAATAGATACATTGTCGGATAAAGGCGGCATCATCGGGATATTCTTCATGGCTCTTACACTCGTAGTTGTTTCATTTTCATGTACAGCAGGTGGTGTAGCCGGCGCTATAGCAAGTGCATTCAGCAGCGGTGACAGGCTTTCTCCTGCTATAAGTTTACTCGGATTTTCTACAGCACTAGGGTTACCCTTCGCCATCGCTGCTTTGTTCCCTTCACTGTTGCAAAGTCTGCCAAAATCAGGCGGCTGGTTAAATGCTGTAAAAGTTGTATTAGGCTTTATTGAATTAGCTTTTGCATTAAAATTTCTGTCAAATGTTGATTTGGCTTACCATTGGAACTGGTTTGATCGTGAAATATTTCTATCCCTATGGATAGCATTGGGTATGTTGTTAGGATTATATCTTATCGGCAAAATTAAACTTTCACATGATAGTGATCTGCCGTATTTATCGGTACCACGACTATTCATATCCATTGCTGTTTTTTCTTTTGTGATATACATGATACCGGGGCTATGGGGGGCACCACTAAAATCTATCAGCGCCCTTTTACCACCTATGGCTACTCAGGATTTCGATCTGTCTAAAATACCAGATGGTGTAGGGGTGGCATCGTCATCAACCCAACAGTCATCAATAAAAGAAAGAAAATATGCAAATAATTATCTGCGGATAAGGACTAAAGGACTTGACGCATGGTATGATTATGACCAGGCATTACAAGTATCAAAAGAACTGCATAAGCCAATTCTTATTGACTTTACAGGTTTTGCGTGTGTTAATTGCCGGAAAATGGAATCCAATGTTTGGGTCGATCCCGTTGTCTTTAAGCACATACGGGATGACTTCATTCTATTGCAATTAGTAGTAGATGATAAAGCGGAGTTACCGCCGGGAGAAGAGTTCACATCCACTTATAGTGGCAAAAAGATTACTACACTTGGCGGAAAATGGACTGACTTAGAGTTATCAAGGTTTAATGCTAACGCACAACCTCTATACGTGATGCTGGATAGCAATGGTAACTTGCTTAAGGATGAAAATGGCAAAGAGATAGTTCCGTCTCCGGCTGATTATAACATCGCCAGCTATACAAAATTCCTGGAGAGCGGAATCAAAGCTTACAAAAAATAGCACAGAGCCAAAAATAAGTGTAAATTCGCGGTGAATTTGATAGTGTTACTATAACACAATCATTTTGTATACTAATTATTTGCGTTTACTAAGTTTCAAGGCGGACTGTAACCCGCCGGAATACCAAAATGGCTAACATTAAAAATATCGGTCTTTATACTTCAGGCGGGGATGCGCCGGGGATGAATGCTGCCATCAGGGCAGTAGTGCGCGCGGCTTTATTTTACGACATTAAAATTACCGGGATACGCAGAGGTTACGAGGGAATGATCACTGGTGATTTTTTTCCGATGGACCGCCGATCGGTTTCAAATATCATTCAAAAAGGCGGTACAATATTAAAAACTGCCCGCAGCGAACAATTCAGGACAAAAGAAGGCCGCCAGATCGCTTACGATAACCTGATAAAATTTGATATTGATGCGCTGATCGGCATCGGTGGTGATGGTACTTTCAGAGGGGCCAAAGAGTTTGGTGATGAGTTTGATATTCCTATCATCGGGTTACCCGGCACCATCGATAATGACATGATGGGTACCGATTTTACCATAGGTTATGATACCGCTATTAATACCGTAATCAATGCCGTTGATAAGATCAGGGATACTGCCGAATCACACGACCGTTTATTTATTGTTGAAGTAATGGGCCGCGACTCGGGCATGATCGCTTTGCGTACCGGTATTGCATCGGGCGCCGAAAACATCATCATCCCTGAAAGTAAATCGGGTCTGAGTAATTTGTTCGACCGGCTCGAAAACGGCCGTAAAGATAAAACTTCGCGTATAGTTATTGTAGCGGAGGGAGAGAATGAAGAAGGCGGCGCTTTTGAAATAGGCCGCAGGGTAAAAGAGAAATTTCCGCATTTAGATACACGTGTTTCCATCCTGGGTCACATACAACGCGGTGGAAAGCCAACCTGTATGGATCGGGTATTGGCAAGCCGCACGGGCGTTGGCGCTGTTGAGGCATTAAAATTGGGCTATCGCGGCGAAATGGTTGGGATCATCAGTAATGAGATCATGTTCACTCCATTTGAACATGCCATTAAGCACCATACTGACATCGACCCAAACATTACAAGAATAGTGGAAATGCTGTCTTTATAACGGAAACCGGTTGTCAATAAAGGTTTTATTTACGATCAGCCGTATAACCTCATCTATTTCCTGGGTTACGGTATACAGGTGGTCCATGATCTGCTCATTCTCGGGGTTACTGAAATTTTCCCTGTCCAGTATATTCAGCAAACCGATCATGCTGGCTACCGGCCTGCGTAGCTCGTGAGAGCTTAAGGATGCGATATTTTTCAATCGCTCATTCTGTTCTATTAATGCTTCCTCCGTTTTAAGCCTTTCCGTAATATTTCTGGCAAAGCAACCTACCCCGATAATCTCGTCCTTGGTGGCCCGGTAAATCGGATTAAAACTTACTTCAAACTGGCTCACCTCTTTGGTATTTGGATCAATACTCTCATGCCGGGTGATATAACGTTCACCCAAAAAGGCCCGCTGATAGTATGATTTCCACTCCTCGTTAATCTCATCCGTCGACCCTGAATGCGCATAAGCATCATCCCCATCTTTTGGCACAACACCTACCGTATCTGCAATCCTTTTACGGTAAGCGCTGTTCATGTAAACGTATTTACCATCACGGTTTATTGACCAGGTAAGATCCTCAGTATTATTAATAAGCGCTTCGAGATTATTTTTTGTCCACAATATCTCTTCCTGTACATGCAATTCATAAGTGATATCTCTTACAAAAATAGTCAGACCTTCATTTGCAGGATAAACAGTAGTACTGAACCATTTATTCATCGGCTTAAAAAATTCGGTAAATTGTACACTTACCTCTTCCTTCATCGCTTTCCGGTATGCATCTTCAAATTCGGTGGCAATAATATCCGGGAAGATATCCCATATCACCCCACCTAATATCTCGTCCCTGTTTCTGCCCGATATCTTTTCAAAAGCGCTGTTTACTTTAATAATTTTCCAATCGTTATTGACAATAAAAAATGCGTCGGTAATGCTTTCAATAAAACTATTCAGCTTTTCGGATGCTTTTTTGATTTCTTTCTCTATTTCAACATTCTGAGTAAAGTCTTGCCCTACACCCTGCAATTCACTTACCAGTCCGTCTTCGCCCAAAATGGCGATGAACTCCCATTTTATCCAGTGGGCATTACCTTCTGTATCCAGTTTCCGGTGTTTCAGGTTCACTACCTTCCCCGGATTTTTGATACAGCTATTAAAGGCCTGTTCACATAGTATATTTTCTTCAGGTAAAACTGTGGTTGAAAATGGTTTGCCGATAATATCCGCTTTTTTATAACCAAGTGTCTTAAAGAACCATTTATTGGCAAAGGTGAAATTGAATTCTGCATCTATCCTTACCAGGAAATTGGTCTGCGAGTCGACAAGAGATGTAAGGAACTGCTCGCGTCGCTTCAGGTCTTCCTGCTGTAATACCTTTTCTGTAACGTTAGTTGCAATAATTATCCGGCAGCTATGGTTATCGTATCTTATTTCGTGCCCTGTTATTTCGGCATAAACAATTTCACCTTTTTTATTCTGATGCCGCCATACGCCGGCATTATTAAAGCCATGCAAACTGCTTTCAGGAATTGCTTTTTGATACAAGTAATTGTTAAATTTTGCCAGGTCAAACCGTGGGCGGATATCGCGGATGGTCATCGTCAAAAACTCATCCTCGCTATAACCATAATGTTTCAGGGCGGCGGCATTCACCTTCATAATGCGCAGTGTGGGCAGTTCATATATCCACATCGGGGTGGGGTTGTTATTGAACAGTATGCTGTAATCGCCTAATGATTCCTTTAAATTAAAACTGACCTGCTTTTTGTAAGAAACATCATTAATAACGGTAAGTATTACCTGGTGATTGGTTTGCTCATCAACCAGATGACGCTTTTTCTGATGCACCCATTTTGTCTTGCCACTTTTGGTAATAATGCGGTAAGTTTGCTCAACCCACTCATCAGTATCTGTTTTATGATCTGTCGACACGATCTCGCCGCGGTCGCGCGGATCTATAATTTCATTCCAAAACTCTGTGTTTTGCTGAAAATCCTTTGGGTGATAATCTGTAACAGCATGAATGCTCGGACTGATGAACAGGTATTTTTGTGTATCTATGTCAAAGGCCCAAACGCAATCGTTTAACGCCGCAAGCAGACTATTCAGCATATAATATTGTTACAATGTTTGGTAGCTTTATAAAGTTAGGCGTTTTTTGCTTTGATAACAATCTCATAGTAATTTATCAGCTACCTCACTCCAATTGTTCACTCTTTCGTATTCTGTGATCAGGTGATTGTGCGGTGATGAATATAACAGCTTCCGTCCTTCAAATCCAGCGAAATTCCTGATGCGATCGTCGATCATGATCTGCACATCAACAATCTTATTTCCGCAGAAAATGATGTTTTTCCAGTGGATAAAAGGGAAATGTTCAGCAAGCCAGTCATGCTTATCAAGTAAAGAGTTAGGAAACTCCATAGCTGCCGAAACGATATAAACATCATACTTATCACACAATGCCTTTACCACTTCCTGGCTGCCGGGCATAACTTTCAGGTCCCTGAAGAAGCCGGGCTGATGAAGATAAGCTTTTAGCGTCTGCTTTATTTCCTCAGGCAGCATCTCATTAAATTCCTTTCCGTCCATTTCGTCAAGCCTGATCACCGTGTTGTGTTCATGTTTGTAAAGCTCAATGAACTTATCAATGGTGTCGGCAATAACCTCGTCCATATCTATGGCGATGCGTATTTTGTTTGTCATAATTTATTGGTCACAAATTGATAATTTTTTTTAAAAAGTGCCTATTATTTAATTGATTATAAGATTTAGAAATTAAAATAAATTTTTCTACCTTTGCATCCCCGCAGAAGGAGACTCCGGGGATAATGTTGAATACATAACAATAAAAAATGGCAACTAAAATCAGACTGCAAAGACATGGTAAAAAAGGAAAACCTTTTTACTATATCGTAGTGGCAGATGCGCGTGCTCCAAGAGATGGCCGCTTCATTGAGCGTTTAGGTTCATACAACCCAAACACTAATCCCGCTACAATTGACATTAATTTTGACAAAACCCTGGATTGGGTAAACAATGGTGCTCAGCCTACTGACACCTGCCGTGCTATCCTGTCTTACAAAGGCGTTTTGTACAAAAAACACTTACAGGGCGGCCTTAAAAAAGGTGCTTTAACCGAAGAACAAGTTGAATCCAAATTCCAGGAATGGCTTGATCACAAGGACGGAAAGATCACCGGTAAAAAAGAAAGCCTGTCTACAGCAAAACAAGATGCACGTAAAGCTGCTCTTGCCGCTGAAGCTAAAAAGAAAGAAGAAAAAGCTGCTGCAATTGCTGCTAAAAACGCTCCTCCTGTTGAAGAAGCAGAAGAAGTGGCTGAAGAAGAAGTTGAAGCACCTGCTGCTGAAGCAGAAACTCCAGCTGCAGAAACCGAAGCTGATGCATCAGCTGAAGCTGAAAGCGCAGAGTAATCTTATAAAAAGCTTATTTAATAGCGAAGTGGCCTCAGGGTACTTCGCTATTATTGTTTATAGACATTTTAGAATTGACTCGCCCCCGCGAAGCGATGACCGGGTGAGCCAAATGAGCGGTTGACAAGTGAAAAATTATTCAAATGAAGATAGAAGACAGTTTCAGGATAGGTAGCATCATTAAAACAAAAGGATTAAAAGGCGAGCTGCAGTTTTATGTCGACTTTGAAAACCTGGACTTAATCGATTTTAACGCGGTATTTATAGATATAGCAGGTAAACTGGTGCCCTATTTTTTAGAATCTATCAAATACCATCAGAATAACCTCGCCTACCTTTTCCTGGAAGATGTAGATACCATTGAAAAAGCATCCAAACTGGTAAAAAAGGACATTTACCTGCCAAATAAATTAAAGCCCAAAAAGAAAAGCGGCGATTTTACACTGATGGACCTCTTAGGCTTTATCGCGGTGGATGAAGACGAGGGTGAACTGGGTAAGATTACCAATATACAAGAACTGCCGCAGCAACTGATAGCTACCGTGCATTATAAAGATTGCGAAGTACTTTTCCCTCTTAACGAGGAAATTATAAAGGGAATTGATGTAGTTAAAGGTATTGTAAGGGTTGATCTGCCGGAAGGTTTGCTGGATATTTATTTGGAGTAAAAATATCTATATCTTTTATTATCAGCATTTTAAATGTTCATGTTCACGGCATGAATACTCGTGAACATTTGTTTTTTATTGATTATCAGCGTGTTATATTTTAACGAGTACTGACAATCTGGTGTCAGTACCGGAAAACTTCATCCGGCAAATAAATGGCCTGTCATATCGAATAAAAAAACCAAACCAAAAAAACTGATTTGCGTAAAATGGTTTATAAATTTTAATTAAAACTTAAAAATGCTCAAATCAGCAAAAATTCCGCTGTCCTTTTTGGTAACTGGTATTTGCTGGGCTTTATTTAGCAACCCAATTATTACCTTATTTTACAGGCACTTAGCGCCACATGCCCAGGACTCGTTCAGGAGTTTAAATGATTTGATCTTTGTGATCATCATAAGCTTTGTTTTGTATATTAAAATCAAAAAACAACAACTTAAGCTGACTAAATCAGAGGAAGAATACCGCCAGTTATTTGAATCTAATCCCAATCCCCTTTGGATATATAATGAAGAAAAACGATTTGTTAAGGTAAATGATGCTGCTGTTAAAAAATACGGGCATAGCCGGAGAAAGTTTTTAAAAATAACCACCGATGAAATTAACTCGGCAGAAGGCGACCAGGTGCTTAACGACTATTTAAAGGAACATCAGAATGAGCCCCGGCTGGCCGGTATCAGGGAGCACGTAAAGGCAACAGGCGAAACTTTTATGGTATCTATTGTTTCTTACCCGGTATTATTTCAAGACCAAAGCTGTAACCTGGTAATGGCAACAGACATTACAGAGCTGATCGAAAAAGAAAGGAAACTGGAAGAAGCCTATCAAAGAATCAAAACTTCGAACGAAGTGCTGATGCAAATTGCATGGTCAAATTCTCACGAGCTCCGGAAACCGCTTTGCACCATTATGGGTTTAGTTTCCTTACTAAAAGAAGCAAGCGATAATGAAAGAGAAGAATTTCTTCGCCTGCTGGAGATATCCTCAGTTGAACTGGACCAGGTTTTAAGACAGAACAACGAAAAAGTAGACGAAATAGGCGTGCTGGAAAAATCTGCCTGATACCGAATCATCGTTTGGGGTTATACTTTTCCTTATGATTAAAATCAAACATTCTTGATATCGTGAACCCTAAGCGATATTGTCCTCTTCCATAATCCGACGTACTATTACTCAAATAATTCATTTCATTAACTGCCCTTGAATTGGTAACATTCAGGGTAAACACATGCCCCCCGGTTACTACCTGGATACCAACACCCAAAGGATCACTAAAGCCGGCGTTATTGTTCCTGAACGAAGAAAAAGGATGCGCATAATCAACAACTACGCTCATTAGTTTGGTTACTTTTAAACTAGCTGTGGCTGATAATGAGAAAAATGAGTTCTCATTTCCGGGCACATTGGGGTTTGGCAAATTATCCTGTACAATTGAAGGTGCTACCTGGAAAGAAAAACTATGTGAAAATTTTCGGGCAAAAATCGCTTGCCCAAAGTACGAAACCCGGTCGCCAAAAGAACTGTATGAATTGTATGGTCTGACGCCGGCTTCGCCCAGTAACGTTATCGCAAGTGGCGAGCTATCATCATTTGTTTGATGCAGAACCGCATATTTTAACTCTCCGCTAACTAATCCACCAACAGAAGGTATCGTGCTTCTGCCGAGATCAATATTCAGGTTATCAGTCAGCCCATATTCAAACCCGATATATACGTCCGCGACGGCATCAAGCCCAAAAAAAGTTTGACCGCCACCCACGTTGCCGGCGGCATCACCAAACCGGTGAATGATCAGGACATTCAGATTATTCTTCTTTATTGTTTCTGTTGACTGTGTTAAGATAAGTCTTGGCGATTCAAAAATGGTAACCGGGCCTTGTTGCTTATCACTGCTCATCGAATTAAATAATGAGTCGGCGGCCGAGGGCTTTTTTGTGCCAACTTTCTGCGCCATTAACCCGGTACTTATTGTAAGAAAGGCTAATATGATCAAATTCTTCATGCGAAATTTATTTTATGGAATGTTTTTATAAGGATTATAAGTAGCCGAAACGGTTATTTTAATGCTCTCGGCGATATGATAAAATAGAATCTGGGGTATATCAATATGATGATCAGCGCATTTTACCATAAACTCTGATGCCATGCTTACAACACCACTTTTCACAGTCACACTGCCCGGGATGGTCCTTTTTTGGGTTACTCCATGTACCGTAAGATCACCTGCAACATTTACGGTGTAAGTGCCGTCCCTGGTAATATCAATATGCTCCTGTATTTTCCCTTTGAAAATGGCCCTCGGATATTTGTCGCTTTCCATATAATCCGAATTAAAATGTTGCTGCATAAATGCTTTTTCAAAATGAAGCGTGGAAATAAGTACACTAAAATTTAATTCACCCGTTTCGGCATTATACACCGATACACCTGCTGATGTAGTAGCTTTTATGTCTTCTATCAGCGCTTTAGAAAAAAGAGTTATATGGGCATTTTTACAGGTATAGAGGTCCTGATCAGCTTTAGTGATATTTAATAAGGTTAATAAAATAATGCAGATATATTTCATCTTCTAAGAAGCATCTGGATAGGGCTGAATAAAATAAAATCTGTAGGAACGGCAATAAAGGTTTTTGCTTAAAGGCTAAACCCTAAGCAAAATATTTCTACTAATATAAGCGATAAGCATGGCAATTCTAGGGAAGGGCATTTTTTCTATTACAAATTATTGTCAAATATACTGGACACTATATACAAGATGGGACAAACTGAAATGACAATTGGATGACAAAAGATATTTAAGAGCATGGTAGAATTTTCAGGAGTAAGTGGAGTCTTAGTATTTTCGCTTTTCCTGAATTTCTACTAAATTTAATAAGTGTCCAGATATTGAGTTTAAATCAATTAATACCTTTACAAATTCTTTCAAACCATACTCTCTCTTTGATAATTTACCGTTTATATATTTTTTGAAAACCAACTTGTATTTATCATCGCCATTTAACTGGAGTGGATGTATTAAATCTAAATGAGCAAAAATATTCCTATGAGGAAGGGTTTTAGTTAGTAGTGGTAAAAAATCTGGATTATTTATTAGATACGCTGGCTGCCTCATCTTAATGATAGCTATAAATATTTCTTTCTTAGCGTCTAATGTTATTCTTTCAGAGAATAACATTAGTTCCTTAAACTCTTGCCTTTTTTGATCTGTCGAACAAAAATAATTTGATAAATATCTGTCGATTGCACGTTCAACCATTATTGTGACCCCGACTATTTCTCCTCTGGCCTCATTTGCGCTGTGATAAAGCATTTTGTTATACATATTAGTAAGGTTTTAGTTAATAGCGATTTAAACAAAAACTCCCGTAAACCAAATACTAATGAGATATTTAGAATTTACAGAATTCTAAGTGTATATACTTGCACCTATATTTTAGGATCGATCAACCTTTGTTTGCTTTACTTGTGTCGATAACTACAACATCGTTCCTTTCAGGCAGAAAGTCATTTTTACCTAAATAGTGAATTATAGCATTTAACAGGTATTTGTTAAATATCCTTATTCTATATTTCCTCGCTTTTTCTCCAATTGGTTCTAACATATTTTTCTCCGTTAAAATCTTAATCTGGCGTGAAATTTCAGAGTTCCACTTGTTGTGAAAAAGACCCTTTATGTCATTGGCAACAATATTCTGTTTTTCTATCACGCTTTTTAAAATCTTTACTTCTATTTCTTTAATTAACTCCTTTTCATATGCATAGTCAATAGCTGGAATTAATATTTCCTTTCGTAAGAATGCGTAATCAGCAAGCTTATCAACTTTTTCAATTTCGGTTTTTAAACCTGTTAAAACATACTCGCACCAAGATAATAGACCTTCGTCTGTGTGATTATCTGCATTGGCAAGGTTGCTGTAATAATTCCCCCTATTGCTGCAAAATATAGCAGTCGGATTTAAAATACGTACCGAATTGATATTAAACCCATACTTTACAAGCATAGCATAAGTAATTAATCGGGCGGTTCTTCCATTCCCGTTTCTAAAAGGATGTATCCATAAAAATCGATGGTGAACAATGGCAATTTTTAGCAAATCATATTTAGGAAGATCATCCCTATTTATGAATGCTATTAATTCTTCCATATATTCATCTACCATAGTCCAGTCGACAGGCTTGTGGTTTGATTTACCTATCTCAACGTTGGAATGTCTGTAGGTGCCTGGATTTTTATCGCCTTCTCCGGTTACATGGTCTAATTTCGACACAACTATTTTATGCAATTCGCTAATAAAAGACTTGTCTATTTTACTGTCTATTATAGCTAATTCTATAAAATTAATAGCCCCTTCGATGTTTCTAATTTCCTTAATCCCTTCGCGAGTCTCTTCGATATTAGCTTGTATTTTAGAGGGATTATCACTATTAAGCTTAGTTTCCAAATAGTCAGATATTGTAGTATTATTGCCTTCTATTCTTGCAGAGCCAATACTTTCTAAAGTATGGAATATGGTCTTAATTTGATGAAAAACATAAAAGTCGGTAGTCCCTCCCATCCTTTTAGTGCGTAATTTTTCTAACTCAATTATTAAGTCAGTCACTGGTGAGTCGTATGAAGGCTTAACAAGGTTGGTATAAGTAAATTTAGTTTCCATATTTTGAAATGTTAAATTGTTGTGGATATAAATAACATTTCAAAAATACAGTTTTTTTATAGTGTCAGTCAATAGGTTATGATGTTAATTTTAATTTAACATTTCAAAAATGTTAATTGTTTAATTGACAAATAAGCAAATTATTTTGTAATAAATTTGTCCCGTATTGTTATTAATATTATATTTGTATAAGCAAACCGAATAATAATGGAAACTCAATTTAAATCCTTACTCCAAGTACTTGACTACTTCAAAAGTGAAGAAACTTGCATTACCTATTTGGCTAATAGCCGTTGGGGTAACGAGCCTGCCTGCCCTCATTGTGGTAACGTAGGTGCTTATGTAACTAACAGGGGTTTTAAATGCAAGGCTAAAGAGTGCGGAAAGAAGTTTACAGTTACAACCGGGACTATCTTCGAGAACACTAAAATTAGCCTGCGTACTTGGTTTGCCGCAATGTACCTATGCACAGCTCACAAAAAAGGCATTTCTTCTTTACAGTTAGGCCGTGATCTTAATATTACCCAAAAGACGGCTTGGTTCTTATTGCACCGTATCCGTGAAATGTTAGCAAACAACGCTGATAGCCGCTTAGACGGTATGGTAGAAGTTGACGAAACCTATGTAGGCGGTTCAATCAAAAATAAGAGCAATAAGAAACGCAAAGAATTGCGCGAAAGCGGTAAACAGTTTTCAGATAAAACGGGTGTTGTGGGGCTTGTATCGCGTGATGGTGAAGTTAGAACACAAGTTATCTATACTCAAAAACCAAAACATGCAGATGTGTTGCCAATAATCCAGGAACACGTAAATGAAAATGCTTTGATCGTTACCGATAGCTCTACTATGTATGCAGGACTTCGTCACCAATACAGGCACGAAGTCGTTAACCATGCTGACCACGAATATGTACGCGGTATTGTTCATACTAATACCATTGAGGGCTTTTTCGGGCAATTGAAAAGAGGCATCATAGGTATCTATCATTATGTAAGCCCTAAACATCTGCAGGCTTATTGCAATGAGTTTGGTTATCGTTGGAACACCCGCAAGGACTCTGACATTAACCGCTTCGAGGATGCATTTAAACGTGCTAATAATGTTCGTTTGACTTATAAAAAACTAATTTCGTAACTTTGAGTATGGCAGACGAAAAACCAAAGGTTAGGAAGAAAGTACGTGCTGAGAAGTACGAAGAAAAGGTAAGCTTTGACGGGACACTGGAGCAGATGATTGCCATTGCTGTGAAGCCTATTCACGGGAAGAAGAAAGAGGGAAAATAGGCTTTTTATTTAGCCAAAGCGAATGCTTTTATTTTAGCTAAGTAATCTTCAGCTGTTTTACAAACAGCTGCGGGGTTAGGAAATGTATAATTATGA
>Ga0307510_10000311_pt1 | contig 44908 bp, 46 predicted proteins | sample 12_EM_MG_FD_207224 | JGI IMG/M metagenome (GOLD analysis project Ga0307510, IMG submission 207224) | Populus trichocarpa ectomycorrhiza microbial communities from riparian zone in the Pacific Northwest, United States - 12_EM | ecosystem: Host-associated > Plants > Roots > Unclassified | place... | reverse complement strand
CGTACAGGTTGTGGCGGCCCGAATCGACCTGGCGCATGCGGCGCTCGAGGTCATAGATGTCGGCGGACTCGGCCAGGTACTGGTCGTCGCGATCCTGGGCCGGGCTGGCCGACACGTTGAACAGGTTCTTGATCGACTGGAGCAGGGAAGACATGATTTCTCTCTTTGGTTGTTGAGGATTGCAGTTTAAGGGAAAACCCTAGGCAATGCTCGCAACAGGGGCGTTTCGGCTCAAAGAAGCACCGCGAGTGCGCATTTGTGCATCTGATTGCACCAAAGAGATGCGCTTGTGGGGCTCTTGTGAGGTGCTTGTGAGGCTTCTCGCCGGCCGTCACCGAATCGGCTAACCTTGCCCGCTTTGCCGGCGGAGCCCTCGCGTGTTCGGTCTCTTCGAAAAGCTGCTCGACCCCTATCCGAACCAGCCGGTGACGGCGCCGCCGCGCAGCTTCTTCGCGTTCGTGTGGGCCTGCACCGCCGGCGCGCGGCCGGCGATCGCGGCGATGACCTTCTTCACCGCAGGCTGCGGCGTGTTCGAGGCGCTGCTGTTCAGCATGATGGGCCGCATCGTCGACTGGCTCGCGAAGGTCGAGCCATCTCAGTTGTGGACGCAGCAGCGCGGCAACCTGCTGCTGCTCGGCGGTGTGCTGATCGCCAGCCCGCTGCTGATCGCGGCGCAGACGATGTTCAAGCACCAGTCGCTCGCCGGCAATCTGCCGATGCGGCTGCGCTGGAACTTCCACCGCCTGATGCTGGGCCAGAGCATGGCCTTCTACCAGGACGAGTTCGCCGGCCGCATCGCCGCCAAGGTGATGCAGACCGCGCTCGCCGCACGCGACGTGATGATGATCCTGTGCGACATCATGGTCTTCGTCGTGATCTATTTCGTCACGATGGCGGCGGTCGTCGGCGCGTTCGACGCGTGGCTGCTGCTGCCGTTCGCGGGCTGGCTGGTGATGTATGTGGCGGCGCTGTGGTTCTTCGTGCCGCGCATGGGCCGCATCTCGCAGCAGCAGGCCGACGCGCGCTCGCTGATGACCGGCCGCATCACCGATGCCTACACCAACATCGCCACCGTCAAGCTGTTCTCGCACGCGCACCGTGAGGCTGGCTTCGCGAAGAGCGCGATGCAGGAGTTCATGGTCACGGCCTACGGCCAGATGCGGCTGGTAAGCGCGTTCGAGATCACGAACCAGGTGCTCAGCGTGCTGCTGATCCTGGCGACCACCGGCGCGACGCTGTGGCTGTGGTCGCAGGGCCAGATCGGCATCGGTGCGGTGGCCGCGTCGACCGCGATGGCGCTGCGCCTGAACGGCATCTCGCACTGGGTGATGTGGGAGATGTCGTCGCTGTTCGAGCACATCGGCACGGTGCAGGACGGCATGGGCACACTGTCCAAGTTGCACGCCGTGGTCGATGAACCCAACGCCACTGCATTGAATGTGACGCAGGGCGATGTGCGCTTCGAGAACGTCACCTTCGCCTACGGTGCCGATCTTTCGGCGGCCGGTGGCGGCGCGAAGCCGGTGATCGACCGGCTCTCGCTGCACATCCGGCCCGGCGAGAAGATCGGGCTGGTCGGCCGCTCGGGCGCCGGCAAGTCGACCATCACGAACCTGCTGCTGCGCTTCTACGACGTGGCAGAGGGTCGCGTGCTGATCGACGGCCAGGACATCGCCAAGGTCACGCAGGACAGCCTGCGCGCGCAGGTCGGCATGGTGACGCAGGACACCTCGCTGCTGCACCGCTCGGTGCGCGACAACATCCTCTACGGCCGCCCCGATGCCGACGACGCCGCGATGATCAAGGCCGCGCGCCGCGCCGAGGCCCACGAGTTCGTGCAGCAGCTCACCGACCCCAAGGGCCGGCGCGGCTACGACGCGCATGTGGGCGAGCGCGGCGTGAAGCTCTCCGGCGGCCAGCGCCAGCGCATCGCGATCGCGCGCGTGATGCTGAAGGACGCGCCCATCCTGCTGCTCGACGAAGCCACCAGCGCGCTCGACTCCGAAGTGGAGGCCGCGATCCAGGCGAGCCTGTACAAGCTGATGGAAGGCAAGACCGTGGTCGCGATCGCGCACCGGCTGTCCACCATCGCCGCGATGGACCGGCTCGTGGTGCTCGACAAGGGCCGCGTGGTGGAGCAGGGCGATCACCGCAGCCTGCTGGCCCAGAACGGCCTGTACGCGCGTCTATGGGCGCATCAGAGCGGCGGATTCCTCGGCGAAGAAGACGACGAGCCCGAGGCCGAAGTCGCGATGGGTTGATGCCCCTGCCGGCCGCGGTAGAGCACCCAGGCCAGGTACGCGACCACGGCGACATTGAGGATCAGCGTTGCAATCTTGATCCAGCTGGGCCGGTGCAACAGCTCGTAGACCTCGATCGGAACGTAGAGCGCGCCGCTCAGCGCGCCCAGCCACTCGCCCCAGCGGTGCGCAAACCAGAGCCCGTAGCCTTCGGCGAGCCGGATGATCGAGTACAGCGTCGCCAGCCCCGCGCCGGCCCACAGGCGCGCGTCGGTCGTGTGTTCGGCGAGGTCGAGAAAGATGCCCGCGTAATGCTGTGCGGGGTCGATGTGCAGGCGTGTCACCAGCGAGAGCGCGACCTGACGCACATCGTGATGCAACAGCGTCAGCAGGCCGAAGCCTGCGCCCAGAACCACCAGGCCTTTGACGGCCTCCCACAAGGCCACGATCTGAAGGGCGCGGCGCGATGAATCGATGTGCAAGAAGTCCTCTTGGTGATGCGTCGAATGGCGTCGATGATTTCATACTTGTGGTCTGATGCGCGGATGACAAGCTTCCGCACGCCGCTGGCCACGTTCTTGGCCGCCTATGCCGTCGTCCTCGCCGTGATGGGCGCGCTCGACGCGGTCTGGCTGGGCTGGCTCGCGCTCGATTTCTACCGGCGCGAACTCGGCCCGCTGATGACCGACTCGGTGCGCGTCGTGCCCGCGGCGATCTACTACCTGTGCTATCCGCTCGCCGTGGTCTACCTCGCGCTCACGCCGCAGCCGGCGAACTGGCGCAGCGCCGCGCTGCGCAGTGCGGTGCTCGGCATGGCCGCTTTCGGCGTGTACGACCTGACCAACCTGTCGACGCTGCGCGGCTACAGCGTGGCGATGACCGTGGTCGACATCCTCTGGGGCACCTTCGCCACGATGCTCGGCGGCAGCGCCGCCTACGCGGTCGTCATTTCGCGGTCGAAGCTGCGCTGACGCGCCAGATCACGTTGCCGACGTCGTCGGCCACCAGCAACGCGCCGCGCTTGTCGAGCGCCACGCCCACCGGCCGGCCGTTGGCCTTGCCGTCTTCGGAGAGAAAGCCGGTCAGCACATCGATCGGCTCGCCGCTGGGATTGCCCGCCGCGAACGGCACGAAGATCACCTTGTAGCCGCTGTGCGGTTTGCGATTCCACGAGCCGTGCTGGCCGATGAACATGCCGTTGGCGAACTGCGACGGCAAACTGTTGCCCGCCGCGGCCGCGAGGCCCAGCGAGGCGGTGTGCGGCCCGAGCGCGTAGTCGGGCGCGATCGCCTTGGCGACCAGGTCGGGCCGCTGCGGCTGCACGCGTTCGTCCACATGCGCGCCGTAGTAGCTGTAGGGCCAGCCGTAGAAGCCGCCATCGCGCACCGACGTGAGGTAGTCGGGCACGAGGTCGCTGCCGATCTCGTCGCGTTCGTTGGCCACGGTCCACAGCGCGCCGGTGGTCGGCTCCCACGCCATGCCGTTCGGATTGCGGATGCCGCTCGCGAAGACGCGGTGCGTGCCCGTCGCGACATCGACCTGCCAGATCGCGGCGCGCTCTTCTTCAGCCGGCATGCCGTTCTCGCCGACGTTGCTGTTCGAGCCCACCGTCGCGTACAGCGTGCGCCCGTCGGCGCTGGCGATGATGTTCTTGGTCCAGTGGTGGTTGATCGGGCCGGCCGGCAACTCGGTGAGGTGGGTCGCGGTGCCGTCGACATGTGTCGCACCGGTCTTGTAGGGGAAGCCGACGATCGCGTTCGAGTTCGCGACGAACAAGGTGTCGCCGACCAGCGCCATGCCGATAGGCGACTCGAGCTTGTCGATGAACACGCTGCGGGTTTCGGCCACGCCGTCGCCATCGGCGTCGCGCAGCAGCGTGATGCGGTTCGCGCTCGGCGTGCCCGCGCCCGCACGCTTCATCACCAGGCCCATGACCCAGCCGCGAATGCCCTTGCCGTCCTCGGGCTTGGGCGGCGCGTTCGACTCGGCCACCAGCACGTCGCCGTTCGGCAAGACATAGACCCAGCGCGGGTGATCGAGTCCGGAAGCGAAGGCCTTCACGGTGGTCCCGCTCGCCGCGATCGGCGTGGCACCTTCGGCCCAGCCCTGAGCCGGCGCGATGTTCATCGTCGGCAGCAAGGTCTTGTTCGGCTCGGGCAGCGTGGGGTTCGGCCCGGTGCCGGCGGAGACCGGCAGCTTGGCGACCTCGCCGCAGGCCGCGAGTGCGATGGCCGAAAGAACGAGGGTGGAAGCGAGCGCAGTTCGTGTCATGCCGCGAACTCTCGCGCGAGGTGCTGCGCACGTCTGTAGGCGAGCACCGCAGCGCGGCGTCGGCTTGCGCGCTGTGCCGCCATTGGGGTGGCCACGTGGGCCACTACAGCAGCCGCACCTTCACCTTCTTGCCCTTGACCTTGCCCGCGGCCAGCGCCTTCACCGCCTTGTCGGCGATCTGCCGATCGACCGCCACGTAGGTGCTGAACTCGTTCACGTTGATCTTGCCGATCTGCGCGCCATCGAACCCGGCCTCGCCGGTCAGCGCGCCCAGCACGTCGCCAGCGCGGATCTTCTCCTTGCGGCCGCCCATGATGTGCAGCGTGACCATGGGCGCGCGCAGCGGGCCGCCCGGCGCGGGCACGAGTTCGGCGAGCGGATGCCACTCGGTCTCCACGCCTTGCAACTGCTCGATCTTGCCGACCGCGCCCATCTCGTCGAGGCTGGCCAGGCTCAGCGCCAGGCCTTGCTCGTCGACGCGGCCGGTGCGGCCGATGCGGTGGATGTGCACCTGCGGGTCCGGCGACATGTCGACGTTGATGACGGCCTCGAGCTGCGCGATGTCGAGCCCGCGCGCGGCCACGTCGGTGGCCACCAGCACCGAACAGCTGCGGTTCGCGAACTGGATCAGCACCTGATCGCGATCGCGCTGTTCGAGTTCGCCGTGCAGCGCCGTGGCCGAGAAGCCCTGCGCCACCAGCACGTCGACCAGGTCGCGGCATTGCTGGCGCGTGTTGCAGAACGCGATCGTGCTGACCGGCCTGAAGTGCGCGAGCAGCAATGAGACCGCGTGCAGGCGTTCGTCTTCGCGGACCTCGTAGAAGCGCTGCGCGATCTTGCTCGCGGCGTGCTGCGACGCCACCTTCACTTCCTTGGGCGTGTGCATGAACTGCTGGCTCAGCTGCGCGATGCCGTCGGGGTAGGTGGCCGAGAACAGCAGCGTCTGGCGCGTCTTCGGGCACTTCTTCGCGATCGTCGCGATGTCGTCGTGAAAGCCCATGTCGAGCATGCGATCGGCCTCGTCGAGCACCAGCGTCTTCAGGCCATCGAGCACCAGGGTGCCGCGCGTCAGGTGATCGATGATGCGGCCCGGCGTGCCCACGACGATGTGCGCGCCGTGCTCCAGGCTCGCGCGCTGGGCGTGCATCGGCGCGCCGCCGCACAGCACCAGCGTCTTGATGTTCTCTTCGCTGCGCGCCAGGCGCCGCACTTCGGTCGCGACCTGGTCGGCGAGTTCGCGCGTCGGGCACAGCACGAGCGCCTGCACCGCCTTGGACGATTGATCGAGCGTGGCCAGCAGCGCGAGCGCGAACGCGGCGGTCTTGCCGCTGCCGGTCTTGGCCTGGACGATCAGGTCCTGGCCGGCCAGCGCGATCGGCAGGCTGGCGGCCTGCACCGGCGTCATGGCGAGGTAGCCGAGCTGCGTCAGGTTGGCGAGCTGGGCCTCGGGCAGCGGCAAAACGCTGAACGCGTCGGTCGATTTGGCGATGTTAGGGGTGTCGGTCATCCCCGATTATCCGTACTGCGTTGTAGATGACACGCGGATTGGAATTTCGCTGACAAGACGCAGCGAGCCGACCCGACAGCATCGAACAGGGGCTTGGCCGATAGTTGAGTCACGGGCGGACACATCCGATACGTGGTCGAAAGCAGGAGCAAAACATGAACGCTTCCTTTGAAATCCGGTTTCAATCGTTGTTCAACGAAGGCCGGGCACTTTGTTTCCCATGCGATGAGCAGGGTCACGTGGCGATGGATTCGCTGAGCGAACGGGCCCGCGAGAACTATCTGTATGCACGCGCCGTGATCGGTCGCGAGTATGCGTATCCGCTGGTGATTCCCGCGCTGGCTCACTGAAGTCGCGCCGCGAGGCCCGTCGGTTTCGTCCGACAGGCAACTCTCGCGAAGGCCGATGGCAACGAGCCCGGCCCCCTCCTATCGTTGTTCTACGTTTTCAACGAAGGAGATCACGATGAACACTCGACTCATCTCGATGACCGCCACCGCTGCCGTGGTGGCTTCCCTGGCACTGGCCGGTTGCAACAAGGCCGATCAGAACGCAGCGAAGAATTCTGCCGAGAACACCGTGGCGCAGGTCGACCAGAAGGCGCGTGAACTCGGCGCCGAAACCAAGACCGCTGCCGGCAAGATGGGCGACAAGGTCGAGGACGCGGTCATCACCGCCAGCGTGAAGACCGAACTCGCGAAAGACTCCGACCTGAGCGCGCTCAACATCAACGTCGACACCAGCGGCGGCAACGTGGCGCTTCGCGGCACGGCGCCGTCGATGGCTGCCAAGGAACACGCCACGTCGCTCGCGGCAGGCGTGAAGGGTGTCGGCACGGTCGACAACCAGCTGACCGTGTCGCCCGAGAAGAAGTAACTCGGGCGAATGCATCGCCGCGCTTCAGTGCTTGGCGATTTCCAGCAATTCGACTTCGAACTGCAGCGTGGCGTTCGGCGGGATCACTCCGCCGGCGCCACGTTGTCCGTAGGCGATGGCCGCGGGGCACACCAGTTTGGCCTTGCCGCCGACCTTCATGCGTTGCACGCCTTCGGTCCAGCACGGAATGACGTTGCCGAGCGGAAACTGCGCCGGCTCGTTGCGCTTGTACGAGCTGTCGAACTCCGTGCCGTTCGCGAGCACGCCGCGGTAGTGGACCTTGACGACATCGGCCGCCGTGGGATTCGCGCCGCGGCCTTCGCGCAGCGACACATACACCAGACCCGAGGGCGTGACGATCGCGCCTTTTTCTTTCGCTGCATCGGCGGCGAGGTCGGTTTGCGCCTGCGCACCGGCGGATGCGAACGTGACGATGGCGCAGAGTGCGAGGTGGCGGAATGAGTGGTTCATCGAGAAGGGTCCTGTGTGATCAGTGGTGATGGTGAGCCGCGCCTGCGCCCGCGAGTTTTTCGCGCAGCGCGTCGATCGGCATGAAGCCGCTGCCGACGAGGTGCAGGTGATCGCCGTGTTCGGCCACCAGCGTCGGGAAGCCGCGGATGCCCCAGGCCTGCGACTGCTGGAAGTCCTGCAGCGTCGCGTCGCGCATCGCCTGCGACGCGAAGGCCTTGCCGAAATCGGCGCGCGGCATGCCCAGTTGCTCGGCGATGTCGGCCAGCACGCCGGGGTCGGTCACGTTGCGGCCCTCGGCATAGAACGCATGCTGCACGGCCTTGAAGTAGCGCCACACCAGCTGCGGCCACAGGCTGCGCACCGTCACGGTGGCGCGGCTCGCGGGCTCGGTGTCGTAGACGAAGCCGGGCTGGTGCAGCGCGGTGTTCGGCGCGCGCGCGAACGGCTGTCCGCTGGCCTCTTCGACATGATGCCAATGGCCCGCGAGCTCGTCGGCGCGCTCGCGCGTGATCGCCTCGGTGGTGAATGGACGCAAGCCGCCCATGATGAGCGCGAGCTGCAGCGGCGCAGCATCCTGCGGATCGGCGAGCAGCGCGTCGAGCGGGGCGGCGAAGCCATAGCACCATGAGCACATGGGATCGCCGACATAGATCAGGTTCATTGAAGCGTCCTGGAAACGGGTCGGCGTGACTCTAGCGGAAAGCCGGCGGGCGCTCTGGTCGTCGCCCGGACCGGGTTCTTACACTACCGGCTTCGCCCACACGCCGGAAACGCCTCCCGCCATGACGCTGCTGCTCGCCCCGATGGAAGGGCTGCTCGACTTCACGCTGCGCGACATGCTCACGCGTGTCGGCGGGGTCGATCGCTGCGTGGCCGAGTTCATCCGCGTCACCGGCACGCTGCTGCCGGAGCGCGTGTTCTACCGCGTCGTGCCGGAGTTGCGGCACGGCGGCTGCACGCCCGCGGGTGTGCCGGTGCGCGCGCAGCTGATGGGCTCCGACCCGGTGTGCCTGGCCGAGAACGCGGCGCGTCTGGCGGGCCTGGGGCCGGCCGGCATCGATCTGAATTTCGGCTGCCCGGCCAAGACGGTGAACCGCCACGGCGGCGGCGCCGCGTTGTTGCAGGACCCCGAGCTGCTCGCGCGCATCGTCGCGTCGGTGCGGCGCGCGGTGCCGGCGAGCATGCCGGTCTCCGCGAAGATGCGGCTGGGCTTCGATGACGACAGCCGCACGATGGAATGCGCGCACGCGATCGTCGGTGCGGGCGCGGATGAGCTCGTCGTGCATGCGCGCACCAAGGCCGATGGCTACCGGCCGCCGGCGTACTGGGAGCGCATCGCGCCGATCCGCGAAGCGATGCCGGTGCCGGTGATCGCCAACGGCGAGATCTGGAGCGTGAGCGATGCGGTGCTCGCGCGCGAACGATCGGGTTGCGAGCGGCTGATGCTCGGGCGCGGCATGGTGAGCGATCCGGGGCTCGCGCTGGCGATCGTCGCCGCCGATCGCGGCGCGTCTGGCACCGAGGTGAGCTGGGAGCAACTGCAGCCGCTGCTGGCGGCGTTCTGGACGCTGGTGTGCGCGAAGATCGAGCCGAAGGCGCGCGCCGGCCGCCTGAAGCAGTGGCTCAACTACCTGCGCCGCCGGCATCCGCAAGCCGAGGCCGCGTACCAGCGCGTGCGAACGATCAACGATCCGCAGCTCGTCGCCGAGCACCTGGGGCTGTTGCCGCTTGTGCCTGTGCCTGCGCCGGCGCGCTCGCGAGACGCCCACATTCTGGAGATGATGACGTGATGAAGACCTGGAACATCGAGATCCAACGCGTGAAGGCCATGACCAACAGCAACGGGCTGATCCGCGCGCAGGTCGACGCGCTGGTGCAACCCGCTGCGGCGCGCGACGAAGGCGTGCCCACGACCGTGCTCAGCCTCACCGAAGACAACGCACGCGTGCTGATGCTGCTGCTGAAGACGCAGCTGGCCGAGTTCGATTCGCGCAAAGCGAAAAGCCGGCGCTGACGCCAACGACATGACCTCGAGCTTGGACGCGGCGAGCGCCTGAGCGCCGGGCCGCCCCAAGCCAGGCGTGATCCCCTCGGGGGATCGGACACGGTATGCCCGTGTCCGAGGGGCATCATCAGCCCTTGCGAACGCGCGCGATCAGATAGTCCGTGACCACCATCGCCTGATCGGCGCCGCCGGCCAGGCTGGGCGAGGTGTTGAAGTGGCCGTTGACCATCAGCGAAGGCACGCCGTCGAGCTTGTAGGCCGCAGCCAACTTCTTCGCGCGCGCCACGCTGGTCGCCACCGAGAACGAGTTGAAGGTGTCGAGGAACTTGGTGCTGTCGATGCCGTTCTTCGCGGCCAGCGCGGCGATGTCGGCCGGCTTGTCGAGGTACTGGTGATCCACATGCACCGCGGCGAAGACCTTGCGCTGCATCGTGCCGACCTGGTTCAGCGTCTCCAGCGTGTAGTAGGTCTTCATGAAGTTCTCGGCGTTCGCGAGGAACGGCGCGGGCACGCGGCGGAAGGCCACGTCGGCCGGCAGCTTCTTGCTCCAGGCCTCGATCGTCGGCTCGAACGCATTGCAATGCGGGCAGGCGTACGAGAAGAACTCCAGCACCTCGATCTTGCCGGTCGCCATCAGCGGCACCGGCGGCTCGACCTTGACGAACTGCTTGCCTTCGACCGGGTCCCCCTGGGCCGAAGCCACGGTGGTGAAAGACAGGGCAGCGGCACCGATGCCGGTGCCGACGAGGGCAGCTGAGAAGTCGCGACGGTTCACGTTCGAGGTCCTTGTGGTGGCGGGCAACCGCCGACAGAGCAGCGGCGGCTGGAAAAGTTCAGCCTGAAGTCGGAATTGTCCGACAAACCAACGCGGCCGGTGGACAGGCGGTTGACCCCACGCCGCTACACCCCGGTACACGCTGGCGGCCGGGCTGTGCCAACATCGTGGCTGCGCCATGAACGACTCTTCCGTGAACCCGCCAGACCCGCTGTTGCCCGCCCGATTCAAACGCATCCTGAAGTGGACCGCCTGGGTGTCCGCCGCCGCCGCGGTCGCTGCCGCGGTGTACCTGGGCGTGCTGGTCCACACCACACCCGATGTCGAACAGCTCAAGCGCGCGCAGGCGGTGCGCCCGAGCGTGATCCTGGCGAGCGACGGCGAGGTGATCGGCCGCTTCTCGAACGTGTACCAGGCGCCGGTGGCGCTGAAGGACGTCTCGCCCGATCTGATCAACGCGCTGATCGCCACCGAAGACCGGCGCTTCTACGACCACCACGGCATTGACCCGATCCGGCTCGTGGCCTCTGCGTGGAACACGCTGCATGGCGACATGCAGGGCGGCTCCACGCTCACGCAGCAGCTCGCGCGCAACCTGTTCCCGGTGGAGATCGGCAACGAGCGCAGCCTGAACCGCAAGCTGCGCGAAGCCATCACCGCGATCCGCCTGGAGCGCAGCAGCGACAAGGCGCAGATCCTCGAGAGCTACCTCAACAGCGCGCCGTTCCTCTACAACGTGCGCGGCATCGAGATGGCCGCGCGCACCTACTTCGACACCTCCGCCGCGCAGCTCGACACCGCACAGTGCGCCACGCTGGTCGGCATGCTCAAGGGCTCGCAGCGCTACAACCCGGTGCGCAACCCGGAGCGCGCGCGCGACCGGCGCAACCTGGTGATGGCGCAGATGGTCAAGAGCGGCACGCTCACGCCGGCGCGCTACGAGCAGTTGCGCAAGCAGCCGCTGGTGCTGTCGTTCCAGCGGCCCGAGGAAGGCGGCATCGGCCAGGCGCGGCATTTCGTCGCGCACCTGCGCGAGCAGCTCGTCGACTGGGCGGATGCGCACGACGTCGATCTGGACACCGACGGCCTCGTGATCCGCACCACGCTGGACTCGCGTTTGCAAAAGTTTGCGCAGGACGCGGTGACGCAGCAGGTGGCCAAGCTGCAGGGCATCGCGGGCAAGGAATGGGCGGGGCCGAGGTCGAACAAGAAGGGCGCCGAGGCGCCGGTCGCGTTCGCGCAGTTCTGGCGCGAGCGGCCGGGCCTGTTGGCCGAGATGGCGCGCGACACGCCGGCCTACCGCGCCGCGCTGCAGACCGGCGTCAGCGAAGCGCAGGCACTGGCCGACGTGATGGGCGATCCGCAGCTGATGAACCGGTTGCGCGACGAGAAGACGCGGCTCTCGGCCGGCTTCATCGCGATCGATCCGACCACCGGCGCGGTGCGCGCGTGGGTCGGCAGCCCCGACTTCTCGCGCGAGCAGTTCGACCATGTCGTGCAGGCCAAGCGCCAGCCCGGTTCCACCTTCAAGCCCTTCGTCTATGGTGCCGCGTTCCAGCGCGGCATGTCGACCGAGCAGACCTATGTGGACGGCGACGTCAGCATCACGCTGCCCGATGGCACGGTGTGGCAGCCCACCGACGGCAACTCGGCCACCGGCCAGCCGATGACCTTGCGCGAAGGCCTGACGCAATCGAAGAACACCATCACCGCGCAGGTGATGCAGGCGGTGGGCGCCGAGGCGGTCGTCAACTTCGCGCAGGCCGCGGGCGTGCGCGAGTCGACGCTCGACGCCGTGCCCTCGCTCGCGCTCGGCACCAGCCCGGTCACGCTGCTCGAGATGGGCAACGCCTACGCCACGCTCGCGGCGTTGGGCGAACGCCGCGAGCCGCTGCTGATCACGCAGATCGCCGATCGCCACGGCCACGTGCTCGACAACTTCGAGTCCAAGCCCGAACGCGTGCTGGATCAGGCGCTGATCGAGAAGCTCGTCGACGTGATGCGCGGCGTGGTGCAGACCGGCACCGGCACCGCGGTGCGCACCGAGTTCGGCGTGCGCGGCGACCTCGCCGGCAAGACCGGCACGACGCAGAACAACACCGACGGCTGGTTCCTGCTGATGAGCCCCAAGCTGGTGGCGGGCGCGTGGGTCGGCTTCAACGACCAGCGCGTCACGATGCGCGGCAACTACTGGGGGCAGGGCGGGCACAACGCGTTGCGCCTGGTCGGCGCGTTCTTCCAGCAGGGACAGAAGGCCGGGTTGATCGACACCAAGGCCACGTTCCCGCAGGTCGTGCGCGATGCGCCGGTCGACGCGGTGCCCGCGCCGGATGCCGCGGCGAGCGCGGCGGAGGCCTCCGCGGGCGTGGGAACGTCGCTGTCGTCGTTGCCGTCGATCCCGGTGGCGTGGCCAGAGAAGCGACCCGCGCAGACGCCGGCCGAGGCCGCGGCCGAGCGCCAAATGCAGGATCAAGCACGCGGACGCTGAACCACGTATCGTCGGCCGTTGTTCCTCACGATCCCGATGGAGTGCCGCCATGAAGAAGCTCTTTGCCGCCAGCCTCGTGCTGCTGTGTTCGCTGGTGATGGCGCAGGTCACGCTGCCCACGCAGCGCCTGCGCGGCACCGTGAAGTCGTTCGATGGCAGCACGCTGGTGCTGGCCGAGCGCAGCGGCGAGACCGTCACGCTCGCGCTCGCCGAGAACTTCGGCGTCAACGAGGTGTTGGCGATCGAGCCGGCAGCGATCAAGCCCGGCAGCTATGTGGGCGCGGCCGCGGTGCCGGCCGCCGACGGCACGCTGCGCGCGCTCGAGGTGCTGGTGTTTCCGGAAGCCGCACGCGGCAGCGGCGAAGGCCATTCGCCGTGGGACCTGCAGCCCGGCAGCACGATGACCAACGCCACCGTGGCCGAACTCGCCGCCAGCCCGCAGGGCCGGCGCCTGACGCTGCGCTACAAGGACGGCGAGAAGACCGTGGTCGTGCCCGAGAACGTGCCCATCGTGACCTTCAAGCCGGGCGACAAATCGCTGATCGTGCCGGGCGCGAATGTGATCGTGTTCGCGCAGGTGCGCGAGGGCAAGCCGACGGCGTTGCGCGCACTCGCAGGCCGCGGCAGCTTTGCTCCTCCCATGTGAGATGACGACCCCTCGCCCGACGAATACATCGGGCGATCCCCCGAGGGGATGCGGGTCCGCTTGGGAGCGGCCCGGCGCTGGCCCCGCGAGATGACGACCCCTCGCCCGACGAATACATCGGGCGATCCCCCGAGGGGATGCGGGTCCGCTTGGGAGCGGCCCGGCGCTGGCCCCGCCGCTCAGCGCGCCAGAAACAACGCCGGGTCCACCATCGCCCGGTTCAGGCTCACTGCCCAGTGCAGATGCGGTCCGGTCGCGCGGCCGGTGGCACCGACCGCGCCGAGCGGCGCGCCGGCTGCGAGTTCGTCGCCCACCTTCACGCCGATCGCCGACAGGTGGCAGTACATCGTCAGCAAGCCGGCGCCGTGGTCCAGCCACACGGTGTTGCCGTTGAAGAAGTAGTTGCCGGTGTCGATCACGCGGCTGGCCGCGGGCGCGAGCACCGGCGTGCCCTGCGGCGCGGCGATGTCCATGCCACTGTGTGGATTGCGCGACTGCCCGTTGAACACGCGCCGCAGACCGAAGGAACTCGATCGCACGCCGGGCACCGGCTGGCGCAGCAACAGCGCCGTTGGCAGCGTGGCGCTGAAGGTCGCGATCACCTCGGCCAGGTGCGTGCGTTCGCGTTCGTAGCGCGCGAGGTCGTCCTTCGACAGATCGACCTGGCCGGGTGCGACCTTCAAGCGCTGCTCCGCATACGCATGCGGCTTGATCGCGAACGACACGCGCCTGGCCGCGCCATCGTTCGGCTGCACGTCGATGCCGGTCGCGCCGGGCATCGCCGCGAGCGGCAGGCCGACCAGCGCAGTCCACTGCGCGCCATCGCGCACCACCATCAGCGGCACGCCGTCGAAGCTGGCGGTCGGCGCGTCAGGCGACACACCGAGCGCGATGCGCGCGACGCCGCCGGGCGCGAGGCGCTGCCGCGGCAGCTCGACCGCAGCGGCCGTGGTCGCCGCATGTGCCGCGGCGCACCACAACACCGCAGCGACGCAGAGGTGCCGGGTCAAACGCGGCATCGAACCTCGAATCACCGGCGCATCAACCCTGCAACTGCTTGCGCCGGAACTCGCCCTGGCGCTCGAACATCCAGCCCGGGTACTCGGCCGGCAGGCGGCTGACCGCGTCGAGCTGCGCGAGTTCGTCTGCGCTCAGGCGCACGCCGGTCGCGGCGAGGTTGTCGGCGAGTTGATCGGGGCGCTTGGCGCCGACGATCACGCTCGTGACCTGCGGCTGGTGCAACAGCCACGCCAGCGCGATCTGCGCCACCGACACGCCGTGCGCCTGCGCGATCGAGCGCATCGCGTCGATGCAGTCGTAGGCGCGCTCGCGGTTCACCGGCGGGAAGTCGAAGCTCGCGCGGCGGTTGCCGGCCTCGGCCTTCTGATCGCGCCCGTACTTGCCGCTGAGCAGCCCGCCGGCGAGCGGGCTCCACACCATCAGGCCGACGCCTTCGCTCTTGAGCATCGGGACCAGCTCGCGTTCGAGGTCGCGCCCGGCCACCGTGTAGTAGGCCTGCAGCGACTCAAAGCGCGCGAGGCCGAGCCGCTCCGAGATGCCCAGCGCCTTCGCGATCTGCCATGCGGCCCAGTTCGACACGCCCACATAGCGCACATGGCCGTGCTGCACGAGGTTGTCGAGCGCACGCACCGTCTCCTCGATCGGCGTGGCCGGGTCGAAGCCGTGGATCTGGTAGAGGTCGATGTGGTCGAGCTGCAGGCGCGCGAGGCTCGCCTTCACGCCGTCGATGATGTGCCCGCGCGTCGCGCCGCGCGCGTTCGGGCCCGGGCCCATCTCGCCGAAGACCTTGGTCGCGACGATCACGTTCTCGCGCGGCACCTTGAGGTTCTTCAGCGCCTGGCCGGTGATGCGCTCCGAGGCGCCGCCGGCGTACACATCGGCGGTGTCGATGAAGTTGATGCCGGCATCGAGCGCTGAGCCGATCAGGCCCTCGGCCTCGCTTTGCTGCAGCTGGCCGATCTGGCCCCAGATGCCGTCGCTGCCGCCGAAGGTCATCGTGCCCAGGCACAGTTCGGACACGAACAGGCCGGTGCGGCCGAGAGAATGGTGGCGCATGTGGCGGACTCCTTGAATGCATCGGCGAGCGATGCGCCCGCGTCGAACGGTCAGGATAAGCGCAAGGCTTTTCCCGCGTTGCGAGGGAGCTTTCCGGCCATCGCGATCGTGGGGCCGGCCGCGAGCATGCGCTCGAACACCTCGCGCACCTGGCGCGCAGAAACACCGGCGATGCGTGCCTGCAGTTCGGCGTGCGGCCGAACGGCGGCGAACGCGAACAGGTCTTGTGCGGCGTCTTCGAGCTGGCGCGCAGGCCGCTCGCGCGCCTGCAGCCGGCGCACCAGGATCTGGTTGCGCGCGCGCTCGAGGCCCACGCGATCGATGCTGCGCGTGTGCGCGACCAGCAGCTTGCCGACCTCGGCGAAGAACTCGTCGACGTTGCCCGGCATCAGCGACGCGTCGATCACGAACAGGCCCCACAGATCGGCCACATCCACGTTGCACGACGCGTAGTAGACCAGCCCGCGGCGCTCGCGGATCTCGTGCATCAGCGGCGAGCTCATGCCTTCGCCGAACAGCGCGGCGGCGACGATCGCGGCATGGTGATCGCCCTGCAGCGTGGGCACCGGAAAGCCCAGCATCACATGGCTCTGGCTGCTGCCCGATTGGCGCCGCACGCCGACACCGCCCACGTACGACGGCGCCGCCACCTGGTTCGCGTGGCCGCGTTCCATCGAGCCGAACGCCGCGCGCACCTGTTCGACGATCGCAGCGGGATCGATGTCGCCGGCCACGCCGACGATCACGTTCGCGCCGGTGTACTGGCGCTGCACATACGCGAGCAGGTCGTCGCGCGTGAAGCGCTCGATGTTGCGGCGTGTGCCGATCACCGGCTGCGCGAGCGGATGCGCGCCGAAGCTGAGCTTGTCGAAAAGCTTGAACGCGGTCGAGACCGGATCGTCCTCGTCCTCGATGTATTCCTGCAGGATGACCTGACGCTCGCGTTCGAGTTCGTCGGCGGGGAAGGTGCTGTGGCGCACGATGTCGCCCAGCATCTGCACGAACTGCCCGGCGTGCTGCGCGAGGCCGGTCATGTGGTAAGCGGTGTGGTCCTTGTCGGTGTAGGCGTTGACCTGCGCGCCAAGGCGTTCGGCATCGAGGTTGAGCCGATGCGCGTCGCGCACATGCGTGCCCTTGAACGCCATGTGCTCGACGACATGGCTGATGCCGTTGAGCCGCCCGCTCTCGTTGCGGCTGCCGGTGCGCACGAACACGCTGACGCTCGCACTCGCCGATTGCGGCAGCCTGATCGTGACGATGCGAACGCCGTTCGGCAGCGTGGCGACCGCGGTGTCGCCGGGGCGGTCGCCAGAGAGGTCGCGGCGGTGTTCTGCGACCGAGCGCGTCACTTGCCCCATGAGTCCTTCAGACCGGCGATGCGGTTGATGACCGGCTTGCCCGACGCGTGGTCGACACGGTCGGCCACGAAGTAGCCGTGGCGCTCGAACTGGAACTTGTCGTCCGGCTGCGCGTTCGCGAGAGAGGGCTCGATGTAGCCGTGCACAACGCTCTTGCTCTTCGGGTTCAGGCTCAGCTTGAAGTCCTTGCCGCCGGCATCGGGCTGCGCTTCGGTGAACAGTCGGTCGTACAGGCGCAGCTCGGCCGGCAGCGCGTCGTGCACGCCGAGCCAGGTGATCGTGCCCTTGACCTTGACGGCATCGGCGCCGGGCGTGCCGCTCCGGGTGTCGGGGATGACGCTCGCGGTGACCGCGGTGATGTTGCCGTTCGCATCCTTCTCGCAGCCGGTGCACTCGATCACGACGCCATACTTGAGCCGCACCTTGTTGCCCGGGAAGAGGCGGAAGAAGCCCTTGGCCGGCACCTCCGCGAAATCGTCGCGTTCGATCCAGACCTCGGGGCCGAGGCCGAACGCGCGCGGCGCGAGCTCGGGCCGGTGCGGGTTGGCCGGTGCATGGCAGGGCTCGATGTGCGTCGCGCTGCCGAACACCTCGGCCCAGTTGGCGAGCTTGAGCCTGACCGGGTCGATCACCGCCATCGCGCGCGGCGCCTTGCCTTCGAGGTCTTCGCGCAGCGCGATGTCCAGGCTCGCGTAGTCGGTCCAGCCGCCGGCCTTGCTGGTGCCGGCGCGTTCGCACATCAGGCGGATCGCCTCGGGCGTGTAGCCGCGCCGGCGCAGGCCGACGATGGTGGGCATGCGCGGGTCGTCCCAGCCGTCGACGATCTTCTCGTCGACGAGCTGGCGCAGCTTGCGCTTGCTGGTGATCACGTAGGTCACGTTCAGGCGCGCGAACTCGTACTGGTGCGGGCGAGGCTGCGCGAGCAGGCCGAGCGTGCACAGCGTGTCGAGCAGCCAGTCGTACCACGGGCGCTGGTCTTCGAACTCGAGCGTGCAGACGCTGTGCGTGATGCCTTCGAGCGCGTCTTCGATCGGGTGCGCGTAGGCGTACATCGGATAGATGCACCACGCATTGCCGGTGTTGTGGTGCTCGGCGTGCTTGATGCGGTAGAGCGCCGGGTCGCGCAGGTTGATGTTGGGGCTCGCCATGTCGAGCTTGGCGCGCAGCACCGCGGCGCCATCGGCGAGCTGGCCCTCGCGCATCGCACGGAAGCGCTCGAGGTTTTCGGCCGGCGTGCGGGTGCGGAACGGGCTGTCGGTGCCGGCGTGACCGAAGTCGCCGCGGTTCGCGCGCGTCTGCTCGGCGCTCTGCTCGTCCACGTACGCCAGGCCCGCTTCGATCAGCGCCTCGGCGGCGCGGTACATGAAGTCGAAGTAGTTGCTCGCGTAGTAGAGGTGGCTGGTGCCGTTGGCGTGCCAGTCGAAGCCCAGCCACTTCACCGCGTCGAGGATGCTGTCGACGTACTCCTGCTCTTCCTTCTCGGGGTTGGTGTCGTCGAAGCGCAAGTGGCACACGCCCGCGTATTCGGCCGCGAGACCGAAGTTCAGCGTGATGCTTTTCGCGTGGCCGATGTGCAGATAGCCGTTCGGCTCGGGCGGGAAGCGGGTGCGGATCTTCGCCGGATCGGGCTGGCCGGCCGCCTGGTGCGTTGCGTCCCCTGGCGTGCCGGCGAAACGGCGCTGCGCGTAGGTGCCTTCGGCCAGGTCGCGCTCGACGATCTGGCGCAGGAAGTTGCTGCTGGGCTTGGGGGCGGAATCTGTGGCGGAAGTCATCGACGGATTCTATCGACGCCCTCTGTGAACGCTCCGGCCGCCCCGCAGCAACGAACTTTTACGTCCGCCGCCGTGGCGCGGGTCAACCCGGGCGGGGGGCCGGCGCGTTGGAGGAGCATCCAGGCCGCGCTGTGGCCTGACGAAGGAGAGATCCATCATGAACAAGTCCATCGTTGTCGCACTTGTCGCTGCTGCTGCCACGCTGACGGCCGGCGCGGCCCACGCCGGGTCGTGGTCGGTCGGCATCAACTTGCCGCTTCCGCGCATCGTGCTGCCGGTGCCGTCCGTGATTGTTTCCGCGCCAGTGCCGGTGTACTCGCAGCAACCTGTGTATTCGCAGGAGCCGGTCTACACGCAGGAGCCCGTCTATGAGCCGGCGCCTGTGTACTACCGCCGCCCGCCGGTGTATGTGCGGCCGGTGCCGGTGGTGTATCCGCGCTATGAGTACGCGCCGCGCTACTACGCGCCGCAGTACGCGCCGCAGTGGCGCCAGGAATACCGCTATCACGACCGCGATCGTGACCATGATCACGATCACTGGGACCACAACCGCGGCGGCTCGCGCCACGATTGAGGGCCACTGTCGGCGCCAGCCTACGCGCTGGCGGCGGTCGATCCGATTCGCGGAACCACCCGCGAGTGGAAGAATCTACAAAACAAGATGCGCAGTTTTTGCGCGCCCCTCACCCGAAGGAGTTTTCCATGTCGTTGCGTACCCTGACCACCCTGATCTGCGTCGGCGCGCTTTCTCTGACCGCCTGCGCGGTGCGTGAAGAACGAGTCGTCTACCAACAACCTGCGCCGGTCGCGCGCCCGGTGCCGGTATATGCCGAATTCGGTCGAGTCGAGCGCATCGGCTATGTGCAGATCTCGCAGCGTCCGAGTGGCGCCGGCGCGATCCTGGGCGCGGTAATCGGCGGCGTGGTGGGCAACCGCTTCGGCGGCGGCTCTGGCCGAGCCCTGGCCACCGGCGTGGGCGTGGTCGGTGGCGCGGTCGCCGGCAACGCGATCGAGAACCGGCAGCGTCGTGAAGACGAGGTCTACCGTGTGACGATCCGCTTCGACAACGGCAGCATGCGTGACTACGACTTCCAGCGCGTCGACGATCTTCAGGTCGGCGACCGCGTGAAGTTCGAAGGTGGCCAGATCCACCGGATCTGATTGCGATAGACATCACCGCCGTCGGACGACGGCGGTGTTCGTTTCACCACGGCTCGCTGCGGCGCAGCGTTTCGATCTCGCGCGCCACCATGCCGCGGCGCAGGCCTTCGCCTTGCAGCGACAGCAGCGTCACGACGCCGTGGATCGCCAGCCCCAGGCCCCAGCCGAACAGCGGAAAGTGCGACCAGCGCGGCTCGCCTGTGATGCTGTTGAGCAAATAGAGGCCGCCGTTCACGACGACGAAGATGAACGCGTGCAGCAGGAAGGCCATCTTGCGATGCACGCGGCGTTCTGCGCGGGCTTCGATGCTGTCGTCGACGATGCGGTGGCGGCTCATGCTTCTCTCCTTTGCTGACCACCGACGGGTGGCATGGAGCGAATGTTGCGTCCGCGACTCGCCGATGAAAACAATGTTGCGACGAAATGCGGGTGGTCGCCGCGAAACGACACCCGCACGGCGCCGAAAGCCATTCACATCGCCTTGAACAGATGCGCGTACAGCCGGCTCGCGACGAGCTTGTCGGTGTGATCGCGCAGCGTCAGATGCACCTTGCCGGATTCGTCGCGCACCGCGGTCGCGATGGCGTCGGCGCGCACCACGGTGCCGCGGTGGATCTGCCAGAAGCGCTGGCCGTCGAGCAGCGGCAGCAGTTCGCGCAGCGATGTGCGGATCAGGTATTCGCGCTGCGCGGTGATGACGCGGATGTACTTGTCGGCCGCCTCGAAATAGATCACCTCGGCCACCGGCACCATGTGGATGGCCTGGCCGACACTGGCCTGGATCACGGTCAGCGGCGGCGCGGCCGGCGTGCTCGCGCCCGGTGCGGCCAGCAGCGAGCGCAGCTGCGCCAGCGTGGCGTCGAGCGCGTTCGCCGCACCGGCCGCGGGCGTCGCGGTTCTGGCCTTCAACGCCGCCTGGATGCGCGCGCAGGTTTGCGCCAGCCGAGCCGGCTCGACCGGCTTGAGCACATAGTCGACCGCGGCGTGCTGAAAGGCCTGCAGCGCGTACTGGTCGTAGGCGGTGACGAACACGATCAGCGGCAGCGGATGGCTGTCGGTGGGCCAGTCTTCGGCCAGCGCCTGCGCGGCTTCCAGGCCGGTCATGCCGGGCATCTGGATGTCGAGGAACACCACCTCGGGCTTGAGCACTAGCGCCTGCTCCACCGCAGCGGCGCCGTGGCCCACGTTCGCGACGACGCGCAGCTCGGGCCAGGCGCGCGCCAGTTCGGCCTGCAGGTTCGCGGCCAGCAGCGGTTCGTCTTCGGCGATCAGTGCGGTGGCATGCATGGGTCTGAGGCGGAAGGGGTGGTGGGCGATGGCAGGGACGCGAACGGCAGGCGCACGACGGCGAGCGTGCCGCCCTCTGTGTCGTGGGCATCGCCGGCATCCTGCAGCGTCAGCGACGCATTGCTGCCGTACAGCGTGGCCAGGCGTTCGCGCACCTGCACGAGGCCGAAGCGCGTGCCGTCGCTGGACACGCCCGACAGGCCGATGCCGGTATCGCGCACGCGCAGCACCAGGTCCGCGCCCTCGCGCGCCGCGCTCACATGGATGCGGCCGCCGGCCACCTTGGGCTCCAGCCCGTGCTTGATGCAGTTCTCGACCAGCGGCTGCAGCAGCAGCGGCGGCAGCGGCGTGGCGGCGAGTTCGGCGGGCAGATCGAACTCGGCCTGCAGGCGCTCGCCCATGCGAATCTTCATCAGCGCGAGGTAGTCGGCCAGCCGCGCGAACTCCGCGGACAGCGGGTGCTGCGAGGCCCGCGATGCGTTCAGGGTCGCGCGCAGGAACGCGATGAGCTGGTCCAGCATCAGCTGTGCACGCGGTGGGTCCAGGCCGATCAGAACGCGCAGATTCGCCAGCGTGTTGAACAGCATGTGCGGTTCGAGCTGCGACTCGAGCAGCTTGAGCTGGTGCTCGGCGGCCTGGCGCTGCGCGGTCTGCGCGGCCGCCTCGACGCCGGCGATCTTCTCGCGCGAGTAGAAGAAATACGTGATCACGACACCCGGGATCAACGCACCGATCAGCAGCGCCGCGCCCTGGCGCAAGCTGCCGCGGTAGAAGCCGGGCGAGGCGACGCCGGTGATCCAGCGCGCGAGTTCGTTGCCGATGCTGAAGCCGAGCACGGTGCCGGCGACGACCGCCACCAGCATCAGCGGCCAGCCCGGCCATTGCGTCAGCGCCTCCGGCGTGCCGGGCAGCGCGTTGCGGTGCTGCCAGCGCGCCAGCGGAATGCGGCCGAGGTCGATCGCGAGCCAGCAGCAGGTGCCGATGCAGGTCGAGTGGACCAGGTTGATCCAGAACGAGGTGTCGTTCAGGCCGCTCAGCATCGCCGCGATGGCCACGCACGAGACCAGCGTGCGCAGCCCGCGCACCCAGAAACGCGCCCGGCGCTGCGCCGGGCTGAGCACGTTTGGCGGAAAGATGACGGCAGACATGGGCTGGATTCTGTCCCAGGTCCGGCTCAGGCCGCGTTCAGCGCGGTGGACTTGGTCGCCAGGCTGCGCAGCGACAGCGCGCGCGCCAGGAACAATCCGCTGAAGCTGCCGTAGGCGAGGCTGCACAGGCCGGCGAAGGTGGTGTCGACGGCGAGCTGCGGGTGCATCGCCAGGCTCACGCCGGCGAAGTACTTGACGCAGAACAGGCCGACGATCAGCGCCAGCGGCAGCCAGCTGCCGGGCACGTGCAGCAGGCCGGTCTGCGCCGACCAGCGTGCGCCGCGCACCGCGATGAACTGGCGGCCGAACGCGAGCGCCGCGCCGACGCCGGCCGCCCAGCCGCCCATCGCGACCGGAAAGTGCCCGAAGGCGCTGAGCACGCCGCTGGCCGACAGGGCGATCAGCACCAGCGGCAGGACCGTGACGCGCATCAGCGTCATCTCGCGGTCCCGCGTCTGCCACAGGCCCAGGCCGATCAGCGCGGTGAGCAGGCCCCAGACCCAGACGGGGGTGTGTTGAACGATGGCGATGAACATGGCGGGCTCCTGGTGTCGGTGATGGTGATGGCGCCGGTGGCGTCGATGGGCGCACTGTCGTCGCCCGGCCCGCGCCGCGACAGCGCGCTGCGACGAAACGCCGAGCCGCGTCGCAAAGTGACACCGACTTGGCGCGAGGTGCTGCGGCAGAATGCAGCACGCCCGGCCTGTCGCCGGGTCGAGGACGGCTGCATGCGGTGTTTCAGCGGGGAAGGGCAGGCGGGGCGGATGGCGACGTGGGCGTTGCCGGCGCGCAGGGCAGTGCTGAGCGCGACGGCGTTGGTGCTGGCGCTGGCGGGTTGCGTCTCGACGCCGCTGCCGCCGGCGCGCCCGTTGCCTGCGCCTCAGCCGATCACACCGATCACTCCGACCCCGCCCGCACGCGTCGCGGCGCCGGCTTCGGCACCCGGCCCCGGCGCGTCGACCGCCACACCCGCCACGCGCCCGTTCGAGACCGAAAGCGACGCGGTCGCCGCGCGCTTCCCCGATCCCGCGGTGCGCTACCGCACGCCGGCCTTCGAGCCCGGCCACAGCGGCGTCACCAGCAATGCCGAACTGCGTGCGGCGCTGCTGGCGATCGCCGGCAACGCCAGCAACCTGGCCAGCGTGCGCATCGTGCAGGCCGGCAGCTCGCAGACCGGCGTGCCGCTGGAAGCCTTGCACTTCAGCCGGCCGGCGACCGCCACGCCGCATCCCACGGTGCTGCTCGTGGGCCAGCAGCACGGCGACGAATCGGCCGGCAGCGAGGCCTTGCTCGTGATCGCGCAGGAGCTCGCGAGCGGCGCGCTCGCGCCGCTGCTGGACCGCATCGATGTCGTGATCCTGCCGCGCGCCAACCCCGATGGCGCGGCGGTGCATCGGCGCAGCACCGCGAGCGGCATCGACGTGAACCGGGACCACCTGCTGCTGCGCACGCCCGAGGCGCAGGCCCAGGCGCAGCTGGTGCGAGAGTTCAACCCCATCGTCGTCGTCGACTCGCACGAGTTCGCGGTGCTGGGCCGCTACATCGAGAAGTTCGGCGCGGTGCAGCGCTTCGATGCGCTGGTGCAGTACGCGATGGTCGCGAACCTGCCCGACCTGGTGACGCGCGCGTCCGAAGAATGGTTTCGCCAGCCCTTGCTGCAAAGCCTGAAGGAGCAGGGCCTGAGCACCGAGTGGTACTACACCACCTCGACCAGCCTGACCGACAAGAAGGTCTCGATGGGCGGCGTGCAGCCGGACACCGGCCGCAATGTGAACGGCCTGCGAAACGCGGTCAGCATCCTGATCGAGACGCGCGGCGCCGACCTCGGCCGCACGCATTTGCTGCGGCGCGTGCACACGCATGTGACGGCGATCCGCAGCGTGCTCGCGAGCGCGGCCGCGCGCGCCGATGACCTGCAGAAGCTGCGCCGCTTCGTCGACGCCGAGGTGGCCGCCAAGGCCTGCCAGGGCGAGGTGATCGTCGAGGCCGCGGCCACGCCCAGCGAATACACGCTGATGATGCTGGACCCGCAGACCGGCGCCGACAAACCCGTCAGCGTGGCCTGGGACTCTGCGCTCGCGCTGGTGCCGGTGACGCGCCGAACGCGCCCCTGCGGCTACTGGCTCGCGCCCGATCAGACCGACGCGGTGCTGCGTCTGCGCGGCCTGGGCGTGCGTGTTCAGCGCATCGAGGAAGCCGGCGAAATGCGCGGCGAGACCTACACCGAGACGGCGCACGAGCTGGGCGCACGCAGCGACGTGCGTGGCAGCATCGCCGATGGTGGCGCAGGCGGCGGGCCGCTGTCGCAGATGGTGCATGTGAAGGTCGTGCTCGCGCTGGCGCTGCTCGATCTTCAGCCGGGCGGCTACTACGTCGGCCTCGACCAGCCGCTCGCCAACCTCGTGGTCGCCGCGCTCGAGCCCGACACGCAGAACAGCTATCTCGCGAACCGCATCATCCCGAACGTGAATGCCCAGGCGCGCGTGCTGCAGCCGCCGGCGCTGCGGATGAGCGTGCTGCCCTGACCCCGGCGCGCATGCTGTAAGGATTGCGCTCGCGGCCTCGACCGATGGCGTCATCGCCGTCGGCGTGCGATGCTCGCCCTGCCACGAAAGCCACCCATGGATGCCATAGCCAGCCCCCCGCCGCAACGCTTCTACCGCCACCGCCTGCCGGTGCGCGTGATGCACTGGATCAACGTCGTCTGCCTGACCATCCTGCTGATGAGCGGCCTGACGATCTTCAACGCGCACCCGGCGCTCTACTGGGGCCAGCAGTCGACCTTCGACAAGCCGCTGTTCACCGTGATCGCGGTGCAAGGCGCCAACGGCGCGCCGGTGGGCGTGACGCGCATCGCCGGCCACCAGTTTACGACCGATGGCGTGCTCGGCAATTCGCGCGTCGGCGACGATGCCAAGCCCACGGTGCGCGCCTTCCCGTCGTGGGCCACCATCCCCGGCCCGCAGTGGTTGTCGATGGGCCGGCACTGGCACTTCTTCTTCGCGTGGCTGTTCGTGATCAACGGCATCGCGTATGTGCTGTACGCCATCTTCACCGGCCACCTGAATCGCGACCTGCTGCCCACGCGCACCGAGCTGCGCAACATCGGCCGCTCGATCAAGGACCACCTGCTGTTCCGTCACCCGACCGGCGAGGCGGCCAAGCGCTACAACGTGCTGCAGAACCTCGCCTACCTCGTCGTGATCTTCGGCCTGCTGCCGCTGGTGATCGTGGCAGGCATGGCGATGTCGCCGCGACTGGACGCGGTGTTTCCGGGCTGGATCGATTTGCTGGGCGGGCGCCAATCGGCGCGCACCTTGCACTTTCTGGCCGCCACCGGGCTGCTGCTGTTCGTGCTGGTGCATGTGTTCGAGGTGCTGATCAGCGGCGCGTGGAACCAGATCCGTTCGATGGTCACCGGCTACTACACCTTGCCGCGTGCGGCCGGCACCGACAAGGAGGCTGCATGAACGCCGCCAAGCCCATCGTCAGCGGCCACGCCCGCACACGCACGCCGAGCCGGCGCACCGCGTTGCGCACGGCGCTCGCCTCGCTCGGCACGTTGTCACTTGCGGGCTGCGACAAGCTCTCGAACAACGAGGGCTTCGTCAACGTGCTCAAGAGCGCGGAGCGCCTGAGCCACGGCGCGCACCGCATCGTGGCCGGCCGCAAGGCGATGGCACAGGAGTTCAGCCAGGCCGACGTGGCCGCGCATTTCAAGGGCAACGGCACGCTGGTGCCGGCCGATCCCGAGTACCACGTGGCGATGCAGAACGGCTTCAAGGACTGGGCGCTGGAAGTCGGCGGCCTGGTCGACAAGCCGCTGTCGTTCTCGCTCGCGGAGCTGCGCGCGATGCCGTCGCGCACCCAGATCACGCGCCACGATTGCGTGGAAGGCTGGAGCTCGATCGGCAAGTGGAAAGGCGTGCAGCTCGCCCACCTGCTGCAGATGGCGCAGCCCAAACCGAACGCGAAGTTCGTGGTGTTCCGCTGTGCCGACTCGATGGACGGCCCGCCGGTGGGCGGCCGCGACTCGCGCTACTACGAGAGCGTCGACCTCGACGACGCCTACCACGTGCAGACGCTGATCGCCTACGACCTCAACGACAAGCCGCTGCCGGTCAACAACGGCGCGCCGCTGCGGGTGCGCATCGAGCGCCAGCTCGGCTACAAGCATGCGAAGTACGTGACCAAGATCGAACTCGTCGAAAGCTTCGCCGACATCCGCGATGGCAAGGGCGGGTATTGGGAAGACAACGGGTATGAGTGGTATGCGGGGATTTAGCGGCTGACCTTTCTCGTTCTGAGCGAGCCCGGCAACGCACAGAGGCGCTGGGGCGCTTCACTGGAGCGGTCGCCTGCGGCGACTGCCCTGCGGTGCTCGGCCTCGTGAGGCGGCTGCGGAACTCGCCCTTTTTGGCCTGCGGCCAAACGGTGCTCAAACAGTCCTCGCCGACCCCGCTGCGCGGGGCAACCTCACGAGTCCTGCGCTCCTCGGCGCCCCAGAGGCGCACCCCGGCGCCTCTGTGCGCTGCCGGGCAGCCACCCCCTGCGAACGATCACGGGACAGTCCCTCAACGTGTCCGCGAAGCCGAGGGCGGGCCGCTGACGGCGCGCCTCTGAGACGCCGAGGAGCGCAGCGGAGCAGGGTCGGGGCGCTTGCGCCCCAAGTCCACATGTTTGAGGTCCTGTACCCAGGGCCGAGTTTGTGGACTTGCCCTGCGCAGCGAGCACCGCAGGGGAGCCACTGCAACGCAGTGGCCGTCTCAGTGAAGCGCCGGCGGCGGCCCGCCCTCGGCTTCGCTCGCGCCAACCGTTGCATGCAGCGACCGCTTGTCATCGATCTGCCATGAATCCCCGCTAGGGTGGTCCGCATTCACATGCAGGGGACCCGAGTGACTTCCAACGACCAAGAGCTGATCCGCCGCATCCACGCCGATCTGGCCGACAGCTACGACGAGGAGCTCGAACTCGAGCTCGACGACCGCACCGTCGACGACATCGCTGGCCAGAGTGCGATGCCCGAGGAAGACTACAAGGAAGCGCGTCGCCTGTACTTCCGCGAACTGTTCCGGCTGCAGGGCGAGCTCGTCAAACTGCAGGACTGGGTGGTCGCGACGCGCCACAAGGTCGTGATCATTTTCGAGGGGCGTGACGCCGCCGGCAAGGGTGGCGTGATCAAGCGCATCACGCAGCGGCTGAACCCGCGCGTGTGCCGGGTTGCCGCGCTGCCGGCGCCGAACGACCGCGAGCGCACGCAGTGGTACTTCCAGCGCTATGTGTCGCACCTGCCGGCGGCCGGCGAGATCGTGCTGTTCGACCGCAGCTGGTACAACCGCGCCGGCGTCGAGCGCGTGATGGGCTTTTGCGACGACGCGCAGTACGAGGAGTTTTTCCGCACCGTGCCCGAGTTCGAGAAGATGCTGGTGCGCTCCGGCATCCAGGTCATCAAGTACTGGTTCTCGATCTCCGACGAAGAGCAGCACCTCCGCTTTCTCGGGCGCATCCACGATCCGCTGAAGCAGTGGAAGCTGAGCCCGATGGACCTGGAGTCGCGCAGGCGCTGGGAGGAATACACCAAGGCCAAGGAGATCATGCTGCAGCGCACGCACATCCCCGAGGCGCCGTGGTGGGTGGTGCAGGCGGTCGACAAGAAGAAGGCGCGCCTGAACTGCATCCACCATCTGCTCAGCCAGATGCCGTACGAGGAAACCGAGCACGCGCCCATCGTGTTGCCCGAGCGCGTGCGGCATGACGACTACGTGCGTCATCCGGTCGCGCAGGAGATCGTCGTGCCCGAGGTGTATTGAGCGCGTCACGGCGCTGACATCAATCTGTCACGGGCGGTCGCGAGCATCGAGGCACAACAACGCTCTCGACAACCGCCACCATGACTGCCACCGTCACCGCAGGGGCCGCGCTGCCCGCGAGCCCGCCTTCATCGCCATCGTCGCGCCCGCACCTCGACAAGAAGCCCGGTCCCGTGACCGCGGTCATCTTCATCGGTCTGCTCGCCATCGGGCTGCTGTTCACCGGCTACAGCCTGGTGAACGATGTCAGCGAGGCTGGGGCGCTGGCCACGACCTGGGTGCCCTACATCCTGCTCGGCGTGGCGTTGCTGATCGCGCTCGGCTTCGAGTTCGTCAACGGCTTTCACGACACCGCGAACGCGGTCGCGACCGTGATCTACACGCACTCGCTGCCGCCCAACGTGGCGGTCGTGTGGTCGGGCTTCTTCAACTTCCTCGGCGTGCTGCTGAGCAGCGGCGCGGTCGCGTTCGGCATCATCTCGCTGCTGCCGGTCGAGCTGATCCTGCAGGTGGGTTCGGGGGCAGGCTTCGCGATGGTGTTCGCGCTGCTGATCGCCGCGATCCTGTGGAACCTCGGCACATGGTGGCTGGGCCTGCCGGCCTCGTCGTCGCACACGCTGATCGGCTCCATCATCGGCGTCGGCGTGGCCAACGCGCTGATGCACGGGCGTGACGGCACCAGCGGCGTCGACTGGGCGCAGGCCACCAAGATCGGCTACTCGCTGCTGCTGTCGCCGATGGTCGGCTTCGGCTGCGCGGCGCTGCTGCTGCTGGCGCTGCGCTCGTTCGTGAAGTCGCGCGAACTGTACGAAGAACCCAAGGGCAACGCACCGCCGCCGTGGTGGATTCGCGGGCTGCTGATCCTGACCTGCACCGGCGTGTCGTTCGCGCACGGCTCCAACGATGGCCAGAAGGGCATGGGCCTGATCATGCTGATCCTGATCGGCACGGTGCCGATGGCCTATGCGCTGAACCGCGCGATGCCGCTCGAGGAGACGACGCAGTTCGTCGCGATGGCGCAGGTCACGCAGCAGTCGCTCGCGCGCAGCAGTGCAGTTGCCGCGCCGGCCGATCCGCGCAAGACGCTGTCCGACTACGTGCGCACGCGCCAGCTCACGCCCGAACTGGTGCCCGCGCTCGGCGCGATCGCCGGCAGCATCGGCGAGCAGATCAAGTCGCACGGCAGCCTCGCCAAGGTGCCGGCCGCGGCCGTGAGCAATGTGCGCAACGACATGTACCTCACGTCCGAAGCGATCCGCTTCCTCGACAAGGCCGAAGGTGCGAACCTCGACACCGACACGAAGAAGAACCTGAAGGCCTTCAAGGGCCAGATCGACGACGCGACCAAGTTCATCCCGCTGTGGGTGAAGGTGGCGGTGGCGATCGCGCTCGGCCTGGGCACGATGGTCGGCTGGAAGCGCATCGTCGTGACGGTGGGCGAGAAGATCGGCAAGACGCACCTGACCTACGCGCAGGGCGCGTCGGCCGAGGTCGTCGCGATGCTGACCATCGGCGCGGCCGACATGTACGGCCTGCCGGTGTCGACCACGCACGTGCTCTCCAGCGGCGTGGCCGGCACCATGGTGGCGAACGGCTCGGGCCTGCAGATGTCCACGCTGCGCAACCTCGCGATGGCGTGGATCCTCACGCTGCCGGTCGCGATGCTGTTGTCCGGCTCGCTGTACTGGCTTTTCACCAAGCTGTTCTGACATCGCTGCTGTAAGCTTTGCGGGCCTCGTGCGACTGAACGTCGTCGGGGCCTTTTGGCTTTCAGGAGATGTCGTCATGCGCGTTGCTGTTCGATCCTTGTTCGTGGCCGCCAGCCTGTTCGTGGCGGCGACCGTGGCCGGCGCTGCCGAGCTGCCGTTCTCCAAGCCCGCGTTCGACAAGGCGCTGGCAGCAGGCAAGCCGGTCGTCGTCGATTTCGCGGCCAGCTGGTGCCCGACCTGCAAGCAGCAAAAGCCCATCGTGCAGGGCCTGGCCAACGAGGCCAGCCGCCAATCGCTGACGATCTTCGTCGCCGACTTCGACAAGGAAGCGGCACTGAAGAAGCAGCTCAACGTGACGATGCAGAGCACGCTCGTGGCCTTCAAGGGCGGCAAGGAAGTCGCCCGCTCGACCGGGCAGACCGACAAGGCCGAACTCGGAGCGCTGCTCGACAAGGCGCTCTGAGTCCAGCGGTCCGACGGCCGAACCGCGATGGATTTCGGCCTCGGCACCTTCGCGCTCGGCTACCTGGCCGGCGTGCTCTCCACGCTGTCGCCCTGCGTGCTGCCCTTGCTGCCGATCCTGATCGCCAGCGCCACGGCGCAGCATCGTTTCGGGCCGCTCGCACTCGCCGCGGGCTTGACGCTGTCGTTCGCGATCGTCGGCCTCTTCATCGCCACACTCGGCACCGCGGTCGGCCTGGATGCGGGCCTGCTGCGCCAGGGCGCGGCCGTGCTGCTGATCGCGTTCGGCGTGCTGCTGCTGTCGGCACGTGCGCAAGCGCGTTTCGCGCAGGTGACCTCGGGGGCAGGCAGCGCCGGTGACCGGCTGCTCGCGCGCCTCACCGGCAGCGGCTGGCGCGGTCAGCTGGCGGTCGGGCTGGTGCTCGGTCTGGTGTGGAGCCCGTGCGTCGGCCCCACGCTCGGCGCCGCCAGCACGCTCGCGGCGCAAGGCAGCCAGCTGCCGCAGATCGCGGTGGTGATGCTGTTGTTCGGCCTGGGCGCGGGCACGCCGCTGGTCGTGATCGGCAGCCTGTCGCGCGCCGCGATGCAGCGCCTGCGCGGCCGCCTGCTCGCGGCCGGCCAGCAGGGGCGCTGGCTGCTCGGCGGCCTGATGCTGATCATGGGCGTGGCGATCCTGACCGGCTGGGACAAGAGCGTCGAGACCTGGGTCGTCGACCATTCGCCCGACTGGCTGGTGGCGCTGACGACGCGCTACTGACGCCGCCGTCGATGACGTGATCGGGTGCCAGGCGCACTCGGCATCCGCAGACCGCGCACAAAGTCGCATTCGGTGTGTCGACACGGCGCGACGCGACCCCGCATTTAAGGGGTTCCCCGTATACAGTTCGGCGGCCCCCATACCTTCATCCGGAGTACACACGATGACAGAGGCCCCCCGATTCTTCGAGCGTCAAGGCAGCACCCGCCGCAGCGCACTGCGTCGCGTGGCGGTCGCTGCGGCCGGTATCGGCTGGGGCATGCCCCTGTTCGCCGCGGCCCGCACGCTGAAGATCGGTTGCACGCTGGACAGCAGCAGCGTCGAGAAGGCCAATGGCATGGGCCTCACGCTCGGCGCGATGGCGTACTTCACGGCCCTCAACAAGAGCGGCGGGATCGGCGGTTCGCGCATCGAACTGGCGCTGGCAGACGACCAGTTCAAGCCGGATGTCGCGAAGGCCAACGCGCTCGCGTTCGGTGCCGATCACAACGTGCTCGCGATGCTGCAGCCGCTCGGCACGCGCCAGACCGCGGCCGTGATGGACGCGGTGCAGGACATGGCCGTGGTCGGCCCCAACACCGGCACCGTGGGCCTGCGCAAGAAGGGCGCGACCAACGTGTTCTGGGTCCGCGCCAACTATGACCAGGAGGTCGAGAAGCTCGTCGCCACGGCCACCACGCTGGGGATCAGCCACATCGGCCTGGTGCATCCGAACGACCCGCTCGGGCAGTCGCTGCTCGCAGCGTTCAAGGCCGCCGTCGCCAAGTTCCAGGTGCAGCCTGCGGTGATCGCGACCACGCCGGGCACCACCAGCCCCGACGTCGATCCCGCTGCGCAGGCGATCGCCAAGGCCGCGCCGCAAGTGGTGATCATGGGACTGGCCGGCACCGCGCCGAACTTCGTGCGCGCACTGCGTGCGGCCGGCGGCACGAGCACCGTGTACGGCTTGTCGATCGGCGCGAGTGCGACCAACATCAAGGAGCTGGGCGACGCCTCGCGCGGCCTGGGCTTTTCCATCGTCGTGCCGTCGCCCTTCGCCTCCAAGTACGAGATCGTGCGCCGCTACCAGGCCGACATGCAGGCCGCCGGCAACACCGAATACTCGCTGCCCAGCCTGGAGGGCTACATCAACGCCCGCGTGCTCGCCGAAGGCCTGCGCCACGCCGGCGCGAACCCGACGCGCGAATCGGTGATGAGCGCGCTCGAAGGCATAGACGGCCTGGACCTCGGCGGCCTGCGCATCAGCTACGGCAAGACGCGCCGCGAGGGCAGCAACTTCGTCGATGTGGCCGTGGTCGGCGCGAACCAGCGCCTGATGAGCTGAGGTCGGCCCGGCGGCGCTGCCGCTGTGTTTGCGATCAGCGCCGCTTGCCGCCACCCAGCAAGCTGCCCAGCACGCCGCGCACGATCTCGCGGCCCACGCTCGAGCCTATCGTGCGCATCGCCGAACGCGCCGCCGATTCGGCCAGGCCTTCGTGCTTGCCACCGCGCGGTCCGGTGCTGCCGAACAGCACATCCTTGAGCCCGCCGAGCAGGCCGCCATCGGCGTTGCCCGCGGCCGACGGACCGCCGGGCAAACTCGCGGTGCCGGTCGGCGGCAACGTGGTGCTCGGCGTGCCGATGGGCGGCACCGGCGACGCATCCGCAGAGGTGGGGCTCGCCGCGGCACGACCCTTCAGCTTCTCGTAAGCCGATTCGCGGTCGACCGCCTTCTCGTACACACCCGCCACCAGCGAGCCCTGGATCAGCGCGGTGCGCTGCTCCGGCGTGATCGGGCCGATCTGGCTGCCGGGCGGCAGCACGAACACGCGCTCGGTCGGGCTCGGCCGGCCTTTCTCGTCGAGCAGGCTGACCAGCGCCTCGCCGACCGCGAGCTCGGTGATCGCGGTCTCGATGTCCAGCCCCGCGTTGGCGCGCATCGTGCTCGCGGCCGCCTTCACGGCCTTCTGGTCGCGCGGCGTGAACGCGCGCAGCGCATGCTGCACGCGGTTGCCGAGTTGCGCGAGCACGTTGTCGGGCACGTCGAGCGGGTTCTGCGTCGCGAAATACACGCCCACGCCCTTGCTGCGCACCAGGCGCACGACGAGCTCGATGCGGTCGAGCAGCGCCTTGGGCGCATCGTCGAACAGCAGGTGGGCCTCGTCGAAGAAGAACACCAGCTTCGGCTTGTCGAGGTCGCCCACCTCGGGCAGCGTCTCGTACAGCTCGCTGAGCATCCACAGCAGGAAGGTCGCGTAGAGCTGCGGGCTGTTCATCAGCTGATCGGCCGCGAGGATGTTGATCACGCCCTGGCCGCCGACCGTCTGCATGAAGTCGGCGATGTTGAGCATCGGCTCGCCGAAGAACTGGTTGCCGCCCTGCGTGTCGATCTGCAGCAGCCCGCGCTGGATCGCACCGACGCTGGCTGAGCTGACGTTGCCGTACTCGGTGGTGAACTGGCTCGCGTTGTCGCCCACGTGCTGCAGCATCGCCCGCAGGTCTTTCAGATCGAGCAGCAGCAGGCCGTTGTCGTCGGCGATCTTGAAGACGAGTTGCAGCACGCCTTGCTGCACGTCGTTCAGCGCCAGCATGCGCGACAGCAGCAGCGGGCCCATGTCGCTCACGGTCGCGCGAATCGGGTGGCCCGATTTGCCGAAGACATCCCACAGCGTCGCAGGGCAGGCCGCCGACACCGGCGTGTCTATGCCGCGCTCCTTCAGGATGGCGGCGAGCTTGTCGCCGACCTTGCCGGCCTGCGTGATGCCGGTGAGGTCGCCCTTCACGTCGGCCAGGAACACCGGCACGCCGCGCCGGCTGAAGTTCTCGGCCAGCGTCTGCAGCGTGATGGTCTTGCCGGTGCCGGTGGCGCCAGTGATGAGGCCGTGGCGGTTGGCCAGCGCCGGCAGCAGAAAGCACTGCGTGGTCGTTTTCTGATCCGGGAGGGTGTGCTGGGCGATCAGGATGGGCTCGGCCATGGGTGCTCCGGCGGCGGGGCGCGCGGCCCCAAGTAAAATTGCAGTCTATCGAACGCGGGCGGCGCTCAGTCGCCCCGCAGCACGACATTCACAAGATATCGACGAGGAGCCTCATGGCCGGTCATTCCAAGTGGGCCAACATCCAGCATCGCAAGGGCCGCCAGGACGAGAAGCGCGGCAAGGTCTGGACCCGCGTCATCCGCGAAATCACCGTGGCCGCGCGCCAGGGCGGCGGCGACCTGGCGATGAATCCGCGGCTGCGGCTGGCGGTCGAAAAGGCCAAGGCCTCCAACATGCCGGCCGACACGGTCAAGAAGAACATCGACAAGGCCACCGGCAACCTCGAAGGCGTGAGCTACGAGGAAATCCGCTACGAGGGCTACGGCATCGGCGGCGCGGCCATCATCGTCGACTGCATGACCGACAACCGCGTTCGCACCGTGGCCGAAGTGCGCCATGCGTTCAGCAAGTACGGCGGCAACATGGGCACCGAAGGCTCGGTGGCGTTCCAGTTCAAGCACGTCGGCCAGTTCGTGTTCGCGCCCGGCACCAGCGAAGACAAGGTCATGGAAGTGGCGCTCGAAGCCGGTGCCGACGACGTCATCACCGACGACGACGGCGCGATCGAGGTGCTGTGCGCGCCGCCGCTGTTCGAGGCCGTGAAGGCCGCGCTCGAAGCTGCCGGCCTCAAACCCGACGTGGCCGAAGTGACGATGCGCGCCGAGAACACCATCGAACTGAGCGGCGAGGACGCGCAGCGCATGCAGAAGCTGCTCGACGTGATCGAAGAACTCGACGACACGCAGGCCGTCTTCCACAACGCCGAGATCTCGGAATGAAGGTGCTGGTCATCGGCAACGGCGGGCGCGAGCACGCGCTGGCCTGGAAGCTCAAGTCCTCGCCCAAGGTGCAGACGGTGTTCGTCGCGCCCGGCAACGGCGGCACCGCGGCCGACCCCGATCTGCACAACGTCGCGATCACCGATTTCCACGCGCTCGCCGATTTCGTCGAGGCCGAGAAGATCGCGCTCACCGTGGTCGGCCCCGAGGCGCCGCTCGCCGGTGGCGTGGTCGACGTGTTCCGTGCGCGCGGGCTGCGCGTGTTTGGCCCGTCGCAGGCGGCGGCGCAGCTCGAAAGCTCGAAGGCCTTCGCGAAGGCCTTCATGCAGCGCCACCAGATCCCGACCGCCGCGTTCGCCACTTTCACCGATGTGGCTGCGGCGCACGCGTATGTGGAAGCGCAGGGCGCGCCCATCGTGATCAAGGCCGACGGCCTGGCCGCGGGCAAGGGCGTGGTCGTCGCGATGAGCCTGCCGCAGGCCCATGAAGCGATCGACTGGATGCTGAGCGGCAACGACAACAAGCTCGGCGTGGTCCACAACGAGGGCGGCGCGCGGGTCGTGATCGAGCAGTTCCTCGAAGGCGAGGAAGCCAGCTTCATCGTGCTGTGCGACGGCAAGAACGTCGTGCCGCTCGCCACCAGCCAGGACCACAAGCGCCTGCTCGACGACGACGAGGGCCCGAACACCGGCGGCATGGGCGCGTACTCGCCGGCGCCGGTGGTCACGCCCAACGTGCACGCGAAGGCGATGCACGAGATCATCCTGCCGACCATCGCCGGCATGGCCAAGGACGGCATCACCTTCACCGGCTTCCTGTACGCCGGGCTGATGATCGACGCGCAGGGACAGCCGCGCACGGTGGAGTTCAACTGCCGCATGGGCGACCCCGAGACCCAGCCCATCATGATGCGGCTCAAGAGCGACCTGTTCGATGTGCTGATGCACGCCGCCTCGGGATCGCTCGACAAGGTCGAGCTCGAATGGGACCGGCGCGTCGCGCTCGGCGTCGTGATGGCGGCGAGCGGTTACCCGCTGCAACCCCGCAAGGGCGACGCGATCAGCGGCCTGCCCGCGGACAGCGCCGATGCGATGGTGTTCCATGCCGGCACCGTGCCGGTCGACGGCGGCGGCAGCGTCACCTCGGGCGGCCGCGTGCTGTGCGTGACGGCGCTGGGCGATTCGGTCAAGCAGGCGCAGCAGCGCGCCTACGACACGCTGCGCGGCGTGCACTTCGACGGCGCGCAGTACCGCCGCGACATCGGCTTTCGCGCCATCAAGCGCCAGTGATGTCGGCTGCCACGCAAGCCGTTCGCGACTACCTGCTGAGCCTGCAGGCGCGCATCATCGCGGCTGTGGAGGCCGAGGACGGCCACGCGTTCCGCCACGATCACTGGCAGCGCCCGGCCGGCGGCAAGCTCGAAGGCGAGGGCCGCTCGCAGTTGCTCGAAGACAGCGTGCTGATCGAGCGCGGCGGCTGCAATTTTTCGCACGTCGAGGGCAAGACATTGCCGCCCTCGGCCACGCAGCACCGGCCCGAACTCGCCGGCGCGCCGTTCGAGGCGATGGGCGTGTCGCTGGTCATGCATCCGCGCAATCCGTATGTGCCCACGGTGCACATGAACGTGCGCATGCTCGCGGCGCTGCCCGAAGGCGGCGAGCCGGTGACCTGGTTCGGCGGCGGCATGGACCTGACGCCGTACTACGCCTTCGAGGACGACGCGGCGCATTTCCACCGCGTCAACCGCGACGCACTGGCGCCGTTCGGCGACGACCTCTATCCGCGCTTCAAGCAGTGGTGCGACGAGTACTTCTTCCTGAAGCACCGCGACGAGCCGCGCGGCATCGGCGGCGTGTTCTTCGACGATTTCGCCGAGGGTGGTTTCGAGCGCAGCTTCGCGATGCTGCGCGCCGTGGGCGATGCGTTCGTGCCGGCGTATCTGCCCATCGTGCAGCGCCGCAAGAACCTGCCGTTCGGCGAACGCGAGCGCGATTTCCAGGCCTATCGCCGCGGCCGCTATGTCGAGTTCAACCTGGTGTTCGACCGCGGCACGCTGTTCGGGTTGCAATCGGGTGGCCGCACCGAGAGCATCCTGATGTCGATGCCGCCGATCGTGAAGTGGCGCTACGACTGGCACCCCGAGGCGGGCACGCCGGAGGCGCGGCTGTACAGCGATTTCCTGCGGCCGCGCGACTGGGCCGATTGGGTCGCCACTTGAGCACGTCGGGCGAGGGGCTCCGCCTCGGCATTTTTGGAGGCAGCTTCGATCCGGTCCACAACGCGCATGTCGCGCTGGCCCGGATCGCGCTGACGGAGCTGCAGCTCGACGAGCTGCTGTGGGTGCCCGCCGGCCAGCCGTGGCAGAAACCGCGCGGCCTCACGCCCGCCGCCGACCGCGAGGCGATGGTGCGCCTGGCGATAGAAGGCGAGCCGCGCTTCGTGCTGTCGCGCATCGAACTCGAACGCACCGGCCCGAGCTACATGCTGGACACCGTGCGCGCGTTGCAGGCCGAGCGGCCCGACGCGCAGTGGTACCTCGTGATCGGTCAGGACCAGTACGCCGGCTTTCACACCTGGCACGGCTGGCAGGAACTGCTGGGCCGGGTGACGCTGGCGATCGCCGACCGGCCGGACGCCCGGCACAGCGTCGATTCGCAGGTGCTGGCGGTGCCGCACGCGGCGGTCGCGCTGCCGATGATGGACGTTTCTTCCACCGACATCCGTGCACGCGTCGTGCACGGGCAGGGCATCAACGATCTGGTGCCCGCATCGGTGGCGCGCTATATTGCCCGCCACCACCTCTACCGAGACTGAAACAGGGAGTCCCCACACGGGAGCTGAATGGACATTCGTAAGCTGCAACGCGTCATCGTCGATGGTCTGGAAGATGTGAAGGCCCAGAACATCCTGGTGTTCAACACCGAACATCTGTCGTCGCTGTTCGAGCGCGTGATCATCGCGTCGGGCACGAGCAACCGGCAGACCAAGTCGCTGGCCTCCAGCGTGCGCGAGGCGGTCAAGAAGGCGGGCTACCCGGTGCCACGCACCGAGGGCGAGTCCAACGGCGAATGGATCATCGTCGACTGCGGCGCGGCCGTGGTGCACGTGATGCAGCCCACCATCCGCGACTACTACCACCTCGAAGAGATCTGGGGCGACAAGCCGGTCAGCATGAAGCTCGCCGGCGCGACGACCAAGCTCGTGAAGGCCGCCGAGCCCGACGCGCCGGCCAAGAAGACGGCGGCGAAGAAGGCGCCCGCGAAGACCGCGCCGGCCAGGAAGGTCGCGGCGAAGGCGGCGCCTGGCAAGGCCGCTCCGGCCAAGGCTGCGCCCGCGAAGAAGGCCGCGGCGAAGAAGACCGTGGCCGGCAAGAGCGCTGCGGCAGCGCCCAAGGCACCGGCGCGCAAGATCGTCAAGCCGACCACGCGCATGGTCACGCGCGTCGTCGGCGTGAAGAAGGCGACGCCAGGCAAGAAAAGCGCGCCGGCGAAGAAGGCTCCTGCGAAGAAGGTCGCCCGCAAGGCATGAAGCTGTGGCTGGTCGCTGTCGGCCAGCGCCAGCCCGCCTGGGCCGACGAAGCCTATGCGGAATTCGCGAAACGCTTCCCGCCGGAGATGCGGCTGGAGCTCAAGGCCGTGAAGGCCGAACCGCGCGGCGCGAAGACGGCCGAGCAGTTGATGGCGGCCGAAGCCGCGCGCATCGAGGCGGCGCTGCCCAAGGGCGTGCGCCGCGTCGTGCTCGACGAACGCGGCGACCGCGCGACCACGGTGCAGCTGGCGGCGCGCATGAAGACCTGGCTGAACGACGGCCGTGATGTGGCGCTGTTGATCGGCGGCCCCGACGGGCTGGATGCGTCGCTGAAGGCGACCGCCGACGAGACGCTGCGCCTGTCCGAACTCACGCTGCCGCACGCGTTCGTGCGCGTGCTGCTGGCCGAGGCGCTGTACCGCGCGTGGACGGTGACCGTGAACCATCCGTACCACCGTGAGTGACGTCGGCCCCCGCGACGGCTCCGCTGTCATCCCCCCGAGGGGGAGCGGCCGGCTTGGGGCGGCCCGGCGCTCGGCCTCGTTCGTGTACCTCGCGTCGCAAAGCCCGCGCCGGCGCCAGCTGCTCGAGCAGATCGGCGTGCGCCATGAGTTGCTCTTGCCGCGTCCGGACGAAGACGCCGAAGCGCTCGAAGCCGAACGCAACGGCGAGCTGCCGGCCGACTACGTGGAGCGCGTGACGCTCGCCAAGCTGCACGCAGCGCGCGCGCGCCTGAAGGCCAGCGGCCTGCCGGCGGCGCCCATCCTGTGTTCCGACACCACCGTCGCGCTCGGCCGCCGCATTCTCGGCAAGCCGATCGATGCGGCCGATGCGGTCGCGACGCTGTCGCTGCTGTCCGGGCAGACGCACCGCGTGATCACCGCGGTGGTGGTGGGCACAGCGCGGCGCGAGTCGCTCGCGGTGAGCACCTCGCACGTCACCTTTGCGCCGATTCCGCGCGCCGAGATCGAGCGCTACGTGGCCAGCGGCGAACCCTTCGGCAAGGCCGGCGCGTATGCGATCCAGAGCGCGTTCGCGGCCTGGATCGCGCACATCGACGGCAGCTACTCCGGCATCATGGGGCTGCCGCTGTTCGAGACGGCGCAGCTGCTGCGGGGCCTGCGCATCCGATTCTGAGCGCGCCGCTATGATGGGCCGAACAGCAGTAGAGAGCCCTGATGCAAGACATCCTGATCAACTGGGCCCCGCAGGAGACACGCGTGGCCATCGTCGAGAACGGCGCGGTGCAGGAGCTGCACGTCGAACGCGCGGCCGAACGCGGGCTGGTGGGCAACATCTACGCGGGCCGCGTCGCCCGCGTGCTGCCGGGAATGCAGTCTGCCTTCATCGACATCGGGCTGGAGCGCGCCGCCTTCCTGCATGTGGCCGACGTGCAGGTCAACGGTGTCACGCCGCGCGGTGACCACGCGAACAACGGCGTGCCGCAGACGCCGATCGAGCGGCTCGTGTTCGAGGGCCAGACGCTCACGGTGCAGGTCATCAAGGACCCGATCGGCACCAAGGGCGCGCGGCTGTCGACGCAGATCAGCATCGCCGGCCGGCTGCTCGTGTTCCTGCCGCAGGACGACCACATCGGCATCTCGCAGAAGATCGGATCGCACGAGCTGCGCGAGCAGCTGCGCGCGCGCATGAACGTGCTCTCGGCCTTGCCCGAAGGTGCGGGGCCGACGGGCGGCTTCATCCTGCGCACCAACGCCGAAGAGGCCACCGACGATGAACTCGCCGACGACATCCGCTATCTGCGCAAGACCTGGGGCGGCGTGCGCGAGCGCAGCTTCAAGTCGCCGCCCGGCACGCTGCTGCACCAGGATCTGAGCCTGGTCGAGCGCGTGCTGCGCGACCTCGCGCACGACGGCACGCAGGCCGTGCGCATCGACTCGCGCATGCAGTTCGATCTGTTGAAGACGTTCGGCAAGGAGTTCACGCCCACCTCGGTCGCCAAGCTCGAACACTATGCCGGCGAGCGGCCGATCTTCGACCTGTTCAACATCGACGAAGAGATCGCGCGCGCGCTGACGCGGCGCGTCGACCTCAAGTCGGGCGGCTACCTGATCGTCGACCAGACCGAGGCACTGACCACCATCGACGTGAACACCGGCGGCTTCGTCGGTGCGCGCAATTTCGACGACACCATCTTCAAGACCAACCTCGAGGCGGCGCAGGCGATCGCGCGGCAGCTGCGGCTGCGCAACCTCGGCGGCATCATCATCATCGACTTCATCGACATGACGCGCGAGGAGCACCAGACCGCGGTGCTGGCCGAACTGCGCAAGCAGCTCGCGCGCGACCGCACCAAGATCACGGTGAGCGGCTTCACGCAGCTCGGGCTGGTCGAGATGACGCGCAAGCGCACGCGCGAGTCGCTTGCGCACATGCTGTGCGAGCCGTGCCCCACCTGCGACGGCAAGGGCCAGGTGAAGACCGCGCGCAGCGTCTGCTACGACATCCTGCGCGAGATCCTGCGCGAGGCGCGGCAGTTCAATCCGAAGGAGTTCCGCGTGGTCGCCTCGGCCGCGGTCGTCGAGATGCTGCTCGACGAAGAGAGCCCGCACCTCGCCGGCCTCTCCGACTTCATCGGCAAGCCGATCTCGCTGCAGGCCGAGCCGCTGGGGTCGCCGGAGCAGTACGACATCGTCTTGCTCTGATCTTTCCCGAGGGCTTCAGACGATGACTGCGTCGTCGTCGTGAGTGTCGAATATATTTGACATCATTCGGGCGCGTTGCTAGTATTCCGCCATGTCTTCGCCCATCTACGAACTCAGTGCCGCCGTGCGCACGCGCCGCTCGGACATGGGCCTCACCCAAATGGCGCTGGCCGCGCTCAGTGGCTTGTCGCGCGCGACTGTCAACCAGGTGGAGAAGGGGACCATCAAGGACCTGAGCCTGACCAGGGCGACCCGACTGCTGGAAGCGATCGGCCTGTCGATGGCGGTCGCCACGCCCAGACCACGCCCTCAAAACCGTGAGTCGGCAAAGCAAAAGAGCGATGCCCTGGACATCGCCGCGCGAACTGCCAGCGTCAGCCACAAGACGCCGGTCAGTGCACATCATCTGCGGGAAGTTTTGAGTACCGGCACGCCCGCGCGAGCGTTCCTTCCCCATGTGTATGCGTTGCTGGACGAAGCGCCGGTGTCCTTGCTGGCATCCGTGGTGGAACAGTTGCACCTGGAAAATGGCATTGAGCGCGCGCAGATCTGGAAGCGGATGCGCGAACTGGCCCATCAGCTCGACAGCCGCCGCGAGATTTGGCGATGAGCCTGCCCGACATGAGCAGGCCCGGCGTGTGGAAGGAACTGTTTCCGCACGCATTGGTGCTGATGGCAAGCCTCGAGCATCAGATCCAACAGCCGTGGTGGACTTTCGGCGGCGGGACCGCGCTGATGCTGCGCATCGGACACCGCCAGAGCAAGGACATCGATCTTTTCGTGCCCGATCCGCAATATCTCGGGTACGTCAATCCGAGACTGAGCGACACAGCCGAGCAGATCACGACCGACTACGAAGAGAACGCGGAGTTCATCAAGCTGTTTCTGCCGGCGGGCGAAATCGACATCGTCGTCGGAACGCCATTGACCGAGCGGCCGTTTGATCTGATGTCGCACGAGGGGCGCGAGATCAAGGTCGAAACGTGTGCCGAGATCATCGCAAAGAAGATGTGGCACCGAGGCGATCGCGCCAAGGCCCGCGATCTGTTCGACCTCTGTGCAGTGGCCGATGCGGAGCCAGAGGCCATCGCAAGCGCCGCCCCCTTCTTCGCCAAGCATGGTGCGACCTTTCTCGAACGGCTCCAGGCGCGCGCGGGTTTGGTGGAGGCGGAGTTCCAGGCGATCGACGCGATCGGGTTTCAGCGTTCCTTTGCAAAATGCATGGTGCAGGCAAGGAGCATCATTGAACCGTTGATTGCGAAGTCGATGAGCTGAGTGCGGCGACGCGGATCGGGCACTGAACCTCGCTCAAAATCGGACCGTCAAGCCAACTCTGATGTGGCCCAAAGATTCCAACCGGCGCGCACCACGATGCGCACAGGAGACTGACTCATGTTCCAACGCCCACCGCTGTCGTTCCGCACGCTGCCGCGTCGCACGTTGCTGTTGACCTCGCTGCTTGGGGTCGCTTTTCCAATGGCCACCCACGCAGCCGACGAGTGGCCGAACAAGCCGATCCGCTTCGTCGTGCCGTTCTCGGCCGGCGGCGCCAACGACCTGCTGGCGCGCGCGGCGGCGGAGGGCGTGGCCAAGGCGCTGGGCGTGCAGGTGATCGTCGACAACAAGCCCGGGGCCGGCGCGGCGCTCGGCACCGACATCGTCGCGAAGGCCGCACCCGATGGCTACACGTTTCTCGTCAGCGCGGCCGGTGTGCTGTCCAACAGCGTGGTGCGCAAGAGCGTGCCCTACAAGGACAGCGACCTCGTGCCGGTCGCGATGATCGGGCTGGCGCCGTCGGTGGTCGTGGCGCCGGCCAACTCGCCGTACAAGGACCTGAAGGATTTCGTCGAAGCCTCGAAGAAGGGCAGCGGCCTCACGTTCTCGACCGCGGGCACCGCGAGCACGCCGCACTTCGTCGAAGGCCTGCTCGTCACGCGTTACGGCGCCAAGCTCGACGTGGTGCCGTACAAGAGCGGTGGCGAGTCGGTGACCGCGGTGATCGGCGGGCAGGTCGACGCCACCTCGGAGGCCAGCATCGTCGTGCTGCCGCACATCAAGGCCGGCAAGCTGAAGGCGCTGGCGACGACCTGGACGCAGCACATCTCGTCATACCCGCAGCTCACGACCGCGGTGGAGCAGGGCTTCGGCGAACTGCGCATCGCGCACTGGGCCGGGCTGCATGCGCCGGTCGGCACGCCGGCGGCCATCATGGACAAGATGGCCGCGGCCGTCGATCAGACGATGAAGACGCCGGCGACGGCGACCAAGCTCAAGGACATGGGCATCGAGCCGATCGGCGGCACGCGCGGCAGCTTCGAGAAGTTCGTCGACGAGGAACGCGCGCGGCTGACCGGCATCGCCAAGGCCACCAGCATGAAGGCGGACTGAGATGGCGGCGCAGCCCTTGTCCACGCGCCGCCAGCTCAAGGCCCTGGCCGAAGCACGGCGTGGCGTGATCGTGCCGGGTGCGTTCAACGCGCTGTCGGCACGGGTGATCGCCGACCTCGGCTTCGAGGCGATCTACGTCACCGGCGCCGGCGTCACCAACATGTGGTTCGGCATGCCCGATCAGGGCTTCATGGGCCTGGCCGAGATCGCCGAGCACACTGCGCGCATCCGCGATGCGGTCGAGCTGCCGCTGATCGTCGATGCCGACACCGGCTTCGGCAACGCGCTGAACGTGCGCCATGCGGTGCGCACGCTGGAGCGTGCCGGCGCCGACTGCATCCAGCTCGAGGACCAGGTCGCGCCCAAGCGCTGCGGGCACTTCGCCGGCAAGGAGGTGATCGCGCTCGACGAGGCGGTGGGCAAGATCAAGGCGGCGGTCGATGCGCGCCGCGATCCAGATCTGCTCATCATGGCGCGCACCGATGCGGCTGCGACGCAAGGCTTCGAGGCCGCGGTCGCGCGCGCACAGGCCTTCGCCGAAGCCGGTGCCGACATCCTCTTCGTCGAAGCCGTGACCACCGCACAGGAGATCCGCACGCTGCCGGCGCGCCTGGCCAAGCCGCAGCTGATGAACATGGTGATCGGCGGTCGCACGCCCATCGTCGGCGCAGACGAACTCGCGTCGCTCGGCTACGGCATCGTGCTCTACGCGAACGCCGCGCTGCAGGGTGCGGTGGCCGGCATGCAGAAGGCGCTCACCGTGCTGCGCGACGAGAAGCAGGTGCAGGAGGCCAGCGGCCTGGTCGCGAGCTTCGCGGAGCGCCAGCGGCTGGTCGGCAAGCCGGAGTGGGACGCGCTGGAGCAGCGCTACAGCTGAACGGCACGCGGCTCGCGCGAGGCGAGCCTCAGCCGTTCGACGTCTGAGGCTTGACCGCCTCCAGCTCCCACAGCAGGTGCGTCAGCCGCCCGCGCCAGCGGCGGTTCAGGCGGCGCAGCTTCTGGCGCGTGGTGAGTGGCTGGGCGATCAGCGAATCGAGGTTCACGACCCACTCGACGCGCAGCGCCTTGAAGTCGCCCTCGAAGCCGTAGATCTGACCGAGCCGGCCCTCGCCGCAGAAGTACTCGTGCGTGCGCTCGGTGATGATGTTGACGTGCGTCGGATCGACGAACGCGGCCGGGTTCGGAAACGCCGGCGTCAGCGCATAGAAGCGGCCGCCCGGCGCGAGCACGCGCCAGACCTCGTTCATCAGCACGATGAACGGGAACCAGGTCGAGCGGCCGTCGGTGGTGGTCAGCAGGCGCGGCACATGCTCGACGAAGTCAAAGGCCGAGACCGACGCGAAATGGTTGTCGGGATACGGAATCGGATCGAGCACGACATTGGCGCTGCGGAACTCCACCTGCGGCGTGGACGCGAGCGGCCGGATGTCGACGCCGCACAGCTCGCGCCGGCCGTACGGGTTGCGTGGCGTGAGGCCGCAGCCGAGATCGAGGTGGCGGTCGGGCGTGGCGGGCGAAGCAGGCATGGCGTGATTCTCGCCGCTCGTCACGGCCGGCGCAGGCTGGCCGGAAACCCCGGCACGATGCCGTGGGTGTCGAGCGTGCGCCGCAGTTCGCGCGTCTGCCAGCGCCAGCGCCAGCGCTTGAACGGGCTCTTGGCCTCGTCCCACAGCAGCGCCGCGTAGCGCCACGCGGCGCGCTCGTGCAGGGCCGG
>Ga0307510_10000310_pt1 | contig 44982 bp, 64 predicted proteins | sample 12_EM_MG_FD_207224 | JGI IMG/M metagenome (GOLD analysis project Ga0307510, IMG submission 207224) | Populus trichocarpa ectomycorrhiza microbial communities from riparian zone in the Pacific Northwest, United States - 12_EM | ecosystem: Host-associated > Plants > Roots > Unclassified | place... | reverse complement strand
TGGGAAAACTTCGCCGGTCTTTTTGGATCTTTGAGAGGCGGGAGCCGAAAAGGACCATACGAAGGAACTTTGGACGCTGGGCATGGCAGAGTGTGGCAGGAGGGGGAAGTCCATGCGGATCTCGTGCGGGTGAGTGTTTAGAGAACTTTTAGGGATCCCATACTTAAACATTTCAGGACGCCAACGGATACTTTGTCTTTCGGTATATCCTCATTGATATCCCAAGTAAGTTCCATTTACACGCGGAAGTCGATGCGCATGCTCATCACCCTTCACAGGCTCGCAAAGCCGAAACCCCTTGCGGGTATTTGTTGAGCGCACAGACGGTGTTGGAGAGAACGAACCCGTCGTGAGATGGGACGCCCACTGATTATCGCTGTTGTTTCTGCATGTATTAGCTGTGGTACCTCTATTATAAACATTGCTCCTCATTCAACTCGAATCACCCGTGACTGAAGTGATGGGGGATCGATAGGTCATACGGAAGCGGAAGAACAAGATAGTACAAGTGGGCTGTCACGGCCACTGTCCCACATGTATTTCATTCACCAAACAGTTTCTGTACTCGTTTGAGCACAGAATCCTTGGAGGGATCTAAGCGACATCTATCTGTCGTGTTTTATACCAAGAAACGGCCCGATACGTACCATAGGGATGATCCTTTGATGGGATTTCGAGCAAAGCTGGAAAAGCTTGCTGATATCGGTCAACAGCGGGTCGAATTTTCTCTGCAATCTGTATTGGGGAAGCCTTTGAGTTGCGACGGGTGGAACAGGAACCGCACGTACGTGTTGATTGATGAGGAGGATGGCGATATCGTCCCGCTGTGTGTACTCAGTGAATGTAGCCTCGATAGTGTGAACTTCCGTCTCTGGGAAAACGAATTTGCGCCCGTTTCTGAGAAGATAGCGATAGCGTACTAGGCTCAACGACGAAGAAGTTCTTCTGGTCTTGGGTGACTTGACCAATCCCGGCTAGCAGAAGTCCAGTGATCGTATCCTACAATACTGAGGTGTCCGCGACAGCACAAGCTTCGGAAATGATTGACATACTTCATCTCCAATCGCTGCCAGTAAATTTCGGTCCTTGGATATGTTACTAGTCGCCATTGTCAATGCAACGCTGACTGCGGCGGCAGTTCAAGTTCGTCGAGTCCCCGAACGCGATCTTCCGCATTCAGCAACGGGTGATCTGAAGGCGTGGGAATATGACGGTCTATGCATCTACGCTCGTCTCGCCATGCAGGCCATATTTAATCGCCCTCCTTCCATAGCAGAAGACAGAGTCCATTATGCGTTGTATCCTCCGGAATCAGTCACCGATAGAACATCCGTAACATCCTTGGCCTTAGCCGTCCAAACTTTTGTGGAATCTCTCCTAACCGACTTCTTATGGCATCGTGACGCTTTCCAAGTCAAAGTCGTCCAGGACAGTGACCGATCTGGGTGGTTCCTGGAAGGTAGGATGAGGGTTGGAGATTCCATAGATGATGAATGGTGTCTCGTATGGCTACTCCGTGGAATTAGCGAAAAGTGGGACATTGCAATCAGGTAACTGAACCTCGACGCCATTCAATGGGGGCCTTTTAATATGTCATTTTGTAGCGTACGCGACTCCGATGGGGAGTTTCTGCTGATTGAGGCCGCAGACTCTTTGCCCTCATGGGTTGCTCCCTCGGTCGTTGAAAACAGGGTGCGCAATCTCTTCGAGCTCCTCGCATCCCAGGTGTTTTAAAATCCATTCATGTAGGTCTGGATCTACAAGACACACCTTCACCTTATTCCTCTCTCACACGTGTCCGCGCCTTCTAGCCGAAGACGCGGCGTCGATATTCCCGCAGATGACGACGAAGATATGAACATGGCAGAGGACTCACTGAACCTCTCTGACGCATTAAGACTTGTGCGAGACCCATTGGCTGACACACAAGCCCCCCAAAATGTAGAACAGACTGTGTGGGAGAGGATTGCAAGGTCAGATTTCGATTTGTTCTTATCTTGACGTAACCCTTATGTTTTCTCTGAAGGTATCCGAGCAGTCTATCACACCATGTTCACAAGGCTAAGGCATACTTGCCCGTTGACGTTGCTAAGACCCTCTCCATCAATCCCGCACTAGTTCAAAGAGCGGCGGAAGCGTTTTACACGCGAGATGCACTTCAATTACGTGTGAGGACCGTCTCTTACACCGTCTGATGTGTTCTCACCCATCACTTTAGGCAGCGCACAAGATGGCTCGCTTTCCTCCACAACCGGATCTTCTGCGGACCGTTCGGTTGACACGGACGGCATATGCTCAATTAGTCGGTCAAAAGTTTTTCCCACCCAAAGTATTCGGCCGCTGGCAAGAAAAGGAAGGGAGTCCACATTGGAAGTGGAAGGATCTGGGTTTGAAGATCGTGAGTGCTGTGCCTCTAGTAGTCTTCCCACTTCGGCTCAATCATGATGCAGTCCTGCGGGTTTGAGATGCTCTATCAGGAAAGCGGGGCACGGGGCCATAATTCCAACACTAGCCTTACTGACATGGATGCTGCTGTGAGTGAATGATGGGGTCGAATATCCTATGAGTTCTGGAAGGTTTGTCAACAGATTCAAGCGCGCAAGGATGCTTTACAGCGTGATCCAGAATACGTCAAGTATATCAAGAGTATTCAAGGGGCAGGTTATTTCCGAGGTGAAATCGAAGGATCACAACTTTGGAATGAACTTGAAAACGAGGCGTTGGAAGTTTTTCTTCAGAGTCGGCAGGAAGAGTAAGTCATATATCCACGCGTCACTTATATGTTCGCTAAAACTCTTGCCTGAAGCGACGCATCCCGCCCTTCGTTTACCTCTCGGGTGAACGCTGCGATTGCCAAGGCAGACGACCTCGGGCCATCACAGGATGTTGAGGATGCTGATGATTGGCTCACTGTGAGCGCAGAGGATTTCGACAGCGTCTTGCAGGAAAAAATGGGGCTCAATGTCATCCCGAACACCGGCCATGGGATGGATGTAGACCACTCTCTGCGATCAGAAGACGGGGAGGACGATATAAGTAAAGCCCAAGTTACCAAACTTCGAGACTTGGCGCATAAGGTCGATGCGTTTGTCTCTGGGAAAGGGGATGTCGAAGGGGCGATGTTTGAAGAGTAAGCCTTTGCATCTTCTCATATCATGGCTCACAGGAATCAACACACTTCTAAGTGAACAATCCTCAGATGAAGATGGGGGTGATTTTAGCGATGAGAAGGTTTCTGATTCCGATCCAGATTCTGATGATAATGAGGAATCCCCAAGCTCTGCCCGCCAGCATGCCTTGGAGAATCTGGTGCCCGGAATCGACCCTTCCGAATATGGTCGCATGCCTACATCTTTTTACGATCGCTCGCAACGTGTAGCACCTCCGAAGCCCGCGAGCGACCCCACAGAGTTCGAGGCTGTCGAGTCAGCGAAGGAAGGAAGCACACCTGCCGCCGGATCTAAACCTGTACGACCGCCCATACTTGCTCGCGATAGTTATGAGGGAGTAGATTCAGATGACGACACTGAAGAAGATGAACTAGTTGATGAGGAGGAAGAGGAAGAAAAGCCTCAACTAGTGGGTGAAATCGAGGTGGATATGGCCGAAGAGGAAGAGGAATTTTTGGAATTTTCAAGACAAACACTCGGAATATCCGACGATCAGTGGCAGCAAATCCTGCAGGAACGCAGGGACAAGGGAGGCAAGTCTCTGTGGCTATAACATTACTTCTCATTCACACTTTCGCAGCATTCATTCCTTCGTATATCACGGACGAAAGTCGCCCTCTAACAAATGATTCTATTCGCAAATCGGGAACTCCGACTACACCCCAATCAGTACCCCGCAATCCGGATACGGGACCTCGAAGGGCAAATCCGAATCTGGACTCGTTCGAAGCTGTCATGCGGGCCATGGACGAAGAGCTTGTCAGGTTACGACCACAAAATCTGTCGACTAGCTCAAGGAACACCTCTCTAGGTGATAACGGGAAAGGGAAGGCACGCGCACAAGGTGTGGAGGAAGACACGGACATAGAGACGGCGATGGACGCGGAACTCAAAGCCGCGCTGGAGCAGGATGACGAAGACGACGAGGAGGACTTGGATGCTGAAGGTAACATTGACTATAATCTGATCAAAAACTTTTTGGAGAGTTTCAAGAGCCAAGCTGGGCTATCTGGACCAGTCAGCAACCTAGCTGGGAGACTACAGCCTGGTTGGGGTCTGCCCAGAGATGATTCGTGATTCATAAATGTACCTAGATAAATTTGACCCTAACCCTACATTAGTGGTTAAAGCATTAACTAGAGCTCGCTCGACGGCTTGCAGAGGCGCATCCAACATGATCCATTCTGTTATCATCTGTGCGTTGAGTTGTCCTTCCGAACCTGTTTCCTTGTTGAGAGCTCCTCTCTTCGTACCCAGTCAACACAAGTGGCGTTCCTCGTCTTACGAAGTTCTACTCGCCCATCCAACAGTCTGCGCAAGCCATCGTCTCCAAGATATACTCACTAATAAGTACACGGCCACCTGGGTCATGCAACTTTCTCGAAGCACCCGAACTGGACGAGTTGCTCGGTCGGAAGGATGCCGATGAGAAACTACGTGTCGTGTACCGCAGCTACGCAACTCTCCACTTTGTCTTCGTGGTGGACCTATCGGAGAGTGAACTAGGCGTGCTGGACCTTATACAGGTACGGAACTGAAGCGTTCCTATCGTGAGAAGCAGGCCACGGCGCCCTTTGAAGGGTTGCTTTTACACGCTCGGATTATAGGTCCTTGTAGAGTCGCTCGATCGTGCTTTCGAGAATGTTTGCGAGCTCGACCTCGTATTCCATTTTGACGAGGTGCGACGCGTATCGTCGCGTGGGACTTTTTCGTTTTACTTTTCCCTGATGGATAAACCGCGCTCGCAGGTCCACCACATCTTGGCAGAAATCATTCAAGGCGGAATAGTGCTAGAAACGAACCTCGAGGAGATCGATAGCTCATGTAAGTCGTTTTCGAGTTGGGTTTAACGCCGTTTTGGTCTGCTTCTTCGCGCGTCGTCATTTGTACACAGCTGCTTGCAGCTTGGCAGTCTCTGGTCGTAATAGCTTCACTGCGAGATCGCTCATCCAACCGCGAAACTAGTTCACCAAGCCGCGGCTGCGCGGAAGCAATCCTTTGCTGCGGCTAACCCTCTCGCGATTGGCGTTGGAGGTGTAGGACCAAGGAGCACTGGCTTGCAAACGCCTCTGGGATGGCTGACCACCAAACTCACGGGCGTAGGTGCACGATGACTGACATCGCTACAAGTACTGTACTTTGCCCAGTGCCACGTAACGAGAGATGTCCACGCCGAAAATATGATATACAGAAAGAATTCAATCTCATTCGATTCGTAGTGAAATCCTATCGTCAACGAGATACTGATGAACCCAATAACAATGTCTTGGTATTCGGCGTGTACGAGGTTCAAGTTACGTTGGTGCTGGCGTGACAACTGAAGCTCCTTCAAAGCGGTTTAGTCATGCAGTAGCGGCATTCGATGTTCGGGTAAACGGAAAATACATACGCTTCTTCTTCTTCTTGATCGCCCCAACCCCAACTTTAAACGAGTCTTGTGACGCGGATGGACCGTACGACGACTGAGACCCGGCGGCCTGCGTGGGGATCAGAGCAGGCGCCGGTGTCGCGGAACTCCTCTGCCCTTCCGATGCCACTCCCTCAGAGGAAGCACCAAGCTGGTGCTGCAGTTCTGCCGCTGCCGTGGTGGTTGTGGTGGCAGCCGCGGCCTCCCTCTCGTGAAACATCTGGAACGGGTGCGCCGCCGTGGTCCGCATGGCGTTGAGGAGGAGCGCCGTATTTTGTTGCTTCTTCGGATGTGTCTGGGCCCTCTCCTTCTCCAATTTTTTGATCAGGTCGGGGTCCGCGTCTGGTAGGGGCTCGCCGGATGTGCCGGCAGCGCTAGTAGCCTGCGAGTCATCCGTCCCAGGCTGCTTCTTGTTGGCCTCGCCGCCCGCGCCGCCGCCAGCCCTCTCCATCGTCTCCGTGATGGGCCACGCAAACCCTGTCCTCGGTGTGTAATCGGGCTTGTACTTGCGCAGAATGTCCAGCGACGATTCCAAGGAATAAAGAGACGTCAGCTAGCCGAGCGACTACTCGTTAGCGTTAAAGAGGCCAAAAACACGAATCGAGACAAAAACGGGATCCTTGCCAATCTGTTGGACAAAACGGTATACATGTCGGGGGACTGGTATATCCTGTTGTTGATGATGAAGTACGCCTGCAAGGGGCGAGCTAAAGCAGGAAAGAACGCGAAAAAGTCAGACATGTTGGGAAAGTAGATCCCTATAATTGCGGCTTACTTTCCTCGGGAGACAAACGCTCTCGCTTGTGAATGATGAAGAGAGACGGCGGTTCAGCATGCACGACTGCAAACTCGACCCCAACGAAACGTCTGAAATAATTACAATGGATCGACCTCAAAGCGACGGTACATCACTCACTTGAGTTCCTCTGCTTCGTTACTTATAGGCACGCCAATATGCATCGTCTGCATTCGTAATACTTGGTTGTTGCTCTGTTTATCGTAGAACATGGAACTCGCGAAGTAGTCAAATACATTCTCTATGGTCAGGGGCCCGTTCGCCTGAGATCCTCAGTTGGAAAAGGTCAAGGACGAGAAGACCTCAGTACGACTGACTTGTATCCATTCGTGCCAAATGAAAAATCGATGGGAATAGTCATCTTGAGGGTGCAAGTCAGTCAAGTCCATGATCGCGTTGGCAAACGGCCCGCCGGCCATGTCCGGACCCGAAATATCCTTCTGTCGGTCCCACCCAAAGTCCTTGAAGATAGCGTTCAATTCAACCTTGATACACTGCTGAGTACATGTACCGACGATTCACACAACACAATCAGTTTTGTACATTATCTTTAGTCCCTATTCAGGACAGTCTATTTGTACCTTATCATCCTTGACTGTCCGTTCAGAAGGCGACCCGAGACGTCAACCCGTCCATTTCCCTCTCATAACAGCGATGGCGACTTATCACGTATGCGAACTCAGCCATAAAGTCCTGAGAGTCACGCTCAACTCGCAGAGGACCAGTCGATGCGGATTTGACGTCAAGTTTACCAGTGGTGACAACCCCGTAAGACGTTTTGACGTGCGAGCTGTCTTCATCCTGAAACTCAACTCCAGGAAGGTCAACCGTGTCCCGCAAAAATCCGATAGCAACACCCGTCGCGCCGATCGCTTTGCAGTGGCCAAAAGCCTCCCTAACGTATTGAACAGCTCTTCCATTTTTGGCCAGCTGGCTGATATGGTGGCCAGAAGGAATATACAGTGCATCAAAAAGCGTTGAGCGCTGTCCCTCGAAGTGATGGTCGGCTTTGATATGGTCGTTACCCGAGGCACGAATTTCACCACGATGTGGGCCAATTATGAAGGTCTTGGCCTTCGCGCGAGAGAGGGAACTACACAGAGCCTTCACCTCATCGAGATTGAAACCGTCCGCAACGAGGATGGCAATGCGCCGTGCGGCAACGGTGGGATTCTTGGGGTTGTAGTACACCTGCGAGAGTGGTTTACTAGTTTTCCCATGATTATCCCTTCCGGGCTTGTCAGGAACGGTGCTGCCGACGTTCGACGCAACCTTTTTGGCCATCTCGTAGTCGATGCAATTGAGAACCTTCGTGTACGTTTCGTATACAATTGGGTCGTCGCAGTGATCAAGCTCAAACGAGATGGCGTCGATGAGATGCTTCTTCTCGTAGGGAGCCAAAGAATTAAAGAAGAGCTGAGGTTGGTTATAGTGCTCCTGGAATTTCTTCCCGCGGATACGTTCCTTTATACCCTCAACCTTAGAAGGATGACTACAACGAAGTTAACCCAGAGCCTAGGTATTGGCGATCGCCAACTCACGTATAATATCCACCCTCTTTGGGCGGCACCGGTGGGAAGACCTCTTTCCGATTAGGCCAATAATTCACAGTGCCTGCGGTGATACGATGTCTCATCTTCCCGTCACGCTGGTGATTGAGAACTGGGCAGACTGGTCGATTGACGGGAAGCTACTGGTGGTTGAGGGATCAAGCAACTACAGGCATACCCTGATGAACATACCTCTTGCCAGTTCACGCCCAGACGGGAAAGCTGGGTGTCAAGGTAGGAAAAGTTACGCCCTTGAAGGAGGGGATCATCGCTGAAGCCGATGCCCGGGACGACATTGGAAGTGCAGAACGCGACTTGTTCAACTTCTGGGAAAAATTCTTCTGGGGTACGATCCAGAACCAACTCCCCGATTTCTTCGAGAGGAACGAGTTCTTCGGGCCAGATTTTGGTTGCGTCAAGGATGTCGAAATCGAAGTCATTTTCCTTCGAAGCTGGAATAACCTGAATGCAGAATCTCCACTTGGGGAAAACCCCGCTTTCTATGGCTTCATACAGGTCTTTTCGGTGGAAGTCTGGCAAATTGTGAGGCATTTCCAAAACAATAAAATTAGCAACGTCAAAACCCACCAGGGTCCTGACCGGAAATTTTGAGAGCTTCGTCCCAAACCAGGCTGTGAACTCCGAGTTCAGGAATCCAATGGAATTTCACAAAGAACTGCTCTCCCGTGAGCGTGTAGAGGGTAAATGTATTAACGCCGAAGCCCTGCATCATCCGGAAGGACCGCGGGACCCCTCGATCAGACATGGCCCACATAACCATGTGAGCGGCTAGTTGTGAGAGGGAGACGAACAAATGAGAAAATCCAAAACCAGGAGGGGAGGTGAACCTTACATTCTGGCTGCAGGCCAACGAAGTCCCAAAAATTATTGTGCGCCGTTTGGCCTTGCGGCACCTCATTATGAGGTTCGGGTTTAACGGCATGAACAAAGTCAGGAAACTTGATCGATTCTTGGATGAAGAAGACGGGAATATTATTCCCGACCAGATCCCAATTTCCCTCCTGCGTGTAAAATTTGGTAGCAAAGCCACGAACGTCTCGAACGGTGTCCTGAGACAGAAGACATCAAGTCAGCATAGAACGAGTTTGAAAGTTGAGAACGTACAGCACTACCACGAGAGCCCTGCACCGTGCTAAAACGTACAAATACGGGGGTCTTACGTGACGAATCGGTCAAAACGGGGGCGCAAGTGTATTTGGATGCTCGATCGTCGTGGACTTTGAAATAGCCGTAGGCACCTGTCCCACGAGCGTGGACAATGCGCTCTGGGATGCGCTCGTGATCGAAGTGCATGATCTTCTCACGTGCCAATTGATCTTCCAGGAGATGTGGCCCAACATGAGTGCCGTCTGATATTTTCAACCTATGAATTTCGAATGAGGGACGCCAGGAGCTCCTGTAATTCTGTCAATCACCAGTTGTCGGTGTCGGAAATCTTCACACCCTGGTCGGATGTCAAATAGTTGAGGTTGCCTTGGGCGGGGTCAACTACGTCACGCCCGATATCTGTTGTCTTGGCAGACTCGGTTTTACCGGAGGCTGTAACTTGGATAGAGGCCATGGTCGTGGTCGTGGAAATAAGAAAAGGGGACGACGGAGTAGGGGCAACATTTAAAGGGGGAGGGGAGAGGATGCAAATGGTGACGCGCATACAAAGACTCCTCATGATCTCATCTCAGCGTCACGCTCCATAAATAAAACGATGCAACTTCCATTTCTGTAGGGTAGAAACCAAATTAGGGCAATCAGACACTGCATGGAGTAAAGGTACGACAGCGCAAGTCCAAACCAAGAAAAGTTAACGAGAAGACAAAATAACATGGATAAATTGCATCCGTAGTCCTGGTAAACAATCAAGACTCGGCATGGAGGACACCACACCACCCAACATCCCTCTGTTAACGTGATGCGATGGACAACCTACGTCGAGGTCGCCATCCCTTCGTTGACAAACGCAGAGAAGTGGCAACCAGCTCCAGGTGGCAGGACGGGCTGCAAGGGTAGGGGATCAAGGTGACTCATGTGCTAAAGGAACGGGGGATGGGCGTCATTGGCGTGTGCCACATGGAGTGTGTGTTAGGTCTTACCGTGATGTAATTCGGTAACGATCAACCAACCTTCTACTTGACGTCGTTGCAATCGCAACCTGCCTCGCGCCCAATGCGCCCCTTACCGCACTTCTCGCACCAAGCTCTGCTGCCAGCAGTCACACCAATGGCGGGCTTTGAGACTCGTGATGATGAATCCGAATACACTGACGAAGATGCCTGGTCTCGATGTATAGCGGTACGGTGGCGTTGGAGATCATGCTTGCGACTGAAAGGGCGCTTGCAGCTACTATGAGGGCAAATGTATTGTTTTACTCTCTCTGGATTGTGAGTATCCATGTGTGTCTTCAAATTGAAGGCACGGGCGAAGGCTAGCAGGAAGACTGAGACAGTTAAAAAAAAAAATCGAACGGATATTCCTCACCACGACCACAGTTGGGGCATTGGTGTGCTTTGGATCCCGTGTGAGTCTGTTTGTCCGATGCATGAACAGGGAGGACCGCAGGAACAGTGGGAGTAGAGAGTTGTTGGCGAGGAAGAGAGAGGTTGTCCGGAGCAATTCCGAAATGGGGCTGACGGGATTGAGGGGGGCCGTAATCAGACTGGGCTTTCGTCATACGGAGGGGTGGGGAAGGCGACGGGGTAGGCGGCAGTGCTCCGAAAGAAGGCAAGTCATTAAAGGCGGGTTGGTACAAGGGGTCATGTAGGGTATCGACGCCACCGTACTCGGAGCTGACTCTAACGTTGTGAAAAGCAATGTCCAATGGCATTGAATAATTCGATGCAGGGTATCCGTATGAGTATTCGGAAGCGGCGAGGTCGTAACCAGACTCGGTCGAGTGAGTGAACACCGAGGGTGAGGTGAAGACGGGGGTGTTGCCACGGAAAGTAGAGAAGGGATCTTCGGGATGCACAGGTAGTTGGACGGACCCTTCAAATTCTAATTCCGCGAACTCGCTGTCGAATGACTCGGGAGGAGGAGCGTCGGCTTGAGGGAGTGGAGCAAAGAATGGGAGGTCTGCTTTCTGAGATTCGCCGAGGAAGGACCACAAAGAATCTCCTTCGGTGGACATGGTGAGTTATATGTATTATGACTAGAGGCCGTTTTTGAGTGGGGCGAAGGGAGAGTGGAGAATGGAGAGTGGATAAGGAGATGGATGAGAGGGATATGAAAGAGGAAGAGTCGACGTGGTCTCTGCGAGATGAAATGATGAACGAAAGGTGGGTGTTGCTGCGGAATCAGCCACCCTGTGACGGTGTGACCATGTGACTAACTGAACGAGACGACAAATTGGGACGAAAACCTGTGCACGGCCATTTCCGGAGGAGCGTAAGCGAGTGGTAGAGATCGAGCCGCCACTCATTTCCCACACCCCTATCACACCTACTGTACGGCTCTACGGCTAACTCTTTCGCCGATACCCGACACCTTAAACACAGCATGACGTTGCCTTCATTACCATATCCAGTTGCATACACGTCCATGACATTCATGATCACCCAGGTGCTTGTGTCTGTAACACCCTCACGCCGCTTTCCGTCGATTCCTGTCCTTGCGAGCCTTCTTTGGGTCGTTGCCAACTTGGGGCTTGCTAACGGATCACAAACATCCCTTCATACATGTTTGGAGAGGGTCCTAGACCATGTCAACTACGAACATGAAGACAGCCTTGAGGTTGCAGTGAGTCGAAGGGAAAGCACCCTCCCTACTGTACAAGGGGAGAACGCACGATCCTTCATGCCTTCATGTTCTTAAAAAGCTCAGTATGTCCCCGGCCGCCGCGCCACACCGCCTCTTGTCTGGCAGCCGAGCGTCAATCAAAACAAGCCGAGGACATTCGCGAAACTTCTCATCCGCAGCAGCAGTACACGATAGATCGGACAGAGCCCCATATGGCTGGCGTGGCTCGTATTGATACATTACATTTATACACTCGTCTAGAACGTTAATATCGATGTGTTTGATATCCATAAGTGTCCCTCTCAGATCATGCGATAAATCGCTGTTAGCGTGTTTCAAACACACCTCATAGTCGTAAATAAAGTCCGCGTTATCGGGTGAACGAAACGAAAGAAAAAACATTTCATGTGTGGAATACGCTTTTGCATGGTCGCCTAACCTCGGAAGGTGCAGCAACTATAAGTAACAAGGACGCGTAAGTCTTTGATGTAGGCGCAGGGTAGAGGGGGGAAACCGGACCTGATCAGGTATGGGACAAGAGAAGCAAACAAAAGACCAACGGCTGCCCACAGGAGAGACAAACCAGAGCCGCTTGAGACTTCAATCCCTAAAGGGATATTCGTCGTGTTTAGAATAAGGCTATTCACAGACTCTGACGTGTTGATGGCAGAAGTCCATAGCGAGGCTGCTGTCAAAAGGAACACAGTTGCGAGCATAGCTAGGCATGCCGATGCAAAAAATGCTACTGTGCGTTTGAAGACGCCACTGAGAGAGTAGTTATTAGCAAAGGGTGGTACCAGGTAAAATGGGGATAAGATATCGGGCGCACATCACTAATGCTAAGAATGCGCAAATTGTTCCAATGAGGATGAGATAGGAAGCCGAGCGCGTGTGGTTTCCTATCGAATCGCTCTCGAAAGTGGATGTTTGGTTGATGATAAAGACCGTCAATGCAGTGTAGTTTGGAGACATGTCGGCGAGGAGCGCTTTATACGGCAGATACCTGTTTGCCATGGTGGTGTTCGTGCAAGTTCCAGCACTGTTGTTGAGGTATCCACAGTAAGAATAGAGCCCAAATTTGTACTCTTGACGAATCCCAGCCCCCGCACCCAGAGGTGCGGACGCGTTGGTCGCGTATAAGCCGGTGATGGGATCACCCAACCCTTGAGCTAACGCTTGTCTGAAACAGACGTGAGGTGACGGCCGATAGTTCGACATTGGTCACGAAACCCACCCATATTGCGACACGTTCATCTTTGCCTGGACAAACCAATGCCGATTCGACCATGTTGTAAGCAGAGAGGCATGAATCATGACATACCATCGCTATTCCGCGAGGAACGGAGGAAGTATTAATTTGGCCAACCTTGGGGGAAGAGAAGATGAGATAGGAAGCGATAGAAGATCCAAGCGAAAACTGACGTGTACAAAGATGAGTAGCATAACTGCCGCAAAGCTGGATGGAGTTGGCAATCGCCAGACGAGGAACGCAGTGAAAACACGTACGAAAATAGGGTGGCGAATCCTACGCATATCTCTCCTCTTAACTTGAATTGCTGTAGCATGGGGGCCATGGTATGAAAAGCGAGGGTATAGATGGACAGGCAACGCGGGGCGTAGGATGCCTGTATATGCGAAAGTGCACGCACTCAACACGTTTTTCTTGTGAGCCGACAGGAACACGTGATGGGAAGTTGCCATGTGGCTTTCTTCCCCTGAGCGCTGAAGCTGAAACGGCCGAGCCCACAAAAACGATAGCCGCGTATCCTTCGGCTCTGGGGCAAAGGCCTCGTCTGACCCGTTGGCAACTGTCCTTCAGCCTCTAAACAAGTTCGTTCTGCTCGACAAGGACAGCGATGTCCCATTCTCCTCTCCCATATTCCAAACCCCTCGATATCACTTTGCTGGATCCAAGTCAGAGCTTGCCGAGAATGACCGAGAACGACAACCTAACCAAGTCTGCTTCAAACTCTCCTAGGGAGATAGTCCGGAGAGTCGTCGAGCGAACTTCAGACAAACTAGGAAAAAGCATTTCCGTTGGGTCCAAGCATTCCCCAAAGCTCCAACATCCTAGCCTGCACGGTAGTCCCAAACATGTTGTTTCGCAGAGCCGAAAGGGCAAAGAACGGCAGACCGCTAATACTAGCGATGTTGAAGGTAGTTATAACACTTACTCCTGCTGTGTAAATTCTTGAAGTAGATTTACGCCCTTCTAGATGGCACTGCTAGGGCGCAGGTGGCGGACAATGAGCCTTCCTCTGCTTCTCCCAGTCCGGAATCCTCTCCGACGAAGCCAGGCATGGGTGATGAATCACCGTTCATTCGTCCTTCGTCTCCGATTCAGCCGCGATCCCAACTTTCGCTCCCAACATTCCAGGGTGACACTTCGGCAGGTGGCTTATTGTTCCTTACCAACCTATATCTAACACGTTATTGGCATAGATACGCGCCGGAACTCAAACTCTTATCCAAGCACTGCAAGCCCTTCCGCTGATCGATGATCCGGAGATTGACGATGAACTTATGAGCCCTGGCATGAGTCCACCAGAGTCAGACAGCGATGATGAAGGGAAGCATGGTGAGTCATCACTGCCTTTCGTACGCTTTGCGAGCTACAACGCTTCTTAGCAATGACTCTGGCGTCATCTATTCACACGATTCATCGCCCTGTGGCCCGGTCTCGTCGAGGGCAATTGTTGGATAACACGTTTGCAGTTGATGATACGCCAAGGGACCAAACTGATTCGTCCACTGGTCAAGATCAGCTGCAGAGGTCAATGATGTCCGACGAAGATACAGATGCGGATGACTTCGAACTTCCCAGGTCGCTTGCAGCCAGTCGTAGAGTTGGTAGTCGGAAAGACAGACAGATTGGACTGTCGCCTGTTTTAGAACACGCTTCTCCCAAGTTTGCTATGCGACATCACATAGAGCGCTCGGGAAGCATGTCGACTTTCCAAACTGTGAAGCCGAGCAGGCGGGCTCGTTTGGCAGAGAAACTCGCCGAGGTGTTTGAGATTGCTGGCATAAACGAGGTCATTGCAGGTGGGTATTACATCTACTTCTCTGGTAAAACGTTCCTGACAGCCACTTCCTCAGAAATGCCGTGTTGGTTGATGCGCTCAGTTTGTGAGTATCCCTGCGATCAATTTGCGCAGGGTTAAATTCAATTTGTGACAGTGCTTCAGGGGTACATTTACCTGACCAATTCCTACCTCTGCTTCTTTGCGCACATGCCATCCAGAGAAGTCAGTTTCACGTGATAATTGTCTGTCAATTGTCCAATAACTTTATTTTATAGGATCAAATACTTAAATCTGGGTCGCTGCAAAAGAAGGCACAGCGGACAAAACGCTGGATTAAACACTGGTTTATCTTAAAGAATGATACCCTCTCCTGGTATCAATCCTCTGCTGTGAGTGTTCAGAGTTCAGAGGCTCTAGTGTCTACATTTCAACTTAGGATTCCTTAGGACCCTTATTTCCCACGTGGCATGGTAGATTTGAGATACGCCATAGCTTGTGACCCACACCAAGAAAAGGATATTCGCCTTCGAGCAAACAACAAGACCATTTACCTGTCTGCAGATTCCGTTCCTAGTAGAGCTGAATGGGTCAAGGCGATTCGAAGGGTGATATTCAAGGCGCAGAATATGGGTGACAGTGTCAAGGTGCACTCGCTAAGTTTCCATGGGCCCTCCACGTCTAACACACCTGACACAGATAGCAATCCCCTATTCTACAATCATCGACGTGGATAAATCGAGCGCTCTTGACTTCCGTGAAACCATCGAAGTAAAGGTGGTCGACGGGAGTGATGACCTTGCAGTTGATTCATACTTCTTCACGTATTTTCATGATATATCGGCGGCACTCGAACAGATCCGAGATGCCATTGCATCTACACGGCGTTTTGTTCCAGATGCGGATGAGTCTGTAAACGCCGAACAACTCATAGACACCACTGTTTCCCGATCTACTCCCACGTCTCGCACCGGAACTTCGGAACATCTACAAACTTACCCTGATACCACTCCTAGATCCTCTCCTTCATTCCGATTGTCATCACTCCTGCGTCCTTTCCAAGAACTCCCTCTTGGTCGGGCCGTAGTTTCCCCAGGCCAGCCGGATGAGCACGAGGAATTCACTCACGTTGAGAAACGGGACAATTTGTCATTTGTTCCAATTTCTCTTCCACCTACGCCTTCGGACATCCCCGATGCAAGCCACGCGAATGAGATCGCCCAAAGCCATCCCACTCTCAGGACCCGCCTCTCTGGTACCGCCATACCCTCTAGCCACACGTACCCTCCTTTTACTGAATCCCCTGTACAACTCAATCAAGAACATTCGTTGGCAACAAGCTGGGTATCTGTCCCTTCATGGTTGCGGGTGTCGCGAAGAAGCCTGAGCAATACGTCGGGTGCAGGTAGTCAACAATCCATGATTCCCAGTGAGGCCAAAGCAGTCACAGAGGTGTTTTCCTCTGGAGCCCACCAGTCTAGTACTTCGAGCCATGGCACGGAACTTGGATTCAGTGTCTTGGAGACACCAGACTCCACTATTGACCCCGAGATGGTTGAAAAGTTCCAAGCGTCATTCGCATTTGACGACAAAGAAAGACTTTTTGGATGTCAGTGTTATTCATTGGATTATGCGGACACGAGTTGAAGAGCTGATAATTAACAGATTTTCCTGGCTACCTCTTTCGCGTTCTTCCCGTATTCGGTCGTCTTTATATTTCATGCAATTATCTATGCTTTAAATCTAGTGGGACTCTGACTTCGAAGACGAGGGTGAGGTGTAATCTGCCGGTGACTGACAGGTGATGACTGATTTTTTATCAGATGGTCCTTCCCATACGTGATATCCTGTCAACTGAGACTTCAAGGGCATTCCGCTTTGGCCATTACGGTCTTGTGGTCATAGTCAAAGGTCACGAGGAGCTCTTCCTCGAATTTAGTCAACAGGACCGCAGGTCAGCCTTCATCAGTGTCCTCGAAAAGCAGATCGAGGACATGCGAAGACGCCAGGCAGATGCTGGGCCAGTCGTTCCCACCGTTGGTGGCCGTGACGCTCTCCTGCTAGAAGAACTTGGAACTCATGCTCCGCTTCGAGAAGATGTAGACCCAAGACCTCCTCCGGAGAACATGAGTGATTCGGTCCCCGCCGTAATGTTCACGTCCACATCGTCAACGTTCCTGACGTTCAAACCTGAAAAGTCGCTGCACTTTACTTTTCTTACGATTGGATCTCGCGGGGATGTTCAACCTTACGTCGCACTTGCCAAGGGATTACTCGCAGAAGGACATCGTGTACGGATCGCTACTCACGGCGAATTCAAGAGTTGGATCGAATCTGTGAGCGGGGGTTGTTAAACGTTGACGCATCACTGACAAACCCCAGCACGGCATCGAATTTGGCTACGTAGGGGGTGACCCCGCCGAACTAATGCGCATTTGCGTAGAGAACGGAACGTTCACGATTGCATTCCTAAGAGAAGGGGTGACAAAGGTGAGGTCATTGCAGATATCTGCTGCAACTTGTGTTTTGAACGAGGCAGTTCCGAGGGTGGATTGAGGACCTCTTGAAGACGTCATGGGAAGCATGTCAGGGCACAGATGTCCTGGTGGAGAGTCCTAGTGCCATGGCAGGATACCATATAGCTGAGGCTCTCCGTATTCCCTACTTCAGGGCATTCACCATGACATGGTCGAGAACAAGGCGAGTTTCTCACACATGAAGCTGACTTCATCTCATACTCATATCACTGACAGAGCTTATCCTCATGCCTTTGCCGTTCCCGACCACAAAGTGCGTAACTAGTCTGATCGTAAACGATGCCCCTGACCTGTTTGTAGATGGGCGGCAGTTATAACTATATGGTATGTCCTTTCCATGTGATGCACCATCCTCTGTCATTAATACGAAAACAGACGTACGTGATGTTCGACCAAGTTTTCTGGAGGGGGACAGCTGGGCAAATTAATCGATGGCGACGCAATACCCTGGGGCTTCCTGGCACATCGTTGGATAAGATGGAGCCACATAAGATACCCTTTCTTTACAACTTTAGCTCAACGGCCGTCCCTCCACCTCTAGACTGGCCAGAATGGATCCGGATAACGGGTCGGCACCTATCTTACCTTTTGTATGCCCCCCACTGACCGTGTCATAGGGTACTGGTTCTTGGATGACGCTAATGTCGGATCCAAGAAATGGGAGCCTCCTGCGGATTTAATTAAATTCATTAGCAACGCACGCAAGTCCAAGAAGAAACTTGTATATGTCGGCTTCGGAAGTATCGTGGTGTCCGATCCGAAGGGTATGACACGCACCGTTATCGATGCCATCATGCGGAGTGGTGTGCATGCCATTCTTTCCAAGGGTTGGTCCGACAGACTGTCGAAGAACACGGCAGAAGCAACCGAGCCCGAGGAGCCGCTACCCCAGGAGATCTATCCCATCTCCTCCATTCCCCACGACTGGTTGTTTAAGCAGATAGATGCCGCGTGTCACCACGGCGGCGCAGGATCGACCGGTGCGAGTCTGCGAGGTGTGTAATTTTTGCCTCCTACATCCGTGTGCTGAGTTCTCCTATCAGCTGGGATTCCAACCATTATTCGACCTTTCTTCGGTGACCAGTTCTTCTGGGCTGATCGTGTGGAGGCTCTCGGCATTGGCACTGGCGTTCGCAAGCTGACTGTAGAGAATCTCGCCGAGGCCCTCGTCACAGCCACGACAGACCAGAAACAAATTGATCGGGCGAAACTTATTGGCGAACAGATCCGTGCCGTATGTGCTTTTCTCAGGAAGGGGTTTCTAGTACTCACTACCACCACATAGGAAAACGGTGTGGCCACCGCCATTGAAGCCCTCTATCGAGACTTGGAATACGCCCGAACGCTCATTAAACGACCGGGTGCGCCCGAAGAACGCACAGATGAGATCCATGATGCCGAAGATGCAACCATACGAGAGAGGGGGTCACCCTCTTCACCTCCCAGCACATCTGAAACTCGCTCTGGGGGAAGCTCAACGGGAGGCGGGCCCCCTAGTGAGGACTGGAGCGTCGTTTCTGATCTAGATGACCTGCACTCCTCCGTTGGCTCCTCTCTTAACGGGAAGGGTGCGAAGCCCCCGAAACGCAATAGTCTCACCGCCGCCATGCTATCAGTCCTACCGGATGCACTCACTTCCCCTGGCCATCGCCGCACACGGTCGGTTTCCTCCGTATCGGGAAGCCCACCGTAGGGCTTGTATCGATGTCCGATCAGCATCTGTTACCATGTCTTGCATGCATACTTTCCACACCTTTAATAGATTCTATTAATTCGGAGCATTGGGTGGTCTGCATATATGTACCCAATGTAGACGTATGCATCACTGTACATTAACGCCATTGTAGTGATCATCGAATATACGCTTGCTAAATTCACCAAACGTCTCTGTCTCACTGATGGGCTGGTTCACGTCCGGTTGCATGAAAAGGGCAAATGTCTCTCTGGAGACGTGCAAAGCACCATCACCCGCACCCACGCGGACGCAATGGGGAGTCGCCCGCAACCTGCCTGCAGTCGCGAGTTGGAGTGCCTCACCCGTTTGGAATGCGAGACAGTCAGGGGGTATGGTAACCTTCGTCAATTCACCACCACGAGTCCGGATGTAGAGCCCGGAGGAGGGTGAAGGTGAGGGAACCACCTTTGGAGGGGCCCCAAATGTGTGTTGGATGTACAACGCCTGTCACATCGGAAGCAAATGGCACCATCACCCTCGAATCACACTTGAGACTGGAGGGAACCTACCGAACACAAGCCGGTGAGGAGTGAGTGATCGACATGAAAACCGCACCAACTGTCAATCGGCTCGTCCTCTGCAGGTAGTGGACTTTCGGGTGACGGTGGGAAGTAGTGGAGGAGCCGGGCTTTGGTGGTTTGAGCAGAACTGATCAAGTTGGATAGGGAAAGTGAAGAGTCTGTTAGGTATGAAGAGGCGAATGGCTGGCAAGCTCCCGCAAGCTTGACACCAATGTCAAACACAAAGCTAGAAGGACGTCGGAGTTGGCTGAGCAGAACAGGTAACGTAACGCACGACCCGAGGTCCTTGAAAGCAAGTTCGAAGCCCTCGAAGCCCTTCTCATCCTTGGGCCCTGCGATACTCAGAATTAGACACCGCTTATGGGACAAAAAGGCAAGAACTGACATATATTGGTACCGTAATACTCCGGATATGCCTCGCGAAGTTGGGGTGGGACGGACGGCACGTCAACAATGGGGTTTGCATAATAAGAACCTTTCAAGGTGTCTGCTCGATTATTGTGAGAAGTATTTCCTGAAACCGGGGTAATGACAATACCGGGTTTGCCATTCATGATCTCCTGAATCGTGGGTCACTCATGGCCCGGGGGCCCAGCTCCGAGCGTGCAGTACGACGGCCACGCACCTTTCCATGGGACCACCCAAAGCTGATGACAATTAGCTGGTGATAAGGGTGAACCCTAATTCGAACCTGTATCGGCTTTTCGCATCTGCGTAGTTTTCTCGGGCAGATTCATCGAGATGGGCAAACACGTGCGCAAGTTTCAATAGCCTTTCCCTAAGCTCTGGGTATTTCGGAGGAAGGTCGCGGACGACGATGATTCCAAGACAATCCGGACCCGAGCCGAAAGCCTGCTCTGTGTGGGGGGACGCGAGATGGATTGGGAGCTTTGGCACAGTATACAATACTGACACACCTATAGATTGTAAGAGGGTTGACGGAGCGGTGAGAAGGGATGGATATGATATTGAGACGGGAGCTTTAGACCGCGTTGAATGATTCGGCGAGCTAGCCATTAGGCGACGTCTAGGGAAGCTGGCAAGGGCAACTAGTCGGGGTACCAAGTAAGGAGGGAACATGTACGGTATTGATGGGCCTCGTGCCAAGGGAGACACAAGTGTGAGCCTCGAATGAGATGATCAGGTCATGCGCGCCATGATGGATCGAATGCCCTCCCAGTCAGTTTTTTTTTCTCCTCTGTCTTTTTTTCTCCCTTTCCTCTGTTCATCTCTCCACAGGCCGCAGTATGTGTCACGAAAAACCCTCGCCATAAAGCGAGGTGATTCAGAGATACTCACCCGCAACGACGTCCAGTATGCGTTCCTCTACCACGTCTTCAACGACAAGACCTTGGCATTCACAGATGAAACTCCTGGTAAACCACCGACCAAGGTCAAATTTTGCGATCTCTATGTACATGCCCTCTACAATTCGGCCAAATGTTCCAAAGTCATGAGAGATAAGATGCTTGAAACCCCAGCCTTTGCTGTGGAGTTCGCAAAAATATCTCTACTGACGAACGTAGGCAGGATAAATACAACTATGGCTTGTGGGTGCTGTTGGTACCTCACGACCTAACCTTTTTGTTGACATCAATGCCCTTTTCTAGTCTTTCCCGAGATGAAAACCGCATTACGAAGTTATCACCCCGTTCCGTCCCTACAGAAGACGGATGGAAATGTACAGGACGCTCCTAGGATAAAGAACTGTCTCAAGGCGGCTTTCTTACCCGGGGAGCAGAAGTCAGCACCTCCCTCTACCCCTGCTGATATCCTTGCCCGCGCGGTATGAACTTGAGTTCAAGTGGTCGCACACACGTGTATTCACAGTCTGACGTTTAGAAAGCTGGCCATATCCCTCCAACCAGTGTTGTCAACTTGACATTTGTCTTGGTCAATTATTCCTCCGTGAGTAACTACGTACTCCTGCATCACTCATCTGATAAGGGAACAGTCCTTAATGCCTATCCACTTTGAACCAGATGTGGAATTCGTAGATCTCTTCCTCCCCATCAATATATCCTCGGCTGCTCGCGCGAAAGCGTTTCTGTGGATGATATTCCACTATCATGAGGGTCCCGATGTCCCGAACCCTTTCGCCGACGATCATGCTAGTCGCAATCCTGGTAAAGTACCATGGCTACATCGTCTGTCGAGAGAAGAACAAGCGCAGGAAAACATCGACCCACCTGAAGAACTGGAGTGGGGCAGGAAGATGGCACAGGCTAGGAGCCGCTTTCTGCAGGAGTTGGTCGCTGGGGGTGAACTCGACAAAGCAGCAAGGACACTGTCTGGCTCGTCTTCGCATGGTTCGTTCTTTGTGCTATCCCCGCTATTAATGTACGGGACATCTGTTTGACGCGTTTGTAGATGCCGAATCTTCCTCGGCCCGTCGACCTCGTGCTCAGCAGTATTATGCATTGGAAGGGACTAAGACCACCTTTCACCACTACGTCCCTACAAATGGAGGCAAGATTAAGCCGAGTCAGCCACTGCCGTTGACAGGTTTGGTCCTTTTCTGTGTCTTCCTACCGACTAGTTGACTATACACATAGTAGTCAACGCCAGCGTACGTGCCAAGGAGCAATGGTTCGAGCACCGAGATGATTACTCCTTGCTACGTCGTTGAGTCCTCCTACCGGCCATCCTCGCACCGTTCTGACTTTGTACTTCAGAATCATGGCTCCGTATGCAAAACATTGACCCACTCGCTGATTCGGATGACGAGGGCCTGGATGACCATGCTAGGTTGGACTACCGTAGGTGCTCTCCAAAAGGCCTACTGTCCTTTTAACTGACAGTACCTTGCTAGAGCGCCGCTTGCACGTCTTGGACTTGTTTAGACCGCCATCAACGCCCTCTCGGTTCCCCACTTCAGGATAACGTTTTCCTCCTCATCATCGTGTTTTTTGTTTTGGTATCTGCTAAGATCTGGTATGGGTGTATAACGCTCTTCTTGGAGGGTGATGGGCTTGCCCACGTGACAGCCGGGGAGATGTGCAGAAGCTGAGCTGTCAGCGACTGGTTTCGCTTTATATGACCGTGGTATTGTTGGTTCACCGCTTAGAATGTTGTAGCCTGTTTTCCCGCAAAGTTGTTTGGTAGTTGTGTAGCTTACCTGCATGTATTATGCTGAACCTCTGAACCACAACTTCCAAGAAGTCATGATCGGGTTCTCGAATCATTTAGTCAAGTATGCTAGCGGGGTGTACACGCAAGAGAACACTGCATGCATGCAGATACATTATACTGGGCCACATGCTGAGCAAAGCAAAGCAACTACATGGCACAGCCGTGCAGGAGGAAGTGAGATATGGTGTGAAAGTATGAGCTGTGTGCCAGGTCCTGCGGGGAGGGGCCTACAAACTTACGAATGTACAGCCCTCTCATCGCAATAAAAGTACATAAATAAAAAACACTGACGATTGCAAAGGGATGTCCGTTCGATACATATCTCCGATCTACCTAGCACAACAGGCAGATGAAAGTGTCCAAAAGATGTGAACCAATCAATCAAATGAAACGATCAATGCGCACGTCGACTCCCCAATGAAACGGGGAGAAAGGTATCAGAACGCACCCGGTAGTGCGAGGATGGGATGAGCGAACCCATCACGCGCACGTTTGGGTAATTCGGCGGGGGCACTGATTCGCCTCGCACGGCGTTCATCATCATCCACGCCGCGGCCACCCATATCATCAGCAGATGGGATGCCGGATGTACGACGCTTGAGTTTTGACATCATGTCGCGGCCAGTGGCAGTACGAGAGTTGAGGGCACTGAGATTAACCTCCGTAAGTTCGGTCAGTGATGGCCTAGAGGACCGCGGGGCCATCGTGGTGGTTACTTCCAGGCTTGTGTGAGAGGTTGTTGATAAGACGCGTGTCTCGGGTAAGAGAGCACGAAGCTCTGCTTCCGTTGGAACCGGCGGCGCAATCTCAGACTCAACAATGTGCCGGCCATCTGTTTTTTCGGAAGGCTGAAAAGTACTCCTAACAGCCTTCATGCGGGGAGCGGGACGGAGAAAGGTGGGCAGAGGGATGGGAGGGCGGTAAGGCTCGTCCTTGTCCTTCCCGGTGGTCGGATTGCCATGGGAGCTCAAGTGAGCCGTAATCTGTTCCAGGGAAGGGGGACGCACGCCGGCGCTCTTCAGTTGACGATATTGTACATGTTCGACCCACGGCTGGACAGCAGGGGGCCGGGCTGGTCCAGAAACGTCTTTCTGTTGCAAAGACTCGAACAAAGCCAACGGGGAATCGAGGCCCGGGGAGGGGAGGGAATAATGAAAGATAGCCGGAGACTCGGGAGGAGTTTTTGGGAGGACTGTAGCCGTGGGGGAGGGAGGGGCTTGGATTTTGGACAGGAATAAGGCGCGACGTTCCACTAAAAGGGAATCAGTACGAGACTCGAAAAACAAGAGTTGAGAAGGAGCATACGCTGCTTGCTCTTGTGGGCTTTCATCGCGAGTTCCTTCCGCAGGTCGGGCTCCTTCCTCACACCAGCATTTCTTTCTCTCGTAGATGCGAGAAGTGCCTCGAACTGGCCACGGTCGAGTCCTTTTGCGGCAGATAGAGCATCGGCTGGGCGTAAAGGAGAAGGTTGCCGATGAAAACGGGGGGATATCACAGGAGGAGGGCTGAGAAGAGACGGCCTATAACCGTCATCCTGAATGGCGGGAGAGGAAGGTTGACTATCAAAAGGAGAGAAGGGCTCGACAGGAGGATCATCCGCGGGCGCAAGGGAGATGGAAATAGAAGGAACGGACAGGCTAGAGAGAGCCATAGGTGAAGATGAATAGGGAGAAGTAGGAGAATAAAATGTAAAGGATGTGAGGGAGGCGGCCAGCACCAGAGTGATAACAGCGAAGGAGGAGATATGGACAGTCAAGCAGCAATAAAAAGCAACTCTGGTTGAGAGTCTGGGAAAGAAGGCCGGTCCCGGGAAGCGCTGTTACCACAACCGCGTTCGTCCGAGTCCGGCCGCGCCTTGTCGCCATTTTTTTGCCTGGAAACCATCGCACTGATCATAATCTGAGCCGTAATACAACAAATTTCATTTCTTTTTCCGATTCCGATACAGTATCCCTCTCTTTTACGTCTCAGGCGTTCTCCTGTTTCACTGCCTCAGCCAATTTCTCTTCATACAACCTCTTAGCGTCCGTCCACACACGAGTGTGCTCTCTGTTAGGAAATTCGAGCAGAGACGGAAGAAGGTCAGCACTAAATTGCTCCGATGCTTCCCTGGGAAGTAGTGTAGGAAGGTGGTCAATTGAGATAACATCCAAAGGTGGGTTTCCCGCCCTGTTGGTAACCATGCGTTAGCTTCGGTAGTGCGGTCCCCGAGGGCATCCGACTCCACTCACCCGACGACCGCCGCCACCGTCGGCTCAGGAAATGTGGTGTTCACCGAATAAATAGGGATGGGGTTGTTTGGGTTCGTCGTGTCGCAACTGACATCCACAACGACGCTTAATCGTCGAGTCTTCCCCACGGAGTTGATTTGTTCCTCAGTCAGAAACGGAGGAATGCGCGTCGTGAGGTAGATACAGTTGACAAAGATGTCAACGTCCAGTATCTCTTGGAAGGGTCCGCCCTTGGCAGTCTCGTCCAAGTCCCATTTGATAATGTTTTCACTACACGCGCTAGGTTAAACCCACGTCGCATCCATAACAACCCCGGACGCACTCATCAAGCCCGATTTTCTTGAACAGGTCGACAGCACCACGTCCGCAGCGTCCAAGGGCACCAATGACAAGGGCCTTCATGTTCTTCCCTCGTCCTCCAAGATTAGCTTTCACATCGGCTACCATGGCTTCTTCGTTGTTATATGGCTCCAAACGGCCAAGTTTTTCCGCATTCTTTTGTGCAGCGTAAGCTAACGCTCCGGCCGCGGCTCCAGCGAAACCTGCATGAAACCCAAATGCTGCAACGCGCCTACCGTTCGCGTCATTCAAAAATTCCAGGTCGTACAGGGTTCCACCTCCGCGGTAGAAACGGGCGAGAACGGATGACCAGCCCGCTTGTTGTTTGAAGCAATGCGCAAACTGCACATGCGTGTGAGGGAGTGGGGCATCAGAGACAGGTAGCTCCTTCAACCCGATGATGGGTATATCAGTCGAGGCATTCGGCCAAGAGTTGTTCTCTACGAGCTCGCACCCGACTCTGATCGCGTGAATTAAAACGGTTCGCGAAAGGTCGATCTGCGCGTGCGTACTTTTCGTATTCGGAATCGTCGAAGATCCTCTGATGGTCGCGCTCAACGTAAACCTTGAAACCAGATTCAATGAGCTTGCGGGCCGTAGTGGGAGTGAGGGCAGCTCGGTGTTCGAATGGCTTTTTCTCGCATCGTAGCCAGAAGCATTTGTTCGACATGATGTGCGGTTGTAGAAAAACGGAGAAAAGCTTTTCTATGAAAATTTATACAGTGTCCTGACCTTGACTCGACTCGACTCGTATCAACGCATTCCATTTATGTAATATGAATGCTAGCACGGCCCGGTCGGTGCGGACCTGCTAACTGAACCGGAACCGCACTTGGCTCTTGATTCTCGTCCCCAATGCCTGTTCCTCCTTCTTTCTCCTCCTTCCCACCCTCATTCAGCTCGTTCCCAGATCTAGGAGGTAGCTCTAGGAATGACTTAGAGACAGAACCTCCCGTCACCGCCTCAGTGCAGCAGCGAGATTCTAAACACAAGGACAGAGACAGTGACCGCAAAAAGAAGAAACGAGACAGACGAGACAAACAGCCTCGTCTGGGTCAGATTCCTTCCCGTGAACGCGGAGACGGAACCAGGGATTCTCAAAGCAGTGTCCGAACCTTTGATGATGAAAGGCTAAAAGCCGAGGAAGACTCTGCACGGAGGACAAGACAACGGGATGTTTCGCAACTCGTTTTCTTTTCGGATAAGAAGGGTGACCCACTAAGTATGCAATATGGAGGGATCCACGCGGGTGATATACCAAAATATCACCCATTTGGATGTGCGTTGCGTCTTTCATGGTCGTATGACTACTAATAATGTTGAAGGGGGCAGGAAAGTCCTCGGGTTACCTCAAGCTTTGACAGTTGTGCACCGAAGCAACAGGTCGGTGGAGGTTGCAATTGGTAGACGCCAAAAGGTATGCTTCACTGCTCCTTATTCACTGTCCCGTACGCATGGTGATTAGCACCTTGGCATTAGCGATGTAAATTCCCGGCGCCTCCTCGAAGCTACCCCACGGCGTCGGCTTGTGGCGTCGGCGGAAGCAAGTCACAAATATCAGGAGACGGACGGGTTTATTCCCCTGCCTTCTCACAAGCCGCGTCCTGTCGAACCAGAAGAATACCGGTCTATCGGCCCTTTGAAGGATCGCGGTTCTGAAAGTGATTCCTCATCGGCATCGGCGACATCAGACAGCGGCGATGATGATGAACAAGACGGGACCGCACCCACTTCGAGCCAAGAGAAGATGAGATCTCTCGAAGAGCAACTTTCGAGAGATCCATCCTCTGTGTCCACATGGCTTTCCCTCCTGTCACTTTCATTGTCTCAGGTGCCCGCTGCATCTAAGAACTCTTCGAAAGTCCGCTCAGAGATCACACTTTCGATCCTCGGTCGCGCTTTACCAGCTCTTCAGGAAGGCTCCTCCTCGACCCGTATCCGCCTCTTGCATCTTCATGCAGGAGAAGAGTCATGGACAAGCGAGAAGTTGACGCAAGAGTGGGAAAAGGCATTGACCACAGGAGACATCAATATCCGCTTGGCATGGCTTGATTGGCGAATTCGAACCGGATCTGAAGGGGTAGACGGAATGCTCCAAGCGGCCACCCGAGTACTCGAATTTGCGGCGAGTGAAGTGGAAAGACTCAGGATCTTTTGGCGATTGGCTTGCGCGTTACGTCAAGCGGGTATGAATGATCTTGCTCGGGTTTTGCTTTATTTGTGAGATCGCTGATATTTCCTCAGGCTTCATCGAACGATCCATGGCTTTATTCCAGGCTCAAGCAGAACTGTATTCCCAGCTGTCACATCTACCCATACATTCACTTACGACACTTTTCTTACAGTGCAGGCTTTCATTACCCGACAGCGATCAATCAGATTCCACTGGAAGAACGGGTAAATCACCTCGAGGAATATTGGGATTTGGAGGCCCCACGAATAGGGGAGCATGGGTCAACAGGTTGGGCGGATTGGTACATTGCGGGTAAGCCAGATCGGTCGCCAGGACACACCCCATCCAGTAAAAGTTCAACTTCTGTGACCATTACTGCTTCGCTCTCGGACCCATATCAGCTCTGGGCGCAAGAGGAAGTGCGGGCAGATGAAACGCTGAGACCGCCTTTGCGGTCGACCGACCCTGATGCCGAACTGGACCCCTACGCAACGATCTTATTCTCGGACATTCGTCCGTTCCTCTTCGCACTCACTTCGAACCACTCGAAGGGACTGTTTCGACTTATCTGGCTGTCTTATCTGGGACTTCATGTCCCTGGCTTGGAGGCCGTGATGGGAGCCAGTGATGATGACCGTTGGGCACAACTGCACCTTGTTTCAAAATCGTGCATAGAGGCGATCTTTCCGTCCTCGACCGATACACAGAGCTCCGCGCCAGAGTCACTTGCTGGGGTGCTTGTTGGCAGAGAGAAGCAGTATATGGACAGTTTTGGGCCAATCAAGAACTGGAGCTATCGGTGTCTTGGTCCATTTGAGGCCTCAGAATTCCGGAACGGAAAAGCGCAGTGGGCCATGTGGACAAAGGAAGACATAGCTGGACTTGACGTTGACTTTGTGAGGAGGGTGTTCGAACAATGCCGCATGGGTGATGACGATATGGAGTGGGATCGGCTGACGTTGGCTTTCGAAGCTGCGATCGATGTGAAAGGGTGAGCATGTTCGGTCCCCTGTCCGAGTACAACTAATAGGATTTGTGCAGTGCATTGAAAAGGTCGCGCCGCTTCCTTGCATCGGCACCAGAGTCTCTACCTCACTGGGCCGCTCATGCGCGACTAGAGCGCCTAAGAGGGCGTCTTGACGAAGCACGCAAGGTCTATCAGACGGTACTCTCCTCACCGGCATCCACTGGGAGTAGACTTAGTGCGGGTCCACTCTGGTGGGACTGGGCCGAAATGGAGTGGTTGGCTGGTGACTCGGACGCCGCCACCAGAGTGGTACTACGAGCTGCTGAGGTGGAAGGTCTCGGTTTGGCTATCCTACGGGGCAAGCGTGCCCTTGAAGCTACGGCCCGAGAGATCCCCGAAGCCTTGTGGAAAGTGCGTGAAGCATGGACACGACTGGGTGTTCTACTCGAACTGTTGACGGGCAATTCTTTACCGTCATTTATGACGGCGCCTCTCGAGGCCGGGACCGTGGCCCAGGAGGGCATGGCCATTGCATCACTAGGGATGCTCTATCACCACATTTCTACCCTGAAGAGCCCAACGCGTCCCGTTATCCTTCGTGAGCGGTTAGAAAGCGCCGTGCAACTGTTTCCTAACAACACTATCATTCTGGGCATGTTCCTGGAGATGCAAAGGGGCCAAGGGCTTTGGGGCCGTGTACGGAAGTTAGGAGATAGCAACATCTCCGGTGATGTGGTGCATGAGAAGGGTGTTTCAAGATGTGCTGCCGAAGTTTGGTTAGGTGGGTGGGAGAAGGGCCGGTGGTTCTGGGAAGTCGAGCGGATCCGAAGCCGTTTGACAGCGGCCATTGAGAACGAACGGTGCGTGTGCCCGGGCACGATGCGAATAACTAATTCGAAACCATTTGTGATCAGCACACGGGGGAGCCCTGTACTATGGCGACTACTATTGGAGCTGGAGATACGGGCAGGTGATCCAGAAAGAGCAAAAAATGTGCTATTACAAGCTATTGGAGCGTGTCCATTGGTTAAAGGTAGGTGTATATTTGCACATCTAAATGGCAACATTGCTGAGCATACAACGAAGATATTTACATGCAAGCGTTTGATCGCCTCCGGCCGGCCTTCTCTGCTCATGAATTGAAGAGCCTGTGGGAGGCGATGGTTGAGCGAGGGTTGCGGGTACGAAGAGAATTAGAGGAGGTTATTGAAGAGTGGGATGGGAAGGAGTCACATATCAAGGGCGAAGAGCCAGATGGAGTCGAGGACGAGATTGAGTACAATTCACGGGAGCTAGCCAGGTTGAAGCCATATTAAGCCAGAGGCCTTTTGTGTTTGTTGATCGAGGACAATAAGTGTGACGTGTGTTGTGACATATGTGATGAGAATGGGAATGAAGTGTGACAGATGTGACATGGCACGGAGATGGATTCACACACGCACAAGCACCGACAGACTCCCACGCACCCACGCTCGCACTCACACTCCCTCACCCGCCCTGTATTCTCAATAAATCTCCCGCTCTCTCCTTTTTCTTCTAATCATTTTCCTCTTCTTCAATTAGGGGACCACCCTAGTCTCCACCTCCTCTCTGCGTCCCATGAATCGCATCCCTGCCCCTCCCATCACCGAAGAATGGCCGGATGCTGATTTCGACCTCCCAGACGACGGCCCTCTACACGCCCTCGATCCAGAGTCGGACAAGGATGATGTCGAGGATTGGGACATTGAGATGGATCTAGGTGAGACGGGTGGGGCATGGGTAATGGCCGGTTCCACCAGCCTCGTCGCCCTATCCGAGCGGTCCTTCCCTCCCCCACCACAATCCATCACTATCCGCCCTCCATTACAACCCACTCCCGATGAAGAGGACGAAGAAGAAGGCGTATCTACCATCAAAATAGATACCCTCCGTCCTAAGGTTGACCCAACACCCGCCGCTCCCCAAGCCATCGACGAAGACTTCGAATCTGCATTTGCTCTCCCTTCGGATCTTACAAAACTATCTCTTCGGCCCCTCTCGCATCAATCATCCAAGAATTCACTTGAATGGGGTGACAAGGACCAGACGTCATCCTCCTCCCAATCCTCCGACACTTATTCCACCTTGGGTTTTGACCACGGCTTCACATCCTCTACCTCCACGTCTCTTCCGGAGACGGAAACGGAAGACGACGACGATGAGGGCGAACTTGAAGGCTTGGTCATTCCATCTGCTCTCTTCGAGTCGGGCAAGAAACTCGCCAAAATCCTGGAGATGAAGAAAAAAGCCCCAGTTGCTGAGACCACACCCAAGGTACAGACCCCTGACCCAGAAGACGACATGGAGATAGGTCTTGTCATCGACGATGATGCAGACTTCAGTCCGAGTCGACTGCTTCAAAACACTCAACGTTCTTCGTCCAAACGCCAGTCTATTTCATTGTGCCGTACAAATAGTATAGGCTCCCGCCCGCCAACCGTCAAGCCTACGACTAAAACACGGACAGAGCGCACCAAGTCCCCGATCGCCCCACCGCCGTCCTCCTCACGGCAGCTTCAGAAGATCAGATTATCGCCCTCCCCACCACCACGTGCTCAGCCGACACGCGCTCTTTCCTATCAAGCATTGCTCTCTGCACCTACTACAAGTAGTAGTTCCGTCCTCACGGCAAAATCCGGCAGTTTGCGTGGTCAGAAGTCCCATTCAGGTCTCAAACCAGGCTCACCACCCTCCTCCCACAAACGTCTCACTCGCAAGGCCTCGCTATCTTCGTTGATGGAACTCGGCCACTCACATGTTTCTGGTACTGGAGCAGATCCATCTTTCGTGCCTCCACCTTTACCTTCGGCCCAATTTGCTCGGTATGATGCGCCGACCGCGTCCTCACGAGCGAAGTCACACACGAGTTCCACGAGCAGAATGCGCACTCTCGATTATAATGTACCGCCGACACGTCCCACCACACCATCTTCAAACCCAGCCGCGCTACGCCTAACCATGCCGACGTCGTCCTTTCGCTTGAAAGCGCGCGCTCCCATTTCTGCTGTCTTTCCACCCTCCTCCTCTGCCACTCCTCGTGCTTCCTCCCCTACACTCCCACGCCCCCCATCGTCACTCAGTTTGCATTCGCGACCTGGGACAAGTAGCTCGACTGCATCCACGTCCGCTCCGAAAGTACTCAAGAAGCCAAAGCGACAAAAATTGTATGGCGATGGCACTGAACTCGACACTTTTGACGATTTACCTACGGATCGAGATAAAGAAAGTCGGTATCACGTCCAGCCGAAGGGACACAGTAGAAGTCTGAGTCGACCTCAGGGCGTTGAGAGCAAAGATTCTGTCAAGGTTACGGTTCGGAAAAAGTCTACTCGCTCTCTGTCCACGAGCGGTTCAGGTATGTTTTTCTTCTGATGTACTCCGAGTATATTCTCATATATGGGTATCAAGCTCCAGATGTGCCTCCTCGTACTCTCAAACGTACAGGAAGAATAGAGCTCCCTCCAAAGTTACCAGTTTCAGATCGTTCCCCGCCACGGAAGAAAGTGGCATCTCCACTAAATCCTACGCGGCGGAAACCAACATTAATCCGAAATCTTGGTGGCTCCAATGCTCCTAAGAGTACGCCGATCTATTAATACTATCCGAGTTTTCCATTGACAATGAGGTCCAGCTGTCGGGGAGATGAAGTGGAACCCTCAGACACTACGGTGGGAGGGAAATGATCAAGCGCTTCGGGAATTTGATGCGGCTATGGCACCAACCCGACCGGCGCTCATTACACAACTAACCGGATCTTCAGTAGGATCCCCCGTCGGCCCCTTCGCATCTGGTGCTCGGAGAGTTGGGAACATGATATTCGATCCTGGTCGCATGTGCTGGATATCGACCCTTTCCCCGGAAGATGAAGAGCCAGATGTTTTCGCCGAGCTAGCGGATGACGAGGAAGACACCCATGTTTGGGAGGCCCAGGGCGGCACTATCCGCGCTGTGCCATCTCGGAATTCGTCTAGTCTCGTCTCTGAAGCCAGCAGTAGCGCGGCCTCCAGTAGGATCGAATCACCGGTTTCAACACGCAGTGGCGCGCAAAGTCCATCAGACTCTGGCAGCGAGCGGGGCTCTCGTGCATCGGTGGTCTACGATGTGGATGACACATTTTTGGACACTTGCAGGCTCGCAGAAGAGCGGCATCGACAGGAAATGCGTGGGTGGAAGGGCAAATACGTCAACCCTCTCACTCCCAACAGTCGCTCATACCTATATGATATTCGTGCATTAGCCACTCGCAGGTATTGAGCTATCCACCTCTGATCTGTTACCCACACTTGCATCATCATGACCACCACCATTCGGGCTATTTTATTCGGTCGTTTTAATTCCTATGGCATACATCGATTTAACTTTTTTTTAACAGCTGTTTTTCTGAACACTCCTATTCCCATCACTCTCCCTTGTTTCCTCATCCCCAACCCCCCCAATCTCTTCGTTTCGTTTGTATCTCTTACGTTTCTGGAACATATTTCGCCCTTGACTCGGCATATGTCAATTGGCACCACGCTCCTTAGTACTGATTCCCTTGCCATGTATGGTCCCTGCATTAAATATGAATACATCCTTATCATAGCCATTTGTCTCTAAATTGTTCGCTTATCAGTCAGTCTAATCCATGAGCAACGTCAGCCAAAATGCAGGTCATGGCAAGATCACAGCACAAATACATAACGACCGAGTCGTATTTCCTGTACTATCCTACACTTACCCACTAAAGCTTTTATCCCCGCGGATGCAACAAGAAGGCGTAGCGGTGGTCTACATGATGACATATGGTGGAGGGCTCGTTGGTGGAGATCACATATTCCTCTCCGTAAACATCGAACAAGACGCACGACTGGTGCTTCTCTCCCAAGTATGTTTCTCAATGTGTTGGATCAACCCAATATGCGGATTGATAAAAGGCACACGTATCTCCTCTGCATATCACAGGGGTCCACAAAGGTGTTCAAAGCCAGACTGGGTGTCAGGGCCGCTGTACACACTGCACTACCTGCTGCACCAGGCAACCCTCCAGTGACTACGATGACCACGCCGACGACGACGGCGCAGCGCCTAGACGTGTCCATCGCCGCGGGCGGAGCGCTCTTCCTACTCCCCGACCCAGTCACCTGCTTCCGCGACGCGGCGTACCACCAAAGCCAGACGTTCCACCTCGTGCCCGGGGCGTCCGCCGCGCTGCTCGACTGGTACACGTCCGGCCGCCGCGCGCGCGGAGAGGAGTGGGCGTTTGCGAGATATTACAGCGCCAACGAGGTGTTCGTCGACGGCGTGCGCACCGCGCGCGACGTCGTTTTGCTGGACGGCGGCGTCGTCAGTGCGCCGCGTGATGGTGATGGCGATAGTGGTGGTGGTAGCGGAACGGGCGAGTTGCCACGGCGCACGCTTGCGGATAGGATGGGCCCGTACGCGTGTTATGCGACGGTGTTGTTGTATGGGCCGCTGGTGCAGGGTGTGGTGAATGAGCTGGAGAAAAGGGTGGAGAAGACGAGCGTGTTTCGACTTAGGGAGCCGCTGGACGTGTTATGGTCGATGAGCAGTGTGCATGGAGAGGCTAGCGCCCGGGTGGTGCGGGTTGCGGGTAAGGAGACGGAGGACGTGAAGAAGTGGCTATCCGATGCACTGCGGGGATTGACTGACGTCATCGGTGGTGAGGTTTATAGCAAAGCGTTCGTATAGATAATACACCAATGGATCCTTCATCGCAGACGACCATCACCCCTCATAACCAACAGCCGCTAGTCACTCGCACCTATCCCTCGGAAGCAGAGCTGGATGGTGTCATCGCGCGTGCGACTCTGGCCCAGAAAGCCTGGGCACGCGTCCCGCTTAAGGACCGCATTGCGATCGGCACAAAGTTTCTGGTCTGTCTGCGCTCATTCTTTACGTCATCTCAATAGCCGCACGTCGAGCTGAGGAATCGGATTATGCTATTAGGACGAGTTCGAGAAGATGAGTGGCGAAATACCGCTCGAGCTTACCATGCAGATTGGGCGGTACATGCACCTTGTCTCACACCTCTGAATCCTGTTCACTGATGTCGACGCGCAGGCCAGTGTCGCAGAACGCGGGTGAGATACGCGGTACGCTTGAACGCGCCAAGTATATGCTCTCAATTGCGGAGTCCGCTCTGGCGGATGTGGGTCTCGAGGACACTGATACGCCAGGCTTCCGTCGCTTCATCCGTCGCACACCTCTAGGCGTTGTGTTGGTCATTGCTCCTTGGAAGTGGGCGACATTTCATAAAGCTCCATCATTATAAACATGGATCTCATTGCCGTGCATCAGCTACCCATATCTTACATCAATCAACTCGGTGCTACCAGCAATTATCGCAGGCAATGCGGTGCTGTTGAAGCCGTCACCGCAAACTCCTCTCACCGCAGAGCGCTTGGCTCTGGCTCTGGAACGCGCCGGACTTCCCCAAGACATCCTTCATGTCTTGCATTTGTCGCCATCTCTCGCGGCCTTTGTCATCCAACACCCTCTTGTAAACTTCGTGTCGTTTACAGGAAGCGTTGTAGGAGGCCGCACCGTTGAGCAGGCGGCGGTGGCAGCCACACAATTCAAGGGCGTTGCCCTTGAGGTAGGTCTCTTCTCCATGTGTGTGGACCCTCAGCGAATAAATGCCATCCAAAGTTAGGTGGGAAGGATCCCGCCTATGTCAGGTCGGATGCAGATCTAGCCTATACAGTGGCTGAATTGGTGGATGGTGAAGAAGATTCGGTGGTTTCACTAGTGGCGACCCTCTCACCTGTTCTCCAGGTACATTCTTCAATTCTGGCCAGAGTTGCTGCTCAGTCGAGGTGAGAGCTATCGGATTTTGGTATTCACGTGGCATGTTAACTGGTTATAACAGCGCATTTATGTCCATGAGTCGGTCTACGACACATTTGTCGGTAAATTCGTGGAGACGGCCAAAGTGAGTACAGTGGATCATCTGCCCATTGCAAATGTAACTTCGACGTTTGTTAGACCTATAAGCTTGGTGACCCCACAAAGTCGGAGACAAACTTGGGCCCCGTAGTCAATCCCGGACATGCGCAACGTATCCGCAAGCAGGTGCATGACGCTGGTGAGTATCATCACCTCAGCAGCGACTGTCCACTAATAGTCGCAAAAATCTGTCGCAGTCGAGGCTGGGGCCAAAGCTTTGATCCCTGAGGACTTGTTCAAGACTGAGGAGATGCATGTTTCATTTCTGTGTCAATGAAACACAACTAATCAAGGGCTGTTAGAGGTGACTTGGAAGGGACTGCATACATTGCACCACAAGTATTGGTTGACGTCAATCACAGTGAGTTATACCTGGGGCTACCACTTGTCATGTTGCGCTGATACATAGGAAATAGCAATGGATGTTATGATGGTTTGTGTTAGCAGCAAGTAAAGGGGAGAAGATGGACTGATAATGTTCATTAGATAGAAACATTTGGACCCATTGTCGGCATCCAAAAGGTAGGCACTTTGATCACGGATCACGGGGGTTCGGAGGTAACAACATCGTGTTAGGTTTCGAGTGATGAAGAGGCCGTGCGCCTCATGAACGACTCTCCATATGGCCTGACAGCCTCAGTATGGACTAACGCGGAAAAGAATCCTGAATCCCAGGATGCCTTTTTGAGGCTGATGGATGAACTTCACACCGGGACTGTGTTCCTTAACCGGCGAGTAGGAAACTGCGCAGTCAAGAACAATGACTGATAGATATACGCAGGTGCGACTATTTGGATCCAGCACTTGCCTGGACCGGGGTGAAGCACAGCGGGCGTGGAGTAAGCTTGAGTAAATTTGGTGCGTACTTGTGCATAAGTGTGTAATTATTCTTTATCAAATCTCATCGATTACAGGTTATGATCAACTCACGCGGGCGAAATCGGTGAACATGAAGATTAATATATCATGAGAATTCTGTTTGCACGCTGGTAGACGGGGTAAGGAGTAGCAGATCACCCGAAAGGAACATAGTCGCACACCCGTTTGTAAACGCTCTATGATTGGAGAAAGTAATGGACCATCTGGAAAATGCTCGGTCAATATTCTGGAACGCGAGGACTAGGAAAGAGGATTAAGGAAAGAATCAGGACCCTCTAGCGTATGAGGGCCAGCAATGAGTGTCACCATGGTGAAGATACACTCAGCCTGGTGCACAGCAGAGAAAAACTCATCCTAGGAGGAGGATTGGTTCGAACACTCACCTCGACGCTCAACTTTCAACGGACTACTCGCCGTTGAGAGCTGAGAAACTTGTTTGCTCTTTTTTTTTTTTTTTTGATCCTGACACGGATCACGTAACTTGCCAGACATGGCGTGACCATATGGCACAAGCTTTCTCAATTAAATTTGCTGAAGTTGATAGATCTGGTGGTTGATTTTGAATAAATTTTGAGGCACAGATCGATGGGGAAGAAAGTTGAGGAGTTTCACTGGGTGCTTTGAGCAACTTCAGATGTCAGGCTGTATTTGCCCTTATTTATTGTCGCCTTACCTTACCTTTCGCAGAAAAGTGTAAATATTTAAATCGCAATGTTTTACCACATGAAAAAGAAATACACTGCTATGCTAGCCAAGAAGGTATCCAAATACATGTACTGTACAGCTCGAGTGGTGCTTATTGATCTGACAGCAAGAACGAGGAGCTCGTCGCGTCGCACCTATGTAGTATTGTGCACGTGAGAGACCGTGGTATAGCCCTGCTCACCTACATCGCCATCGATTGGCTAGGCTCACTCACTTATACCATTCTCCTGAGACGGGAGAACAATGGGCGAGACCGAGGTGAACGGGACGAGGTTATTGGCGATTTTGAAAATAAGAACACCAATCCCCATAACGGACGATACAGTAGATTGTGTGCGGCACGCAGGAAGAAAGGTGATATGTGGAGCAGGTTTAGATATAACGTCTAATTCCTGAATGTGAATGCCTATTACCTGCTGTCAGGGTGCTCCAACAGCACTATATAGCATTATATTGTAAGGAACGCAATAGGTGTCGTGAAAGTGAGAGGTGTAATTTAAAAAATTACACGTGCAGATTGAATCGTAGGTAGATAAGTGGATCCGTCTAAAGTTGTGGAAGCTCAGATGGTTCTATCTTCTAACCGTGACGATGCAACCCCAGGTGCTGGTGTTGGTGACGGTTCTGCATCAACGGGGCTTTCGAGTGGAGGAGGAGCACTGCGTTCTGAACCGCGATTATCGTCCAGCCACTTGTCCATGTCATCTGCACGACCTACGAAAGGACGCTTGCCGAGGAGTTGAATCATGTCCTCGCTGTGGGGTATGATGAACAAATGAGGAGAACATGGCGAGGGGGGGCATCTTACCGAGTGATGACCTCTTTCTTAAGAAGTAGCTTGGCGACTTTCTCTACATCTTCGCGGTGCTTGGTCAAGAGCTCCATAGTCCTGGTGTGCGCATTACTTGAAGTGAAATATTATTAACTAGTGGTGGAATAGTAACTGTGACTTACGTGATCATCTTCCGAACCTCGGAGTCAAGCATTTCGGCAGTCTTCTCACTGAATGGCTTTGTCCAGCTTTCCCGCGCGCTTTCACGGCCACCATAGCTGACAGGGCCGATGGTTGTGTTCATGCCATAATTGGCGCAGGCCTCAAATGCCATACGTGTAATTTTCTGAAGGTCGTCCTGTGCACCTGTGGTGATATTCTCCGCACCGAAGAAAATCTCTTCCGAGACACGTCCACCAAGTGTCATGCAGATCCGATCCAACATTTGAGGGGTCGATAAGAGGTAGCGGTCAGGTGGTAAATACTATGCAGAACGTCAGTTATTTGCGGAGATCGAGGCAGAAGGCTTCTTACCTGAGCATAGCCAAGCGCGCCGACACCTCTAGGGATGATGCTGACCTTGAGCAGTGGGTCAGCATGCTCCAAGAACCATCCGCAAACGGCGTGACCGGCTTCATGATATGCCACAGTCTTCTTCTCATCTGGGCTGAGAACCCGCGACCTCCGCTCCAGGCCAGCAATCACTCGTTCGATTGCACTTTCGAAATTTCGTTCCTCCACGAATTCCGAACCATGGCGCGCGGCATGAAGAGCCGCCTCGTTACACACGTTCGCGATGTCTGCGCCCGAAAAACCGGGGGTCAACACCGCAAGTTTCTGTGCGAGTGACTCGACATCCGGCAGCTTCTCGGAGAGTCGTAGTGGACCAAGGTGAACCTTGAAAATGCCTTTGCGGCCGGATATGTCTGGACGATCAATCGTAATATGGCGATCAAAACGACCCGGTCGAAGTAATGCTGGATCGAGTACATCGGGCCGGTTAGTGCCAGCAAGGACGACAATATGCTCGCTTGTGCCAAAACCGTCCATCTCGACAAGGAGTTGATTCAGTGTGGACTCGCGCTCATCGTTCCCGCCCATATTGCCGCCCTTGCCACGTGACTTGCCAATGGCATCAATCTCGTCGATGAAGATGATACAGGGTGCATGCTTCTTCGCGGATGCGAAAAGATCACGGACGCGTGAGGAACCAACCCCGACGAACATTTCGACAAACTCGGAGCCAGATACCGAGAGGAAGGGGACGCTGGCTTCACCAGCAGTGGCCTTCGCGAGTAGAGTCTTGCCCGTACCAGGGGGACCAGAGAGGATGGCACCACGGGGGATCTTTGCTCCCAGTTTCTCGTAAGCCTGCGGTTCCTTCAGGAACTTGACGAACTCCATGATTTCCTCCTTGGCTTCATCCATGCCGGCGACATCCATGAACTTAACGCGGACGTCCGTGTCCTTGTTGAACAAACGCGCCCTGCTCTTTCCGATGCTGAAGATACCGCCGGGACCACCGCTAGCTCCGCCTCCTGCACGACGGGACATGTACAGCAAGAGCCCTGCAAAGAAAATGGTAGGAGCAAAGTTGAGTGCCGTGCCAAGGGCAGAAATCTCGTCGTGGTAGGCGACAGGTATTCGCTCGTGGGAGGGGATTCCGAGTTCTTTCTGTGCCTCGTCCAGTTTGCGCTCGAAAGCTTCCACGGAGCCTATTGAGAAATAGTACTCTCCGCCAGCCAAGGCTGCGGCGGGATACATCTGGCCAGTGGCATTTGAATGCAATTTGATGCGAACCTTCTGTCGATTAACGACGACAAGCTTATCCACAAGACCCTTGTCAAGGAAAGCGGTCCTGAATTCCTGCCAGGTGATTTCGCGCGAGGACCCCGACCCACCACCTGATATTACATAGTAAATGGCTGCGACGGAAGCAAGGATGCCGAGCTGATTAAGGTTGAATCCACCACCAGCGCCGCCTTGGGGTGGAGGTTTGCGATCACCGCCGTTGGGATCTTCGTTCTTTGACGACTGCCCCTGTTGCTGCTGATGGTACCGCTTGAAGAAGCCTTCGAGACTGCTGAGGTCTGGCTTTTGCTGAGTAGAGTCTTTGCGTGACGCGTCCTGCGATGTCTTGTCATCGTTTTTCGGGTGTGATTCGGAGGGTGTAGCGAGGTTACGGGTAGGGGGGTGAAGGTTGATATAAGTTAGTGGTGGGTTAATACGAGTGATTCGACGGCGAACGAGACGAGCGGCGTTGGTATTTGCACGAGAAAGCATCGCTCGGTCTTGCTCGTCGTCGTCGGTCAACGCAAGCGGCGGTGGCAGTGGCAGGGATTCATTCGGCCCGAAAATGTAAAATTACATCGGAGATTCGGCAGTAACCGGTATGTTTATCCATCAACCTCAAATGCACAACAAAACGCCTCACGATCAATAAGCAACAATCCCTTCCCGTCGGGCGCCCAACGTACGTCTCGCGCATCAAATTGCTCTGAAAGGAGAGGGAAAAAAAGAACGGGCCTTCAGTTCTGAAGTATCGTTGATGATGCGGAACATATTAAACGCACTTGCAGGGATGCCCACACATTCTGCCATCTCCTCCTCGGTGCCACCTTCTCCAATCCATTCCTCGCTCCACATATACATGGCCTGGCCACCGCAACTTAAAGCAAGCCTTCCTTGACGTACTGGGTTCCAATGCGTGTGCATTACTGCCGACGAATGTAACAACACGCTACGCAAGCGCGGCGAGAACGCCTCTCCTGGCCCAGGAAATGCAAATAGATGTACGGCTGTTGGTACACTCTCTAGATTTGTTTGATTGTGAATCAGTTGACCCCAAAGTTCCCGGGAAAGGTGTATCACTGTTACCAAAGCGGGAAAGCAGGACGGTCCCTGCTTTGTTAAATTCGAGTTGTACGGTACCACTTTTGGGGTATAATTTAGAGTTGTCCACCCGATTTGCGTTCAATGGGTGGGGCCCTTCCAGCTTCTCATCTGGATTAGAACAATTTCATTGGGATCAAGACTCGATTGGTCATTACGAACGTACAGGATAAAAACCCGCGACCTTCTGTTGCCTCCAGCCAGTTTGAAGGTTCCCGCCAGATTGTCTGACACGAAACATTACGGTGGATCGACAATACCAAATGATATTCTTACCACATTGGCCGGTATCTTTGGGCACAGCTCAAGTGTGGCTACACAAGACCATGTCAACTGTTCCAGTATGTGAATCTGCCACGTCGATGAGCTGATGAGAACGCGCTCGTATAGTCAATACTCATAGAGACCTTGTTATCCCAACCGCTAACTGCCAGGAACATGCCTGATGGATGCCAGATCACATTTCGAATACCAAATCCGGGGTCTGGGTCGGGCTTAAATGTGCCTAGCACATCACCTGTTAGGGACAAGATGAACAGCCTATACTGTTGTGAAAGCTTTATCGACAGCATCGTTCATCCTGTCGTCGTGACAGACCTCCAGGGGACCTTCCCAGACAGCGATATGACTCCCATTTGGTGACAACGCCAAAGAGCTCATAGAAGATGTTGGTAAGGGAAAGTGCTTGTTTTTGTCAATAGCACCATTGAATGAATAAGCTACCTGAAAGACTCACTCTTGCCAGACTATACGAATTAGCAGCATCATACACACCAACCGTGTCTTTAGATTTGTGGCGCTCGGCGAGAATAAAGTATCGTCCGTCTTGTCGAAATGCGTGGCCTTGGCTAGTAGTGAACGGGCCGAGGAATGACCAAGCATATGTGGGCACGCACCTCTATCAGGGTGTAGGGGATACTGGATGTATGTTGCAATACCTACAACAAGGGACCACACGGTTACACGGAGCTAGGGCAGTGAGCACACACGGCAGGAACATAGGATGATGACTCTTATGACTCACTCCCCATTCGGAGAAACACAGTACGTGACGTCCGTCAGGAGCCCACTCGGCCCGGATGAGGCCTTCTGCCCCCGTCTCTATATGGGCTGTCCACTCCTCATCACGCATACGGAAGATATACACACAGCCAAATTTGGCACAGGCAGCAAAGACGTATTCAGAATCAGGAGACCAGCCAATGTGAGTGATAACTGTTTGCGTGGCGTTGTCTGCATTCGGACCAGGTCTAAGTGGGCGGGATGCAGCAGTGATTGCGGCGACAGAAGGGGATGGCGATGAGGGTACCTGCCATGACCGTGAAACATGGAATGTGTCCGCGCGTCGGACGACCAGACGATCGGCAACGGCAGTGAGGATGAAGTGTGCACCCGGACTAAAAGCAACGAGACCGCCTGACTGCCTGTAGATTTCCGTAAAGTCCATGGAAGTGGGTTGGGAAAGTCGGTCGGTTATAAAACATAGGTTGATTGATAAGCCAAGTGCCACGGTATGTCCAATTGTGCCGTAACGGGTTACGTCAGATGATCCAATCACCGTTGTGTAAAGCGCGTTCCGGAGTCCGAGCCCGGAGTGCATATCAGCTTACAAGCGCGATAATGACCGTGCGCATACAGACAACTTTGTTTGTACCTTGGCTTGGAACCTGGACATACACTCACTCACGTCAGATTGGATGACCTATCTCAGCCCCGAATCGCATTCCTATATATTGTCACCTCTCCTCAAGAAATGCCAATCTCAACCTCATTTCATTTCTTCGCATGTCATCGCCCTCACGACCCCCTAGCCAGGCCTCCACTGTGACCGAGAGCGCAGCCCCTTCCACAGAGAAGAGGGATAGTGCGCTCTCTCATGACATAGATGAGAAAGTTGACCCCTGGCTCGTATCCTTTGTCCCTGGCGACCTTGACAATCCCCTGGTATGCAGCACTTTCCCCCCTGTCTCTCTCCTCTCCGCCTTTCTCAACGCCTCCATCTGAATCACAGAACTGGTCCAGATGGAAACGGTGGTACATCACCGCCCTCGGAGGAATACTAGTTCTAAATTCGTTCGTACAATTACTACAATCGGTTTCTAGTCAACCAACCCGTGCTTTCAGGACCTTCGCTAGCGCTGCTCCATCGGGATTACTACCAGCAATGATGGAACGACTTGGTTTTGGTGAGGAGGTCGCAACCCTCACCGTATCTTTGTTTATTGCTGGGTACTGTCTCGGTCCCCTTGTTTGGGGACCTTTGTCCGAAGATGTGAGTTGCTTCGAACTATCTCGCCGTTGGTACCTATCTAATTCACTCCTCAGATCGGGCGCCGCCCAGTCTTCTTAATAACGTTCCTGTTTAATATTGTATGTACCTGGCATGCCTTTATCCATTTTACTTCTGACCGTGGGCTGTCGTCTCAGGGGTTTCAAATTGGCTGTGCCCTCTCGCAAAATACAGCCTCCATTTTGGTATTCCGATTCTTAGCGGGCACTTTCGCGGCTGCTCCTCTAACGAACAGTGGGTATGTGGTTTTCTACATGTACACACCAGGCTTTCCCTGACCCTGCTCTTAATCAGTGGCGTTGTGGGCGACATATGGGACGCTAAGACTCGCGGAAAAGCGATGCTCCTTTTCGCCGTATCACCCTTCGCGGGTCCGGCTTTAGGACCCGTAGTTTCCGGATGGATTGCTGTCGGTGGTGCATCCTGGAGGTGGCTTTTCTGGGTTCTTTCGATGTTTGTCAGTCTATTGATTTATTTTTAAGTACTGACAACTGATGAATCGTTGTTTAGGCCAGTGTCTGCCTAGTCCTGGTATTCTTTACTATGCCCGAGACCTATACGCCGGTTCTTCTTGTCAGGAAAGCCGAACGGATGAGGAAGGAGACCGGAGACAGTCGATACTATGCTCCTAAGGAAGCAAATAAACCCGATATTGGGCAACGGCTTTACCATATTCTTGCTATGCCTTTTAAGATCTTGTTCTTCGAGCCTATGCTCATTGCAATCGTAATCTACCAGAGCGTAAGCAACTACTCATCACCTTTCTTTCATCAATGTTGACTCACCCATCCTAGTTTCTGTATGGCACCCTCTATCTCCTCTTCGAAGCGTATCCAATCGTGTTCACACAAGGACATAATCTGAACCCTGGCGTATCTGGCTTGATGTTCCTTCCAGTTTCTTTGGGAGGGGCCTTTGGCGTTTTACTAGTAAGCTTACTACCATCAATTTTTCGTTTAATTGATCATTTGTGCAGTACTTAGTTGTTTATAATCCGCGGTACGATCGATATGTTGAAGAGTATGCCCCTGCCCAGGTCCCACCAGAAGCACGTCTCGAAGTTACATTGCTTGCGGCCCCTTTGTTTGCAATCGCTTTCTTCTGGTTCGGATGGACATCGTACCCTTCTATATCATTATGGTCTCCTCTCCTTGCTGGAGGCTTGTTGGGCTTTTCCATCTTCCTGATATTCGTGAGCATTTAGTTATATCCCCCGTTCCTGTCGACTGATGTTATCTTCCTAGCTCTCCCTGATTAACTATACAGTGGATGCATATCTTTTCGCAGCAGCTTCTGCTTTGGCGGCTAGCACTGTGGCACGGAGTATATTCGGTGCCGCGTTCCCTGTACGTGTATATTCCACACCTTTCCCGGCACCCTTGTACCCATCCGCTTTGCAGCTGTTTGCGCGACAGATGTTCGAGGCTTTGAGTCCTCGTTGGGCATCAACCATTCTCGGGATTGTTGCCGCTATCATGATTCCTATCCCGATAATCCTTCGGCGTTATGGTCCTCATTTGCGCTCAAAGTCCAGATTCGCACCGACTGCGCCACCCGCCAAACCCCAAAATTCTGCCGTGTAAGCTTTGTTGTTGAATTCCAAGTCGACTGCTTGCCAGTCTAAAGCGGGTACGCGGTGGTTGCCGCCGGATAATTGTTGTTCCTATCCATCGATACCCACGGCTTGATACGTTTCTTATCAGCGCATCATGTATATAATGAAGATCACACGGATGATTGACACTTTGGATATATCGCACTTTGTAGTACTTTATTCCATCCATATTAGAGGTTTACGTTAACATTCTGATCTTAATGCAAACTTTCGCACATCTCAGTTCTCGGTTCAACGGCCTCGTACTGCAGCCACAAACATGGCTGCTTCACTTAACCCCGCAAAGATTGACTGGTCGAAGGTCGACAACCCCAACCTTGTCTTCCAACGTTTTCCAAGTCGACGATCCGTTGTGTACGGAACGAAAGGTGTTGTTTCTTCATCTAACCCATTAGCGACAGAGGCGGGGTTGGAAATATTAAGGCAGGGCGGGAATGCTGGTGCGGAAAAGACGCCTATGATAGTCCAGTTCGGCGTACTGTACTGACTTGAGAAACAAACGCGATCATGCAGCGGACGCGGCCGTCGCTAC
>Ga0307510_10000309_pt1 | contig 45170 bp, 63 predicted proteins | sample 12_EM_MG_FD_207224 | JGI IMG/M metagenome (GOLD analysis project Ga0307510, IMG submission 207224) | Populus trichocarpa ectomycorrhiza microbial communities from riparian zone in the Pacific Northwest, United States - 12_EM | ecosystem: Host-associated > Plants > Roots > Unclassified | place... | reverse complement strand
CATTGAAATTAGGACGGTAAACGTGTGGGATCCAGTTTGGTTGTCCATGATTGCAGCTCCTTGGGATTCGGCGCTGCAAGGGCGTGTGAGTTAGAGGAGGTAAATAGTGTGAAGGTGAACGATTTCTTTCAGGGGTAGGTTAATATCATATACGCGAGAGAATAAACGCTGCTCACTCCAAGAAGTGATTCCATTTCCGGATTGCTTTCCACGTTGACTCCCTCTAAACCAATAACAGTTACTTCTTCAATTTCGTTGGAGTGTTTATAGACATGAAGATACGGCCTTGCACTGTGTGAGAACAACCCGAACTAAGGGTGGAAACTATCATTACCTTCGGAGCACAAACCACCGCCTTTCCCAAAGATCTTGAGTGGCATCGACAAGGATCATGAGATGACCCTTCTTCGTCGGGACATCACTAAAGGGAGTGCGTGATCGTTACAGCGAAAAGACGGCTATTAAGTTATACACACCTGCGAGGGACGAGCTTTGTGCTCGCAACGAGCTGTGGAGACACGGACCTGCTGCGAACATCCTCACATCGGGATGCTGGCAGGCTGGCGTCTCCTGACTCGGTAGCTTCCTGACCCAAGACGATCTGGGAAGACATGAATATGAGGCCAATCACCTATATTTTTAAAGAGCTCCAAACCTGGCCACGGTGTCCGAATTTCTTCTGCCAAAGCTCAAGGGATTTCTGAAGAAGCTTTTCCGAACCCCAAACAGCAGCATCCGCCTGTGGTGGCTGTGCAGCCACGTGAGAGTTGGCTAATATCACGCGCACAGCCTGCACGTCTGCTGCACGACGTTCCATCGAAATCAGTTTGGTATGATCTTCGACAACAGAAATACCACGTGGACGCCAGCTCCCGAGAATCTCTTCTCCACGAACGTACTTCTCCGATGTGTCCAGACGCCAGAGGTCTTTCGGTGACCGTGTGAGCGGGGGTGACAGCCTGACCCGAAAAACGTTGCTGATCTTGGACAGAATCCTTGTAGAACTGAGTAATGCCACAAGGCGAGAAGGTGGGCGGGCGTCTCGCATTTGCATCGTGACTGCCATGTCCATCGAAAATTGAACTGGATCCGCACAACTTTCGACGGCGATGGACCATGTAACTTGTAATAGTATGCGCTGATTGGTGGGTGTTACACGATTGAGTAAGGCAGAGTTGTGGACGCTCGAGTCCCACAGGGTCTCTGCGGACAAAACGCCGGATCCATCTGGTTTGAACTCCACTACCTGGTCTTGTTGTAGCGGAAGGGTGACAAGGGGGCGAGAGGATGGTTCGTGCACACGTCCTTTTGCATCAAGAAGGCGGACATTACCAACTTTGATCTTGACAGCCTCCGTCCAGGGGAGCTGTCGGCCAGAATTCGAAGTCATTGTGAGCACAAGGCGTCGCTGTAAGCCTTGATGCAGGCTGAAAGCACCGGGGTCTAAGTTGCCCTGTGAAACAACGGGAACTGGGACGTATTGTCCGTCTGGGCCAAGTTCACGGACTTGTAGCCAGCAAACTACATCGTGTGATTGCTCCATAAAGAAATCCGTCTCGGAGCGGCGCATAGGTTGCGAGTTCCGGGATTTGGATTCTGAAGGGGGAGAACGAGCAAGCGGAATGTTTTTTTGCTCGCGCATTTCGTCCCAGCGTTCCATTCTTTCCAGGTATGGGGGTCGCATTGACGCAAACAACTCGATTGGTGCGTAACCCTGCCTCAGGTGACTCAAGACTTTTGAATTCACCACTATAGAGAAAGTGCGACGGAACTTGAGGTCCGATGGTGTAGAAGAGTCCAAATCTACGGAATTCGAGTGATAGATTTCTTCCGACTTAAGGCTTGAACCAGCGAATGACGACAAACGGACTTGGAGATGAACTGCGCAAAAGTCATGCGGTGCGAGCCCCTTGACGGAGTCGATAGTTAGGCAGAAACTCAGTTTGCTACCCGTGGGAAGCATGCCAGGCGCAGGTGAGGAGCAGCGGGTGGAGGTGGTCGAGTTTGGCGTGTTCTTAGGCGTCAACACAATGGAAACGATCTTGATGTCCACCCGACAAGAGCCAATCGCTTCGGCAGTGTATCGGCAAAAAATAGGGATAACAGAGGCAGAAGGGAGTCGACGGGACAGGGGTGCGAGCGAGAGTAGGGCATTTCCGACGAAGGAATATTCGGGCGGTGGGGTGTTGTAGAAGGGCTCTTCCGATGAAAAGTGCTGGGAGTACGAAGGGCGATCGATGAAAGAAGTGAGATTGCGCATGCGCTGCACCTGATGACGTAGGCGGTCAAGTGACCATGCATAGATAGCACTGTGACGCTTGTCCAGGACCTTCACAGCAACCGTTGGTTGGGTTGCGGACATCAACACGGGATCTGCAACATCTCCAAACTCATCCAGCCCAGCTATCGTGTTAATGGACGAGGTGGGAGCTGCTAGTGATCCGCCGGAGGCGACTGTGAAGTTGTAGGTCACGTCTCTGCCGAGTTCCTTGCTAAATTAAGAGTCAAGATCGAGCATCGTCTATGAACAAAATGGCGAACCTGATGACGTTTGCTTCTTTCAACAATACGGCTGCGGATAGGACTGTTTCAGCCATCGAGAACGAGCGGTGTGCCCTCCATTTATCCAGGACCTTTCGGATGAGCCTAAGCTGCCTTGCAGAGTATAGGACCGGTTCGAAAAGCTCCGCTTCCAATTCGGTCTCCCCGCGAGCCCGGGCATCTAGTAGACGTCGCATTTGCATTTGCACAAGTTTGAGCTGGTGCTGCATATGGCCCTTCTCCTCTTTGAGGTCTTCTGCCTCTGTAGACTCCGAGATGGCCTGTAATCGTGACTCAAATTCTTGTCGTTGGGTTTCTAGTTGATTTTGGACCTCTTTCAGCGCGTCGGCGTCAGGGCTACCGCGACTCGGTTCGGCGTCAACACTAGTGTCGTCTGTCAACGCATCGCTCGAGAACGGGCGCCCAGACTCGCTCCACACGTCATCAGCCTGGCTGAGGCTACTCTCAGGCCGGTGCTTTAAGTTATGATCGCGTATGTTCTTGACCATGGTGATGCGTTCATATAATTTGTTGAGATCCTCGTCTGGAAGGCTGTCTAGCGCAGGATCTAAACCAAGCCTTGCGAGCGCCGCTTCACGTTTAGCAAAGGTCCAGTCGACATCTTCTATCTCACCCGACGAGGAAACAGGAGAATCGGGGCGTGAACTAAGGTCTGCCGCGGTCGTACTGTGATGTAAGTTGGATTTCAAGGTTGCACGATCGCGCTGTTTCCGAACTTCTTCTGGGTTGTTGAAACGAAAGACATGGTGCTCTCCTGTTGCACCACGTTTACTTCAGTAGCTCGCCCCATCAACTAATGATCTCACCAAGAATGATGCGAAAGCCGGAGCGAAGCTTGTGGGCCTGAGGCTATCTTGAGCAGAGTGAGTTTGTCACAGGGAAAGAGCCGCACCTGTTCAGCGGAAATTTGTTTTCCGTTCAGGAACTGCGTAATATTAGGTCCGCGGCCTGGAATGCAGTGACGACAGACATACTGTGATGGCGCCTTGGAGCGCATATAGAGTCACTCTCCCATCCGTGCTCTCGAAATGACAGTGCTCTTCGAGTATGTTATCGCCACTCAAACGTATATGAACAGCTTTTTCACTGTCCAGGCGCCCAACCTAAGGAATGGCGATTAGAGTGCGAAAAGGGCCGCATTGGTCAATATCACCGTTGTTCTACCGGGCTTCAATTGATAGATTAAGCACTCGCTCATGAGTGGATCTATCGCAAACAGTGAATATGACACCACATCTTCGATTGAAAACTCACCCTCGTTCTACAGGACGATGAAGATATCCCAATTAGCCATGACTGATGCAGATTACGTACCAAGTTCACAAGATGCGGCATCTGACGCCCAGGGTCAATCAGCAAGACCACCAAGGGTTATGAGATGATATACATGCCTTCTTCGGTGTGTGCACACCAACATTATTTTTCTCAACTGTGATGCCCAACTCTTCGAGAGCCTTCTCGCGCTCTTTCTGGACGTCTTGTGTGCGTTGGAGTTTCTGCTCCCACGTCTCGTTGAGACTTTGCATGAGCTTCTCGCTAGACTCGAGCTGATCTTGTAACTCAGCCTTGGTAACGGTCTTGATTGTCCCGTCCTTCGCCTTGTACGTAACTTTTTGCTTCTCAGCTGGGATCTTCGGGTCGTAAACATCTTCACCGACTGAGCCAGCCACGCGAGCTGTTTGCGTTTGCGAGCATGTGTCAGCGGTGGTGTGCTCGTAGAGTATAGAACCCGACGCGTACCTCGAAGCATCTCCAGCTCTTCTTTGAGTTCACGTACAAGCTTGGCATTAGGATCCTCATTGACGACTGCCTTATTCTTAATCTTCTTCGCCTGGTCTGCATATCTCAGGGTACTTAAGGTCTCTTCGTAGTCGGCCGGGGAGATAGCTGCGATCATTGCCGTCTTGGAATTTCCACCGAGCGAGTCCTTCAGAAGCCATGTAAGGACCTATAGCATATGTTAATTAACCGTGCGCGGTTTGGCCTCCGAACCCACCGAATCACGATAAGGCACAAAGTCGTCTCCTTTCTTCTTTCCCTTCTTGTGATCGCTACCGGAGGCCGCTGCCAATGCAGAAATCACTTTTCCAAGAGTCGTGAGAGACTTGTTGATGTTTGCACCCTCCTTCAGCCGCTGGCCAGTAGCGCCGGTAGAGTTCGCACGTTCGGAACCGGCAAGGTCGACGAGGCTACCGAGATTCAGACTCGAGTGTACAGGAAGTGTAGACAGGCGATCATACCTGATCCGTGACACCTTCTCTGTATCGAGGTTCGTATCTACATCATGGCGCATCATGGTAAGTATGAGAGTAAAAACTGCGTGTGAACGCGAAGATCTAGGGAGGTACGACGATGAGAGGGCTTGTGCCACGAAAACGATCGATCACTGACGTCTCGTTCATGTTCGTTGCGGCGACCGTGCGTGCCTTGTTACCCTCGTCCATGAGTGTCATCATTTCATCGTAGCTGTTCACCACGAGCTTCGACAAGTCCTCTACATAGGGACCCAGGATCGGATGTTCACGGACACGAAGATTGCCAGTGTTCTTTGGATTCAGTAGATCGCGCACCTTCTCATTGTATATCTACATGGGTATGACAATGATTGAGTACATCGGTGAGGATTAAACGTTAGAGCCATACCTCGATATAAGAGACCTCTACGGTAAATTTAAGGTGTTCATCCCCAGCAGATTTATCTTCCACACGTGCGAATAACTCGCTACACGTCTGTGGAATGATACCCTTGTCCGGTCCATCTTAGGCACACCATTTCAACGATCGTGGCATGTGAAACATGTGATAATGCAACTCACAGCCCATCATACTACGTAAGGGGTGAGCGAGAACATGGGCGCACAGAGGTAGGATCGGCAGGTGAGTTTGTGAGGAGAATGGAGAGGAGTGTGTGTATGATGAGTCGAGCGGTAATTCAGACAAGCTTCGGACTTACCTATACGATTTTCCAGATCCTATTTCAAAGGTCGGTATACAAACCGAAAAGAGCACAAATGACACGCACCTGTCTGCCCGTCTTTGGGTGCGAATGTCAAAGCTATCAAGGCGTGATGCGAATGCAAAACTCACAAGCCAAAATACACGCATTGAACCCCGCAAATCCATGATCTAATAACTCCTTCCCGAGGTCATCAAAAAGCGTTTGTTGTGAGCAGTAACCTGGTTCGTCGCGGGGACCTGCAGACCAGTAACTCTTGTCAAAGGAGAACGCCATTGTCCTGCGTTCCGTCGCGCGACCCGAGGACGCCTTCTCCTGGGCAGATCCTGGCTCTGGTGGATCAATGAATGTTTGATTTCCCGACATGCGAACAAGCGGTTTGGCACCACGCGCGAGCTCTGGAGTTACCGATGTGAGCGGGGCAAATTGGTGTGGCAGCCACGGAAAGGCGAGACTGACCTCGCGTATTAAGGGGACGACATCGGACGACGACTTTGATATTTCCATCGCCATGATCGGCCATGGCACGGGTAGATTAGGCAAGTCTATATGTATGAGTACGGAACTCAGGGAAAGAAGAAGCAGCCGTTATAGCAAAACGCAGGTCGGTACAGAATCGCGGAAAGAGAACGAGTTTGGCGTGGAGACGCGTGACGACTCGATTCACGTGCCATTTATGGTGATGTTTGTTTTTGTAAAACATTATACGTGGGGACTACTACACACTACTGTATCTACATCTACCATGCGTGTATGGCAATAAACTAACATCACAACAAATCAAAATCGTCAAGCTGTAAGGGCATCAACACAGCGAGAAAATAAAAAATCAGAAAATACAACGCACCTCGTCGTTGTATCTCATGACCGTCCTCTTCAATCTAGATGTGTCGACCCATGTGACGAAATCCTCCATATGTCTTGGGAAAAGGCCGGTTACTGTGAGCAAAAATTGGCATATTAATCAGTTGGATACTCACCGTGTGACGAGGTAAGCCGGGTCCGTAATGTTATCGGGTCCGACACGGACATGACCTTGCTCAATAAATTTGACTGCCTGATCTTGGGTGAACATGGCAGTCCTTGAACTAAAAACACAATGTGCTCACAGCGCTGACGGTTTCGGCCATCTTCGACGTGACCATGATAACAGCTAGACGCCGTCGACAGAATGTGGCTACAGTTAGCTTATTGTCGATATCACTGAGCTTTGCTTGCGAATTGAGGACGCCCATGTCATAAAGCTTCGAGAGGATATGACCCTCTGTTCGAGAGCGGAAGAGATCCTGAGGAGGGAGAAGCGCGATCCGATGTGCTAGGGATCGCAGTGACCCGCACAGCTTGTTGTACCTTATCCAGCATGTGTCAGTTTAGATGAAGGGATAGCATGTGGTTGCTGGTACGGACTTGTGGTAGTCCTCCCGATCCTGGATGTGATATCTGCGCATAATTTTGATCTCGCGAAGGTTTGCATCTTGTTTCCACTATAGAAGCGGTGTGAAAAGAAATAAGAAATCCAAACAAAATTAAAACTTACATTGAAAAAGTCGACTTTTTTCAAGAGTTTCTTCTCATGATGCTTCAACTGACGAACCATGATGATGATGATTGATCAGGAGCGTGATTGCGTGACGTGAGTGATATGTCACGTTTGGTGTGACTCCGACCGTGCGAGTTTTACAGGGATTCGCCTCACTTCGTGCTCGACGCCAACGACGTCGCCGACGCCTTTCTCGCCCCTCCTCAAACTACAGGAATTTCTTCTTTCCCTCAGGACCGCCGGTATTGGAGTGGAAATCTAATCGCTTATCTCAGCTGCTTGATCTTCTCGCGAGCACTCTATTTGGGTTCTGCGAATCTGCAGTGCATGCTCGAGACCCCACCATCTTTACATCCTGGCTGAACACACTCTCCCCTTTCAAGGCTCACAGATGACTTCCCAGCCGGAGTTGATGCGCCATAGCCACCAGCCTCAAGGTGTGATGCCCCAGCCCTTCCTCGGCCCATCGACACCTAGTCAGCCCCACAATCTTAACCTTCTTTCCGGCGCCAACCCAGGCATGAACTTCATGCCAAATCCACACCCATCTAACGGACAGTTTCCTCATTCTAACCTCGCGCGCATACAAGCCGAGAACCGCCAGCGACATATCCATATTCAGTCGCAACGTGCAACCACCGCACAGACTGGTCCCCCAGTTATGAACGGTGTCGTCCCCGCGCAGCATTCAGGAGTTGGCTTTCCTGTAATGGCGCCACAAAGTGGGCAGGGTCCAGCTCACCGCGTTGTATCCCAGCCTGGCGGCGTCGGCGGCCCCCTCACGACATCTCATCCTCCTTCTCATCCTAGCAATATTAATAATTCTGGGCTGAATCTTAATAGTGGTCTCCAAACGCAACGTCCAGCGCCTCAGTCCCAACCTCAATCGCAGATGGGGATACGACCCGGGCAACCCTCGCTGCCGGGTCAGCCAAGTGTTGGCCCAATTCGTCCGCCTGTGGGCATGTCAAGCATTCCTGCCGGTGCTGGAATGCGAAGTTCGAGTGGCATGGGCGTGAATATGCCATCCGGGATCATTGGCAACGTGCCCCAGCAAACGCAGCCGCAACAAGGATTTCCCGGTGGATTGGCAATGGGTGGCCCAGGAGCACAACCGCCTCCGCAAGGACCGCAAGGGCCAGCAAATTCTATGGCACAAATGCATCGCACAATCACTACCCCTGATGGCACGAATCCATTTGGTGGGATGTCAGGCTTTACGGGGAGCCATTTCTCGCAAGCTGGCGCCCATCCCTCCACGAACCATATTGCTGGACCTAACTCCGCAAATCAGCCGTTTAGTTTCATGCCACCCTCATCTTCGCCACACCAACCCACCGATATGGGACACAGCGGTTCCAGTGGTGGTGCCGGCTCCACTAGCACATCGCCCCCACGTTCGGAAAACTTCACTATGACACCTGCACAGATGTTGCAATACGGACCAGGTGCTCCTTCTGGTACTCCCGGAAGCACGAATGAAGCATTCCACCAAACATTCACAACGATGCCCCCACAGCGACCACCTTCATCGCATTCGACCCTTGTCTTGGCTCACCAGCGGGCCCAAACCCCTCAGAGTCTGTCGCATCCCACACCACCTCGGCAGCAGACACCACTTCAACAAGCGCAAATTTCTCAGGCACACGTAACTGACAGAACTAATCCTCCCATCGCCAACCCCACCCGTCCTCAGTCTCAGCCGCAGCGACCGTCTTCCCAGCAACAGATGAGACGATCTCTTACGCCACGTAGCGTGCCTGGCACCCTCCCCCCAAATGCAACCCTCCTCCAGGGACATCCCGCAAGTATCAGCGGTGGATCGACCGCTCCTCCACAACCCCGTCCAAACCTTGGAACGAGTGGAGCGACGGGTCCGCCAGCCTTGGCCTCAGCATCATCGACCGAGAATGGCGACCTTTCACGACAGCCGGGTGTCCCTAGCATTCGTCCGTCTATACCGAGGTTCGTTTGTAGTTAGCTTTGCCGCTTTTCCTCTTCTTACCTTGTCGTGGTTTGCAGTCTTGCCGCCGCAATTGGACTCGGCCAAGCTCTGACCCGTATCCTTCAATTTAGCGGCGTACTCGCGGCAGAGGACCAGAGAGTATGCTCTCTTATATGCAACACTGTTACGCTAGCTCATCACTAATTTCTTCAACTTGTAGACCCAAAAGTCACAACTCTCACACTGGGAGAGCCTGGTCGACGAGTTTTTCTCGCCAACAGCGACTCTCAAACTTACACTTTGGAAAGACAACCAAAGGGTAGAGGCAAAAGTATTTGGTTAGTTTCATATTTGATTTGAGCTTAAAGCTCTGCTCACGAGCCGGATAGAGGTTGGCACACCTGTCCTTCCGCGATTTTTTCTTGTGACAAGTCAGTCCGGTGTCAAATCTATGACATTGTCCCTCGACGGTGCGCGAGAACGCGTCGTTGGTTCACACCAAGCGATTGTACAATGCGTCTCTGCCATGTGGACATACCGATATCACAACGGGTACACAGTAACGCTCCGCGGACCATTCACAGCATATGTCTCTGTGATTCCTAGTGCAACTCAGAATAGTGCCCCGGCCCAGTCTGTGCCTCCTTCTAGCTTTACGCTCAAGATCGATCACATCCAATTCGATTCCAATGTTTATGAGAAGCACGTCGCAGTGGATGTAATAGGGGGTAATCGCCTCGATAACAACAAGACTCCGCAGGTCCGCAATCCCCCGACCCCGTCACCGACCATGAATGGCGCAGGTGTACCGCCGCTGCCGCCTGCTCCACCTCATCCACCGCAACCGCCGACTCCACAGGTTGGCCAGAGGGACGAGGGAGGATGGGAAGATCATCGGATAACTTACGAGCGTGCGTACATTCCTACGGAACCGGTGAACGCCTTCGGTATCCCACAGGCTACCATGAGATGCCTTGAGGTACGTACGCGGAATCTCGACCTTAGCACCGGTTTTAACCATTTTTGTGGCCTTCCCAGTTGGCGGAAAGTGTCGCGCAAATGACCGACCTTATGCACTACTCCCACGTCAAAAATGTTGGCCCTTTGGGTGCGTATTCTTCATCGGTGACACTTCTGACTTGCGCATTTATGGGCCATCTGCTAGACACGCTAAAACAGTTCGTGCAACATATTCGGGAGATGCCACCGCATGCGCAAGGTCAGTACCTACCTGAGGGCATGAGTGCGGGACCGTCAACACATTCGCTGTATACTCCAACCTTGGCGTCCACCGCGCCATCGTCTGCTCAACTCACACCTGCGACAATCCCGCAGAGCGCGCCGTCGGCATCTTCCCCATCGTCATCGCCTGACAAGGCGAAAGGTACGCCACAGCAGACGAATGCCCCCAATCCGATGGCGTCTGCCCCTGCAGGGTCATCAACGCCCTCGATACAGAATGCGCAACTGAAGCGCAAAGGAGGCGAGACAAACTCGCCGACAACGGCGAACGCGGAGCAGTCTTCCGCTGGGAAGCGAAATCCTCGGAAACGAGGACGGACTACGGGCGGAAACTGACGCCCGTCCGGGCATGTGTTTGTTGTCCTCCTGATCCTGACCCGATCTGTCGAAACAGCATGTGTACTCGCCTCCCCTCTTTCTGTCTTCTCTTCTCTGTCTGCTCGTCCGTTCGCACGCATTCGGTGGCTCCAAACATCTCGTCCTGCAATATGTTAGAAATTACATGTATTCTACGGACACATCGCTTTTTTTTCCCACCCTGCCTTCCTTACTCGCTTCGTCCTCCGCCTTTTTTTGTTCTTGCGCACCGGGATTTGCCGTATGTCCATGTTTTATAGCGTCGTATTTATCCACAACTGTACGTATCCTATATTTCGCCGGGTGCTTGGTGTGCAACAAAGCTACTCTAGTAATGCACCTCGGAATGATTTTTTCACTGATCGATTTTGTTCTGCGGGAGAAACTTCGAATCGATAGGAAGGACGGATCTCTTCGGGATCAGTAGCACGACGCGTGTTGGCCCGGCGCCCGTACACGTTCATGGCCTCATGGCCCCATGACCACTGACGGATCTGCTTCGTGGCCCACTCTGGGTATCCTCGTACATCGAATGAATTGTGGTGGCAAAAACAGGGTAATCTGTGCTACTCGATAGAACACCCCACAGAAACGCCCCATACCCAGGGCTGCCGGCGGAGGCTGGTGGCGTGCGAGCAGCAGGTCCGCATGACCAATCTCGCCGAGCTCATGGACATCCCCACAAATGCCAGAGACTGCACGCCCCTGACCCTCCTAACCAAGACCCTGATCGTGGCTAAAGTTGCATTGATCGCCGTACTTGCATCTGTTTTTTCGACGCGATTTCCATCAGCTCTTTCATTCGGACAAAAGGGGAGCGGGTAAAGGGCGTGGGAATGTGTGCTTGCCTTCCTTGTGCATAGAACGAGCAAGGTATTCGCGATTTAAACTGTCTAACTCCTTCTAATGGACGACCCCGCCCACGACCCCGGCCGGACCCACCCCACCTCGGTTCTTCCGGCGCAGAGGGCCAATGATCGCGTGGGGTTTCACTGGCGTTGGCGGCGTCCGCCGAGAACGCCGGTGCCTGTGGATCCCAACTGTTGTGGTCGCCTCGTGGTTGTGGCTGTTGATGCTGCTGCTGTGCGGCAAACATCTGCGCAAGATGTTGAAGCTGCTCTTGAGGAATACTGCTCGCAAGCTGCGCCAACACAGCAGGGTCGAACGCTGGCGCGGGTAGTGCGTCGAGTACTGCCGAGTTGGCTCCCTCAGCGAGCTGCCCGACAAGCTCGGAGACGCTCGCACCAGCCAACGACGCCGTCGCCATAGCAGGTGGCCACGAGAGTGCGTCAACTTCAGCGCCCGCAAGCATGTGTACTACGTCTTCATCCCCTCGTTCTTGCGGAAGGATCGAGCTGGGTGGTAACTCCACGGGAGAATCAGGAATGGGTTGAACGAGATAGGATGCACCGAGAGCGGTAAGTTCACGCTGTTCTTGGGCACCGCGTTCTTGACTGCCTTCTCCCCGCGGACGTGCTTCGATATCCTCTGGGATGTCAATGGCTAGTGAGATAGAGCGAGTGCGGTGTCAGTGCGCCGTAGCTAATTGCGTGTGAACAACGCTTACGTTGTGGTTCGGACCAATCGAGAAGCTCTTCAAATAAGTGGGCGTGCAGCGCGGCGCCTTCGCCTCTTTCCAATTCACGTACATTGTGCAGTGCGTGTGGTGTACCCTGTAAATCAGCATGGATGGCACGTAATTAATGTATTGTACAATTATGGATAGGAAAATGAGGCTGACATCAACGGGATCGTCGTCGTACACCGCTCTCTCAATGAGTTTCACCAACTCGAGCTGCTCATCGGGAGCCCACGTTACGGTTTTTTTCTTTTTGAGAGGTTTCGCACCAGCCAATACCGCAGATGACGCTGATGCGTTATTGGTGGATATACTGGGTGCAGATGGCGATGACTTGCGCGCCATCATGTCTTTCAGGGCTTCCTGGAAAGCATCGGTCGACGACGGTTGCGCAACGTTTGCTGGAGGATCCTTCTTTGTTGTAGCTGCTGTCACCGCTCCACCAGGTGCCTTTTTGAAGCTCGGCAACTTTGGTTTCTGTTTGGGCGCCGAGAAGAAGGATGAGTCCGATTTTGACTCTTTCACCATTGTTGAGGCCGCCGTCGCTGACGCCATCGTTGACGGTTTCCCCTCCTTCTTGACCACCACAGAAGGTCGTGATGACGATACCGCGGATACAGCACTCTTCTTCGTTGGTGGACCGACCTTGGACGTGACGTCAGGGAGTTTGCGCTTCTTTGGTTTCGCGTCTAGCCGAGATAAAAAAAACAAAGTGGATTTGATAAACCCGTCATGAATTGGCGATGATATAACCCACCTTGTGGGTCATCATCAGCAGGTATGACTTGGTCCTGCATGAAAACGAATTGATTTCGCCACTTTCGTTCGAGGTTTGCTGCCATGTCCTTGATCGCTATAGAAACAGTGCATGAATGGACTTTATGGTCAGACATCTCTCCCTATTGTAGAGCATTTACAAAAGTAAAGTGCAGCCAGGCACTACGATGGGTGTATGGCTAGTCACCGTAAATAGAAACACTTTGGTACCACACGGCAAGGATCGGTGTAATAAACAGAAAGGAGTACTCACCCGGTATGGGAGCATCCTTGGCAAGTTTGCGAACAATTTTGCCAATTTTAGAGGACACAAGCGTTTCACCCGTAAAAGGCAGGCGGTCCGCAATCTGGCAATTACAAACCATGTAGGTTCATTTGACGGCATCGCGTAACAGAAAGATAACACCAAAAAAAAAATTGATGAGGAGCAGCTCTGAGGAATGAGGACATAGGAAACACACGTGTAGTAACGGCATGACAGTCTCCAACACTTGATTATCCGCATTTGTCGTCGTCCCAGTTTTCAGCCATTCCCTCGTGATATCCATTGCGGACACATTCTCGAGCCAGGCACGAAAATAATTGTTCCCAGCATTGTCTCGGATCCTGGTAAGAATATCAAGCCTGGTCTGTGCGCTCACTTCCGAGATACCATATTCTACTATTTTGCCGACGAGTTGCTGCACGCTGCGGGCCCCGCCTGAAAAGCTCTTCGACTGAAGAGAAGATTGGATGGCGTTAAGAAATGCCTCTCGGCGACTCTGGGACGGAGGGGCGGGTGAATCGGACTGGGGTGTTGCGGTATAGAATGAGGACGGAGGGATGGCGGATAGATGCTGGGGGGCATGAAGGGCGAATGGAGATAGCGTGCCTTGGGGTGACTGCGGCAGTTGCGATTGTGGGGGTACTTGGCTTTGTGTCGTTTGGGAGAGCGTGGATGCCAGGGAGGGAGGTGCTTGTGTGTATGCAATAGATAATGAAGATAATTGAGGGTACTGAGAATGCAATGGTAGATGATGCTGGGATGCTTGTCGCTGGGAAACGTTGTTGGCTGAAGGGGAATATGAAAGCTGTGGGATAGATGCGCTGAGAGTCGTTAAGGCAGGGCTACAATTGATACGTGAGTAGGTGTATATTGAGGATGAGCAAGCAGAGGACGCACTCTATGTTGGTCTGCGACGGTTGAGGTGGTGGGGCTTGAGAGTTCGCGGATGTTGCGCCGTTCAAGGTGGAGTATGTTGATAGAGGTACCTGCCCGGGCTGAGGTGACCAAGACGACGAACCATAGGTCATGGCATTGTAGGGGGCGGGGACGGAAGGAAGGAAGAAGTTGTTGGAGTAGTTGAAGAAGGGAGAAGGGGTAGCAAGGGATGTTGGGGAGGTCTGTGGCGCTGGAGATACCCAGTCAGGCTCATTTGGCAACGCGTACAGTAGGGGGGCATGGATGCACGCGGTGCTTACCAGAAAGGTCTCCCAAGCCAAAGTCGTGCAGATCAATGTTTCCAGAGACTGCGGCGGCACCATTTGAGTCAGACGCTGAGGGTGGCGGGTCTTTCCAGTCGTTCGAGTTCGAAGGTCGTTGGGAATCGGCGATGTCGTTTGGAACGACGGGCGATGGCTGGGCAACCTGGGTGGGAGAATGTTGCAACCAGCTGGACGCATTCGAGTACACGTCCATTGTTTGTCGATGGTCTCCTTATTCTACTTTTTTCTCTTTTCCCTTTCTCTGTTGTGAGGCGCTACTCCTGCACTTTTCCCGACGACTGGCAAACACACAATTACGGCTCAAAAACTGGCGTAACCGAACCGCAAAAGAAGAGGAGAGAATGGAGAAAACGGAACTTTCCGGGACGATACCGCTAACAGAACTGCCAGCTGAGACAAAGGCTTGAATGGCCACTCTGGGAGGAGCGTTCCAGTCGACGTCGACGCTTTTCATCCTCTCACACACAACGGGCCGCCCTTAAGAAACTTTGCCTCAGCTTGTGGCTCCGCTTCGTCAAATTCACACTCCGAAAGGGGTCTTCTTCAATGTGACTTGTGTACAACACAATACAATGCCATACAAATAATCCTTACTGTACTAATACTGTACGTAAGGTTCAACAACGCAACTTGCGTTCAACAAAAAGGCCTTTTTGACCCCACCTCCGCATATCCCCAACTGCTCGGGTGATGGCAAGTTCACAACATGACCCCGTCTTTCCCCAACTTGAACGTCAAAAACTAACGGCTAGTCCCCTTTGATCTTATCTCCCATCTCTCCCTCCACTCAACCTTCTCGCCATCCAGCTCATCGCGAGCTTCAGCTCCGTCGCGGAACAAATGCGCCACTGCGCGAATGTTGCCGACCAATTTGCTCAGATGCTCACACAGGCTTCCTTTAATGGAAATACGTCAGTGCCTCTATATGCGGGAAGTAAGCGCCACGGGACGGAAGAGGAGGTCGTCGAGGGCACGACCAAGAAACGACGCACCGCAAGCAGGAGGGTAAAGGATCCAGACGCGCCCAAACGCGCGGCATCTTCCTACATTTTCTTCCAGAATGACCTGCGCCAGGAGTTACGCAAACAACACCCCGATATCGCTCCAGCAGAGATAATGGCCAGGGTCTCGAAGCAGTGGGCAGAGATGACGCCAGAACTGAAAGCTGTCCGTGTTCTTCCCTTAAATCCGAACCGCAGTGCGGCCTCTTACGCTGTCATTTAGCCCTATGAGCGCCTTCAAGCGGAGGCCAAACAGCGGTGGGAGACAGAGAAACGAGCATATGACGAGCGCCGGGGAATTGTGGCTCCCACGAAGCCGGCTAGTCGTAAGGCGGTCACCACAGCCGTTGAAGAGCCCGTGCAACCCACCGAGGTGGGTTTGCCAGTTCGTTACCATCCTGCAAGGGTGGGGCTCGAATGCTAAAAGGGTTTCAGGGCGCCAAGTTGCCGCAAAAGACCCTAGAACCAAGTGATTCTTTCACTGACACGAGTTTATCCGACAAGTCCTCTGGGGAGGAAGACGAGGCAGGTGGCAATTCGGGTGAGGAAGAGAACGTAGGGATGGAAGAAGAGGTACATGCGCCTTCTCCACCGCCTACCAAAAGCAAAGCAAAGCGCAAGGGTGAGACCGCTACGGCCTCTACTGCGAAGCCGAAGAGCAAGGCCAGTTTGTCCTCCGGCCCCACCCCTGCACGCCCCGAAAAGAAGAAAAGAAGCAAGGTTGGCGCCACCTGACGATACTCACAAGACCGCCCGATTGACTGTTTGGATGACCGACCGTTTTCCCTACTTGGTACCGCACAGCGCATTTGCTGAGTACTTTTTGCGCGTCTGTGCGACTCTTTGGATTTTACATACCTTATACGCTTATCTTGATCGGTCCCTGGTTGGTGTAAATAGTTCATTTCCTCGAATTGACGTTGCGCCGAATTCTTTATAGAAGTGCCCATAGGAGGGGAGGGCACATTGTTGCCTACCCGAGTCAGGCGATGGCAGATGCAGGGTCCGCTGGAAGAGCGCTCGCCTGGCAATGCATGCAGTGCTTGTGGACACGCGCACGCTGGAATTGGACTGGATTGAACCGAATTGAACTAGATCACTGGATCGATGGATCGATTGTCGATGGTCCATCCGCGTTTCCGCGGACACCCCCGCCGGGCGCCGCCGGGGAGGGCGGCGAGGCTGCGTAAGAGCACGCTGTAGGGTCCCAGGTCCAATGGTCCAATAGGTGATCTTATGGGCTATGTGCCATACTATATAATACTTATCAGTCTGACTCCTCTCCGTGCACCGCCATTTTTCTCTGCTCCTCATCGATAGTAACATGGCTGCCCCCCCGCCAGCGTACAGCACCCCCCATGCCGGCAACCCTGACCGCAGAGCACTTCCCGATGGCTGGATTACTCGCTACGATGACAAGTGCGTCTCTACTGCGCCCGCTCCATTGGTGAAACTGACTCAAGCGCCGTTGTTGGGATAGTTATCGTGCGTGGTACGTCGGGGGAGTCTCGCAGTGACGATCATCTCTGAATTCAGAGATCATTCCTTGTGGGCAGGTATTATGTAGACACACGCGCACACCCACCGCGCTCGGCCTGGGACCATCCACTTGGACCACCCCCAGCTACTCCGACCGGTGCCTACGCGCCACCACCTCACCCCCCGCCAACCCGCACTGGTGGTGGTTACAACGCTGGTGGCACCCCGTCCGGGTCATTTTCACCGTCACCACCGCAACCGAGCCCACCGTATTCTGGGCAGCCATACAGCCCGTCGTCGGGCTACCCCTACGGGGGTACCCCTCACGATCCGCGTGCCCTTCAGCCGCAGTCGCCATTCCAAACTCAGCAGCAGCAGCAGCAGCCGCCCTACAGTGGTAGTTACGGGAACCCAGGGAATCCGGGGTGGCCTCAGCAAGGCTGGCAGCAGCAGCCCCCGACACAGTTCGGTGCATACTTTATGCCCCCATATACAATGCAGTGATGCTCATGCCCTCCAACCACCTTTAGGGTCTGGGTACCCGATACAGCCTCCGTCACAGGCCACACAGCAGCCACCACGTACTGGACGAAACCATGGCGGTATGGGTTTGGGAACTGCGGTTGCAGGTGCGGGCGATGGAATGTTCTGCGCAGTGCCGGGCCTCATGCTGGACTGACACCCTTTCCTTTTCTGACTTTAGCGGGCGGCGTGGGTTTATTGGGTGGCGCTTTAATTGCTAACGCATTCGATAACCACGAAGACCAAGAACGCGAGGAAGGATACGAACAGGGTTAGCTGAAATTTCCCCTCTTAGTTCTGTTACGTGAGAACTGATCGTTCGACACGCTCTAGGCTTTGAAGATGGTGCTGGTGGCGGCGACATGGGTGGCGATTGGTAGATGCTTCGATGGTCGTCGGAGCGACACCAGGTCATTGTTCCCACCGCATAAGCCCTATCTTCCCCCATTTGAGTTAGAATAATTTTTTTTTCCCGTGGCACAGTTTTCCCTCTCCACTTTGTTTGACGTACTTTTGTCCAAGACACGGGTCTGACGGCTCTCTGATTACATTTATTTTCGATATCCAACAAGCTTGTTATACTAAAGTGACATATCTAGTCCTCGGAGGAAAGATATTTCGGATTGGTTAAGATCGTCAACGATGCAATTTTAAGGGGTGGCAGCCATACATAGCCCCCGAGACGGGTCATGGGAACACCTTCGAGAAGAGGCAAATTCCGTGCGGCATTTGGTCACAGACTGGGCGACTGGGTGTATGCTTCATCGAGTACATGCATCGGCCTTGCGGCTCAAAGTGTGCCACGTTCAAAGTCATCAGCGCCTGCGGGCTTTTGGCCATTACCTGAGGAGGTTCTTGAATTGGTATGTCGTCTGCACCACTTCCTGATACGTGTAGGCGGTCAGCTGTCCAACAGGCATCTACACGTGGTGAGGAACTGGAGTGACGCCGATAGGTACAGCGGGGGGCCAGAGTTGCTGAATATGAAATATTCTTTGCACGAGGCTAATCCATGGACCGCCCTTGCGTTCATATCTGGGTTCCGATCATCATCAATTCGGATTCGGGCTCATTATGGATAGAGGTAGTCTGATGGGTCGTTTCAAGAGCAAAGTCGGTCCGTCGTCAATTCCGCCGGGCTCATCACCATCAGGTCCATCACATCACCCATCACTTTCCGGCCGGTCCTTGTCACGCGGGCACCGGGACAATCCACTCACTCCGTCGTAATTCGGTTTTTGTGCGGCAAAACCCGGGATAAACTGTGGAAAAATCTTTATTATTGACTTGATGTTATCCCAGGGGAACATTTCCCTCATGAAAAAAAAATCTAAAGATTAAGCTACCATTTATTCACAGTTTTCGGCAAAAACAAATTAAATTATATTGGATTGACGCGCCTGTGGCGTGAAGCGGATTTTGCCGAAAGAGGGGGGCCGCGCGTTTCAGTCGCGTCCGACCGACCAATTGTTAAATTGCATCAACTCAGCCCAACTTCATCATCCGCTTTTTTTTTTCTCCTCGTCCCATCGGTTTTGCGAATAAACCACTGTCAGTTTCTTGTCTTGCAAGCATCAACTGTGCGGTGATTGTGGGCGCCATGGCAAGATATACCAGGAAGGCTGCCGCAGAACGTTTGGGAGCTTCCACAACATCAACCTCTCCGAGCGTCTCCTCCGTGCCCTTTTCTAACAGCAACACGGGTTCCACAGCGAATACCCCAGCCACAAGTGGTGAAGATGAAGAAGGGTCCAATTTGCAGAGGAAAGTTGTGGAAAGGGGCATGAGGACAAGGGGAATCCGCCGGAAGAGATCCGCTGAGAGTGACGGCGATGATCTGTCGATTTCTACCAGACCTACTATGAAGAGGCGTGCAGCCATGAAAGCAGTATGTGTCGAAATTCCAGTTTGGTCCACAAACGTGAGTATGGGTATTACCCTAACTCTCATGGTGCTTCGATTGATCCTTATCGCTTATCTCAAAATTTCCAAGGACAAGGGCAAGGGTAGAGCACCTTCCAATCTCGTTGACAGGGTTGAGGATAATTTTGTTCCGGCCTCCGAAGCCAACCTCAAGGACGAGGTTGTACCGCCTTCGGATGACGACGACTCGGAATTCGAAGGCAGCGAGCTTGATTCCGACGACGAAGACGAAGAGGACGGAAACTTCACTCTCCGCAGCGGCCGTAAGTCACCCCGGAAGAGGACATCTCGCGCCCCCATCAGACGTTTTCATGACGTTGAAGAGGAAGAAGATATCAAGGTTGAGGCTGCCATAAGGGAATCCATTCGCGACGCGGTGAATGGAGGTGCGTCAACAAGCACGAGCCCTACTACTCGCAACATTTCCAGGCGTGTTGCAAATGCTGTCGCGTTCACGGAACATCGCTCTGCGCTGGAGGCTGATTTCGATGTAGTTTCTGATAGTGACCCTGAGGGTGAGGTGATGATAGTCACCGATTCAGAAGACGAACCCATCGTGCAGAGGAGCAGGCCGAATATGGGCAAGGGTAGAGGCAAGAACAAGGGCCCAGAGAAAACCGAATGTGATACTGACAGCATTCGTCGTGCCTATATCGCCGACCGAAAGGAGGCTCGCAGACTCTCCCGCCTGGAAAAGCAAGAGATAAGGATGCTAGAGACCAAGCTCGGTAGACGACTGACTCACGTAGGTTTAGCAAGCCATTTCTATACTCAGATCTATCCCTTCTTGACGCAGACCGGATTCCCATACAGGCAGAAAGATCTACAATCCAACTGAACAGACACCACCCCGAGCTTCGTGAAGCATGGGGAGACATCGAAGCGACTATCGTAATTGTGGAACCCCAGAAAGCGGAACAACCCTCAGGGCTCAAAGTGACTCTCCTACCGTTCCAGCAAGAATCGCTCTACTGGATGCGTAAGCAAGAATTTGGTCCCTATGCTGGTGGTCTTCTGGCGGTCAGGCTACCATCTCTTTTGAAAACGATCCTGATGCTTACCCGGATCTTGATAGGATGAGATGGGGTGCGTGGACACTATAAGCCGGCTCACAGTTTCGGCTATAACGTGACGGTGTTGCAGGATGGGTAAGACGATCCAAATGATCGCTCTCATGGTATCGGGCTCCGCAAAGCCCAATCTAGTTGTGGCGTGCGTTTTCCTTTTCATTTCTTCCCTTTGATATTCTGAAGATGCGCCTTTACAGTCCGACAGTCGCGATCATGCAGTGGCGCAATGAGATTGACACGTTTACAAGTGGGATGGATGTACTCGTCTGGCATGGCGCGTCGCGCATGACTGACCCCAAGGAATTGAAGAAGTATGATGTCGTCCTCACCACGTACGCCGTGCTTGAGAGCTGCTTCCGTAAGCAGCAGACTGGGTTCAAACGCAAAGGTACAATCATCAAGGAAAGATCACCCCTCCATGTTGTCGAATGGGAGCGTATTGTCGTACGTGAATATCAGGCTTGTCCCGATGCTTCTCACGTATCTACCCCATACCAGCTTGATGAGGCTCATAACATAAAAGAGCGAGCGACGAACACAGCAAAGGCGACCTTTGAGCTGAAGGCGAAGTATCGCTGGTGCCTTTCTGGAACGCCCCTCCAGAATCGGGTTGGCGAATTGTACAGTTTGATCAGGTTCTTAGGTTGTGATCCCTTCTCCCATTATTATTGTACGTCGCGCCATTTCCTTCTCCACTATGTCCCTATCTGAGGTTGATTACCTCTAGGTAAGAAATGCAGTTGCAAGTCCCTACATTGGAAATTCAGTGATAAGCGGTCATGTGATGGTGTGTTGCCGCTGTCAATTGTTTATCGGTACGACCGCGCTGACCTGCATACAGGGTGCGGACATAGCCCCATGATGCACACATGTTTCTGGAACAATGAAATCCTCACCCCCATTCAGAAGCACGGAATGCAAGAATCAGGCCAGATCGCCTTTAAAAAACTGCGCGTCTTGCTGGACCGGATCATGTTGCGCCGCACAAAAATTCAACGTGCGGACGACTTGGGCCTGCCGCCGCGTACGGTCATTGTGCGGCGTGATTACTTTAGCCCGGAAGAGAAGGAGTTGTACCTAAGCCTCTTTTCGGATGCAAAACGCCAATTCAGCACGTACGTCGATGCTGGGACGCTTCTCAACAGTGAGTATTTTGCCCCAAGTGAACATCGCCTGATCTCACCGGAACAACCACAGACTACTCAAATATCTTTAGCCTGATTACGCGTATGCGCCAAATGGCTTGCCACCCCGATCTCGTAATCCGCGGCAAGAACAATGCTGGCAAGTTCGGAGAAACTGAAGGAGAGGCCACTGTGTGCCGATTGTGCAACGATATTGCGGAAGACGCCATCCAGGCAAAATGCCGGCATATTTTTGACCGCGAGTGCATCAAACAGTACCTTCACGCGTCTATCGAACCGCATGTAAGAACTATCATCCGATAATGTTTCCGCCTCGCTGCGCTAACGGTCACGCGACTAGCCCGCTTGCCCGGTTTGTCACCTCGCCCTCACGATTGATCTCGAGGCACCGGCGTTGGAGTTGGAAATGCCCGCCACCGCGCGCCAGGGCATTCTCGGCCGTCTGGATATCGACGCGTGGCGATCGAGTTCGAAAATAGAAGCGCTCGTGGAAGAGCTAAGCAATTTGCGCAATCAGGACGCGACCACAAAAAGCATCGTGTTCAGTCAGTTTGTAAACTTTTTGGACCTCATCGCATTCCGGTTACAACGTGTTGGCTTTTCGGTAAATCGGTTCCGCCACCGGTTCGGACGTCGACTGATGGCCGCTTTCAGATTTGCCGACTCGAGGGCACGATGAGCCCCCAAGCACGGGATGCTACTATCCAGTACTTCAGTGAGTCATAGGCCTGTGTCTGCCGTCTCAGCTGAATCTTTTTTTTTTTAGTGAATAACGTACATGTCACCGTGTTCCTCGTCAGTCTAAAGGCTGGCGGTGTGGCGCTTAACTTGACGGAGGCATCTCGCGTGTATCTCATGGATAGCTGGTGGAACCCAGCCGTTAGTCCCCTCCCCTTCCCATCCAAGCTGACCTTGACCTTTGACCATATCTGATGTCGTTCCGGCTCAATAGGTTGAATTTCGTGAGTATATTTACATCTTCGTATCTGCGCTTCAACTCATGTCACATCCAGAGGCCATGGACCGCATCCATCGACTTGGTCAGCGTAGACCCGTACAAGCCATCAAAATTGTCATCGAGGACAGCATCGAGAGTCGCATCGTACAACTGCAAGAGAAAAAGTCGGCAATGATAGACGCCACTCTATCCACAGATGACTCGGTGCGTGTTCCACGGGTACACTGGGCAAGATTACTGATGGCTACATCACTACAGGCGATGGGTCGACTCACTCCCGAAGATGTACGTCCTCATCTTCCTACGATCCTTGCAATAACTGACCTACGGCGTTTTTAGTTATCGTTTTTGTTCAGAGTATTCTTATTCCTCTTGTTCAGAAATTCTATAAACTGATGTGCGTCCTTTTACAGTTGTGATTGATCTCCCGAGTCAGGCAGCAAGCTTCAGGTTCGCTGTATCAAAGACGATGTTGGCTATTGTACATATCATTCTAAACGCATCATACTGGGAATTTGCTGTGGACGCCCACTATTAGTTACATTTTAGATGAAATTCATGTCGTCATTCGCTTGGAGTTGGTTTGGAGATATTTGTCCTCACTGTTTAGCTTAGAATCGAATCACAGCCGAGGACGTAATCTCCACCTTGACCAGCTGTAAACGCTACCCGTGCCATGGCAATTTTATCCGAACATGTGGACGAAGAACCTCGTGACATTGGCACCCTTCTCAACAACCTTTGTATTCCTTCCGACTTTGCACAGCACGAGGTCTTGGAGGACAAAGATGCCATTGCCCACCCTGGCGAATGGAAGGCCAATGCCTTTAACGCGTTGAAAGATCTTCGTAGACTGCTTGGGAATAACCGGGATGAGACCCAAAAGTCGGATCTCATCTATACCTGCGCGGCATTCCAGGGAGATGGCGACTGGACTTCGGAGGACATGGGTGCCTTATCATCTGGTAAGCGCTCGATGGACTCCACCACTCACTGAAATGACTGAAGCCCTTCCCCCAGAAATACTAGAATTGGAGGGAGAGCCATCATTGATTCTTCTGGAAGACGTTTTGACGAAACATATCAAGCCGATATTCCAAGCAAACCCACATCCCATGTTAAACGTCGAAACTGGCCGCAAACTACCTCGCGCAGCAGGAGGGTACGTGGCGGCCCAGGACGCATATGAAGGACAAGTATGGAAAGAGCGTCCTGGGGTCATAAACGTTCTTCTTTGGTGTGTGCAGCGAATCGACGTACGCACACGCACCCTGGCCTCGGCCCACACTGAGCTCCATCACGGCAGACTGAAGCTTATGAACGCCTGTGGTACCTCGTCGTGCCTCCAGTCATGACACTATTGGACGACTTTGAAGCAAGATACAAGCTGTTGGGAATCAAAGTCGTCAACGCCATGCTCCAACGAGCCCCTCTTCCGCTCCTCAATCGTACAGGAATATCCGAGCTCATTCTCGCTGTGTGATTTCGTATTTTTACTCTGCACCTGCATCTTATCTGACCGCACCTAGTCCTTGAATCGTGCCCTCACGTTTCTCCACTCTCCGCATACGCCCGCTATACTACGGACAGCAATCCCAACCGCGACGGATCTGATAGAGCGCACAACGCAGCCTGGCTCCGAAGAGCGCTTTACCCAGCTCTGCGCGCTCTTGGGCGATGGCGTGATTGGAAGCGTATGGATGTATTGTTCGGAGGACGCGGAGGCCATTGAAGCGAGTATCGACGTATTGCCTATTGTTGTGCGCGCTCTTGGAATAGGCGCGACGCGGTACTTGAAAGTACGTTTTCAACACATTCAAAGGCTACACGCGGGACGACCAGATGACTGCCAGGCATTAATCCCGCAACTCACACACCCGCTCCATCCGGTTCCTTACAAGAAGCCGCGAGTGACATTGCAGTTGTCTTCCCTCCGGGCATTAGAGACAGTCATACAAGAATGCTACCCTCGTATAGAGAATTGGAAGGGTACAATTGTCGAGGGTGTGGCAAAATGCTGGGCCATGCTTTGGGACGAAAAGAAGACGGACGAAAGTGCGTTCAGGTGTTGGTTCTCAGAGTCGATTCTAATGGGCCCTGGCAGATTCTGAAGAACTAAGACGAGGGCTGAGAGCCGTATGTGCCAGTCTATGGGAAGTGGCACCGTCTGTGATCAAAGTGAGTTCTTGAGTTTCTCCGTGGAACCAAGACCATTGAAAATTCGGCAGGAATACGTCGGTTTGTTGGAGCTTGACGCCACCATATTCGACAACCTCGTTGGTGACTTCGTTAATCCTCAAACAGAGGAATTAGCCGCAATTGGTGCCTCATAGCAGGCAGGGTAGGACGTCATGGTGGGATTGCTCCGTGCCGCAGCCCATGGTTAAAACCCGTCGGTGTTAGACTGGTAGCATTATAGCACGCATTGGAAACACTGACGGACACCGCGGCGGGTGAGAACGTTCAATGTATCCAATCGGGGGACATATAAATGCGACCCTCTCTACAAATATCATTTGTCATTCCATATTCAAACGCTTCCGTCTCTAAAAGTGGACCTCCTGGCAGAAACTCGGCCTCGCCGAGGAACAAAGCAAGCTACCACACTATCGCCCAAGTTAAAGCCCTCGCGTCGATCGCTCTCATCGAAGACAGGGCTCTCGAGACCATCAGCTCCGTTGTGGTCGATGCGTCCAAGAGAACTTATGGAACTTACCTTGGTTTGATCGTGTTTACTAACTCTGAATCATCGTGAGCAAGTGACCAGGTAAGAATTCGGAAAAGTGGAAATGGTGTCAGAGATGAGATGTTCTTGCAAAGCTAGATCACGCAGGCAAGTGAATGCGGTTGTTCCATCGTGCTCATATCACCGTCATACCGTCCAAAAGGGAAGGTTTGAAAATTTGCTAACCAGCATTGTCATGAGTGTGCAACGTGGTATGGTCATGAAGCAGCTGCGTAGTATCGTCGATCATCACGTTGGGGTATGCGAAGGCGACTGGATATGAGTACGTCGTTGGAGACGTCGGGCATTGTTGGAAAGGCCAATCTCACCAAGATTTGTGGTAAAGCATTGCTGGTGTCAGATTATAGAGCGTGTTGGAAATACATACTATATCACTATCTTGGTCACCGGTCACCAGTCGAATAAGAGTCAGCGTCTCTTGCGTAATCGGACAGTCGGATCTGACGCACACCGCGGGCGAGAACATCGTGATGGATGTGATATATCCAGGCTACCCCATCCCAAATCATCCAAACGTTTCTATCTCTGGCCATGCCTACCTCCTGGCAGGAACTCGCTGCAGAAAAGAAAGCCCGTCAAACTGCATCCATTCCGAAGGAATGGTTAATTACACCACCAGCAGACGACGTATTAGACGTAACGGACGTTCCGGCCAAGTGCGGAGTGTTATCAGAGCGCGATCTGGAGATCACAGCGATTAGCGATGTCACCGTCCTACTTCAGAAACTCGCAACTGGGGAATGGTCGTCCGTCGAAGTCACTATCGCATTCTGCAAAAGGGCTGTCATAGCCCACCAAGTCGTACGTCCATTGTTTCATCTGCCAGCTAATCGGCAGTCTTATCCCCACACGCTCCGTCTCTTCCTTCCAGACAAATTGCCTTACAGAGATCTTCATCGACCGCGCCCTCGAGAGGGCTGCCTGGCTCGACGAACAACTAAAGTCGACTGGGAAAGTCGTTGGGCCCCTTCATGGTCTTCCAATCTCGCTCAAGGACCAAATATGTATCAAAGGACTTGAGACTACCATGGGTGCGTGAGCTATGTACCCGTTAAACATCGCCTGGAAAATGTTTGGGTATTCTAGGATACGTCTCCTGGATCGGCAAAGTGGCAGACCGTGATTCTACTCTTACAGAAATCTTGATTGAATGCGGCGCAGTTTTGTACGTTCGTACGAATGTGCCACAAACGCTCATGGTTCGTTTTATGGCTGTCTATCTGGCTTTTTCCTGATGACCCCGACGGCCTTATTAAGTATTCCGAAACCTACAATTTGTTATTCGGCAGGACGGTCAACCCTGCGAATCGTACCTTGACCAGTGGTGGATCGTCCGGGGGTGAGGGTGCCTTACTCAGAATGGGGGGGAGCATTCTAGGGGTTGGTTCCGACGTTGGAGGGTAAGATTGCTACCCTTCCCACAGGTGATGTTCGCGTTGACTCGTCTTATTTATCAGCTCTATCCGCATCCCAGCTGCGATGAATGGGATATACGGCTTCCGACCCTCCTACCATCGTATTCCGTTTGAGGGCGTAGCCACCTCGCTGGAAGGCCAGGACTCGTTCCCAGCTGTTCTCGGCCCCCTCTCAACAGATATCCGTGGCATCAAGTTGTTCATGCAGGCCGTCATTGGTCAAAGGCCATGGTTAAGAGATCCTCTCGTGCTCAGAAAACACTGGGATGAGGACGAGTATCGCCTTGTAGAACATGGCGGCGGAAAGAAACTCACTTTCGGCATTCTCTGGAATGATGATGTCGTCATTCCCCTACCTCCCGTCATCCGTGCTCTTGAAATGACTAAGGAGGCAATAATTGCTGCAGGGCACGACGGTAGGAACGCGATTTAGCGCCTCTCCAGAATTGGCCTCTAAGAGTCTTGCAGTGGTCGATTGGAAACCTTACAAGCACGATGAACTTTATAAATCAACTGTAAGAAGGAAATTTTCGTGCGGTATGCGCTTAGCTCACTGATCCTTGTCAGAGAGATATTTGGGCTGCAGGTGGAATAGAAGAATTCGAGGCCATCACATCCCAAATTGGGGAGCCCATTCTGAAGAGCATGTCGACCACTGGCCCAACGGAAGCTGAGGTGTATTTTAGCGAAACGGGCATCTCCGCTTTCGAGCTTTTCCAGGTTCAAAAGAGGCGAACGGCGCTTCGGAAAGAGTACCTTGATCACTGGCACAGTACGAAGGCATTGACTTCCACAGGCCGTCCGGTAGATGCCATTATATCTCCTGCTGCACCGTTCCCACCCCCTCCCCACGGAAAGTACAAGTACGTGTTCATTCCTGCCCATTCCCGGACACAATATTGACACACTCCCCAGTAACGCCTCGTACACGCTCATCTGGAATGTGCTGGACTATCCAGCTTGCGTTTTCCCCGTTACTAAAGTAGACCCCGTACTTGACCAGCCCAAGAGTCCACATCAGTTCCTGAACAGGGAGGACGAGTGGGATTATAATCTGTGTATGAGCCGCCCTATCTTCCGCGGATTTCCCCAGCCGTGCTGATTGTTGATTCTGGTTAGACGATTCCCCCGAGACGTTCAAAAACGCACCCGTCGCACTGCAGCTTGTGGGACAATGTCAGGAGGATGAGGCTGTCATCGCCATGACGGAGATCGTTGATGCCGCACTTAAAGTAAAGCAAAAGTAGGATGTCCGAACGAGATTGTGAATAGGGTGCAGATAGTGCATGTTACTGTTGTATTATCGAGCGCTGTGTATTGGACAGGTGATGTTTCTTGTTGTACTCTGATACTGATAGATATGAACCCAAAGGCACGATTTTTGATTGTCATGAATCAGATGCCTGGTTCCAAGAAAACTTGAATTGAAGAAAGCCGCGGCGACTCCTGAAATGTAATTTAGTCCGCGCGCGTTACCTCCGCCGATATTAGATTAGATGCTGCTGATCCATCATCGTCGGTTCTTCTTTCTCGCAGGCGAATTCGCGTTGGTCCCGGCCACCATCTAGCAGCCCAAGGTCACGCCAAGGTCTCTCAAGGCATCTGTAAGACCGATTTTTTCTTACATTCTTTCTATTACGCCAGGCTCAACATATGGACCATTGGTGTCTTCCTTCCCGTAGAAGCGATCCCCCGCGCGTACAATATACAACACGCCAGCCATGGTTGAATCGTCAGACTGGAATCCAGAAGAGCCCCTCACTAAAGACTTTCCTCCCTTAAAGAATGATCTCATTCTCAGAGCGGCAAGAGGTGCGTTGCCCAAACGTCTTCTGTTGCGTCCACTGGTCTTACCTCGTCCTCAAGGCGAAGAAACCGAGCGTGCGCCGGTCTGGGTGATGCGCCAGGCAGGACGTTACCTCCCTGGCATGTGTCCTGAACTGCTACTTTAATACCCCCTTTTGACTGATCGGCCAACCCCCCTAAAAATCTACAGAGTTCCGCGCCGTTCGGGCTGAGCACGAGTTTTTTGAGATCTGCCGGACGCCCTCCCTTGCGTGCGAGGTCACGCTCCAGCCTATAAGGCGATACCTTGGCCTCGTCGACGCCTCGATCATCTTTAGTGACATCCTCGTCGTCCCACAAGCGATGGGCATGGAAGTCCTCATGAACCCCGCACCGTTCTTCCCCGCGCCGCTCGATACGCCCGAGGACGTCGCGCGTTTGCGTGAGCACGTCGACGTACGCAAAGAGCTCGGCTACGTCTTTGCCGCCATCACTCGCACGCGCCATGGGCTCCGCGGCGAGGTTCCGCTCATCGGGTTTTGCGGCGCACCGTGGACCCTGTTCTCGTACATGGTCGAAGGGGGTGGGTCCAAGACGCTCCAAAAGGCCAAGACTTGGTTGTTCAAGTATCCGCAGGAGAGTAAGGCTCTTCTCGCCCGCATCGCGGACATCTCCATCGACTTCCTTGTTGGCCAAGTCGAAGCCGGGGCTCAGGTGAGTTCCACGCGGACACTCCCCGTCTCCAGCACACTCACCCCACGCACTCTTTGCATTGTGGTTGCCTTTTCTCTCTCATGGTGGCGGTGCTCGTATACTTATAGCTACTTCAAGTGTTTGATTCATGGGCAGGAGAACTTTCTCCGGATGACTTCGCCGAGTTCGCTCTTCCACCACTCCAGCACATCGCCACGTCCGTCCGTGCCCGCCTTCTGGAGAGCCATCTCCCCGCAATCCCTCTCATACTGTTTGCTAAGGGTGCCAACGCGCCCGTGTCTCTTGCGGCAGTAGCGGCGGCTGGCTACGATGTGCTCGGGCTCGACTGGTGTGTCGTGCCGGAGGATGCCCGCAGAGCAGCGCCGAATAAGGCGCTACAAGGAAACCTTGATCCTAATAGGCTATATGGTGGACGCGAGGCGATTGAGGACAGCGTACGTCACATGTGTGCCACATTTCGTGCAGGGGCCAGCCCACCAAAAGGGTGGATTGCGAATCTCGGACACGGCATCACACCTGGCGTTGACCCTGATGATCTCAGGTGGTTTTTCGAGTGCGTAGGCAAGTATTCGGCACATGATGTGGTGCCATAGAAAAGGAGGTATTGCAAGGGTGTGTATAGGATAGATGAGTAGTTATACATCAATGTGTGGCATGTAGATATATGGTTAGGTATCACATGCGGGAGGAATCTCAGACCCCTCGCCAGTACGTACGAGTACGTCCAATCAAAAGTCGCCAGCTAAATGTAACAGACAAATATATAGGAACTGATCAAATGAAAACACGAATGAGATGCGGAATATAGTGGATGAGGTCGTGGGACGGGGATTGATGAGGTCCATGCAAGGGCAATGCTGCAAACCATGGGGTAGGAGAGATCATAACAAAACCGATTGAACAGAAAATTGAATCCAAGCCACGAGGTATGAAACATGAAGCCGGCCAGGGTCATGCGACGACATCGGCCGCACTGAAGCTGCTGCGCCGACGCCTCACGCTTCGCAGGCCAGGCCGCTCGCCTTTGCTGTTTCCTGGTTTGACCACGGCATTTGCGCCGTTCTTCATCCACTCGTTGCCGTTGGCCCGGGGCGCGGAGACTTTAAGTGCTACGTTATTGAGGTTGCTGACAGATGCGTGGTGCCCGTGTGCGGGCCGCTTCGGAACAAGAGTTGGGAGTCTCGACGGAGAGGGTGACGCTGGGCGCGCGGTGCGGCGCGGTAGAGGAACGGGGGCAGGAAGATTCGATGCTTTCTGCGGGACGCGTACAGACGTTGCATTCGCAAGCCTCGGGATCTTGTTCGGTGGCGCGGCCATGTTTGCTTTGTTTGCGGCTGTGCTGAGAATCTTGCCAGGTTTGCATGCTGCTGCTGCTGCGGACCGCGTTACTCGGGTAGGGCGCTGCTCGGAGGAAGTGAGTTTAGCAACACCTGTCTTTGGAAGCGCGCGGGATTTATGGCGCGTAATCAGCGGTGCGGCACCGAGAGCCGGTAGAACATCCTCGCTCTCGTCTTCTATCTCGTCATCGGATGAATCGGTAGCGACTCGCTTCGCGTTCGGTGTCTTTCGTGGTTGTCCTGGAGGGACCGCTACACGCGCACGGGCAGAAGCCGCGGCAACATGCTTACTAGGTGTGACTGGGGGCATAGTGCCAGTAACAACAGGGGCAGCATCCATGGGTACGTTCTCTGTATCGGTTTCGGCCGGCGGTGTCACAGGGGCGACAATCGCAGCAGCAGCAAGTGCTGCCGCTGCGTGGGTTCGCCGCATTTCGTCTGCAGCTGCCCACTTTACCCATTCGAGTTGCTTGACGTACATGAATTGCTGCTGCGGACCGACTACGCATCCCGGGCGCACGATGCGCATAAAAGCAATCGCCTCACTTGCGGTAAATCCATACTTCCAAATAAGATAGGCGCCGATCAGAGTCCCAGTCCGCCCCAAACCGGCTTTACACTATTCACCCACAAGATTAGCCAAGTAACCAGCATACAGGTACGAAATACTGACGTGGACTGCAACGACGCCACCAGCTTGGATGATCTCGTCAGAGACATCAATAAACCGTCGTACGATCTCGTCCGACGGATTAGTACCGTCATCAAAATACAACTCCATGTGGTTTATCCCTCGCTCTAGGAACGTTTGGCGGTCATACAGTGGGTTATTCAACCGAATGACGATCTTGACATTATGCTGCTCAAAATATTCGAGACAATTTTGAAACGGCATTGGCAGCTTCCGTTGTAGAGCGAGTTCACGCTGCTTGACGCCTCTCGCGGGTGAAACAAGGGCCCCAGGGGACGAGGCTTGTTCCTTCGCGTCCTTCTGATTCTTGATCCACGCGGGGTCCATGGGCGATGCAAGGGCGATAAAGTGGGGAGAGATCCAGTTCCAATCACCGTTCTCGACTTTTTCGTAAAACTCGTATTCGTTGATATCGAATTCATTGAGGTCACACAGGCCATTTTGCATCGCTTTATACATTCCCCAAAGGCAGTCTTGAATGCTCAGGTTGAAGTCGGACCGTCCGCGGCCAGCATCACGGAAAGGCATAAATTCAAGTTCGGCAATAGGCTGAAACGCCTCCCAAGGGGCACGTTGTTGTACGATTAACTAGAGAAGATGAGAAAGGGAGAAGAGAAACAAAACCAAGACGTACGGAGAAGAGGGCCATGAGTAGTGCAGCATTAGCTTTCCGCTGAGGGTCATCGGATGTGTAAAGAATGAGGCGGTGGGAGGCAAGGTCTTCGTCCTATTAGGGGATGAGCATCATGAATGGGTATCGGACATGGAGGCCGGAGGTCCGGCACAGGAGCCACCGAGGAAAAGAAGTTGCGGTATCAGTGGTGCCCTGCAGGGCTCCGGATACTTTGAAAACAACTAGCCATTATGGTGGATTTTGGATAGGGCGTGTGTAGGGTAGTCTGCCCGATTCTCGCCCCTCCATACTTCGTTTCGCAGAGTACGGGTGTTGCCTGCCACAGAACAGGGATACACTTACAATAAGTAATGAATGGATATATATGCAGGCTTTATAAACCATGGCAACATTGAGAGGACCCCAGTCTTGAAAGAAGGACATGTACATGAGTTGATCATCGATGGTGAAGTAATAGTTCTTGGTTGGTTCTGAGGATTCGCAAGGGGGGGTGCGTATTCCGCGGACATTAACTTGTTCTGACTGAGATCTAGGGTCATTGAGTGTCTCCTGTTTGGGGGGCGGATGAGGAAAGGTGGTAAAGTAGAGCCTACACGTGGGGTGGATCAGTTCGAGCAGAGTTCTGATATCTATCCAGACGGACCTGTCGTCGAAGCGGCAAAGCGGTTCGCATTTTGGAGCCATGAGAAGAAAGGGGGTGAGGGTGGAAGGGGGTGAAGTGGGTGGAAGAGATGTATGCGCGAAAGCAACCTCGATGGGAGGGTCACTTGTCAGTTGGTGAATGAGACACGGGGGAGCCGAGAACACGTTGTAGATGCGCATGCCTACCTCGATAGTAAACACACATAAATAACGCCAAGTCATGTGATCCGCCACATGCTTCCGTTCCGTTCTCTTCTTCCGCCGTCACACGATCGAAATGAGATTTAGTTAGCATAATCCCTCAGGCCGGAACGATCGTATTTTAGACACGCTGTAGCTTAAAACGAAGAAAGCTGTGCGGAACATGATACGGACAACAAACGGTGAGATCTACTAGCCCACCACAAAATGCCACATGTTTTCGGGACGATCTGTGCTTGATCGATGATTCATTCCTGGAAAGTGGCTATGCGCCATATATTTTTCATCAGGATTGCTGCGTCGTCGCTTGAAGTCTCCAGCGAAGCAAAGGAAACGGCGGTAAGCGTTGTCACAAAACTGCGGAGGTACGGTGAGTACTGTAGAAAAAGCACATGAGTTATTCATCATCAAACACTCAAAATGTAGTTCGTACCACTCGACAAAAGTGCTTGTACCACATCCAAGTTCGCCACGCAATCCACTCTTCATCTCCCCAGCTTGTATGACCATCCCATGAGTCTGCTGCTATGACGCGTCGTGAGGCGTCTGATGATATATGAAGGGTGTGAACGAAGCCTTCGAGCACATGTGCTAGGGTCGATTTCTGCTCTCGCGTCACGGCAGCGTGAGCCTTGAGAGCTGATACCAATTGTGGTGAGTCCTCTGCTTGTGTTACCTGGGGATCTGAACGTTGGCTCTTAGTACTGCATTCCCCAAGAAGAAGGGCGTATGTGTGCACCATGCATTGTTTCGGCATCGACTTCCATCGCTGCTGAGTCCGCGACGCCACCGTTGGCCTTGGCCTTGGCCCGTGCATGGGCGTCGTCATCCTCCTTCCGAAGTGTGATAACCCGTCGTCTAGCTACTACGACACGTCCGTTCGCTTTGTCGACGGCGCTCCGCAACAAGTCCCAGTCGAGTCCTCTGGAACTGTGAGAAAACACCCATGTCACGACGTCCGCGGGTTCCACAATCTGGTATTGCATTAATTTATCAAAAACAATACCGACCATTTGGTGAGACCGTCGCCAGAAGTTGGAAACGAGTTCGAGGACATGTTTCTTAGCTTCTGGAGTTCCGGAGAGCGCACGTAGGACGACCAAGTAGCGCTCAACGGCGTTAAGGAAATGCGAGAAGGAACGCGCGCCGATGTGTAGTAGTGATTGGATAGCGATAGACCGGATAAGGGCGTCAGGATCCTCAATGATGTCAGCGGTCTCGGTTAGACCGTTTTTCACCGTGTCGAGATGTACAAGGACGTCTTCGGGCTTGGTGCGACTGCGTAGCTGGTTGAGAACGCTCTGCGCAGCTTCATAGTGTGGCGCCGCTAAATAAGTCAAGCATATGAGGGAAATGAAAAAAAAAAAATCAAAAGGAAGCGGAGAAACAGACTGGGGTCCTCATATTCATACGTTGGTCCAGGGGCCTGATCAGGCATGGTGCCGGCCGATGGCTCTTGGAATGGTTGCGGTAGTGTCTTTAATATGCGATCATAGTATGACAGGCGAATCTCGAGTTCCAGCGCTCGGTGTACAAAGATGCGCTTCGGATGCTGCATCGGCAATGCTAGATCCGGGACCCTGTCTGTGCATTAGCACGCTACATACGAGTGGAGGCGGGAAGACGAACCATTCCTTCCAAACCCATTGAAATCCAAAGTTGCTCATGTGCACCGAGAACCACTCTGCAAAGCGACGCAATACTTCTACATCGAGCCCATTTGCACAATAACCATAAATCTTGCGAATGCTCTTTCCCACCGCAGGTCCAACAGTTTGTGGAGATAGCTTACAAAGCTCTGTGATCAAAGCGATGTAATATATTGGCTTGACGGGGCTCTCAGGCAAGAGAAACTGCGAGCCGAGAATTGTCTGGTTGATCCGGGTACAAATCAATGAAAATGATACGCGATACAGGCGAACGAAAGAGAAGAAAGTACCTCGATAATAGTGGACTCAAGTTGCCAGTCGCGCCCCGGTGTGGGGATACGGTCAGATGCCTCAGCTGGGTCACCAGGGCGAGGCTTGAAAGTGCCTTTTACAGTCCATTTAGGATATTCGACAAGCACTCGGGCACATTCCTTGCGATTAACTTCGTAGATTTCGATGATATCGAGCAGGTCTGCGCGTACTGCGTAACCTGCGGGCGTCTTCGGATCGGCTGTCACCTAGACCATGAAGATGTAAGTTATCAGTTAACAATGAAAGGAAACCGGAAAATTTCGGACATCGTTATCAAATAAACGAAGCATGTACTCGGGCCATTCCTCTTTCTTCATTGGTGCATCCTCACTGGACTCCGGAGATAAAGCCTCAAGCTCAATGACCTCCGGGGGTACGAGAACCGTGGGAAGATCAAAAGGGACAACAGTTGATGTGTTCATGGATGCATAGGGCTGTGTGAAGATGCCAGTAACATCACTGAAATCAGAGAGGTCAAGAGTTTTAAGCGCAGAGACTGCGCAATCAAGGACCTACAGCCCTGTCTGTCAATACAAATGCCATTAAGAAGAAATATACAGATACCTCATCGGCGTGCTCAGCAGGCACATCTAAAGAATGTAGATTTGCAAGCGGATGAACAAGCCACTTGGCTGATTTCACGGAATCATTATACGCCTGGATACTAGCAATCATCTCATTGACGGCAGCCGCAGAATGTTCCTTAAGAACTTGGCCAGCCTTGAATACCATCAGATCAGTCTGGAACAGATACTATTGAGGGATAAAAGTACACACCCTCATTAATCCTTCCGCCGCACAACGCGCCGCCCGCTTCGCCCGTCCATTGGAAACGCCAAATTCATCGAGGACAGCGGTGAATGATTGTAAAAGTCCAAGCATAGATTGGGGTGAGATGAGGTTTGTGACAGTCAGATGCGCGAAGAAGTGAATCTATGCGTAGGAAGAATGTCAGGGAACGACATAAAGGAGAAAGGGGTGTCAGGGCGTACGCAGAGGCGGGTTTCTCGCCAGGCCAGCTTATCCAGATATGCTTGAAAACCCTTCCAAAAATCATCTAGTATGAGCCTGCCCAGAGGTGGCTTCACAATACTCTCCTCGCTAGTACCGGTATCATCATTGAGAGTGGGTATAGACAAGTAGTACAGGAGGGCCGCATAGAAGGGGATTTTGTACGGCTGTTCAGTTATTCTGATCAGAGGAATCAGTGGGGGGCTGAAATTCATAGACATGAGGGCATACGCTAAGCGAAAGCCTTCGGCGATGGCAGAGTTACTAGGTTGCTCTTGAGACTGCAGTTTGGCAGCGAGCTGAGGAAGCTCTTGTTCTGCGTCCTATGTGTTGTCGTTGTAAAACGCGTAATCAGAGGTACGGAAAAACGAACCACTTCACCAAATTTGATGATGGCTGCCTTAAGCTTCTGGTCTGGTGACTCCTGAGCTTCTCGCCTGTGGTCATAATGGTCGTAGTCGTCTGGATAGTATTTAAGGTTGCTGTTGACGGTCCAAACATGCAACCATCTCACCTCGGCGACGTCTGCGCCCACCACCTCCGTGCCTTTCGTAGCTCATGAGTACTGGCAGTTAATAGTCGTGTGGGCAAGTTACCGAGTCCAACGAAAGGTGCAGGTCGTATCACGTGCCATAACTTGGTTGTTCAGTTGTTTCCCTCGACTGCTCGACCGGAACGTTCCGGCATCGGAATTGTTGACAGCACTCGTCCTGCCCTCGTATCGCGGTAGGACTACTGTTATTTGGAGCCGGGGTATGTTGGTTGTTCTACGAAGTAGGAGAGTAGCTAATGTTAGACAGGTATGCAAGGCGGATGCTATGCTATTGGTCGGCGAAGGCCAATGTCATCATCCAACGGTCCATCAACGTCGCCCGAAATGCAGAGGGAAAAGCCCCTACCTTGAAAAAAAGCCCCTCTGGCATTTGGCGCATTGGTTCACGATCCTACCTTAAAATCACCTCTTCGCACCATCCTCTTAGGCCAACACCACCCACGCAGGGTTCGCCAGCCCTTCCTCACGCACACTGTCCCCCTCAATCTCCCGCCACTATCCTCGCCTCGATATCCTCTAGAGCAAAATCATCCCTTGTCATCGATAACCTCACGTCCACTCAGGTCTCCCGTGCCAGTGCAGCTGCTATCCGTATTTCCGTCGCCCGTGGTGACATCTGGGATGGCTTTCACTTATGGCACTCTCTGCGTTGGTCGATGCATTATTACCATAAACCAGGGCCCAACTCGGTATCACGACCGCCATTCCGTAGTCCCATAACCGCATTCGAGCCCATCGACTTTGGACAGCCCGTATCTACCAGGCTATCTGGACATTGTCTTCTACACGGTCTGCTGAGGGCGGGCGAGACCAAGACAGCCGCAATGCTTGCTGAGCAAATGATGACCTATGGGGAAGAACTTCATCCACTCTCCTTCAAAACTCTTTTACGCCTGTTACATCCGTCAGCAACGCCTAATTCGCCGCGAACTGTCAATGGTCGTCTTCGGGGTCTTGCCCCACGCCAGAAAGTGCCCGTTGGACCAAGAACTTTGGAGCTTCAAAATGTCATACTCGCTGATCCTCCAACTCGCTTCGCCATACGTCTCCTCAGTAGTGCACGCGAACATCGCTGGCAGCGTACGACGGGGATGTACGAAAGCGTGGTTCACGCATGCCTGATACAAGGAGAAATCCTTGTCGCGTCTCTCCTCCTCGCACTCCTTTTGAAAGATTACCAGCTGCGTAACGCGTGTTCTCGCGTTGCGGCCGAGGCCGACAGAGCGGGGGCACCGGACACAATCGCCTACGTCCACTCGAAGATTCCAGACGCACCCTTCCGGGGTTTCAAGCTTTTACCCCACCGCAATTCGCGTTTCTTATTCCAGAGCGTCACCGGATTTTTGGAGAAGCATTGTGCCCATGTGGATGATCCATTATTTTCTGAGGGATCCCAAGCTCTGGCCAACCTCGCTTCCGCGCTCGACGCCCGTGAGATTCCTTACGCAAACGTGGCCACTCTTATCAAAGTTCTTTACTCCTATCCACCGTGCCAGCGTACCATATGGATCACTTTACCGTCCGGCGAGCGGCAACCGCGTGATGCTTATCGTTACTTCCATGACGTACTCCTCAATCTCCTGTGCTCTCTCTCAGACCAACGTTCCCTTGATCCTAACACCACACTACGCCCTGCTCTGGACCTGGAGTCCTACAATGCACTATTGAACTACGCAATGCGCCATCGCCACTCCCTAGCACTCGCCGGCCGTGTTCTCCATCACATGACAGTGTTACGACAGCCCCAACTCTCCCCGAATATTACCACCTTCAATATCCTACTTCGGGGCTCTACGCTCATGCGTCGTAACGACATCGCGGAGAGTATTTTGCGAACTGTACGGAGCCGAATACCCGGAAAGGAGTCTGACACTTTCCTACTCCACTTCTCGCCCCGCACATCCCAAGGACGGAATTCCCGAGTAGGATCATACCCCACCAGCTTGGAATATGACCCTCACCGCCATCGATTCCGCGGACTGCTCGAAGACACTCGCCAGTATGAGCTTAGAATCCCACAGCCTAAGGGGCATCTCAAGCCTGACAATACACTGCTCACCTCCTACATGGCCCACCTTGTTGCGACTGGTCACCCTCATGCTGTGGCAGCTGTGATTACACGAGTCATCCCCGAATTTGAACCACACAAAAAAGACGTTACATCTGAAGAGCTCATCGCGAGGTGGCAGACGAGCGTTGGCCGTGGTGTAGCCCTTGGTCCCCATTTCTTCTCTGTAGCGCTGAACGCCCTACGAAAGGCTGGTCTTCGGAAGCTCGCGGAGCGCCTTTGGACACTTGCTCGCGCTGCCGAGACCGAGAGCTTACTAAGCAGTGACACAGCACCCTGGTGCTTAAGCGTCCATGCATACACGGCGATGCTCCAGCTTTATGCGGATGAAACGAGAGGGTGGCACGTCGACAACACGGCAGCTTGTGTAGGACAGCCAGGACACCCATATCCCCTGCGGGACTCGAGGCGTGCCACGTCAGGCATGCGGAAGGGCATGCAGGTCTTTCGCGCTCTTCCGTTTGCAGCTGACAAGGTGCGTCAAGCCGCTGTGCGTGTACGCAAGGAGGGCCGGGAGTGGGAACACACACCTGCACCACCGAAAGCAGATGCGAGGTTTTACAACGCAGCGCTTAGCCTCGTCTCTCGCCGACCAGGGATGTGTCCGCGTGGTTCGAGTCCGAGTTCGCGCTGGCGATGGAATCATACACTGCTAGGTACAGCGCGCCAGCGCTTCGTGGAGACAGGCCAGAAGCCGCATGGTTGGACCCCTGAGCTTGAGGAGATTGCCAAGAGTTTGAGGAAATCAGGATACGCGCTCCCCATCGGGTTCAGGCTTCTTCTCTTGGGACGAGATGAACAACTAACATCACAAGATAAGACAGACGTTGGTGTACGACCGTACTCGTTTGGGAGAGGTGTGTGGGCACGTTTCGCCCCTCATCGAATTCCGACAGTCAAAAGGAAGGGTTTACCTTTACGTGGTCGGTGGAAGCACGAACATATAATGTGATGGTACTCCTGAGGGGACAGTCACTGGGGTAATATAGATTGTAATATTAGAGCAACTAATATGACTGTGTACGCGAGTCTGATCCGTATGCTGTTGTCATTCAGGCTTGACAGGGTTGTTTGATGTGGCCTGTTTTGCAGACATTGATTTATGGGGAGTAGGTCGTTGAAGATCTTGTAGATATATGACCATCATATTCCTTCGTTCATCGCGTGTTCTCCACTCTTTCCCCACATCTGCCAGCGCATCGAGCACCTCCGTGACGAGCGCGTGTTGTTTTGCCCTTGTCCCAGAATCTCGTTCTAAGCCCCCGCCAGCCTTGCGGGCAAACACAAGTTGTACTCGCACCCCGCGTCCGAGCTCTTGGCGAGCTTTTCGAAGCTTATGTTGGACATCTGCGGCCGCAATACCCCATGCGAATTGTATCTCCTTCACTTCCGTTGCCTTGCGGCTCGCCTGCGCCTTTGTACGTTGGGCTTTCTCGCGCGCAGCGGCCTCTCTTCGATCAACGAGCTTCACAAGAGCGTAGCCACCTGTAGCTTCTGAGGGCGGCGCGACAAGCTGGGCAAATTGTGTAATGAAGGTTTTGGGCGGACCTTCCCCTGGTTTGGTTTGGGACTCCGTTGCGAGGTTGTCGATTACTTCTGAGAGCAGCTTTGGGGGTAAAGGTTTGCGTGTTTCGGGGTCGACGACGCGGACATATGTATACGGAATGTCGTTGTTAATGGGAGGTGTGTCGTTGAGTTTTGATGCAAACCGAGAACCCAAGGGAGAAAAGATAGGGAGGGTATGTTGGCGGTACGAGGAGAGGATGGTCCGTAAACCATGAGCAGGTATAGACACGGTGCTCAGAATTGGACGTAGCATGGATGGGGCTGTGTTTTTTCAACTGCTATTAATTCTACACCGCTGTATTCTCACCGGCCCGTCTGTGGCGTGCACGGTAACTACCGATCCAGTCCGGACATTCGGGGCGAAGGGGGATGCCGACTGTTCTCACACCGCACCGTAAACAACAGGAAAGTCGACCATGGTCTCGGGGGAAACAGGTGTTTTCGAGGAGGCCTCGGATGAGCATCTGGCATGGATGCTCCAGGCCATGGAGATGGTGTGCGCACATATTTACGTCGCAGTCCCTATACTCATGTGCAGGCGGAGGAAGCCCTTGCGGCTAGTGAGGTGCCCGTCGGCTGCATCTTTGTACGGGATGGTAAGGCAATTGCGAGAGCCCGTAACCGCACAAACGAACTCAGAAATGTATTTTTGCGTACCCTGCGGGGGTTGCATCCGCTGACACCTGGCAATAACCCAGGCCACCCGCCATGCTGAGCTCGAGGCAATAGATGCAATTCTTGCCGACCCTACTCTTACGCCTCCCGATTTACTCGCGAGTGGGGCATACCCTCTCGCGGACACGACACTTTACGTCACTGTCGAACCCTGTATCATGTGTGCTTCCGCACTCCGCCAGATGGGTATCAAACGAGTATTCTACGGTTGTGCGAATGAACGGTTTGGGGGGTGCGGGAGCGTCCTAGGGGTTAACAAGAGGTATGTCGATGAGTTTGTATCAATACAACTCTCAGATTAACGGATTCCTGCAGTCTAGCTCATCCAAAACATCCATCTTTTGACGCAACAGACGGGTATTGCCGCGAGGAAGCAATCATGATCCTCAGGCGATTCTATGTCACGGAGAACACGAATGGTACGTACTCTTGGATATCACCATTCACTATCTATCTACACCCCAGAACCAGCTCCAACACCAAGATCGAAGACGAATCGCGTGCTCAAAACCGATATTCCATCCCGAGAACCAACTCCCAGACACAGGTGATCAGGTGTCACCTTGTCACAAATCTATGTGCCTTTGTAACGAACGGAATGACTTTTGCGCGTGGTCTCCCTACATTTTGATTCTTGTACTATCTGTTTGCCACTCAAGTCCCATAGTTTGGGCAACAAAGCTCCATTTATCCGCAGCCTCTTTAATTCTTTGAACCAAGTCAGCATTGAGCACGACCCATCTAGCCTCAAACCACTTACTTGAGTTCTGTTGACTTGCCTGCGCCATGTCCTGCTTTCATTTGAAGCCTCAGAAGCAGAGGATGCGGATTACCGCCAGCGACATGTTGAAGTGTGGCTGCGAGCTTGAAAGAATGCATAGGAACAACTCGATCGTCGTCTACCACCAATCCCAAAACTGAGGCAATTGGCTTCTGTTAGATTGAGGGCTACGCACGATCAGCAGTGAGTAGCAGTGTTGGTGGAAGTATTTTATTAGTTGGCACGTTGTGCACTGGTGAAATCGGATAAATGAAGTCGAAGTCGTGGGGGTCATGCGGGTTTCCATAGTCGGAAGTCCACGCATGTCCGATAGTAAAATCTGCAAACTGCGGGGTGGAAGACACAGTAGGAGCGGGATATACAGTAGAATTAGGCAGTGGGACCATGCACCTTCAAAAGGTCGTGGACGCCAACCTCCGCGACGGCAGCTCCGAGAAGGCCCTCAGGAGCACGGTTCACACAGGCCGAGACGAGAAGACCTGTGATCACGGAGCTGACTTGTACGTCTCAATTGAAGGTTTGGTGACGGGGGAACATACCACCATTTGAGCCACCATTGATGGCGATTTTCCCACTCGCCGCATATTTGTTTTCAACCAACCACTCCCTAGAGTTGTAGAAGCCTCAGCAAGGTTTGGTGGGTCGAGAGCAAACTCACGAAGCGGCGATGAAGTCGTCGAAGCAATTCACCTACCGGTGCAAGGTCGTCAGTTGCAATTTTCAAATGCCAAATTACACACTTTGTGTTCGCGTGTCCCTGCGAGGTGCCATTCCTCGCCAAACTCTCCACCACCACGAATATTTGGTACAGCCAGCACGAAGCCATATGCGCGCATAGCCGTTAGGATAGACGCACTGAAGAATGGCCCAATCGAGATGGAAAACCCGCCATAACCTTCCTGAAAGGTTAGTCCCATCTCAGGAGAGATCAGGATTGGCGCACGCACCGTACTGGATGGCGGGCGCCGTACCGTCGAGAGGAGTATCTTTGTGATGAACCACGAACATGGGAATTTTGGTGCCGTCTTTGCTCTGGTACCATACCTGATCCGCCAAAAACCCGCCACTTCCTGCCAGACCTGCTACCTTAGTCTCGCGCCAAACCTTCCATGTTCCATCACCTTTCCCCTGATTCGCCTTAGACGAAAAGTCATAACGCGCGACAACGCCAGGAGTATCAAAGCCGGTCAATGATACAAAGAAAAATGGTTGCTTGCGCCGCCCGTACGCGGCAAGGGTACCGACGTGGTCCGGTGCCAGGCGCTTCAGTTGTCTGCCGCTGAGATCGTGGATGTAGAGCTCATCTTTGACGTTGCGCTTGTAAGTGGTCACCAACCGATCGTGACCTAGGATCAACACGTCCTCCAGTTGTGCTTCTTTGTCTTCGGGAATGAGGTCCTTGCTGAAGTCCTTGATATGAGCTGTGCCCGACTCTGAGGCACGCCTGAAAGCGTCAACGTCGACGGTAATGACCTTGTACTGAGGAGCCTCGATATTAGTATGAAGATAAAACTTGGTTCCGTCGTTTCCGATACTGTGTTAACGTGAGGGTTGAGAGTTAGACCAGTATAATCGAGGGCGTACATGCTATATTCAGCCTCGAAGTCGTCGACGAGTTTGATCCAGTCGAAGTTTGGCCCTATGGGTTGCTTCTCAAGGTCTGCAAGCCACAACAGGTTTTTCTACCTCCGGTTAATCGGGGAGCAATGAGAAGGATGGAGAACCATACCCGCGAGGTATCCCGAGAAACATAGAGCTCAAGCCAACGTCCATCGGCCTCCGATACCGCGGCACCCCACATCCATTCAGGTTGATCGGGATTCTCCATCACCAATATATCCTCAGCTGCGTCAGGTCATCGATCAGGCAAGACACAAGGCATCTAATGAGGCATACATTGGTCGGTGCCCACTTTGTGGTAAAAAAGCTGGGCGTCCTTGTCGCCTCCAGCCGCCGCGCTAGCTTTGTTGGAATCCGTTATACCGTTCATCGAGCGATCAGGATACCTCTACGCGAGTTTACTGACATAGGTGAAACGAAGAACAGAAATCTAACCTGATAGAAGAAGCCTTTGCTATCGTGCGTCCAAGCGATGGAAGAAAACTTCACAAATCGTAGCTCATCAGGGAGGCGCAAATCATTCTCAGCACTGATCAGTGGATGCTCGGTCGAGCGGATGTAGACGTTGGTGAAATCGCTTCCCTGTTGAAAAGGTATTTACATTGCAGAGTCTCCGCAACAAAGTGACGCACGGAACGAGACAAAGCATAGGCGAACCATTTGCCATCACGCGAATAGGATACGGTACTCAGAGAGACAGTACCGTCGCTTGAAAGTACGTTTGGCTGATGGTTGACGTTTGGGTGATTATGAAGACGGAAGATACTCCAGTACGTACGTCAAAAAACACTTCACCACCAGGTCCAGAATCACAGTCGGGGAGCTCTGAATCTTTCGAGCGGTAATAGACTGTTTCGACAACTTAGTGGGCGTGATACAATCAGAAAGGATAAACTCAGACCAGATTGTGCTTGTAAACCGCTGTTATATGACCAATACCATCTACCGTCGTCCCGCAAGGAGGGTGAACCGAACTGTATTGGACTGCTATATGCTACATCTTTGCGTGTTCACAAAGCCGGGAAGCTTACTTTTTCATAGTCAGTGCTAGCCCTGATTTCTTCTTCCAACCTCACGCGATCAGGGTGTGCGTCTAAAAAATTGCGCGCAAGAGCCTCCTGGGAAGCGAGCCATTTCTGCCTTTCTTCTCCGTCTTTTTCGAGCCATCCATATGGGTCTGGAACCTTTACTTCACCTTTGGCTTCGCTCTGATACACATCGATATGATCAGAGCGATGAGTAGGGGGGTAACGGTGTGGAATCCATGACGATGTGGTCACTAGCATGTTTTTTGGCCTTGGGACAAGAGAGGATTGATGAAAGATATGTGAGAACAGCGACGACGGTTGTATATAACCACGCGAACGTCGCAGAACTGGCACGAGCATCGATTGTTGATTGTCGATTGATTGGTATCGGTGACTCGTGACGCAGCGCTTCCGTACAAATAAGGTAGGTACAGCAAAAATCATCAAATTTTATTAAAGATGTAATTTTAATTGATAAGCTCAAAAAGGATCTCTCAAAAATGTCACCCAAAAAGGATTGTCCAAACTCAAATTTAGTGCATTTGATTTGAAAACACCTCCAATCAACCCATTTTAATTGCCTAACTCTGATCCTGGTCTTTGATTGGGCTGGAAAAAGCCTGTAAGGGGACATGGAAACTATGTGACAGAGGGTTAGGGAATGCACTGGTACTATTGTGTCCACTGGGTTTGAAAGGTTGTAGGCTTTTGAAAACTCGAAATAGAGCCCTTCCTCCTCAAACTTGCCCCTTCGGATACCTTGGGATGAGTGGTTAATAGTCCATACAAAGTTGTCTGTGGTCTTTGTTTGAAGAAAATACACCAAGTTTTGGCTGAACAATGGGAAAACTTTGGAAGATTTTGAGTAATCACACAGAAAATTGTGTCTGGCTCATGTTCAAGCTGGAAAATTGCAGAATAAATTTGACACTATCAAATAGCATGTATATACAAGGCTCTGTGTGCAATCTCAGGCCTTGGAAGTGACTGTAGCATGCATGGCAGAGATTTTAAAAGGAGCATGATGATCCAGTGACTATCATCCCTAGTGTATAGCAGGGGTAACCCTTGGGTATTTAATTTGTACCCTTACCCTTTGTCACCACCACAAAGTGAGGGCAACACTGATTCAGTGTTGGGTTGAATAAGTGGTCTTAACTTGGTGGTATGTCATATGGATAGCTTGATGCCAAGTTGTAGT